>Ga0326597_10013549_pt1 | contig 10716 bp, 10 predicted proteins | sample RVTome_12_FD_203789 | JGI IMG/M metagenome (GOLD analysis project Ga0326597, IMG submission 203789) | Soil microbial communities from uranium-contaminated site in the Upper Colorado River Basin, Wyoming, United States - RVT100D185 | ecosystem: Environmental > Terrestrial > Soil > Contaminated >... | reverse complement strand
ACGACGGCTACGAGAGTGGTGAGACGGCCTCTGATCCCAAACCGGCGGCTCATGCTCTCACCATGCGGTAGCCGATGCCACGCACCGTCTCCACGACGTCGGTGTCATCGCCTGCTGCCCGCAGTTTGGCGCGGAGGTAGCTGATGTAGACGTCGACGACGTTGGAGTTGATCGGGTAGTCGGCACCCCAGACCAGGTCGAGTAGCTCGGTTCGGGTGAGCGGCTGACCGAGCCGCCGGGCGAGGGCTTCGAGCAGCGCGTACTCCCGTGCCGAGAGATGGACGGGGGTGTCGGCGACGATACAGGTCTTGGTCAGGGTGTCGATGGTGATGTCGCCGCTGATGATCTTGGGGGAGGTCGGTGTCGGATTGGAACGCCGGAGGAGAGCCTTGATCCGGGCGATCAGCACATGAAAGTGGAACGGCTTGGTCAGGTAGTCGTCGGCGCCCAGGTCGAGACCCTCGGCCTCGTCCTCGTCCCCGCCTTTGGCGGTCAGCATCAAGATCGGAACCTGATTGCCCTCCTCCCGCAGAGTCCGGCACATCACATAGCCGTTCATGCCGGGCAGGAGGATGTCCAGCACGATCAAGTCGCAGGGAAACTCGCGAGCCCGCCACAAACCGTCGAGACCATCGCCGGTCACGTCAACATCGAAACCCTCGGCGATCAGCCCCCGTTCGAGGGCGTCGGCCATGGTCGGGTTGTCCTCTACCACCAGGAGACGCATACGGCTGAATGTACACGGGGGTTGTTAGAAGAGGATTAGAGACTTCTAATCCCTTCTAATCAGCGGCTAATCCGATTTGAGACATGGTGTTGCCAGCGGCGGCCACAGCGGCTGCCCGGGAAGGTCAATCACCATGTCAATCAGCAAACGCCCGGGGCTGAACCTCGGCATCATGATCACGGTCCTCGCCCTGTTCCTAGCTGCCTGCGGTAACGGCGGGTCGGCCGATGAGGACTCGGACGGTGTCGCCAGTCTCGGCACCGACACGCCTACCACCACCGGAGACGAGTCTGACGACTCGGCCGACGGGGTCGAGGCACCCGCCGACCGCAACGAGGCGTTCGTCCTGTACGACCGATGCATGGCGGAGGAGGGATTCGCAACCGACGCCGCCGGCCAGGCCAACGACGGCCCAACGATCCAAAGCGCAGGGTCGGAGGACGAAGAGGCCCCAACGCAGCAGATCGCCGGCCCGTGGCGTCGGAGCGATATCGCACCCGAGGAACTCGAAGCGTTCGACGCGGCCAACCAGGTGTGCTCAGCCCATCTCGCCAACATCAGCCAGGGTGAGGAACTCACCCCAGAGCAGCAAGCCGCCCTCGAGGACGCCAACCTGAAGGTGCAACAGTGCATCACCGACAAAGGCTTCGACGTCCGGCTTCACATCGGAGGCGGTGCCGGCAGTGGCGTGGTCCAGAACGGAGAGGCCGGCGAGGAGGCTCCGCCGCCCAACCAGGAAGAGGACGACCGCGAGGAGATAAATGCCGCGATAGCGGAGTGCATGGAGATCTTCAACGAGTACCCCGAGCTCGCCGAGGTCGTGCCCCCCTCCCCGGGCAGCTGAACTCGACCACGATCGGAGGTGAATCTCATGAGACGGAAGAGAATTCTCGCAGCGGTAGCCGCAATGGCGGCGGCCACCGCCGCCATCATCGGCTGGCAGACCATGTCCGACGCTGCCGGAGGCGAGGAATCGGCTGTGACCGACCCCATCTCCGAGTCCGTTGTCGAGAGGGTGGAGGTGGTGCGGGGTGACCTGAGCAGCGACTCTGACTTCACTGGCCAGGTCAGCTACGGCGACTCGTGGGCGCTCCCTCTCACACTGCAGGGCGTTGTCACAGCCAGTCACTCTCCCGGCACCGTCGTCGACTTCGGCGAGCAGCTGATCGAGGTTGCAGGCCTTCCCGTTTTCCTCGCCGCAGGCGATGTCCCCATGTACCGGGAGTTAGCGTTGACCAGCACCCACATGGAAGGCGAGGATGTCGCCCAGCTGCAACGGTTCCTACTCGCCGCCGGGTTCGATGACGACGCCCGACTCGAAGTCGACGGCGACTTCGGTCCGTCCACGGCACGAGCGGTGAAGGACTGGCAGGAGTCGCTTGGACTGGAAGAGACCGGTCGAGTCGACCCCTCTCTCGTCGTGTTCAGCCCGAGCCCGCTGCGTGTCGAGGCGACCAAACGGATCGGCACCACATTCGACATCCTCACCGTCACCGAAGCAACGTCGACAGTGACCGTCGACATCAGCACCTCCCAACGCAGTCAGATCCCCGTCGACGGTGAGGTCACTGTGGAACTGGCGGACGGAACCATCCTCACCGGGGTGGTGGCCGACCACGAACGCGTTGTGGGGGATGACGGCTCCACCTCATGGCGGGTAGTCATCGAAGTCGACGGCGGCATCAGCGGTGACGAAGCGTCGGTGCTGGTCTACAGCACCGTGGTCGACGCGTCCGACGTGCTGATCGTCCCCACCTCTGCCCTCCTGGCGGTGGCCGAAGGCGGTTTCGCAGTCGAAGTCGTCGACGGAGACACCACACGTCTCGTTCAAGTCGAAGTCGGTGCGGTGGTCGACGCCCGGGCCGAGATCACCGGCGACATCGAACCCGGCGACCAGGTGGTGGTGCCGGCATGACCAGCACACCAGCCCTCGAGCTCGACGGTGTCTCCCGGCACTACCCCGGCGCTCCCCCAGTCCGGGCCCTCGACAACGTCGACCTCACCATCCAACCCGGAGAACTCACCGCCCTGGTCGGACCGTCCGGGTCGGGAAAGTCGACGCTGATGAACGTGATCGGAACCCTCGACCGACCCACATCAGGTGAAGTGCGCATCGACGGCACGGCCACGACCACGATGAGCGACCCCGGGCTGGCGGGACTGCGCGCCGCCCGGATCGGATTCGTCTTCCAACAGTTCCACCTCCTCGAAGGCGTGACCGTCGTCAACAATGTCGCCGCCGGCCTGGTTTACCGGGGCGTGCGCCGCCGCGAACGGAGACCGCGAGCCATCACCGCGCTGGAGCGTGTAGGTCTCGGTCACCGCCTCTGGCAACGGCCACCCCAACTCTCCGGAGGAGAGAGACAGCGGGTCGCCATTGCCAGGGCCATCGTGGGCGAGCCCGCGATCATCCTCGCCGACGAACCCACCGGCAACCTCGACACCGCCACCTCGACATCGATCATGGACCTCCTCACCCGACTCCACGCCGAAGGAGCCACCATCCTGGTCATCACTCACGAAGCCGGCATCGCCGCCAGGTGCCACCGGCGGGTCGCCCTCCGCGACGGTCGGGTCATCGAAGACACAAACACTCTCGCAGTGAGCACAGCGACATGAGCCGGACCCAAACCTGGAAATCGAGGCTGCGACCCACCGACGTCATCGACGCCGGCCTATACGGGGTGCGGGGCCGCACCGGACGGTCCACCCTGACTGCCATCGGGATCGCCATCGGCATCGCCGCCATCGTCGCGGTATTCGGTATCTCGGCCTCCAGCAGAGCCGACCTCCTCGCCCAGATCGATGCCCTCGGCACCAACCTCCTCGTCGTCCAAGCCGGAGACACCCTGTTCGGGGAACAAGCACGGCTCCCCGTCGAATCACCCGCCATGGTTCGACGAGTCAACCCGGTGCTCAACGCCACCGGCGTATCCCTCCTCGACGCCGATGCGCAACGAAACGAATACGACACCACACCCAACGGGCTCTCCGTCTTTACCACCGAGACCAGCCTGCTCGACACCATCGAAGGCAACCTCGCCCACGGACGGTTCCTCGACGAGAGCACGTCGACCCTGCCCACGGTGGTCCTCGGAGCCGTCGCCGCTCAACGACTCGGCATCACCGACCTCGAAGGAGCTCCAACAATCGTCATTCAAGGTGAGAGATTCGCCGTGATCGGGGTCCTCGATCCCCTCACGCTCCACCCCGACCTCGACCGATCCGTCTTCATCGGAGAATCCGCAGCCATCAAGTTTCTCGGCTTCGACCTCTACCCGACCCGCATCTACGCCCGCACGTCACCCGAACACGTCGATGACGTCACCCGGGTCCTCGGTCGCACCGTCAGCCCCGGGGCACCCAACGAGGTCGACGTGTCCCGACCCTCCGACGCCCTCGAAGCCCGAGCCGCCGTCGACGAAGGCCTGCAACGTCTCCTCATCGGGCTCGGTTTGGTCGCCCTCGCCGTCGGTGGAGTCGGGGTGGCCAACGTCATGGTGATCTCCGTCCTCGAACGGCGCACCGAGATCGGCCTACGCCGCGCCCTGGGCGCTACTCGCCGCCACATTGCGCTCCAGTTCCTCTTCGAGGCCGCCACCCTCACCACCATCGGCGGGCTCACCGGAACCTCCGTCGGAGCCGCAATCACCTACCTGTACGTCCAACGCCAAGGATGGACCTTCACCGTCCCCACTAACATCATCGCCGCCGCTATCGCCACAGCCCTACTCCTCGGCCTCGTCGCCGGGCTCTACCCCTCCATCCGAGCCGCAACCATGAACCCCGCTGACGCAGTACGACCAGCCGGATAGGCCCTTGTGATTGGGAGCGAGGGTGACCGCCAACACGTGCGCGCGCGACCAATTTTTCACACCTCGAAAGTCACCCCGGCCAATAACGCCTACAACCCACGGCGCAGACGTCCCTAACCCATATGCTCAACTCGGCACATATTGTTGGGTCGGTTGCCACGCTGACGTAGATCTCCCGAACCTGCTCACAAGTATGGCTCGCAAGGGACACTAGAAATTGCCAGCTTCTTCGAGGAAATGCTGCACGTTGGGTGGCATCTGGTACTCCGTCTAGGTGTGAACTGTACGATGAACACGGTCGGGTTTGCCGCCTTTGCGGTGGAAGACGGGGTGGTACCAGTCGAGGAGACCCGCGGCAATCATGACCGCTCCCTCAACTGGCTGTTGGCCGGGATCCTCGGGAGCTAGCCCGACCGCAACCAGCATGCGCCGTTTCTCCTCCTCACCGCCCGAGGGCGGACGCGGACCGAAAGAGTCCCGTCGAGAGCATGCGCGGATTCGCCGACCGGCAGATCAAATCGACCGAGCCCGACACATTGTGCCCCGTTTTGCCGTCATCGGCACTCACCAGCGGGTAAGTTCGGGGTCTGGACGGCATCGCTCCGTCACAAGGCAACCGCGCCGTCCAGCAGGGGGGCCGTACGGAGCGAAAGAAGGGAGTCCGATCTTGAGTATTCATGGTGGAATTCGTATTCCACGACGGTTATTGACGATCGCATCGGTCAGCGCGATCCTTGTCGCCATCTTGGCGCCTGTGGCTGCCACGGCAGCCGGCGGGAGCTTTACCGACGACGACACATCCATTTTCGAGGCAGACATCGAATGGATGGCAGACAACGGCTATACATCCGGCTGCAATCCCCCGGACAATGATGAGTTCTGTCCGGACGATCCGGTGACCCGTGGCCAAATGGCCGCCTTCATGAGCAGGGCACTGGGCCTGACCGACGGGATCGGAGCCGATCTGTTCACCGATGACGACGCCTCGATCTTCGAGGACCACATCGACCTCATCGGCACCGCCGGGATCACCCGCGGGTGCAATCCCCCGGACAATGATCAGTTCTGCCCGGACGATCCGGTCACTCGTGGCCAGATGGCCGCTTTTGTGAGCAGGGCACTGGGCCTGACCGACGGGACCGGAGCCGATCTGTTCACCGATGACGACGCCTCGACCTTCGAGAACGACATCGACCTCATCGGCACCGCCGGGGTCACCCGCGGGTGCAATCCGCCCACGAACGACAACTACTGTCCCGATGATCTGGTCACCCGCGGCCAGATGGCAGCGTTCCTGCACCGTGGACTCACCGACGTCGAACTGCAGCTGTTGGCATTCAACGACTATCACGGTCACCTCCAGGCGAGCACACCCGGCAGCATCGAAGGTGAAGATGCAGGTGGCTCCGAGTACCTGTCTGCCATGCTGTCTGAGCTGCGCACCGGCCAGCAGCACAGTCTCACTGTCGCGGCCGGGGACCTGATCGGCGGCTCGCCCGCCTTCTCCGGTCTCTTCCACGACGAACCGTCGGTGGAATCGCTCAACGCAATGGGCCTTGACGTCTCGAGCGTGGGCAACCACGAGTTCGACGAGGGCGTGACCGAGCTGCTCCGCATGCAGAACGGCGGTTGCCACCCGGTCGACGGGTGCTACTTCCCGTCCGAGCCTTATCCGGGTGCGGACTTCCCGTGGCTGGCGGCCAACGTCGTAAGCAGCACCACCGACGACACGGTGTTGCCGCCCTACTGGATCACCCAGGTGGGGACAGCTCAAGTTGCCTTCATCGGGATGACGCTGGAAGCGACCGACACGCTGGTTGCCGCCTCCGGCATCGACGGCTGGGACTTCCTCGACGAAGCGGAAACGGCGAATGCACTCGTTCCGATGCTGCAAGCAGAGGGAGTCGAGACCATCATCGTGCTGTTGCACGAGGGTGGGTCACAGACGCCACCACCGGGTGACGTGGACGCTTGCGTCGGCATCTCCGGACCTATCGTCGCCATCAATGCGGCACTCGATCCGGCGATCGATGCGTTGATAACGGGTCACACCCACTTGCCGTACAACTGCTTGCTCGACGATCCCGACGGCGCGCCGCGCATCGTCACGAGCGCGTACTCGTACGGACGGGTCATCTCGGAGCTGAACCTGGTCATCGATCCGCGGACCGGTGACGTCGTTCGCGACGCGAGCACGTCCGCCAACCACGCCGTCATCCAAGCGGGCCTTACCCCCGATTCGGCAATTACCACGATCATCGACAAGTGGCAGGTGCTGTTCGATGCGTTTGCCAACGAGCCGATCGGGTCCGTCACTGCGGACATCGTCCGTGGTGGCACTCCCCCCGGGGATGATCGTGGTGTCGAGTCGCCGGCAGGCAACCTGGTTGCCGATGCCCAGCGATGGGCGACAATGCTCTACGGCGCAGACGTCGCGTTCATGAACCCGGGTGGTGTGCGCTCTGATCTGACGTACGCAGACTCGACGGGTGAAGGCGACGGCGTTGTTACGTATGGCGAGGCCTTCACGTTCCAGCCATTCAGCAACACCCTTGTCACCTACGAGATGACCGGGGCCCAGATAGTGTCCGTGCTCGAGGAACAATGCCAGCCCGCCGGATCGAGTCGTCCGTTCCTCCATCTCGGAGTGTCGGACGGGTTCACGTACGACCTATCCACGACGTTCGACGGCGGGACCGGGGACTGCACCTCGGTGACCATCAGCAACGTCATGGTGGATGGGTCACCGCTCGATACCGGTGCAACGTACATGGTGACGGTGAACAACTTCCTCGCCGACGGAGGAGACAACTTCACCACGTTCGGAGAGGTCACATCGCTCCGCCTCGGCGGCGGCAACGACCTCCAGGCCCTGATCGACTACCTCGGGGCCTTCAGCCCGGTCGATCCTCCGAGCACCGATCGTGTGAACGAAATCCCGTAGACTCGCTAGCCAAGGACAATGGGCCCGGCCCCGGTATCGGGGTCGGGCCCGTCCTTTGCGGGCGACATTGCGTTCGTACGAGGTGGCGCCCGAAACGGCGCTCCTCGGATTGTGATTCAACACCGAGCGCCTCGACCAGTTGATCCCGGGCGTGGCCCCCGGTCTCAGCGGTGTGCTGTCCACGAGTACTCGTCCAGCACCCGCAAGATCGAGGTCGGCTTTCGTCGCCGCCACCAGCGTTGCCGCGCGATCTCAGTCGGTCTCTTCGAATGGGTCGGGGATCGGTTTGCGTTCCTCCTGGATTCGCCGGTTGAGGCTCTGGGGAAGGTCACTCGCCACGTAGTAGCGGCCGCGCCGATCGCCTACGGCCTGCAGAAGCCCCGCCTCGACGAGCTTGCTCGGGTCGGAGGTGGCGACCCGCTCGCTCACGTCGGCGTATTCGATGTGGTCGGGTCGCCGGACCCGAAGCCCGACGGCCGCGCTGTAAAAGCGATCCCATGGTTCGATCGTCCATAGCGCACGATCATCCAGTGGCGGGGTAGCGAATAGCATTTCCGTAATTCACCCATTTCGAGAGACCGGATGCATTGCATGCGATGATGTCTCTCTTCATAAAGGTAGGCACAAGACCAGCGTCCGCATTCCCGCGTCTCGCAAGGGCTCACATCAGACTGTGAACGTCTGGTTCGGTGACCAGCCGACACCGCAGCGATCTCCTACGCCGCAACCGATTGGTTGTGCTTCACCTAGTGGACGACGACCGAGGCGTCTATGGGAAGATCGGATCGGGTCCACTGGTTCGCTGGCGAGTCGCACCTCGGGTCGGTGGCGACCTGGCGTCGAGCGCATATCGTGTTTCGACTCAACGCGACCCGTTTGAGCTAGACCCGCTGGTCGGCATCAAAGAGCGGAGGCCGACCAGCAGCGCATCGAGGGCACGACGAATCGAACCCGTCGTCATTGAAATCGGGATCACGTCCCGGACCCGATCCTCAGAGGTAAACCCGAACGGGGCGGGTTGAGGGACGTCCATTCCCTGCGCCGACTGTCCCAGCGACCACGGTCTGCCGTTCTCGACCTGGTCGCCGACCAAGCTGGCTGAGCATCTGATCGCAAGGGGGTGTTCGAGACATCAGCCATAAGGACCTGCGCCGTCTGCTCCGCGAGGAGGCTTTCGCTAAGCACGCCCGGAGGAACTCGAATCCCCGACCTTTTGATCAGTAGTCATCCAAACACCGTCCACAGCCGTCCATGGGCGTCCACACACGCCGGAACGACGTGGTTTCCAGTCCACGGATGTCCACAGCCGTCCGCGCGAATCCACAGCGTTTGGCTCCCGGAATGACTCCCAAGTTGGCTCTCGGTGTGGAAATGATCAAAGTTTGAATTACAACGTTGAAATCCAAGTTTCGCGCGCGTAACTTGTGGATGAAGACTAGATTCCAAGTTCATGACGTCGCTCGACAGCTCGCCCATCGGGACAACCGTAACTATCACCGGGCATGACCACCGGTTCGGGACGGATTATGAAGTCCAGGCATTCATGCCCGATCGCTTGCCCGAAGACATCGCGCTATCTAGCACCACGTGGACGAAGATCGGCGATGCAATGGCCGAACTCGGCCGGCTTGACTCCGCCGCTGCTCTACTCCCCAATCCACAGCTTGTTATTCGCGTCGTAACGCGGTTGGAGGCGGTCGGTACTGCAGCGTTGGAAGGGACATATGCCAACCTCGCAGAACTGTTCGCAGCGGAAGTCGAGCCGACTCAGGGTGAGATCCCCCCTCGCGTCAGAGAAGTACTCAACTTCCTCGACGCCGTGGAGATCGGCTACCAATGGATCACGTCGGCACCGATTACCAGGACCCTTCTCTCGAAGCTCCAAGCCACCCTCATCCGCGGGACAGACTCAGACGGCCCAAGCGCCGGACGGGTACGCACGGATCAGGTCTTCATCGGCCCGAAGCACCGACCGATCACCGAGGCACGCTTTGTTCCGCCTCCACCAGGCGATCAGCTCGAGGCAATGTATGACGAGTGGCTCCTTTGGGTTCGGGATGATCAGAATCCTCCATCCCTTCAGCTCCTCGTGCGCGTGGCATTGGCGCACTACCAATTCGAAACCATCCACCCTTATCACGACGGGAACGGTCGAGTGGGACGCCTGGCGATCGGCCTGCAGCTGGTCCGAGAAAAGGCTCTAAGCCAACCAGTCCTATCAGTCTCCCCCTGGCTCAAGGAGCACGAAGATGAGTACAAGGATCATCTCCTGAACCTGAGCCTCACCGGAGATTGGGATCCTTGGGTTGGATTTATGGCTGAAGCCATCGCTGTCGAAGCACGAAGAACACAGGGGCGGATCGAGCGACTCCTCTCCCTCCAAGAAGAGCTGAGTGGTCGAGCGAGGGAAGCCTTCCCGCGCGGCCGGCTTGCCGTCGATATTGCCGACAGCCTGATTGGGTTCCCGGTCATCACGGTTGCCTGGGCTGAGAAACGCTTCGGCAAGACAAACCAAGCGAGCCGAAACGCCATTCACCAACTCGTCGACTCCGAGATCCTCGAACCCTACGATGAGGCTCGATACGACAAGCGCTACTGGAACCCGCAGGTGTTCCAAGTGATCGCCAGATAGGCCAATCGACCGAGCTGCTCGGCATCACGACGCCAACGGCGCTCAGACGACTCGGACAGATAGAGAGGCTCAGCGCAGTCTTTTGCCTGCGGAGCAGTCGCCTGCTGAACCAACAACCAGCTGGAGCAACCTCGAATGGCTCCCAAACGTCAGAAAGGGTCGAAGAGCTGCTACGCAGAAACCCCCGTAAACACGGGGGTTTCGCTAGCACGCCCGGAGGAACTCGAATCCCCAACCTTCTGATCCGTAGTCAGAATCAGGGGGTCCGGGCCACATTGACAATTCCGTGTAATCAACTGTGCCACAATGTTTCTCAGCTTTCATCAGTTCGCGTCATTTTGGGTCGTTTTGCATCCTCCCGCGGACTAAATGCGGACCAAACCAGACCGGCGGCTGGTCGATCAGGCGCCGCGGCTCGAGATCAGTCGGTCTCGTAGCGAGGCGCGTGGTACAAAATGGCTGCCTTCCTCACTTCAAAAACACCGATTCGGTGACGCTGCACCAGTGCTACCAGTTCGTCTATGTGGACACTGAGCAGGTCCACGGCCTCGAGCTGATGGCACCTGAGGAATACATGTTGGCCGAACGTGAAGCGGCG
>Ga0326597_10013548_pt1 | contig 10716 bp, 8 predicted proteins | sample RVTome_12_FD_203789 | JGI IMG/M metagenome (GOLD analysis project Ga0326597, IMG submission 203789) | Soil microbial communities from uranium-contaminated site in the Upper Colorado River Basin, Wyoming, United States - RVT100D185 | ecosystem: Environmental > Terrestrial > Soil > Contaminated >... | reverse complement strand
GTCTTCAAGCCGGAATCGTTGAAGCCCTGGTCGTCGAAATGGCGATCCATGCGGTCGAGCCACGGCGCGATCCAGCCGCCGCCCGACTCGAGGAAGCCGATGCGGATCTTCGGGTGCTTCTCGCACACGCCGCCCCAGATCACCGCCAGGCAGGCCAGCATCATCTCCATCGTGTGGCTGATGATGTGCTGCGCGGCGCGGCCCTCGAAGCGGTCGATGCCGACCGTCGGCATGCCGCTCGAGCCGCCCTCGTGGAACCCGATCGCCATGTCGACGTCCTCGGCCGCGGCCCAGAACGGCTCGTACATCGGGTCGTTGATCATCTTGTTGTTGTACGGGTTCGGGCGCAGGAAGCAGGCCTTGAAGCCGAGCTCCTTGCGGGCGAATTTCATCTCCTCGATCGCGTGCGGCACCGACTGCATCGGCAGCATCGCGACGCCGAACAGCCGGTCGGGGTAGGGCTTGCAGTAATCGGCCAGCCAGCGGTTGTAGGCGCGGCACAGCGCGCTGGCGAGCGCCGGGTCGTGCACCGCGCCGGCGAACAGCCCCATGCTCGGATAGAGGAACGCGGCGTCGATGCCGTCGAGATCCATGTCGGGGATGCGCTTGTGCGGATCGAACCCGCCGGGCTTCCCGTCCTCGTATTTCATCTCGGCGGCCTTGACCTCGCCCTGGCGCGCGCCGACGCCGCCGATGCCGCCCATGCCCTGCTTGCTGCCTAAGAGCTGGTCCTCGACCTGCAGCTTCTCCTTGCCGGTCTCGTTGTCGATGACGAGCCGCGGGGCGCGGTCGCGGAACTTGGGATCCATGTATTTGTCCCAGAGGTCGAGCGGCTCCAGGATGTGACCATCGGCATCGATCACGTTGTAGACGCGGCTCATCGGGGACCTCCGCAATGAATACGATTGTGGCATGGTAGCGCACCCCGCGCCCCGGCGCGAGCCGAATATCGTTCAGAATGCCGAACGCAGGGTTGCGTTTCGCGATTGGCTGATAAAAGCCCCCTCCGAACCTAGCGGCGGCCGGAGGGTCGCGGGCCGGTGTAGCGGGCGCGCGGGCGGATCAGGCCGCCGGTCTGGTACTGCTCGATCGCATGTGCGATCCAGCCGACCGTTCGCGCCACCAGGAACAGGGCGAGCGCGCTCCCCTGCGGCAAGCCAAGCGCCGTCACGGTTCCGCCGAGCGCGAAATCGACATTCGGATGCTGCCCGGTCAGCCGCATCGCCGCCATCGCGGCGTCGGCGATGCGGCTGCCGGCGTCGGGCAGCGCCGCGGCGACCGCCTCGACGATCGCCAGGGCGCGCGGGTCGCCCTCCGGATAGAGCGGGTGTCCGACCCCGGGCAGGTCCTCGCCGCGCGCCAGCCGCGCCGCCATGACCGGCATCGGCTCGGCGCTCTGGGCGATCTCGCGAAACAGCGCCTCGGCCCGCGCCGAGGCGCCGCCGTGCCGCCGCCCGGAAAGCGCGCTCAGCGCCGCCGAGACGACGGCATAGGGGGTCGCGCCGGTCGAGGCGACGCAGCGCGCGACAAAGGTCGATGCGTTCAGCTCATGGTCGGCCAGCAGCACGAGGCAGCGCCGGACGAGGTCGGTCCCGGCCGGATCGAGCCGCCACGAGGCGGCCAATTGCCGGTGTACCGGGTCGTCGCCGCGAGTGGTCGCGGCGATGCTCGCGACCAGTTCGGCGAGGATCGTGCGGCCGGTGCGGATGATCCCGGCCCGCGTCAGGTCGAGCGCCGCGAGGTCCTCGGCCGCGAGCATCGCCAGCCTCGCCTGGCAGCGCTCGATCAGCCCGGATGGTTGGTTCGCCCCCACCGCAACTTTGCCGCGGCGGAGGGAGCCCCGCCGCGCGAGCGGCGGGCGGGCGGGGGCCACCAACGATTCGGCAGGCTTCTCGCCCCACAGCAATGCTGCCGCCGCTTCGAGCGAGGCCGTCTCGGCGAGCCGCACCGCGTCCTTGCCGCGGTAGTAGAAGCGGCCGCCCTCGATCAGGCAGATCGCCGAATCGATGACCGGGGTCAGCGTCTCGCGCCCGCGGTCGGCGCCGCGGCTGGCGCGAAACCGCTCGACATCCTCGGCGCGGTAATGCCGCTCGCGGCTGCCCGGCACCGCGACCGAGCGCAACAGCCCGCGGCTGACATAGGCATAGAGCGTGTCGAGCTTGACCCCGAGCCGCTGCGCGGCGTCGCGCGCGCTCAGCAACCCCGACGCTTCTATGCCTGCTTGATCGACGGTTGATCGCATAAAATCAACGTTGACACATGTTGCGGCGCAATATCAAGCTGACCCCTGTTCACACCCCGGAGGTACGCGATGCCTGCTCTTGCTCCCACGATCGATTTCGGCCACGGCAACCAGCGCGCCGAGCTGCCGCTGCTCCTGCCGACCCTCGGCACGCCGATGATCGACACCCGTCGGCTGCGCGAGGAGACCGGCTGCTGGGCCTACGATCCCTCGTTCGGCCAGACCGGCGCGTGCCGCTCGGCGATCACCTATGTCGATGGCGACGAGGGTGTGCTGCTGTACCGCGGCTACCCGATCGACCAGCTGGTCGAGTGCAGCGACTATCTCGAAGTGTGCTGGCTGCTGCTCAACGGCGACCTGCCGAGCCCGGCGCAGAAGGCCAAATTCACCGACGACATTACGCATCACACGATGGTCAACGAGCAGCTGCATGCGCTCTTTCGCGGCTTTCGCCGGGACTCGCATCCGATGGCGGTGATGTGCGGCGTGGTCGGCGCGCTCGCGGCATTCTACCACGACAGTCTCGACATCTTCGACCCGCGCCACCGGCTCGTCGCCTCGCACCGGCTGATCGCGAAGATGCCGACGATCGCCGCGATGGCGTATAAATACGCGCTCGGCCAGCCGTTCATCTATCCGCGCAACGATTTCGGGTATGCCGAGAATTTCCTGCACATGCTGTTCGCGGTGCCGTGCGAATCCTATCGCGCGCCGGAGGCGATGGTGCGCGCCCTCGATGCGTTGCTGATCATCCAGGCCGACCACGAGCAGAACGCCTCGACCTCGGCGATGCGGCTGGTCGGCTCGACGCGCGCCAACCCGTTCGCCGCGACAGCCGCGGCGATCGCGGCATTGTGGGGGCCGCTGCACGGGGGCGCCAACGAGGCCGTGCTGCAAACCCTGAAGGAAATCGGCAGTGTCGACCGCATCCCCGAGATGCTGCGCCGCGCCAAGGACAAGAACGACCCGTTCCGCCTTTCCGGGTTCGGCCACCGCGTCTACAAGAGCTACGACCCGCGGGCCAAGGTGCTGCGCCCGCTGTGCCGCGAAGTGCTGGCCGCGCTCGGCAAGGACGACCCGCTGCTGACCTTGGCCGTCGAGCTGGAGCGGATCGCGCTCGAAGACGAGTATTTCGTCGAGCGCAAGCTGTACCCGAATGTCGATTTCTATTCGGGCATCATCTTCCGCGCGCTGGGCCTGCCGCCGGCGATGTTCACCCCGGTTTTCGCGGTGGCGCGCACGGTCGGTTGGGTCGCGCATTGGAACGAGATGATGATGGATCCGGAGACCCGCATCGTTCGCCCGCGCCAGCTTTATGCCGGCCCGACGGAGCGGCCGTATGTGCCGGTCGAGAAGCGGACGGAGCATGCCCCGCTGGTGGGCTAGACTGGCTACTGGCTGAGCAACCCACCTATTCCGTCATGCCCGGCCATGACGGCATGCGGTAAGGGTGCGAGCGGAATCGCACAATGAGGGAGAGTTAGCGATGGCCAAGCGCATCGATGTCAGCAAGTTGCAAGCGACGGTCGGCACCCTGTACCCGGCGCCGTTCGACGAGCCGTGCCGGGCGCGCGAGCGTACCCGTCTCGGCGATGCCGCCGGGCTGACGCAGTTCGGGGTCAACCTGCTGCGCCTGCCGCCCGGCGCGTGGTCGAGCCAGCGCCACTGGCATACCGGCGAGGACGAGTTCGTCTACGTGCTGTCGGGCGAGGTGGTCCTTGTCACCGATGCCGGCGAGGAGGTGCTGCGGGCCGGCGAGGCGGCCGGTTTCCCGGCCAACGACCGCGACGGCCATTGCCTGCAGAACCGCTCCGGGCAGGACGCGGCCGTGCTCGAAATCGGCAGCCGCGTGGTCGGCAGCGTCGGCTACTACTCGGACATCGACATGGTCGCGCCGGCCGGCGGCAAGCCCGCCGCCTACACGCACCGCGACGGGACGCGATACGAGGGCATCAGAAGACGCGGGCCATAGCCCCTATCGTCATTGCGAGCGAAGCGAAGCAATCTCGTGCCGGCTTCGCCGCTCATCGGGATTGCTTCGTCGCTGCGCTCCTCGCAATGACGGGGCGGTCTAGTCACCACCCCAAGGCGTACGCCGCCCGTCTCGGGTCGGCGCCGGCTTCCATGACGCCGCGCTTCGTGTCGCTGCGGATCGCGCAGACCGCGCCGGCCAGCCAGATCCAGTCGGGCCAGCGCTCGACCTGGTGGCCGCGCCGGGCCAGCTCGCTGGTCACCGCCTCTGGGATGCGGCCCTCGATGTTGAGCCGCCCGGGATAGTAGTCGTAGGGCGCGAACGACGACGGGTAGCTGTAGCTGGCAAAGCGCGGGCTCTCGATCGCGGCCTGCACCTCCTGGCCGTGCACGAAAATGTTGAGCAGCACCTGCAGCATGGCCTGCGTCTGCACATCGCCGCCCGGCGTGCCGAACGGCAGGAATTCGGTGCCGCCCTTGATCGCGAGTGCCGGGTTCGGCGTCAGGCGCGGCCGCTTGCCGGGCGCGACGCCGGCGGGGTGGCGCGGGTCGGGTCGCGACTGCGAGCCGCGCGAGGACGGGATCAGCCCGGTGCCGGGCACCATCGGCGAGCCGTACGAGCCGTCGCTCGGCGTCGCCGAGAACAAATTGCCCCAGCGGTCGGCGGCGCAGACATAGGATGTGTCGGGCTCGGGGTTCGGGTTCGGCGGGCTGGCCCGCAGCCGCTGCGACCCAGCTCCCAACGGCGCGCCGAGTTGGCCCGGCGGCGGCATCTCGGGCCAAGCCCGGTCGGGCCGGATCAGCTTCCGGCGCTCGGCCGCGTATTCCGACGAGATCAGGGTCGGCAGCGGCACGTTGCCGAAGGCCGGGTCGATATAGTAGGCCTCGCGGTCGGCGAAGGCCAGCTTCAGCGCCTCGGTCAGGGTGTGGATGTAGTCGGCGCTGTTGTGGCCGAGCGCCCCCAAGTCGGTGCCTTCGAGCAGCGCCAGGGTCTGCAGCAGCGTCGGGCCCTGGCACCAGGCGCCGCAGGTGAACACTTCGAGGTCGCCGAAGCGGCGCCGCTCGGGCGGGCCGACCGGCGAGCGGTACTCGGCCATGTCCTGGGCGGACAGCAGGCCGCCCTGCTCCTTGATGAACCCGACGATCTTCTTCGCGATGTCGCCGCGGTAGAACGCATCGCGCGCCGCCTCAAGCCCGGCCTCGCGCCCGCGCGACGCGGCTGCCTTCTCCTCGTCGGCCATGTATTGCAGCGAGGCGGCGAGATCGGTCTGATGGAACACCTCGCCGGCTTCGGGCGCGCGGCCGTTCGGCAGCAGCACCGCCGCGCTCGACGGCCAGCCGCGCAGCCGTTCCTCCTGCTTCTTGAGGCTGGCTTCCATCAGCGGGTACATCGGGAAGCCGTCGCGCGCGAGCCGGATCGCCGCCGCCGCGACCTCGCCGAAGCTCATCGTGCCGTAGCGGCGCAGCGCCGTGATCCACGCGTCGGGGGCGGCCGGGACGACGACGCGCAGCACGCCGAGCGGGATCTTGCCGCCGTGCTCGCGCATGAAGAACTCGGGGTCGAGCGCCTTCGGCCAGGTGCCGAGCCCGGCGATCGTCACGACCTCGCGCTTCTCGGCATGGTAGATCATGATCGGCGCGACGCCGGCGAAATCGACCAGGTCGACCTGCAGTACGCCGAGCGCGATGCCCGCGGCGACCCCGGCGTCGATCGCGTTGCCGCCCGCTTGCAGGATCTCGAACCCGGCCGTCGTCGCCAGATAATGCCCGGCGGCGATCGCGTGACGGGTCACGGCGATTGTCGGGCGGAGTGCGTCGGTCATGGCGTGTCCTCCGCGAGGCGGTTGGTGCGCGCGAGTTTAGCGCCGCGGCGGCGTTGCCGCGAAGAAGTATCGTGAAGCTGTCACAACAAAGCCGTAGCCTCGCCCGATGATTTTTCGACACACCTTGTCGCGCCGCGCGCTGCTGTGCGGTTCGGCGGCGGCGTTCGTCGCCAGCCGCGCCTGGCCGCTCGGCGGACAGCCGCATTACCCGTTCGCGCTCGGGGTCGCCTCGGGCTATCCGACCCCGGACGGCGCGGTGCTGTGGACCCGGCTCGCGCCCGAGCCGCTGTCGCCCGACCCGGAGCGGCCCGGCGGCATGCCGCCCGTTCCCGTCCCGGTCGATTGGGAAGTCGCCGCCGACCCGGCGCTGCGGCAGGCGGTGCGGCGCGGCACGGCCGAGGCCGATCCGCGCCTCGCCCATTCGGTGCATGTCGAATGCGCCGGCCTCGAACCGGGGCGCGACTACTGGTACCGCTTCATCGCCGGCGGCGAGGCGAGCCCGACCGGCCGCACGCGCACCGCGCCGGCCCGCGGCGCAGCGCTGGCCCGGCTGCGCTTCGGGTTTGCCTCATGCGCCAATTACGAACTCGGCTATTTCGCGGCCTACCGCCATCTCGCGGCCGAGAACCCCGACCTCGTGCTGTTCCTCGGCGACTACATCTACGAATATTTCAGCCGGTCGGACAAAAAGGTGCGCGACCACAGCGACGCGATCGTAACGACCGATCTGCGCACCTACCGCAACCGCCACGCGCAGTACAAAACCGACCCCGATCTGCAGGCGCTGCACGCCGCGGCGCCGTGCCTCGCGATCTGGGACGACCACGAGGTCGACAACGATTACGCCGACGACCGGTCGCAGTTCTTTGCCGACCCGGCGGCGTTTCTGGAGCGGCGCGCGGCGGCGTACCAGGCCTATTGGGAGCACATGCCGCTGCCGTTGCGGGCGCGGCCGCGGGGACCAAGTGCGGCGCTGTTCGGCCGCGTCGATTTCGGCGACCTCGCGAGTTTTCTGCTCCTCGACGGGCGGCAGCACCGCTCGCCGCCGGCCTGCGCCATGCCCCCATGGGGTGGCGCCAAACCGCTGGTCGGCGCGACCTGCCCGGAGCGCCTGGACCCGCGGCGGTCGTATCTCGGCGAGGCGCAGGAGGCATGGCTCTACCGCGAGTTTCGTACAGCCCCGGCGCGCTGGAACGTCCTCGCCCAGCAGCAGCTGATGGCCGAGTTCAAGGAGCGGCTGGGGAACGGCGAGATTTCCTACTGGTCGGAGGACTGGAACGGCTACCCGGCGGCACGGCAGCGGCTGCTGCGACAGGTCGCCGAGAGCGGCCTGCCCAACCCAGTCGTAATCGGCGGTGACATCCATTCGTTCTGGGCCAACGATTTAAAGCTCGATTTCGACGACCCGGCGGCGCCGGTCATCGCCTCGGAGTTCGTCGGCACGTCGATCACCTCGAAGGGCCCGCCCTACAAGAAGTTCATGGCGTGGCGGGCCGACAACCCGCATGTCCGCTTCTTCGAGAGCCGCAAGCGCGGCTATGTCAGCGCCGAATTGCGGCCGGAGCGGCTGGAGGTCGCATTCCGCATGGTGGCAGATGCACGCGACCCGGCATCCGAGGCATCGACATTGCAGCGCTTCGTCGTCGAGAACGGGCGGCCCGGCCCGCTTCCGGCCTGATCCCGATTGCGCCCCGGCTATTGCACGGCGTCCTTCGCCCGGCGCGGTCCGGGATAGGTGTGCTCCTCGGCCGGGAAGCGGCCGCCCTTGACCTCCTCGGCGTATTCGCGCGCCGCCGCCCGGATCTCGTCGCCGAGCCGGCGGTAGCGCTTGACGAATTTCGGCGTGAACTCGGCGAACAGCCCGAGCATGTCGTCGGTGACCAGGATCTGCCCGTCGCAGGCCGGCGAGCCGCCGATGCCGATCGTCGGGATCGCGACCGCTTGGGTCACTTCGCGCGCCACGCTCTCGGCGGTGCCCTCGATGACCAGCGAGAACGCGCCGGCCGCGGCGATCGCGGCGCCGTCGCGCATGATCTTGTCGCGCTCGGCCTGCGCGTGGCCGCGCGAGCGATAGCCGCCGAGCGCGTTGACCGCCTGCGGCGTCAGCCCGACATGGCCCATCACCGGGACGCCGCGCCGCGCGAGGAACGCGACCGTCTCGGCCATCTCCTCGCCGCCTTCGAGCTTGACCGCGGTGCAGCCGGTCTCGGCCAGGACCCGCGCCGCGGCGCGGAACGCCTGCTCCGGCGATTCCTGGTAGCTGCCGAACGGCAGATCCACCGTGATCAGCGCGTGCTGGGTGGCGCGCACGACCGCCGCCCCGTGCGCGATCATCATGTCGAGCGTGACCGGCAGCGTGCTGTCAAAGCCGTAGACCGTCATCGCCAGGCTGTCGCCGACCAGTAAGAGATCGACCTCGGGGTCGAGGTGCCGCGCCACCGAGGCCGTGTAGGCGGTCAGGCAGACGAGCTTGTCGCCGCCCTTGCGGCTTTGGATCTGCGTCACCGACACCCGCCTTGGCCGGGACTGAATGCTCATTTCTCGCTCACCGCGCCGGAGTGGACGCCGAGAGGATGGGCCTCAGCCGCGTTGCGGACAAGCCCGGCCGTCCGTAGGCTGCCGCCAATCCTTTTTTCGAGTGAGGCAGGTCATGAGCATCGTCGTCGCCATTATGGCGCAGGGCAGCATGGGGGCCGGGGTCGGCAAACGGCTCAACGAGAACGGCGCGGCGGTGCGCACGCTGCTGTCGGGCAGGAGCGCCGCCAGCGCCGAGCGCGCCCGCGCCGCCGGTATGCAGCCGATGGCCGACGAGCGGGCATTGCTCGACGGCGCCGATTTCTTCCTATCGATCCTGCCGCCGGGCGAGGCCGAGAACCTGGCGCGCCGGCTGGCCCCGACGCTGGCGGCGCTCGCGAGGAAGCCGGTCTATGTCGACTGCAACGCGGTCAGCCCGCAGACCGCGCAGCGCATCGCCGCGATCATCGAGCCGACCGGCGCGAAGTTCGTCGATGGCGGCATCATCGGCGGACCGCCGCGGCCCGGCTACAGCCCGGCGATCTATGCTTCCGGTACCGCAGTCGGCGAGACCGCGGTGCTGCGCGATTGGGGGTTCGACTGGCGCGCCATCGACGGCCCGATCGGCGCCGCCTCCGGGCTCAAGATGTCCTATGCCGGCATCACGAAAGGCATCACCGCCTTGGGATCGGCGATGATGCTCGGCGCCGCCCGCTTCGGCTGCGCCGAGGCGCTGGTCGCCGAGTTGGCGTCGAGCCAGCCGGCGATCTTCAAGTATCTCAGCGCCAGCATCCCGCGCATGTACGACAAGGCCTATCGCTGGGTCGCCGAGATGGAGGAAATCTCCGATTTTCACGGCCCCTACCAGCCGGCCGCCGACATCTACGCCGCGATCGCCCGGCATTACGAAGCGCTCGCCGCCGCCGAGGCCGAACCCGCGCCCGGTCCGGACAATCCAATCATGATCCTCGACCGGGTGCTCGGGCGGTAGCTTACAAATATACGCCCCGCATGCCGCCGGCGGGGTAGCGCAGGCCGGCGGCGGCGCCGGGCGGGACGGCCTCGGCGATGCTGTCGAGTTCCTCCTGCGTCAGCTTGACGTCGAGCGCGGCGAGGTTCTCCTCGAGCCGCTCGATGCGCTTCGTGCCCGGGATCGGCAGCACGTCCGGGCCTTGCGCCAAGAGCCACGCGAGCGAGAGCTGCGCGACCGTGCATTGCTTGTCGGCGGCGATCGCCTCGACCCGTTCGACGAGGGCGCGGTTCCGGGCGAAATTCTCGCCCTCGAAGCGCGGATGGCGGGTGCGGGTGTCGCCCTCGGCGAGGTTGGCGAAATCGGGAACGACCCCGGCCAACAGGCTGCGGCCGAGCGGCGCGTAGGCGACAAAGGAAATGCCGAGATCCTCTATCGCGGCGCGCGTCTCGGTCGCCTCCTCGCGGTAGAGCAGCGAGAACTCGCTCTGCACCGCCGCAATCGGGTGCACCGCGTGGGCCCGCCGCAGCCGCTCGGGGCGCGCCTCGCACAGCCCGATAAAGCGCACCTTGCCCTGCTCGACGAGCCGGCTCATCGCCCCGACCGTATCCTCGACCGGCACGTTCGGGTCGACCCGGTGCTGATAGTAAAGGTCGATGACATCGAGCCCGAGCCGCTTCAGGCTCGCCTCGCAGGCCTGCTGCACGTATTCCGGGCGGCCATTGACGCCGTTGGCGCCGCCCGGCGGCCGGATCTGGCCGAACTTGGTCGCGATCACGACCCTGTTCCGCCGCCCCTTCAAGGCCCGGCCGAGCAGCTCCTCGTTGTGGCCCCAGCCGTACATGTCGGAGCTGTCGAAATGATCGACCCCGAGATCGACGGCGCGCTGCAGAAAGGCGATCGCGGCCGCGTCGTCGCTCGTCCCGTAGGTGCCGGACAGCGACATGCAGCCGAGGCCGATCGCCAAGACCTCCGGCCCGTCGCGGCCGATCCGCCGCCGCTCGCGTCGCGCGCTGTCGCTCATCGCTCCCTCCCGCAAATCCGCGCGCACCATAGCGACCGGCGAAGTTTTTCGACAACCGCGAAGAGAGGGCTATGATCCATCCGGCTCATCGCGAGCCGAAGGCGGGAGACTGACATGTCAACGGTTCATCATGTCTATGTCGGGGCGGTGCGGTCGACGGAAGGCGGTCGCG
>Ga0326597_10013547_pt1 | contig 10716 bp, 7 predicted proteins | sample RVTome_12_FD_203789 | JGI IMG/M metagenome (GOLD analysis project Ga0326597, IMG submission 203789) | Soil microbial communities from uranium-contaminated site in the Upper Colorado River Basin, Wyoming, United States - RVT100D185 | ecosystem: Environmental > Terrestrial > Soil > Contaminated >... | reverse complement strand
CGCAGGTGTCGAACCGGTACAACCCCAGCAGCGCCTGGAGTTTCCGCCGGGTCGAACGGAGTCCGACGTAACACTTGAACCGCCTTGACAAGGGCATCGGCACGCGCGGACAGTCGGGAGCAAAATCACGCGGATGAAGGTAGATGACGACCGGTCGCCCCGCAGCGTTGAACTGCCCGAACCCGAGCCGGATCGCCCACAACGGCAGCAGGCGCAAATACCCTCCGCCGCTGAAACACAGGCCCACGGGCCCGAGGCGCATCACGCTCATCGGCAGTTCCGGCATGGCTCGGCCGGAGGGAGTCTGCGTAAACGCGTGCGGCTCGGGTCGGCAGGGATAGCCCCCGTGCCCCCGGCCAGCCGGAAAGAGACTGGCGTCGTATTCGATCCCGAGGTCGTGCATCACGTCGAACGCCCATTCCGTTCCCGGCGTGATCGAGAAAGAGGGCGCGCGAAACCCCCGGATCCGCCGCCCCGTCTGATCCGACAGGACGTCAATCGACCGCTTCAGGTCGTCACGAAACTCATCGGGAGTCAGTTCGTACACCTTGCGATGCCAGTAGGAGTGCGTGGCGATCTCGTGTCCGGCGTCCGCGATCATCCTTGCGAGTTCGGGGTGTTTCTGGGCCACCCAGCCGAGGATGAAGAACGTCGCGCGGGTGGCGGCCCTGTCGATCGTCTCGACGATCCAGCGGGTCTGCTCGACGACGAGAGACGACAGGTCATCCCAGCGGCTCGGATCGGCGACGGCCGGGATCTCCACCATGTGGAACCAGTCCTCGATGTCGAAGGAAAGCGCGTTGACCACTCGATCGTCACTCATCATTGCGCCGTACGCCTTCCCGATTCACACGAACCGATGCCCCGCCTGCCCGAAGCGGAGCACATCCTCACGCGTCGGCATGGAGAAGTGCGTCGCGAGGGCTTCATCGTTGGGCAGCAGGGGCGGGTGGCCCGCCTCGATGAGCCGGATGCTCCTGATGATCGCCTCGGCCGCGAGATCCTTGGAACGGGCCATGATGTCCTCAAGGCTGTCGTGCCGGTGAATGCGGTAAGTCTCCTGCACGAGAATAGGCCCGTTGTCGAGTTTGCCGTCAACGAAGTGAACCGTCACGCCTCCGGTCGTTTCGCCGTTGGCGAGCGTCCAGAAACTCGGCATCAGCCCGCGGTACCTGGGTAGGAGCGCCCCGTGGCAGTTGACGATTCCGGCGGGGGTCTGGTCGCGCAGTTTCTTCCCATAGAACTGCGTCCCCGAAATCGACACGATGAGTTGCACGCCCCTCTCACGAAGGTGGTTCAGGAACGCCTGCGAATTCACATCGACCGCCTCGGTGACTTCGACGCCGTACTTCCGCGCCACGGCGCGGACGTCGTAGCACACGCGCGTGGAGCCGAGCCAGTCGTTGACGACCTTGCCGCAGAGTTTTTTCCAGGCGTATCGGCGCAGTTTCCACTGGAAGTACGTGAACCCATACAAGCGATACAAGTCCATCGCCGTCTGAAACACGGTCCGCTTGCCCTGCGCCACGCTCTGGATGTTGACGCCCGCGGTGCTGTCGGCGAACTCGCGCAGGTACTTGTCGAGCACCTTGGGCAGGTAGAACGGGTCGTTCTGAATGAAGATGTACTTCGTCAGGCGGTCCATGTGTTACCCGAGCCTCGCAATGACTTCATCGAACTGTGTCAGCGCCACGGTGTCGCAGTAGGCCTTCTCAAACGCCTGCCGGGCATTGTCCTTCGCTTCGGCCAGGCGGGCCTCGTTGCCCTGGAGCGCCCGGATGTAGTCAGCGACGCCCTGGGCGTCTCCGTGGCGGACGCTCACGCCGCAGCGGTGATCGGCAATCGCGTCATCGACGTTGCTCCGCTCAGGTCCGACGTAGATCACCGGCAGCCCCATGGCGAGGTTCGAGTGCAGTTTGCTCGGGCTCATGACGCCCAGAATCCGATCGCGCAGCGTGATGAGGGCGCAGTGGGCACACCGCATGACGTCGCGCGTCACCTCCTTGGGCACGTACCCGCGCATCACGACGTTCGCAAGCCCGCGCTCCCGCACACGGCGTTCAATGGCATTCCATCGTGATCCGCCGCCGACGAAGAGGAACACGACCGCCTCATTCCTGAGCATTGCGGCGGCGTCGAGGGCGGTCTCGAAATCGTGGCCGTAGCCCGCATTGCCGAGGTAAAGCACCACGAAACGGTCTCGAAGCAGCGCTTCGTCCACTCCCGTCCACGGGACGGTTGACCCGTCCGGATTCATCTCCTCGCGCGGAAAGAACGACGCCGGCTCCCAGTTGGGGATGATCGTCGTCGGCACGGCCCGAGCCGGCGGCGCGTACTGCGAGTTGAGCAAGTCCACCATCGCTCGATCGAGGCACACGAGGTGATCGAGTCGGCGGAAGACCGACCGGTTCATGGCGCGCATGACGCTCGCCGCGAAGCCGTTCTCGCGCAATTTGTCCGAGCGCTCCGCCAGTTCGGGATAGCAGTCCATGTTCCACAGAATGAGTTTCGGGCGTCGCGCGTGGATGAGCCGATGGACGATCGCCGTCCAGATGATGTACGGCGGCGTGGTGAGGGAGATGATCAGATCCTGCCGGGGCAGCGTCATCAGGCACAGGAGCGCTCCGAGGTAGAACACGCCGTAGTCGATGCACCGCTTGATCGCGTTGGACTTGCCCAGTTGCGGCGTCCACACGCGATGCACCTTCACGGCGCCGTCGCGCTCCGCCAGCCCGGCGGCCGATCGCGAGACGTATCCGCCCCGGCTCGTGACCACGCGCACCACGTCGCCGAGGGCCGCGCGATGTTCGGCCAGCGATGCCGCGAGGTGCGCCGTCGGGCTGAGGTCGGGCGTGTAGAACTGATTGATGATCGTGAGGCGCATCAATCGACGCTCCGGGAGAGGCACTCGTTTCGCCTGACCTTATGCACGGTGCTGATCGGAGATGACCTGGATCATCTCCTCGACGATCTGCTCAAGATTGCAGGTGAGGTGCCAGCCAGGAAAGTGCGACTGGAATTTGCGCAGGTCGGAGTAGTAGCAGATGTGGTCGCCGACGCGGTTGTTTTCGCTGTAGGTCAGTTGCGGCTTCCTCCCCGTCGCCTCGTGAATCATCTCGACGCATTCGATGAGGCTGGCGGCGTTGCCCTTGCCCCCGCCGAGGTTGTAGACCTCGCCGGGCCGGGGATGCTGCGCGAAGTGCCAGAAGGCGCTGATGACGTCGCGGCTGTGAATCTGGTCGCGGACCTGCTTACCCTTGTACCCGAAGATCGTGTACGGCCCCTGGCGCAGCGCGACGAGAACGAGGTAGTTGAGAAAGCCGTGCAGTTCGACGCCGCTGTGCTGCGGACCCGTCAGGCATCCGCCGCGGAAGATGCCCGTTTTGAGGCCGAAGTAGCGCCCGTACTCCTGCGCCAGTACGTCGCCGGCCACCTTGGAAGCGCCGAAGAGCGAGTGCAGGCAGTGGTCGATGGGGAAGTCCTCCGCGATGCCGTGGGTGTAGCGTTCGTCAGCGTAGTCCCAGCGGGTTTCGAGTTCGCGAAGGGGGATGTGGTTAGGCCCGTCACCGTAGACCTTGTTCGTGCTGATGTGGATGAACACCGCTTCGGGGCAATGCTGCCGGCACGCTTCGAGCATGTTCAGTGTGCCCACTGCATTCACATCGAAGTCGTCAAAGGGGCGGGAGGCGGCGAGGTCGTGGCTCGGCTGCGCCGCGGCGTGAATGATCAGATCGACGGGGTGAGACCTGAGCAGTTCCGCCACGCCTGCCCGGTCGCGGATGTCCAGTTCGCGGTGCGAGAATCGCTTGCAGGTGGATTCAAGGCGACGGCGGTTCCACGTCGTGTCCCCTTTGGGGCCGAAGAAGTCCGCGCGCATGTTGTTGTCCACCCCGGTCACGTCCAAGCCCATGCGGTCGAAAAAGACCACGGCTTCGGAACCGATCAGCCCGCTGCTTCCCGTGACCAGCACCCGCATCGGATCGTAAACTCCCTGGCAACCGCGGTGCGCGGCCATCCATGATGATCGGCGTTCATCGCGCCCCGATCCATCCATTTCCTGCCGCGGCGCACTGAATCCGGCCGATTCTCGGACGGTCTGCGGGACCGATCCCGGAATCTAAGGCTGTGAAGGCCGATCCCGTCGCAGCCGCTCGAGAATGACGGGGATGGCCGGAGGCACGTTGCCGTCCTCGCCCGATCCGAAGGGGCGGATCATGCTCAGGTGGTTCGCCTTGACCACGACGTGATCCTCCACGCCGTCGAGTCGAGTGGATTCGATCGAGACGCACCCATCTCCCAGGCCGTTCACGAGGTCGCTCATGGTTCGATCGACCTGCGAACCGTCGAAGGCCTTGCCGTACTTCGTGACGAGCAGTTTATCGATGCGCTCAACGAGCGACGCGATGTCATTTGATTCGAACGGACTCGCCGATCCGGCGACAATGGTCGTGGGCAGTTGCGCGGGAAGGGGTCGGGCGTTGAGGCCGGCGAGGCAGGGGCTGCCGGGGACGAGGTCGTCCTGGGCCTCCCCGGCGCCGTCGAAGAACCCGCCAACGAGCAGCCCGTCGCCGCTCAGCGCCCGCACGACCTGGTCGCGCGCCTCGGCCCCAAGACGGAACAGCGCCATCTTCGACCCGTGATTCGGCGGGCCAAGCATGATGAGGCGCTGGACGCGCGGGAAGCGCTCGCCACCGCCGATCGCACCGCCGTAGTAGGACTCGCCGGTGAGCAGATCGCGGCTGATGAGCGAGCCCATGCTGTGCGCGACGATCGACACGCGCTCGACTCCCGCGGCATGCATCTGCTCGAAGAGCGAGGCGACGAACGCGGTGGAATCCGCGATCGGCTGATCGTCGGGATAGGTGATCTCGCAGGCGTCGTAGCCCTCGCGATGGAGGGCGGGAATGAGTGTCCGCCAGAGGCGCCCGGCGTCGTCGAGTCCGTGGATGAGCACCACCGCGTGTCGCGGGGCGTTTTCGGAGGCCAGCGCGGCCGAAACGCCGTCCATCCGGTGAACGACGACGCCGAATTGTGCCCGCGCCAGCGCTGCCGCCTCCGGCGCGAAGTACTCGATGAGCCGCTGAACGGCCCGGTGCAGCAGCGCCTGTTCCTGCCGGAATCGGACCCGGTCGATGGTGACCTCAACCTGGTCCGACTCGACGCTCACCTTCACGATTCCGCTGGTGGCGGCATCGACCAGGCGAAAGGCGCCGGCGCCAAGCGGCGTACGGACGGGGATGAGTTCATCGCTCGCCGCCGCGATCGCCTTTCCGTCGAAGCCGAGTTCATCCGCGAGAAGTCCGATCAGGGAGCCGAAGTTCAGTTCGCCGTTCTCAAGGGGGATCGTGAAGCGAATGACCGTTTCGGGCGCGGCAGGTGGGGGGTCGATTGGCTGTTGCGCTGCCGCCCGACCAGCCGGACTCAATCCCGGCAGCGTGCCCAGCAGGGCCGCGACGATGATGATGAGGTGCTTCATGTCTTGATCTCGCAGGCTCTGCCGCCGGCCTGATCCTTGTCCGCCGCTCAGGGCTTGATGCCCGTGCCGAAGAGAATCTGGCCCCAGCGCTTCTCCTCTTTCTGGTAGCGCTCGAAACGCGTCTCGAACTCCGAAAGCGCCCGCTGCACGAGTTCGCTCTCCGGGTCGAGGTCCGGGCCGTAACGATCGTGCAGGGCTTTGAGACTCACGACCGACGCCTCGAGGTCCGAAACGGCGGCCGCATACGTGCGAACCGCATCGTGAAGCAGCGACTGCTTCACTTCATCCTTTGATGGAGTGTAGAGCAACCGCCACGGTTCGGACCGGATTTCGATGGTCGCCAGTTTCAGATTGTCCGAACTGAGGCGGAGATTGGCCAGGATGCGTGAGATCTGGGGCATCTCCGTCGTCAGGTTCTCGTTGAGGAGGGTGAAGGTGTCGGTGGCGGCGGCGAGTCCCTTGTCCGCCTGATCGAGGATTCCTTCGAACCGGGCCAGCCCCTCCTCGCGCGTCCAGCGCGCCACCTCGGCGACATGCCCGGCCGTCTCCTTGACGTTCGGAGTGACGTCCGCGACGAGCGTGCGAACCTCGCCGACGCCGTCATCCACGTTGCTCAGGATGGTCTGCGCCTTCTCCGCCAGGGTGGGGCCGCGCTCGGTCGTGGCCTGCACATCCTCGATGATCCGGGCGATGCGCTCGCTCCACTGCGGCCACTTCTCCCGCGCACCGGCGATGATCGCGTTGAGATGGTCCACGGCGGAACGGACGGCCTCGACGATCCGCGGCCCATCTTCATTGACGGCGGTGCGGGCAAACGCGGTAATCTCCCTGACGTCTTCGCTGATGCCGTCCACGCGGCGCAGAATGTCCTTGACGCGCTGGAGATCCTCCGGTCCGATGCCGGCGGTCTTGAGCAGCAAGGAGGGCGCATATCCGCCCTGTATGGTTCCTCCATCCTTGAAGAACCGCGAGTCGAGCGCCGGGCCGTTCACGCCGAGCGGCGCGATGTCGATGGCCGTGGCGCCGCCGATGAGCGGCACGACCATGCCGGCGAAGGCGTCGGCGCGAATCTCGTACTCCGCGGGGATGGTGACCGAGACGATGAAGCGGGGATCGTCGGGGCGATTGAGTTCCCCGACCATCGCCGTGACCTTGCCCACGCTCATCCCGCCGACCATGACGTCCGAGCCGACCTTGACCCCGGGGACGCCGATGTCAAGCGGTATGGCGATGCGCAGCGTCTGGGTGCTCGCAAACGTGCCCAGATCGGAGAGGGTCACCACCGTTGCGACGAATCCGATGATGGCGATGAGAACGAAGAAGCCGGCGATCGTGTTGTTGCGCTGGCGCGTCCGACTGGTGCTCATGTTCGACCTACCCATCCATCCGGTCGTAGTGGTGTGCGATCACTTCACGATGCGCGTCGATTCGACGCTGGGGCCCGGCGCCAGGCGAGGCACGCTCGGGGCGCCCAGAAGATCTTCTTCGTAATTGGTGGCCGTGCGGCGCTGGGTGATCGGCCCCTCCGCGTCGCCGCGAATGAACTGCCGCACCAGGGCCTGCTCCTCGGAGAGATCGCCGGTATCACGGCCGCGCAACTCTTCGAACCACGAGCGGTCCGCCACCACCATCATGGAGCCTTTGTCGAGCATCGCCATGCGATCGGCGATGGCGAAGGCGGAGTCCATCTCGTGTGTGACGACGACGCTGGTGACGCCGAGTTTCTTGGTCAGGTCGATGATGAGCCGATCGATGCCCGCCGACGTGACGGGGTCGAGGCCGGCCGAAGGTTCGTCATAGAACAGAATCTTCGGGTCCAGCGCCAAAGCCCGTGCCAGGCCGGCCCGCTTCTTCATCCCTCCCGAGATCTGGGCGGGGTACTTGTCGGCGTGCTCGCGAAGGCCGACCAGTTCGAGTTTGATCTTGACCTGGATGTTGATGATGTTCTGGTCGAGGGTGGTGTGTTCCTGGAGGGGCAGGGCGACGTTTTCGGCGATGGTCATCGACTGAAAGAGGGCGCCGGACTGGAAGAGGATTCCGAACTTTTTGCGAACATTATTGAGCCCGTCGTCATCCAGCCGGGCCAGATCCTGCCCGAAGAGCGAGACCATTCCCTCGTCGGGGACCAGCGAGCCGATCATGTGTCGCAGCAGGGTGGACTTGCCGCTGCCCGACCCGCCCATGATGACCATGATCTCGCCGGGCAGGACGTCGAGGTTGATGCCGTCGAGCACGGGCCGCCCGTCAAACCGCTTGACGAGGCTGCGAACTGAGATCAGGGGTTGCGTTGAGGGGGTTTTCATGGTACCATTGACAATAATCGGCTGAACTCTTTCTGGAATCAGCCCAACCTGAGAGGGGTTTCATCAGTATACTCATGTATGTGCCGGACGTTGTCCGCGGCCCGGTTGTTCCGTCAAAGCCAGTCCCATCCAAGTCCAAGGAGATGAACATGAAGCGATTCGTATCCGGAGTCGTCGCCCTGACGCTGGCGGCCGCCATGGCCGGTCCGGCTCTCGCACAGGTGAGCGTGGGCGACAAGATGAAGCCGCTCAAGGTCGGCAATCTGCACAACAACGAGTTCGAGGTTGAGCTTGACGACGTCGAAGGCCACATCGTCATCGCCGAGTTCTGGGCCACGTGGTGCGGCCCATGCATCGCTTCGATCCCGCATCTCAACGAGATTCACGCGAAGTACAAGGACAAGGGCGTCCTCCTCGTCGCCATCAGCGATGAGGCTGACAACGTCGTCGCGCCCGTCGTCAAGCAGCGCGGCATGAAGTACCTCATCGGCTCGGGCGGCAAGGAGACCCAGCAGGCCTACGGCGTGCAGGGCATTCCCCATTCCGTCCTCATCGATCCCACCGGCACCATCCGCTGGATCGGGCACCCGCAGAACGGCCTGGATCGCGAACTCGAGAAACTGCTCGCGAGTAGTCCTCCGACCCGTCTTCTCGGCGGCGGCCCCGATCACAACGAGAAGGTCTTCGCCACGATCGAGACGTCGCTGCTCAAGGGCGACAACCAGGGCGCCGTCAAGATGCTTCGTCGCGTTGACCTCAAGTCCCTCGATGAGCGCGAAGGCCATCGCGCCCGCTACAACGGCATCGTGAATCGCCTCACGCCTCTCGCCCAGGCCGACTTCGATCGCGCCATGGCCGCCGCCCGGGCCAAGAACTACGGCGACGCGCTCGCGACACTCAGTCGAGTGGCGACCGAGTTCAAGGGTCTGCCGATCGCGGCCAAGGCCGCGGCAGAACTCAAGCGCCTCGAAGCCGATCCCGAGGTGCTCGCGTCCAAGCGCAACGAGGCCCTCGAAGGTCGAGCCGACAACATGCTCAAGCGCGCCAAGGCCCAGTCGGCCTCAGGCGAGCACGTCATGGCCTACAAGCGGCTCAAGCACATCACCGAGCAGTTCCCCGGTACCGCCGCAGCCAAAGAGGCCGCCGACCTCGTCAAGACCTACGAGGCCGACACCGAACTCATGAAGAAGATCAACGAAGGTTGATCCGCCTCGCAACTCATGGATTATCTCAAGACCGTCGGTCCGTCTGGACCGGCGGTCTTTTGCTTGAGCCAAGGATCGCTGCTGCGACGGTTCGCCTGCGCCCGGGCGGCTGAATCGAGCGGGTCGAGACCCGGCGGCAGTCGCCCGATCGAGTGGTTTCGAGTCTCAGAAAACCGGCGAGTTCTTCATTCAATCCGGCATTTTGCACTCCTGGACCCGATAGGGGTGGTATACTGGGTTGGGCCTTGTCCCCGGCCCTGTCCAGAAGGAAGGGGTTGAAGGGTTCTTCGCCCTGCGGAACCGCCTCCATGTGCTGAGTGGCTCCTTCGTGAAGACCTCGGAAGAGTGGCATCTTTCCCGTCGCGTGGCGCGACCATGAACCATCGCATCGGTTGATGAGTGGACGTGCATTGTTCAATGAACGCCCATGCGTTCGTGGTGCATGTCGCTCGCATGCGCGGGCGGCCGGTGCGCCGATGTCAAACCCGCTCGAACCAAATTCTGAAGGAAGGAAACAGGAGAGAACCATGAGACGTCTGACAGCATTGACAGCGATGGCGTGTTGTGCATTTGGCGGCGAAGCCCTTGCCGATGGCTTCATCGGGATGAATCAGTTCTCGGGAGGCGAGAGCGTCATCACCTTCAACACGACCGACATGGGCAGCCTCAGCCATCCGACTGCAAGTATCGGCTCGGGCATCACCGTCACGGACAGCGGCGGCGGCACGGGTTCGCCCGGCTGGCGCGGCAACACCGACTGGAGCGCCTATTTCGCGAACATCCCGGGCGCCTCGCAGGGCCGCGCGCTGGCCGACAGTTGGGGCGCCTCGGACCTGAAGTATGACTTCACCGGGGCGGGCAATCCGCAGCGTGTCGGACTGCTTCTGTCAACCGGTACGCAAACGACCTGGACCGTTCGAGTCTACAACCCGGCCAACGTTCTCGTCGACACCGGCCAGGTCAGCATGCCAGGCCCGCAACAGGCCGTGTTCGTCGGCTATGAGAGGTCCGCGGGCGTCGGCTACCTTCGCGTCAGCGACGTCGAGAACGGACAGATCACCCTCATGGACGATGTCCGCTTCGAGCACGCGGGTTCGGCGATCGCCAGTTACGACATCCGCGACGCGGCTCGAGCAGGATTCGGCAACTGGGACCATACCTACAACGGCACGATCGTCGATACCGGCAACTTCTCCGCCAACGGCGTCCCGTTCACCCGCGCCAACTACTCGGGCGGTTCGGGTACGCTCAACGACGGCTCGCCCGGCACCGGCGCCGGCGACACGCAACTCTTCGCCAACAACGCCGACGCCCGTCCGGTGATCACACTGCATCTCAACGGGAATCACTTCATCGATGACCTCACGCTCTTCAGTTTCGATAGCGGCAACACCATTCCGGGCTGCATCCGTTCCGTTGACGTCACCATCGGCGGGCTGACGCAGACCTTTGCCACCTCCGAGCCGACCACCAACGACGAGTTCATCGACCTGACCGGCTCGGTGCTCAGCACCATCCCGACGAACACGGTGCATCTCTCGAACTTCGTCCACGATGGCCGGCCCAATGGTCTCAATGAGCTCTTCTGTATCGGCGAGATCGGCCTCTCCGGAACGGCGACGACCCGCTTCGGCCTGACCGTGACCGGCCCCTGCCCCGGCGCCGTCAACGTCAACTGGTCCAGCGCCCGTCCCAACGTGACGCTGGCGTTGATCTTCGCGTTCAACACCGG
>Ga0326597_10013545_pt1 | contig 10716 bp, 10 predicted proteins | sample RVTome_12_FD_203789 | JGI IMG/M metagenome (GOLD analysis project Ga0326597, IMG submission 203789) | Soil microbial communities from uranium-contaminated site in the Upper Colorado River Basin, Wyoming, United States - RVT100D185 | ecosystem: Environmental > Terrestrial > Soil > Contaminated >... | reverse complement strand
GCAGAGCCGAGATCTTTCATGCGTTGCGCGCCGAGGGTTTAGGTGTCAACGTTCACTACATCCCGGTTCATCTTCACCCTTACTATAGGGAGCGGCTGGGCTACAGAGGCGGTGAATATCCGATTGCCGAGGATGCCTATGAGCGACTGATCAGCTTGCCGATGTTTCACGGCATGACAACTCAGGATGTTGAAGATGTCGTGAACGCGGTGAGAAAGGTAGTGGCTTCGTACGCCTGAAGTGAAACCTGCCAGTAACATAACGGCGCCCAGACAAATCAGTTTGAATCCGTTGCGCAGCAAAATTTGGGAGTCGCATTTAAGATGAGTGTGGCTTTTGTCGCCGAGGTTTCCAGCAACCATAATCGCGAGGTGAGCCGTTGCCTGGCTTTCATTGATACGGCGGCTAAGATGGGCTGTGCCGCGGTGAAGTTTCAATTGTTCCGGGTTCGTGAACTGTTTGCCCCAGAGATTGTGGCTAAGAGTGAAAAAATTCGCCAACGTGAGGCATGGGAGTTACCTGTTGAATTTCTCTCTCCACTGGCAGCGCGATGCCACCAAGCGGGCATTCAGTTCGCCTGCACTCCGTTCTACCTTGACGCAGTCGAGCAGCTATTGCCCTACGTGGACTTCTACAAGATCGCCTCCTATGAACTGCTGTGGAACGATCTTTTGATTGCCTGTGGGCGCACAGGGAAGCCTGTGGTGCTTTCAACCGGCATGGCCACATTGGGTGAGGTACGACGAGCCGTGGCAGTCCTACGTCAATCTGGCTGTGAGAACCTGACACTTCTCCACGGCGTATCGAACTATCCCGCGCCGTTAGTCGATTGTAACTTGGCAGCTATGGAAACCCTGCGGAGTGCATGCGGTTGTCCGGTTGGCTGGTCTGATCATACTGTCAATCCTGGCGTTCTCTATCGAGCGGTGCATCGCTGGGGCGCAACCATGGTTGAGTTCCATTTGGATCTAGATGGTAAAGGCGAGGAGTTCCAAACGGGCCATTGTTGGGTGCCTGAGCAGATCGAGCCGGTAATCAAATTTATGCAGATTGGATTCGGCGCAGACGGCAGCAACGAAAAGGTGCCTGCACCGAGCGAGATGACCGAGAGAGAATGGCGGGCTGATCCGAGCGACGGACTGCGGCCCTTGCTAAAAATGCGGCAATCGTGGCGAGGGTAAGATGCCGATTGTGGCGATCATCCAGGCGCGTTTAGGTTCTACCCGCCTACCGGGGAAGGTCTTGAAGCCCTTAGCCGGCAAACCTGCACTCTGGCACCTGCTGGATCGGTTAAAATATTCAAGGAAGTTGGAACAAGTTGTCGTGGCAACGACAACTCAAAAAAAGGACGACCCAATAGAACAATTTTGTTTGAAAGACGGCGATCCTTACTATCGGGGCAGCGAGCTGGATGTCCTGGACCGCTACTACCAGGTAGCAAAAAAGTTCACGGCCGATCCTATTGTGAGAATTACCGCGGATTGCCCGCTGATCGATCCGACTATCGTGGATGAGGTTGTGGAGGGCTATTTTGAGGGCGGCTATGACCTTTATGGGCTTGCCGGCGAATTTCCCGACGGGCTGGATTGTGTGGTGTTTTCCTTCTCGATATTGGAAGACGCATGGAAAAACGCGCAGCTACCTTCTGAAAGAGAGCATGTATGCCCTTACATGGAAAAACATCCTGAAAAATATAAGATTGGAGGCTATGAAAAATTCAGAGGGCTAAGCCATCATCGCTGGACACTAGATGAGGAAGCAGATTTTCGTTTTCTCCATGAGGTGTTTGATAGGCTCTACAAGCCAGGGAGCATTTTCTTAACCCAGGATATTCTAGCTCTTTTGGAAAGAGAGCCGCGTTTGATAGAAATAAACCGAGGTATTGTTCGCAATGAAGGTTACCTAAAATCTCTCAAAGAAGACACCGAATATTTGCGGAATAAGCAAAAGTCATTGTCCGTCGATTGCTCGACACATCAAGAGACTGAGGAATAGATGGGAGCCGGGCAAGAGTTATACAAAAGGGCCAGGAAACTAATCCCGGGTGGCACTCAATTGCTCTCCAAACGTCCTGAAATGTTCCTGCCCGAGCGATGGCCGTCGTACTATACGCAGGCGCGCGGGGTGCAGGTGACCGATATGGATGGTAACGTCTATGTGGACATGAGCATCATGGGAGTTGGCGCGTGTGTATTAGGTTATGCGGATTCTGATGTTGATTCAGCGGTTAAGGCAGCCATAGACGATGGATCCATGTGTACCCTTAACGCGCCGGAAGAGGTTGAACTGGCGGAGTTGCTTTGTGAGCTGCACCCTTGGGCACAGATGGTGCGCTACGCCCGTGCTGGTGGAGAGGCGATGTCCGTAGCCATAAGAATCGCTAGGGCATGCACCCGCAGAGATAAGATCGCGTTTTGCGGCTATCATGGTTGGACCGATTGGTACTTGGCCGCGAACCTGGGGGACAGAGATGCTCTAGATGGTCAGTTGATGCCCGGACTGGAACCAGCAGGTGTCCCGCGAGGTCTGAAGGGGACGGCCCTCCCATTCCACTACAACCGCCTGGACGAGCTCAAGGTGATTGTCGCTGAGAATCGAAACAGCCTGGCTGCGATTGTAATGGAGCCTCAGCGGGACCATCCTCCGGCGGAGGGCTTTCTGGAAGCGGTTCGAGACATTGCCACCGACATCGGCGCTGTACTGGTTTTCGACGAGATTACCACCGGTTTTCGCATGACTACCGGCGGTATTCATCTCTTGCTAGGGATTAATCCTGACATAGCTGTTTTTGCCAAGGCGATGGCCAACGGATATCCGATGGCAGCCGTAATCGGGACAGAGGAGGTTATGCAGGCGGCCCAATCCACATTTATTAGTAGCACTAACTGGACAGAGCGGATTGGACCAGCGGCAGCGCTGGCTACTATACGTAAGCACGGGCGCGAAAACGTGGCTCAGCATCTTATTGAGATTGGTAAACTGGTGATAACCGGATGGCAACAGGCAGCAAAGCATGCCGGAATAAACTTGTCTACCGGTGTGCTACCCAGCTTGGCGCACTTCAGTCTGCTCTGCGAAGACGAATTAGATCTCACTACACTTTTTACGCAACTTATGTTGGAGCGAGGATATCTCGCCTATAGCCAATTTAAGCCGTCCTATTCACACCAAAGGCATCACGTCGAAAAGTATAAGGCAGCGGTCGACGATGTGTTTGCCATCCTCGCGAGCGCGATCGCGCGAGGATGTGTAAACAGCCTTCTGAAAGGGCCATCTGCACGCCGCGGGTTTTATCGCCTCACATGATGGCTTTCTAAGCCAGACAATCCGGACTTAATGGGAAGTTACGCGATCCGTCAATCCAATGCCGGTTGGCTACAGTTCAGGTTCTGAGGATGTTGCGGAAACAAGATCTTTCAAGCATGCAATATAGGACCCTGGGGAGAACTGGGCTGGTGGTTTCTGAACTGGCCCTGGGAACGGTTGCGTTGGGTACTGACTACGGCATTCAGGTGCCGGCGGCTCGCGGGCTTACCCGACCAGACGCCAGTCGGTTAATACATCAGGCCGTTGATGCTGGGATTAGCCTGTTTGATACGGCGCCTACTTATGGCGACAGTGAGCGGTTGCTAGGCGACGCGCTAAAATCCCATCCTCAGTGCTACGTTGCTACCAAGGTTTCACTTCCGACAGATACGGATGGGAAGCTACTGTCAGGCAAGAAACTCCAACGTGCTGTGCAAACTTCTGTAGAGAACAGTCTGCGGACGTTACAACGGGATGTGCTAGACATTGTGCAGATCCACAACGCCACCGCAGAGGCCATTGCTCAAGGCGAAATCATTAAAGTCTTACTGGATGCAAAGCAGCGGGGAAAGGTGCGTTTTCTAGGAGCATCGGTTTACGGTGAAGATGATGCTGCGGGAATGATAGAATCAGGTCACTTTGATGTACTACAAGTGGCTTATAATCTGCTCGATCAACGTATGGCTCAGCGAGTATTCCCTGCTGCCGAGCAGGCGGGTGTAGGCATCGTCGTCCGGTCGGCCCTTTTGAAGGGCGTGTTAACAGATAGGGCCCGGTGGCTTCCGCCTGATCTATCTGAGTTGAGGCAGATAGCAGAACAAGCCAGGGAAATTCTGAACGGATCCTGGCAGTCGCTGACACAGGCAGCAGTGCGTTTCTGCCTTTCAGCTCCGCACGTAGGGACTGTGCTGGTAGGAGCACAAACGGAGAAAGAGTTAAAGCAATCGCTGGCGGCAGAAAAAGCCGGGCCGCTATCAGAGGCACTCCTGGCCCGAACGCTGGGCCTGGCACTGAAAGATGAGCGTTATTTAAACCCATCGCACTGGCGTATGGTATGAATGCGAGTCCGTCGGTGCTCTTCCGTTGCGACGGCTCCCCAAAGGTTGGCTTAGGTCACGTGGTAAGATGTCTTGCCCTGGCCGACGAGCTGCATGAGGTTCACGGTTGCCAGGTGGCTTTTGCTATGCGCGACGGTCCGTTAGGCTTTGAGATGGTGTTGGAAAAAGGCTATGCGCTCGTGAATGCGCCGCAGGAGCCCTTCAATTATACACGATGGCTGATGGAGTCGTTTAGCGATGGCCCGCCTCAGGTGTTGGTGCTCGACGTGCGTGACGAGCTTACCCGAGCAGACGTAGAAAAGCTGCGGGAGCAAGGCAACCTCATCGTGGTCGTTGATGATATTAGTGAACGGCGGCTGGCGGCCGACTTGGCGTTTTACCCGCCGGTGCCTCAGGTGCGCCGCCTGAATTGGCTGGGTTTCACTGGTCAGTTGTATGTGGGCTGGGATTGGGTTGTATTGAGGCGCGAGTTTGCGCATTGCCCGCCGCCAGCCCATCACGATCCACCAACAGTGCTGGTAAGCATGGGGGGCAGCGATCCGGCTGGCCTGACGATGGTGGCGGTAAAGGCGCTGGACAGCGTAAACGAAAGCTTCGAGGTAATCGTTTTATTAGGCCCGGGATTCTCCCATAATGAGGAGCTGCGCAACATGGTCGCTGTAAGTCGTCGGAAATTCAACATGCAATCGGATGTGGCTGATGTCATGGGTTTAATGGCCCGGGCCGATCTGGCTGTGGCGTCGTTCGGAGTCACTGCTTATGAGTTGGCTGCTGTCGGCACTCCGGCGATCTATCTATGCTTGACTGAAGATCATGCGGAATCAGCAAGCTTGTTTGCCGATGCCGGCACCGGGGTAAATTTGGGATTGTATGCCGAGGTTTCACCCGAACGAGTTTCCCAGTCAGTGGGCGCCCTGCTGCTGGATCCAGCGTTGCGCCGGACTATGGCGGGCACAGGTCGATCTCTGGTAGATGGCGGAGGAGTTGAGCGTATCGCGGACATATTGATGCGCCTCTCGAGCCACAGGCTCAGTAAATATGCCGAAAGATCATAGTGGACCGGTTCTGATTGACGACGGCAAGGGGCATTCGATAATTGACTGTTCCCGATGCGGCTTCGCGCATTTCTGGCCGAAGCCGAGCGCGGAAGAGCTGGCGGAGTATTATTCTCAATCATTTTATGAGACGCACTCGCCGCCTGATTGGCACGAAAAAGAAGCTGCCGAAGAGCCGTATTGGAGGATCGAACATTCTGACCGACTGACGACGTTCGCTCGTATTCTATCCAATTCGCGCGGCAAGCTGCTTGATATTGGCAGCGGCGGCGGCTGGCTCCTGTCTTACGCTGCCGAACGTGGCTGGGACGTATTGGGCGTAGAACCCTCGCGCTCAATGTGGGAGCTTTCATCCATGCGTGTGCCTGTGTTGCTGGGCACTTTTCCTGAAGTGAAACCGAGCGGCAAAGCCCCGTTCGACGCAGTTCATCTTAAGCTTGTGCTGGAGCACGTTTTGGAGCCGGAAGTATTTCTAGGTGCGGTGCGCGAGGTCTTAAGACCTGGAGGTGTCGTGTGTATAGAGGTGCCGAACGATTTTAATACGCTTCAAGCTGCCGCTCGTGCTGCCCTAGATAAACCGGCGTGGTGGGTCGTTTATCCCGTTCACATTAACTATTTCAATTTCGAAAGTGTCGAACGTCTGCTTACGCGGTGCGGTTTCGAGCCGGTTGCCAGAGACGCTACTTTTCCAATGGAGTGGTTCTTATTGCAAGGAATCGATTACATCGGACGAGACGAGATCGGGCGGCAATGTCACACCAAACGCATGGCGTTGGAGATGAATCTGGAATCAGCAGGACTATCCGACCTGCGCCGCAGTTTCGGGCGCTGGTTGGCATCCGAGGGCATTGGCCGCGAGGCCATCGTTTACTCAAGAAGATCATCATGAGCAACCAAGCAATAGAAGAGACGAAACTTAGGTCGGGCGAGAAACCTGTGCTTGTCAATCATCTGCGGCGAGGCGAGGCGGCAATAGGTTATTGTCCTGTCCTCACGCCTGAAAACGCGCCGCTCAAAAATCTGTCGGTGGGGCGCTTGCGCCTGGACAGCAAGAGTGGAGGGAACGAAGCCGAGACCGGCGAGACGGAAACCCTGCTTCACATATTGGTGGGGCGATGCAACGTTGAAGTAGAAGGCCAGTGGGGGCGCCGTATATTTCACGATGTTGGCGAAAGGGCTGACATCTTTTCCGGTCTTCCTTCGTCGGTCGTAATTGGGCCGCACACGACGTATTCGGTCGAGCCTATAACTCGCACAGTAGACATAGCCGTTGCCAGCGTGCCGCTTCTAGACGGCAAGGTCGACAGTCCTGTCGTGATTCGACCTCAAGATGTGCAGGTGCACCAGATCGGCGAAGCGCACTATCTTCGAACCGTTCGCGAGGTCCTAGGTGGAGAAGGGCCTGCGCTGCGTCTGCGCTGCGGCGAAACATTAAACCCTGTGGGGTTGTGGTCGTCTTGGCCTCACCATGACTTCGATGCCGACCCCCAACTAGCTCCGCAGTTCGAAGAGGTTTTCTTGTATTTCACCAAGCCAAAGAGTGGCTGGGCGATTCAACGGCGAGACGGATTGTTTTGCAATCTCGATCCCATTGATGATGTGGTTCTGGTTCGCAACGGCGACGCTGCCGTTCTACCGCTGGGGAACCATCCTATCGTAGGCGGAGTGGATAGTCAGGTCCTATACATCTGGTTTTACATCAGCCCAATCCCGAAGACTTATTCAAGGTGGGCGGAAGATCTGGGCGGATATGCATAATGCAGTATTGATCGTTTGCGGTGGCCTACTTCAGGTCCCTGCCGTGCCGATCGCCCGTGAATTGGGCTTGAAAGTGGTGATAACGGACGCTCGCGCCGACGCTCCCGCCATGACGCTCGCCGACGAGCCGGTTGTGCTGGACATATATGATGCGCCTGGTCATATGAAGCTGGTGGACGAACTTAAGAAGCGATACAACCTGCGCGGGGTGTTTGCGGAAGGCGCTGATGTAGAGGTAACAGTAGCCGCGGCAGCGCAGCATGCAGGGGTGCCAGGCATTACGGTTGAAGCCGCGATGAATACTAAGAACAAGGCAAGAATGCGAGCTTGCTTTGACCGGTCCGGCATCCCTAACCCGCCATGGGCTGAAGTCGATACCTGTGAAGCCGGCTTGAAAGCCGCCGAGAGTCTTGGCTTCCCATTGGTCGTGAAAGCCGTGGATAACTCTGCTTCGCGCGGCACTACGCGAGTAAACGACATTGATTCGCTAGGCCCAGCTATTGAAATCGCCAAAGCCAACTCCACCAACAGGACAGCATTGCTTGAGGGATGTTACCGGGGTGAAGAGCAGAGTGTTGAGATTCTCTTTGATGAAAGAGGATGTTGCCATCACTTGAATATAGTAGATCGGCCCTTCGCGTCAGATGGCAATTACGCTATCGAGCTCGGTCACATCAATCCTACTCGACTCGGCCCGGCTGAACGCGAACAACTCTTCGCGCTGACAGAGCAAGCGGCAGAAGCAACGGGAGTCAGATTCGGCGTGTTCAAGGCAGATACAATCTGGACCAATGGAGGCCCACGCATTTTGGAGGTGACAGCCCGTCTTTCTGGCGGCTTTGACTGCCAATACACGACCCCGCTTTCTAGCGGGCGTAACTTCATCCGTGCCGCGATGAGATTAGCCGTAGGATTGCCACTAGACCTGAACGATCTCGAACATAAGTGGAGAAAACATGCGGCGGCGTGGGTGGCTTTCCCTAAACCCGGCAAAGTGGCTCGGATCGATGGCATGGACCGAGTGCTCAGGTTGCCCGGAGTAAAAGAAGTGTTCTTGCGCGTGCGCGTGGGCGACGTAATTCAACCGTATCATGATTGCGCTGCTAGACCAGCATTTGTGATTGCGGTTGGCGACACGCGTGAGGAAGCGGTTCGCAGCGCCCAAGTCGGTATGGAAGCATTAGTGATCGAGACCGAGCCGGACGAGACATGATGATGCGGCATGAAGGCCAGGTGGCGCTGGTGACTGGAGCAGGGCGTGGCCTCGGGCGGGCAACGGCTGAAGCATTTGCCCGCGAAGGGGCAGCCGTGGCGCTCGTTGCGCGTCATCCAGGAGAGATTGAGGAAGCTTGTTCGCAGATTGCTTCCGGCGGCGGCAAGGCGCTGGCGGTTCAGGCTGATGTCGGCGACGCGGATTCTGTATCGACTGCGATTCAGCAAATCGTCAAAGCCTTCGGTCGAGTTGATGTACTGGTGACTTGCGCCGCAGCAGAGCCGGCGGCAGGGCCGTCCGAAGAGTTGCCGCTCAAAGATTGGCAAAGGGTCATAGGCATCGATTTGACCGGCGTGTTTTTGACTTGCCAGGCAGCAGGCCGCGTTATGTTGCAGCAGCGATTTGGCAGGATCGTTAATCTGGCGAGCTTCCACGTCGTTGCTACATACCCACAGCGAGCGGCTTACGTGGCCGCAAAAAGCGGTGTGGTAGGTCTCACGCAAGCGCTAGCGGTGGAATGGGCCGGGCGTGGCGTGACGGTGAATGCTGTAGCTCCAGGTCCCATTCGCACACCGCGCACATCATGGTTTTTATCTAAAGACCCCAGTAATGAGGCGGGCATGATAGGCCGAACTCCCAGCGGCCATTTGGGCGAGACATCCGATGTCGCTGAACTGGTTCTCTTCTTGTGCTCAAAAGAGGCCGGACACATCAATGGTCAAACCATACTGATAGATGGAGGATGGACGAAAAACGCTTGGTGGGGAAAGCATCCCTGGATGGGATGAATGCTTATGGCCGGATCGCAGTTCGACTTGAATGGCAGGCTGGCTCTTGTAACAGGCGGTGGCGGCGGCCTTGGTCGCGCCATCGCTGTGGCTTTGTCAACTGCCGGCGCAGAAGTTGCAGCGTTGGGACGAACTCTCAACAACCTGAAAGAAACTTGCCGTCTAATTGCGGAGCAGGGCGGAAAAGCCTGGCCCATACAGGCAGATATAACAAAGGACGCTCAGATCGAAGAAGCATTCTCCACGATTTCTCGTAAAAGCGAAGGCGGTCTTATTCTTGTTAACGCGGCTGGCGTTCAGCTTCGCAAGCCTGCGCTTGAGGTATCAGAAGAAGAATGGGATGGACTTATAAGCGTGAATCTCAAAGCGGTATTCTTTTGCTGCCAGGCCGCCGGGCGTTTCATGAAGAATCGAGGCGGAGGAAAGATTATCAGCCTCACATCATTAACTGCTGTGATTGGTTTACCATACCTCTCAGTCTATGGCGCCAGCAAAGGCGGCGTCAGCCAATTGACCAAAGCATTAGCCGTAGAATGGGCACCACTGGGTATCTATGTGAATGCGATTGCGCCCGGTCGCATCCAAACGCCTATGACTGAACAGATATTCAAGGATGAGGTGATTCGTGATAGCTTCCTCCGCTTGATTCCGATGAACCGTGCAGGGCTGCCTGAAGATGTAAGTGGCGCGGCTGTCTTTCTTGCTTCCGATGCTTCTAACTACATGACTGGGCAGACGCTCTTTATAGATGGAGGTTGGTTAGCATCGGCCGGTAATCCTCTAGGGTAGTTATGTGACGCTGCAACTGTTCACGGTTTTTCATCTGAACCTGGCCTACTCTTCCGTTGAGGAGGAAATGCGCTCTGAGGTAGTTCGGTGTTGCTATTGGCCTCTGCTACGCCTTGCCAGAGAGCACAACCTCCCCTTTGGTATCGAGGCCTCGGGTTACACGTTGGAACGAGTAGCGGCCATAAACCCGGCTTGGCTGGACGAATTGCGGTTGCTGACGACTCAAGGGCCCTGCGAGTTTATCGGTAGCGGTTACGCCCAGATCATCGGCCCCTTGGTACCGGCCGAAGTCAACGCGGCAAACCTGCGCATCGGGCATCAGGTTTACGAGCGGCTGCTGGGGTTTCGCCCCGAGATAGCGCTAGTGAACGAACAAGCGTACAGCGCGGGTTTAGTGCAGCACTATCTTGATGCCGGTTACAGGGCGATCATTATGGAGTGGGACAATCCCGCTCGTTTTCATCCCGAATGGCGCCTAGAATGGCGCTATCTGCCGCAGTTGGCGTGCGGTCAACATGGAGAAGAGATTTCTGTCATTTGGAACAAGTCGATCGCCTTTCAGAAATTTCAACGATACGCGCACGGCGAGACGGAGTTGGGCGAGTACGTGGAATACCTCGGGGGACACGTGTTCGAGAGCCCTCGCGCCTTTCCCCTCTATGGCAACGACGTCGAGATCTTCGATTTTCGTCCAGGTCGGTACCACACAGAGGCGGTTCTCCCGGACGAGAGCGAGTGGACGCGCCTCG
>Ga0326597_10013543_pt1 | contig 10716 bp, 4 predicted proteins | sample RVTome_12_FD_203789 | JGI IMG/M metagenome (GOLD analysis project Ga0326597, IMG submission 203789) | Soil microbial communities from uranium-contaminated site in the Upper Colorado River Basin, Wyoming, United States - RVT100D185 | ecosystem: Environmental > Terrestrial > Soil > Contaminated >... | reverse complement strand
CCTGCAGCGCGCCGACATCGGAGTGGCGATGGGAAAGCGGGGGACGGACGTGGCGAAGGGGGTCGCGGACCTGGTCCTCGCCGACGACCGTCTCGAGACGGTCGGGGCGGCCGTCGAGGAGGGGCGGGTCATTTTCGACAACATCCGAAAGTTCGTGTTCTACCTCTTCTCCTGTAACCTCTCCGAGGTGACGGTGGTGCTCGGCGCCTCGATCGTGGGCGCCCCCCTCCCGATCCTCCCGCTCCAGCTCCTCTGGCTCAACGTGGTCACGGACGTCTTTCCGGCCCTCGCCATGGCCGCGGAGCCGGGTGAGCCCGGCGTGATGCGTCGCGCTCCCCGGCCTCGGGAGTCGGGGATCCTGTCACGGGACTTCGTCGTCATTCTGGCCGGCTATGCGTTGCTCATGACATTCGTGACCCTCGCGGTCTTCGCGTGGTCTCTCCGGGTGAGAGGGGATGAAGTGGAGCTCGCCGTGACCCTCTCGTTCATGACGCTCGCAGTCTCCCAGCTGCTGCACGCACTCAACGCGCGAACCTTTGGCCCGCTCCGACTGGGATTCGGGCTCGCGGCCAATCGATGGCTCCTGGGCGCGCTCGCGCTCGGCGTCGCGCTCCAGCTACTCGCGGTCTATCTGCCGACGCTACAACGCGTGCTCGGCACCGTCCCCCTGGAGATGGGTGACTGGGCGCTGGTCGGCGGAGCCGGGCTGGTCCCGCTGATCGCGGGTCAGGCGTGGAAACGACTCGCATCGAGAAACCGTTCGAGCAGCCTCAGGGAGGCGTCCGGGACCTCCTCCTGAGGAATGTGTCCGCAGCGCTCGAGCAGGTGGAATCGGGCGTTCGGCAGCGTACGCGCGAGCCGCGAGCCGACTGACGGGGGGACCACGCGGTCGTGACGGCCCCAGAGCAACAGCGTAGGCATTGCGAGCGATGCGTAGCGGGCCGTGATTGCGTCGAGGTCGGGAGGCGCGATGCGCGCGGCACAGGTCAGGAGGGCCCGGATGGCTCCCGGGCGCGTGAGCGGCTCGGCATGACCTTCGACGAAGTCGTTCGTGATCGACGCGAAGTCGTAGACGATCGGCCTCGCGACCTGCCGGACCACGAAGCGTGGGCCGACGGCCCGGAAGGCGAGGCCCACGATGCGGGGGTATCGAGCGCATCGCACGAACGGCGGGAGCCGCTGCTCGTACGCCGCGCCCGCGACCATGACCAACCGGCTGGGCGCGTCCCCTGCCGCCTGGAGGCCGAGCGCCGTCAGGATGGCAACCCCGCCACCAAACGAGTGACCCACCAGGGTCACGCGCGAGGCTCCCACGGCCTGGAGGGCGTCCATGACGAGGCCTGCTTGTCCAACGGGATCGTAAGGGCCGTCTTCCGGCTTCGGAGATCCGCCGAAACCCAGAAGGTCCACCGCGAGCACGTGGCCCCTCCGCTCGAGCTCCGGCAACCAATGCCGCCAGGTGAACGACGACGCGCCGAAGCCGTGGAGCAGGACGAAGGTCTCGATGTCGGGTCCCGGGACCCTGCCACTGCTCGAGACGTGCAGGATCGGATCGACTCCCCCCACGCCTAACCTCGCTCCAGCAGGATCAGATGCGCGCCTTCTTCCTGGAGCTCGCGCGCCAGGGAGGGGTGGCACGTGAACAGGAAGACCTGGCGAGTCTCGGCGATGCGCGAGACGGCTTCGAGCCCGCGCGAGCGGCGCTCCGCGTCCCAGTTCACGAAGACTTCGTCGATGAAGAGGGGGAGGGGCTCTGGACCATGGTCGAGATGATCGACGATGGCGAGGCGCAGGCTGAGATACGCCTGCTCGAGGGTGCCGGTGGAGATCGGGTGTCTCAGGGGAATGGGTCCCGCCAGCTCGGGTCCGGAGATCCTGAAGAGGTCGCTCTCGTCCGACTCCTCGGCGAGGATGCGGTCGTAGCGCCCTCCCGTGAGGTGCTCGAGGTAGCCGCTCGCGCGCCGCATGAGGTCCGGCTGATGCTCCTCGCGGAAGCGGCGATCGGCGTCCCGTAGAAGGCGCGCGAGCAGCCACTTCCGGTCGCGCTCCAGAACGAGCTCGGCAGTCTCGGCCTCCAGGGTGGCGATCTCCCCGTCGACCCAATCAGCCGTCTCTCCGCCCCCCGCATGCGCGATGTCCGCGGCGAGAGCTTTCGTCCTCCCGGTGAGTTCCTCGATCTCAGACGTGAGCTCCTGAACGCGCGCGTGGCGCAGCGCGAGGTTTCCTTCGTCCTTGATCCAGGATGCACCCGACCGCTCGGCCTCTCCGATGCGGGTCCGTAGCGCCGGAAGGTCCGGGTGGCTCCGTTCCAACTCCTCCTGGAGCCCGCGGGCGCGCTCGTGGGCCTCCATCCGCTTCGCGGCGCACGCGAGCGCCTCGGCGGGCGGGCCATCGCCGAAGCGCGTCGCGGCCCGGCGGAGGGCCCCGACCCGGGCGTGGACCTGCTCGAGCTCCGCGGACGCCTCGACCTTCGCCCGATCGAGGCGCTCGACCTCGCGGGCGGCGGCGGCCGCCGCCTGATCCACCCGCTCCGCCCGGCGCAGGTGGTTGGACAGCAGGGCGGCGATGTCCTCCGGACCGTCGTCGTCCTGCCACGGAACGCCGAGCCGGCGAGCCAGCGCGAGCCCTTCCCGGCGCGCGGCGTCGAGGCGGTCGGTCGCGTCGGCGTGCGCGCGACTCCTGGCGCGGTGCAGGTCAGCGAGCTCGTGCAGGCGCCCCACCGCCGCGACGAGCGCGTTGCCGGGCTCCTCGGCGTGCCGAGTCGCGAGCGGCACCTCCTTGGTGACCGCTTCGAAGCGCGCTTCCGCCTCGCGAAGCTCGGATGCCCTGCGGCGCGCCTCCCGTTCGTGCTCGACGGCCTCGAGCGTATACACGCGCCGGGTCCGCATCCCGATCCAGAGCCACGCGCCCGCCGCGGTGGCGAGCGCCGCGCCGAGCGCGCTCCACGAGACCGAGCCGGTCCGCACGCCGAGGGCGACCAGGGCCATCCCCAGCAGGATCACGAGGCCGGCGCCCACCTGGCTACCCGCGCCCGGTAGGGGGGAGCCGATCGTTGGCCCGGTCGGTCCCGGGTCGGCCCGACGTGCCCGCTCGATGCGCTCCACCGCGTCTCGGGCGGTCCCGGGCGCCAGCGCGAGCACTGCATCCCGGGGAGCTTCGGACCAGGGCATGCCGAGAAGGTCGCGCGAGACCCGGTCGAGACCCTCCTCCGCGCCCTGGAGCTCCGCGCGGAGCTCGACCGCCCGGTCGCGGTCCGCGGCGGCACGCGACGTGGACGACACGTAGCGGATGATCTCGTCCCGCCCCTCGAGCACGGCCGCGACAGCCTGGTCGCGTTCGCCGAGCGCGTCCAGCGGTGAAGCACGGTCCGCTTCGATGGCGTCCAGCCGCCCTCGCAATCGCTCCTCCTCCGCCTCCAGTTCTTTCAGTCGCTCGTGGGGGAGTGGCGGGAGATCGGCGAGCGACTCCGGGGGACCGCCTTCCTCACGCAGCCCGGCGATGCGCATCATCCGCGCGCGCACCGGAGCGAGTAGCCGCGCCCGTTCGACTTCGGCCTCGTCCCGGGCACGGCGGTCCCGCCGAGCCTGTAGCGTGCGCCGGGTACGCTCGAGCTCGTCGACCTTCGCGCGCAGCTCGCGGTCCCGCTCCGCGGCGTCCCGCCGGCGGGCGCGGAGGGCGCGCATGCGCTCCCGGGCGTCGCGCACCTTCTGGTTGCCCCGGCGGTTCGGCCGCCACAGCTCGCTGGCCTCGCGCTCGAGCTCGGTCGCCACCTCGCGCACGGGCCGGAGGTCGGCGGCGCCCATCGACCCGATCACCCGGTCCTGGATCCTGACCCAGGTTTCCTCGTCGAGGCTCGCGAGCTCTCCGAGCGTCACCGCGAACACCTGTCGGAAGACCCGTCTGGGCACGTGTTCGACCCAGGGGACCGGCTGGTTCCTGAGGTCCGTGGTGCGGTCCTCCAGAACGAGTTGTCCAGCGGGTTGCGATCGCAGCCGGCGCGTGACTTCCGCGGTGCGGCCGTCATGCAGGCGCAGCATCAGCGAGCCGCGTGCCTCGTCGCTCCCCCAGGGGACCAGCGGGTTCAGATCACGGGAGGCGGGCAGGAATCCATAGAGCAGCGTGGTCAGGAACTCGAAAACGGTGGACTTGCCCGCCTCGTTCGGGCCGAGCACCACGACCAGGGAGGGAAGGGGCGCATCGCCGGTGTCGAAGTCCGCGAGCCGCCCGAATGCCGCGATGTCCAGTCGCTCGATTCTCACGAAGCGCGTCCGGCGTCTTCGAGCAAGCGGGCGGCGAGCGCCCCGTCCATGCCTTCGAGAAGCTCGCGCACGTAGGCACCCACGACTTCGCCCGTCGCGCCGGGCGTTCCGGCAAGATCGTCCGCGAGCACGCCCGGCAGCTCCGCCCGGCCGGCCCGGATCTCGGCGGCCAGCCTCAACGCCTCACCCAGCACGTCCGTGCGTCCGCGATGCTCGTCAAGCGGAATGACCGGGTGAACGCCGCCGGCCGCCACGACGACGTCGAGGACGCCGAGCACGTCGCGAGCCTCCGCCGCGAGGGTGGTCCTGCCCTCTTCCGTCTGTAGCTCCACCCAGAGCGGGCAGGGGCCGACCAGCGCCAAGCGGACCATCCATTCCGTGCCGGGCTGCCCCGGGTCGGCCGCGCGAGCCCGTTGCCAGGCTCCGGACACGTGCCCCAGCAGCGCGTCGAACGACGAGACCGCCTCGAGCTCGCTGACCGGTAGCGTCTCCCAGCGTATCATGGCGAGAGACCGGAACGAGACCAGAGGGGCGCCGCGGTCCGACAAATCGACGAGCACGGCCCCCCGTTCTCCCTGCTCTCCGTGGCTCCTGCCCTGCAGGCTGCCTGGATACCATATCGGCGGATCCGCCGAGAGCTCCTGCGGGATGTGGATGTGCCCGAGCGCCCAATAGTCGTATCCGGCGCGTCGCAGGTAGGACAGGTCCGAGGGCGCGTAGCTTCCATGCCGCTCCGCCCCCGCGGAAGCCTGCACCTGCGTATGGACGAGGCCCACCTCGGGCCACACGCCTTCAGGGCGCGGCAGCATCCGGGACAGGTCCCGCTCCTCGCTCGCGGTCTCGTGCCCGATGGCGCTCACGTAGCCCGCGGTCCCACCCGCGCGTGCGGCGACCTCGATGCGCTTGGGCGTGGCATCCGACGCGGTCACCACGTTCGGCGGCCACTTGAGCGCGCGGGGCCCGCCTCCGGCGGTGCCCGGATCGTGGTTCCCGGTCGCGTAGACGACCGTGATCCCGTGGTCCCCGAGCCTGGCCACCTGCTCGAGGAGGAAGCGCTCGGTCTGAAAGGAAAGCCGCTCGCCGTCGAAGAGGTCGCCGGCGATGAGCACGGCATCGACATCCTCCGCGAGCGCGACGTCGACCGCGCGGCTGAACGCCTCGCGGGACGCGTCACGGAGTCGGCGCCGCACCGTCTCGGAACGACCGGCGAAGGAGGTGTCGAGGTGGACGTCGGCGACGTGGAGGAAGCGCATGCAGCAAGGTAGGTGAAAGGTCGGAGTCGGGGAATTCGAATCCGGGACGCCGGCGTCTCGACCGGGTTTCCCGCCGAACCGTTCTCAGATAACGTTGTTCGAGGATCCCTTCCCCTGAGCCGCCCATACGCATGAGCGACACCACGGACACGGCTCGACGCCGAATGCGCGACTCCGCAGAGACCGTCGACACGGTCTGCCTTCGCCTTCGTTCCCTCGTCGCCGCGGACGAGGTCGACCTCGCGGTCGGGTTCGCCAGGGCCTTCCTGACCCGGGCGCCGGACGATCTGCTCCTCGGCAGGCCCGAGTCCGACCTCGCCGGCATGACCCTCGGCGCGTTCCGGTTTCTAATGTCGTCGAGTGCTTCCCGGGTCGACGTGGAGGTGGGAAATCCCACCCCCGACGACGAGGGGTGGGGCGCCGGCACGACCGTCGTTCGCACCAACGTCAGCGAGCGCCCGTTCATCGTCGATACCATCCGGGAGTTTCTGCACAGTCAGGAGCTACCCGTCGCGTGGATGGTCTATCCCATCCTGGACGTCACCCGGGACGCGGCCGGGAAGGTCGTCGCCGTCGGGCCGCCCAGCGACACCGGCACGAAGGAGTCCGTCGTACACTGTGAGGTCGACCGGATCTCGGATCCCGAGCGCCTCGCCGCGCTCCGGGAAGAGCTCGCGCGCCGCCTGCAGGACGTGGTGCGGGCCACCGACGATTTCGAGCCGATGATCGAAGCGCTCGACCGCGTCACGGCGGAGCTGGAGGAACACGCGGAAGTCGCTGAGACCCGCGTCGGCGAGCTAGACGAGATCCGCGACTTCCTGGCCTGGCTGCGGGACCGCGGCTTCGTGTTCCTGGGCTATCGCGCCTACGACTTCGTCCCCCTCGAGGAGGAGGACCGCCTGGTAATCGTGGAGCCCGGCTCGGGGCTCGGCGTGCTCAGAAACGAGGCCGAGTCGCGCTTCGCCGGGGGCGTGCCTCTCTCCCGGTTGAAGGAGGGCGTGCGCCGACTGGCCGAGCACGGGCCGGTGCTCATCATCAGCAAGACCAACGCTGAATCGACCGTGCACCGCCGCGCGCGGATGGACTACATCGGCATCAAGAAGCTCGACGACCAGGGCCACCCGGTGGGTGAGCATCGCTTCGTGGGCCTGTTCACCTCGCGCGCCTACTCCGAAGCGGCGGAGAACATCCCCATCCTCAGGCAGAAGCTCGCGGATATCCTGAAGGCCGCGGGGGTCCGCCAGGGATCGCACGACTACAAGGAGATCATCACGATCTTCAACTCGATGCCGAAGGAGGAGCTCTTCCTCACCTCGGCCGAGAGGATCGGGGCGGACGTGCGCACCGTGCTCACCGCCTACAACACCGACGACGTGAGGGTCGCGTTCCGTGAGGATCCGCTCCAACGGGGACTCGCGGTGATGGTGATCCTCCCCAAGGATCGCTTCTCCGGTGAAGTCCGAAAGGCGATCGAGGCCGAGCTGGTCCGCATCTTCGACGGAGACGTGCTCAACTACCACCTGGCGCTCGGGGCGGGCGACCAGGCCAGGTTGCACTTCCACATGGGCGTCTCGGTCGACCGGATGGACGCGGTGACGACGTCGGAGCTCGAGCAGGTCGTGAGCCGGCTCATCCGCACGTGGGAGGACCGCATCCGGGAGGGACTCGAAGACGTGCGCGGCGCCGATGAGGCGAGAGATCTCGCGCGCGAATACGCGAGCCTCATGAGCCGTGAGTACCAGGCCGCCATGGATCCGCAGGTCGCGGTAGTGGACATTCTGAACCTCGAGGCGATGAAGGCGACCGATCGGTCGATCTCCATCACGCTGTCCAACCGGGGGAACGCCGTCCGGGTCGCGGGGGTCGAAGACGTCACCGAGCTGAAGGTATTCCTCCGGGGCGAGCGGCTGGTGCTGTCGGATTTCATGCCCCTGCTCGAGGACGCCGGCCTCAAGGTGCTCGCCGTGAAGCCCTTCGTGGTCGGCGGCGAAGGGGCTCCCGTGGCGACCATCTACGTCTTCGCGGTGCTCGACTCGGAGGGCCGCCCGCTCGATGTCGAGCACCGGGGCGAGATCCTGTCCGAGACCATCCTGGCCGTCCGCGACGGCGATGCGCTGAGCGACCGCCTGAACGCGCTGGTCGTCACGGCCGGGCTCCGTTGGCGCGAAGTCGACCTGCTCCGGGCATACGCGGGATTCGCGTTCCAGGTCGGGGCCGTGCCCAGCCGTCTCGCACTGCCGTCTGCGCTCGTGGCGCATCCGGGCATCGCCATGGAGCTCTTCGAGCTGTTCGAGACGCGGTTCGATCCGGCGCGTGAGCTCGACAACGGTCAGCGCGATCAGGTTGCCTCCGACATCCGGGCGGCCTTCCACGCGTCGCTGCGCGGCGTGACGCTTCTGTCGGAGGACCGATCCCTCCGACGCCTCGAGCAGCTCATCACCGCCACGGTTCGCACGAACTACTACCGGACGGGCGGAGCCGACCCCGAAGCGCGGTCCGGCGGCGTGCCCTATCTGGCCTTCAAGTTCGCGAGCTCCGATCTCGATTTCGGACGCAAGACCCGCCTGCTGTTCGAGGTTTGGGTGCACTCCGCCCGCATGGAAGGCGTGCATTTGCGCGGCTCCCGGGTCGCGCGTGGCGGCATCCGGTGGAGCGACCGACCGGACGATTTCAGGACGGAGGTCCTCGGGCTCGTGCGTACCCAGGTGGTCAAGAACGCCGTCATCGTGCCGGGCGGGTCCAAGGGCGGGTTCATCACGCGGTACACGCCCTCCGAGCCCGACGAACGGATCGAAGAGGGTCGGCGCCAGTACCGGACGCTCATCCGCGGCTTGCTCGACATGACCGACAACCTCGTCGATGGACGGACGGTCACGCCCGAAGGCGTCGTGCGGTACGACGCGCCCGATCCCTACCTCGTCGTGGCGGCCGACAAGGGCACTGCGACGTTCTCCGACCTCGCCAACAGCGTATCCGCGGAGTATGGTTTCTGGCTCGACGACGCGTTCGCCTCCGGTGGATCCCACGGTTACGACCACAAGGCCGTCGGAATCACCGCCCGGGGCGCATGGGAATGCGTACGGCGCCATTTCCAGGAGAAGGGCAAGGACATCCAGCGGGAGCCGTTCACGGTCGCCGGCATCGGGGACATGAGCGGTGACGTATTCGGTAACGGCATGCTCCTGTCGGAGCAGATCCGGCTCGTGGCCGCGTTCGATCACAGGCACGTCTTCGTCGATCCCGGCCCCGATCCCGCATCGTCTTTCCCGGAGCGGAAGCGGTTGTTCGAGCTGGGCCGCTCGAGTTGGGCGGACTACGACACGAATTTGTTGAGCGCGGGAGGTATGATCGTCTCCCGCGGCGTCAAGGAGGTCGAGCTCACCCCCGAGGCCAGGCGCGCCCTCGGCGTAGGCGACGATGAGCCGGCGGTCATGGACGGGGAGTCCCTCATCCGGCGGGTGCTCCAGGCGCCGGTCGAGCTGTTGTGGAACGGCGGCATCGGGACCTACGTGAAGGCCGAGTCCGAGACCCAGGCGGACGCCGGAGACCCGGCGAACGACTCGGTGCGCATCGATGTGCAACAGCTACGCTGCGAGGTTGTCGGAGAGGGCGGCAATCTCGGCTTCACGCAGAAGGCTCGGGTCGAATACGCCCTCAGGGGCGGCCGCATCAACACGGACGCGCTCGACAACTCGGCGGGCGTCGACATGTCGGATCACGAGGTGAATCTCAAGATCCTTCTGGCGCCGGCCGTGGCGGGCGGCGCCATGTCCGAAGACGACCGAAACGCGCTGCTGGAGGAGCTGACCGAAGCCGTGGCCCAGCTGGTACTCGACGACAACCGGGCGCAGAGCCTCGCGGTATCGCTCGACGTGCAGCGGGTGCGAGAAGGGTTCGACGATTTCAGGGATCTCATGTTCTCGCTCGAGAAGACCGGCGAGCTCGACCGCGTCTCCGAAGGACTCCCGTCGCTGGACGTCCTCGGCGAGCGCCGGGACCGGGGCCACACGCTCGTCCGGCCCGAGCTCTGCGTGCTCCTCGCGTACAGCAAGCTCGCGTTGAAAACGCGGCTCCTGGCGGGCGGGCTCCCGGACGATCCCGTCACCGAGAGTTATCTGCTCGGGTACTTCCCGCCGACCGCCATCTCGGCCGCGGGCCGCGAGAACCTCGAGTCCCACCGCCTCCGCCGTGAGATCATCGCGAGCCAGCTCGCGAACGACCTCGTCGACGTCATGGGGGCCACATTCGTGACGCGCGTCGCGCGGGATTCGGGCTCGAAGGTGGAGGAGGTCGCCCGGGCCTGGCTGGTCGCGTCGCGCCTGGCGGATCACCGTGCCCTCGTGGCTCAGATCTCCGAGCAGCAGGAATCGCTGAACACGCGCTCCGCGTACCGCTGGATCCTCGGACTCGCCCGCGTGCTCGAGCGGACCACGCGATGGGTGCTGCAGAACGTGGAGCCCGATGTCTCTCCGGCGACGTTCGTCGTGCAGAGCCTGCCCGGACTGGCGATGCTCCGCGAGCATTTCGGCTCGTTCGTCAGCGGGGAGGACCGGACGCTCTTCGAGGCGCGGGTGAGCGAGGTACTCAAGGTCGGGGCGGACGAGGTCTTCTCTCGTCGACTCATCACGTTGCGGTTCCTCGATCAGCTCCTCGAGGTGCTCGATATCGCGAGGGAGACCGACGCCGATCCCATCGGGGCCGCTCACGCGTTCTATCGCACGTCCGAGCTCTTCGACGTCCCGTGGCTGCATCGCTCGGCGCTGGCGTCGGCCGGCGACGACCAATGGGAGCATCGCGCCGCGCAGGCGCTCTCCGAGGATCTCTCACGGGCGCACCGGAAGCTGGTCGTCGGCGTGTTGCAGCAGTCCGAGGACGCGGACGACATCGCCAGGGCCACGGATAAGCTGCTCCGGGCGCGCAGCCGGGACATCGATCGTTTCCGGGCGGTGGTTGCCGATCTGAAAGGCGAGTCCGCAGTGGGGTTCGCGGCGGTATCCGTTGTGGTGCGGGAGCTCTCGGCCTTGGCGGACCGCACGGGATGAAGCGGAGGCGCCCCGTGCGTGCGGGATTCACGGTGATCGAGCTCCTGATCGTGCTCACCTTGAGCGCCATCATGATGAGCTTCGCGGGGATCGCGCTCGGCAGCTACTTCGGACGATCGTCCGCGCGCCGGGCCGCGCAGATATTCTCCCAGGACCTCTCAC
>Ga0326597_10013542_pt1 | contig 10719 bp, 6 predicted proteins | sample RVTome_12_FD_203789 | JGI IMG/M metagenome (GOLD analysis project Ga0326597, IMG submission 203789) | Soil microbial communities from uranium-contaminated site in the Upper Colorado River Basin, Wyoming, United States - RVT100D185 | ecosystem: Environmental > Terrestrial > Soil > Contaminated >... | reverse complement strand
GGCTCCTCGATCAAGGCGATTTATCAGGTTTAGCAAAGTCATATCTGGGTGTTGAGGGATACCTGCCGCATGCCTTGACGCCGGAAGCTATGCAGCATTGTACTCAAGACGTCGCGCGGCAGCGTGTTGTAGAGGAACTGCGTGACCACCTTGACGCTGCGAATCCGCTTGGTTCCTTCCACTTCTGGAACCGGACTCGTCGCGTTACAGCCCTGGCACCGTGCTGCATCTGGAACCAGGCGTCATCGGTCTGGTGCCCCTATCTGAATGGCCGTGTCTTCGATTTCCTTAGTTCCATACCAGCTACCCTGCTCATCCACAGCGAGTATCATCGTTTTCACACTGATGTAATCCTGCGCGCCTATCCGGAATTCGCCGGCGTTCCGTTCGGCAGCAAGGGTGCGAAGTCGTATCCCGCAAGATTCTTTAATTGGAACGGAGCGCGGCAGTTGGCCGGTTACCAGCTTCGGCGTCCGGCCGGCACTCTGTTGCGCGGCTCGTTTCTTGCAACACGAATCATCCGTGCTCTCATCGATCCTTCATACGTCACGTCCGTTTCCTCGCTCCTGCCAATGTCCGTCTACCTGAGGCAACTCGAGCACTGCATGGCCGGCCGCTTCGCGCATATTTAACGCGGCGCCGCCGCCGTCCATCCCCGCGCCAGGTCCCGCGGACTAGCTATTCGGTCTCGGACGAGAAGGGCCGCCTGCTAGTGAGGAAACTAGTCCGGGCGAGACACTGCGGAAGCAAGTTGGCATGTGACGGTCAGGTGCCAGTCGAGAAAGCCCTGACCATCGCCAAGCAGATTGCCGGAGCGCCGGAAGCGGCGCACGGGAGCGAAACTGCAGTCGACACTCCCCCATCGCCGGTGCTGAAACGGCCGTCGGAATCAGGAGACATGCATTTGGATTCGCCCAGCAAAGTCCTGTTGATCAGCCATACCTTTCCCCCTGACGCCCAGGTGGGCGCCCGGCGCGTTGCGGAGTTCTGTCGCTATTTGCCTGAGTTTGGACTGCAGCCGGTCGTACTAACGATCGAGGATCGTTTTCGGCAATCAGTGGACCTCAGCCTGCCGCCGATAGTCGGCATTCGCAACGAACGAACGGAAGTCACGGCGACACCATTGGATTGGTATAAGCGTTCGAAGGTATTCCTGGGAATGCTACGGAGATTCGAGCAGAGTGTGCAGCCGCCGGTGGCGGAAGGCCGCCCGCATTTCCTGAAGCGGCATTTGACGAAGTTACTGCAATTCCCCGGACCAGATTCCGGCTGGTACCGGCCTGCGCTGCGAGCGGCGGAGAGATTGATCCGCGAAGAGTCCCCTGTGGCGATCTTTTCATCAGGCCCGCCTGCGGTCTCCCACAGGATCGCCTGCCGCCTGAAGAGAGAGCATAATCTGCTTTGGATTGCTGATTTCCGAGATCCCTGGGCCACCTGCCCCTACGAGAATGACGATCCTGGGTGGTGGCGCTGGGTGAACCGGTATCTCGAGTCAAAATGTGTGCGAGCGGCCGATCTGGTCATCTGCAACACCGAGGGGATACGGCAGAACTTTCTCAAGTCCTACCCTGATCTGCCCCAACAGAGGTTTGTCACTTTGACGAATGGCTTCGTAGATCATCGCCCTCTCCCGGCCAACGAGACGCCCGTGCGAACCCGGCGGCTCTTCTTGCATCTGGGAAGCCTCTACCATCTTCGTCGTATTGACACTTTCTGCTCCGCAGTGGAGAGCCTGGTGAAAGCCCAAGAGCTTGATCCCGCCACCTTCCAGATCGTCTTCCTCGGATTTGTCGACTCCTCTCTTGAGGTTGCCGCGAGAAAGGCCGCTCCAACACTGTTCCGGCTTGGGTGCATCGAGTTCAGGCCTCGCGTGGACAAGCAAGACGCTCTGCAGATCCTTTGCCAGGCGGACATGCTCCTGGTCTTTCAGGGCGGGTTCCACCTCCAGGTCCCGGCGAAATTCTATGAGTATTTGGCCACCGGCCAAAGAATCTTTGCAGTTGCTCAGAAAGGCGCTTTGACGGATATGCTCGAGCAGACGGGTTCGGGACTTTGGGCAGACCCGGAGGACCCGGCGGAGATCGCCGCCAACTTCCTCCGAGCGCTTGCTCTGCCCGTCGCATCGCCGGAGGCAGCACAAGAGAGATGGTATGGCCAATTCCACTACCGATCCTTGACGGCGCGCCTCGCTGCCCATTTCCGCGATCTTGCCTTCGATCGTGATGTGCCCCGTGCGAGTGTAGCCGGCAGCGCCATAGCAAGCTCGCCCTTCAGGGCCAAGGCCAAGCCGTGCGGATGATTCTATGCAGTATCGTGTTTCTGCTGGGCTGTAGCGCTGCTGTCCACAGGGCGACTGCTGCACAGGCTCGAGGACCCATGCTGCCTGCGTTGCCCCAAAAGATCGTGGACACATTGATGCCTGTGCAAACAGGGAGAGAATTCCCTGTTTCCACGAGCGGCGCCTTGCAATCCGCAATTGATACTGCCCACTGTGGGGACACGATTGTCCTTCAGGCGGGCGTAACCTTTTCCGGGAGATTCGTTCTACCCAACAAACCGTGTGCCGGCTGGGTCGTCCTGCAGTCAAGCCGGGTTTCAGAGCTTCCTGCGGGCAAGCGAGTCACGCCCGCGCAGGCCCCTTTGATGGCCAAGATCGAGTCCCAGTGGCCCGGCCAGCCGCCGATTCGGGCACGCGCGGGGGCGCACCACTACCGGCTCATTGGACTGGAGGTGACCACGCTCAGCGGAACCCGGCAAAACTCCCTCCTGAATTTTGATGCGGCTGGCGACGGTACCTCCAGACAATCGAGCGTGGAGCAACAGCCCCACCACATTATTGTGGACCGCTGTTACGTTCACGGCGACCCTGTAACCACGGTTCGGCGCGCGGTTAGCTTCCAGGTCGCATACGGAGCGGTGATCGAATCCTACATCAGCGAAATTCACGAAGTGGGCGCGGATAGTCAGGCCATTGTGGTTTGGAATGGCGAAGGGCCGTTCCTGTACCGGAACAACTATCTGTCAGCGGCCGGGGAAAACATCATGTGGGGCGGCGCCGATCCCGCCATTCCGAATCTCGTGCCGTCGGATATCACCGTCGAGGGCAACCACATCGCCAAAGACCCAGCGTGGCGGACCAGCGCGCACAAGTGGACGGTGAAAAACCTGGTGGAGTTCAAGAATGCGCGCCGAGTGCTCGTGACCGGCAACGTAATCGAGTTCAACTGGCTACACTCGCAAAACGGCTTCGCCATTCTGCTATCACCACGGAACCAGAGCGGCCATTGCCCTTGGTGCACGGTCGAGGACGTCACCTTCACAAACAATCTCCTGCGACACTCCGGGAGTGGGATCACGATCGCGCCTTCGGATGACCTGCATCCCAGTCTGCCGGCGGCTCGCATCCTTATTCGGAATAATCTGCTGATGGACATTAGCAGGGCCTGGGGCGGTGCCAATGGCCGCGCGTTCCAAGTACTTTCCTCAGCTTCCCGCCCCTCCGGCCATGACGTCACCATCGACCACAATACTGTTTTTCAGGACGGTCCATTCCTCACATTTGGCGACCACGGCATGATCGCCGCCTTCCAGTTCGCAAACAATATCGTGATGCGTCGCAGCTACGGCGTCGTGGGGTCCGGCAAAGGAGAGGGTCTATCCGCGATCAGCGCCTACGCCCCTGGTGCGATATGGGAGGGGGTAGTGGTGATTGGCAGGTCCCCGGTCAATAGATATCCGCTGGGAACCACATTTGTAGAGACGGAAAGAGCTGTCGGCTTCGCCAACGCCAGTGCAGGCGACTATTCCCTCTCTCCATCCAGCCCCTTTCGCGGAAAGGCTCGCGACGGTACAGACATCGGTGTGGATATGAAAGCGCTGAATATCGCGATTTCCGGCGCGAGAGAACCATAGGGTCACGGCATTATTTATTGCAGGCATTCGATATAGACTTCGTCTGAGGCAAGAAAAAAGATGATATGGTTCTTACACGCTAGCGCTCGGGACACTCGCCGAGTGGCCTCCACATGAGCACTACCGGTGAAGAATGTCAGCGCCGACCTAGACCACAATGTCCATGCTCTTGAAAGAGTGCCGGCCCTAATGATCGCCATCGGGATTGTGTCAACTTAGTTTCTGAACACATGGGCGCAACCCCAGCAAACCATTCGCCCTCACCTCTTTTCGATGATGAACGCGGCGGTTTTAGTCTTGGCATTTAGGATAGGCGGCTAATCGCAATCATGCGACTACACGAACGAATCCTGCTATACGCTTGCAGCCGATCCGACCGAGTGTACAGCCACGCAAACTTCACTTTATCGCTGCAGTGCGGCGCTCGGGCAGTACGCGTTCCGATCATGCATGGCTGCGGGCGGAATCTCCTGAGATACGGGGACGAGCGCATCCAGCGCGTGGTGTCCGGTCTTTACGCTAGTGGCCGGCGGGGACACTTCGTAGATATTGGGGCAAACCAGGGCGTCATGATTCTTAACGTACTCGCACTAGGACTCAATCTTCCCTATCTTGGCTTCGAGCCGGACTTGACTGCGGCATACTACACACAGGAGTTGATCCGTGTGAACCACCTTCCAGACCATCATGTATTACCCATTGCGCTCGGCTGTCAAAATGCGATGGCGACGTTACACAGCGGAGGACCTGCCGATGTGAGCAGCACGCTCGGGCTCGATTTGCGCCCAGTGCAGATGTATCGCCGATTATTGCGAGTAGCAGTGTCCACCGCAGATGACCAGCTCGCGTCCCTGAATGAACCCATTTGTCTAGTAAAGATTGATGCTGAGGGATGGGAACTTAATATCCTTCGCGGCATGGAACGGACGCTTCGTGAGAAACGCCCCCCTGTTTACTTCGAGGTTATGGGCTACCGCCATTTTATTGACGGCAGTTACAGCCGCGAGTACTTCGGCGCAGAACTAGAGAAAGAAGAACTGGAGCGCCTAGTCAGCAACCGACGTCACAATATGGCGTGCCTCGAAAGGTTCTGGCACGAACACGATTACACCGTATCACTTTGTCGGCAAGACGCGACGCTGGAAGCCGTTCATTCGCTTGATCCCGGACCAGAATCCAAAGAGAATTGCGGAGAGATGAACTTTCTTGCTGTCGGATGACTACGTGATCCAGATACTTGAGGTCGTCGATGATTCACATGCAGTTAATTAATTCCCTAAAGGCAACTGCCCGCGGAACCATGGAGATGCTTAGTGCCTATGACCCGGCACACGAGGAAGCGCGCAAGGTTGCCAAACTTGAAAACCAAACTTCTCCGACAGTCGTCACGCCCTCTTATCGCCATCTCGAAGCGGCCATCGGTTGGATTAAGAGGGCGCAGGACTCGAGCAACTCCGGCGGTGTTGCCTGGGGGTATCGAGCGCGACGCCCTGTGCGCGCAGTCATTCCCTTGGGGTGGGTCGCGCCGTACCCGGAGACCACCGGATACACCATCCCGACCATGCTTCGTTTCAGCGATCTCAGCGGCGATAAAGATTGCCTGCATCGCGCCGGACGGATGACTGCCTGGGAACTCTCGATCCAACTGGAGGATGGCGGCATCCAGGGTGGCACCATCGGCGTGCAGCCGGTTGCGTCCAGCACCTTCGTTACGGGCCAGGTTCTGTTCGGATTCTTGGCGGCCTACAATCGTTTCCCGGCAGAGGCCATCCGCGCCGGAGCCATCCGCGCCGGCGAATTCCTGTTGGGTTGTCTTGACGGGAGCGGTCGTTTCGCAAGAGGCCATTCACAATATTGCGCGCCCGGCGCCAAGGCCTACGAAGTCCGGACCGGGCTCGCGCTCGCCGAACTTGGGGACTTACTCGGCGATCAGCGCTTCCGGATCGCGGCGTCCAACATGGCCGATTATGCACTGAGCGTTCAAGAGACCAACGGGTGGTTCCGCGAGAATGACCTGAACGATCATGATCGGCCGCTCACTCATACCATTGGATATGTGATGGAGGGCCTGCACGGCATCGGAATCAGTCTGGGACGCCGCGATTGCATCGAGGCCGTGCAGCGCACGCTGGATCACATCGTTCCCCTGATCCGGCCGGACGGTTTTCTGGCCGGACGTTGGCGAAATGACTGGACCCCCGCCGTGGACTGGGCCTGCCTCACCGGGTCCGCACAGATCGCCGGCATCTTTCTCCGAATGTATGAGCAAACAATGAAGCCGGAGTACCTGGAGGCCGGCCGGAAACTGCTCGGGTTCGTGTGCTTTACGCAGGACCTCCGAACCGGCGTTCCCGGGCTCGATGGAGGTATCCGCGGGTCGTATCCGTTTGACGGCGAATACGGCAAATGGTGCGTTTTGAATTGGGCGACGAAGTTTTTTTGCGATTCAGTGATGGACTACCTAAGAATTAAAGGTGCCCCACAAAGATAGGGAGTCTGCCGATGAGCGAACAATTCTTTTCTCAGCGCGTAACAGGCAGTTCGGCCCTGGCCGATCTTGGTATTGATCGCCTGGGGAATCCGTTCTATACGGATCCTTACGTGACGGCTATGCAGCAGCTAGGGTATGAATGTTGGGTCATTGGGATTCGCGCAGATGGTGTTCTGCAAGATGCCGCGATTGCTGTCGTTCGGCATGGACGGATGAGCGCGACGCTCGAGATCGCCTCGCTACCAGCCGCTGCCCATAAGCCCGTGTTTTGGGATGGTGTTCATGCACTATCAAAACGGCTAAGGGTTACGGATCTTATTGCCGGAACGTTCGCATCGCCTTCCTTTGAGATTCCTCCTCTTCGCGGCGAAATTTCAAGAACGGGGCGAACCGAGTACGTGCTGGTGATGGACAATGGCGATTTCGCGGCATGTTTATCCTCAAATCACAAAAAGAACATCAAGAGAGCTCGGACCGCTGGTGTGACGGTACGCCGCTGCAGCTCTCGACATTCGGAATGCTTGGTGGATCATGCGCGGATGATTGGACACTCCGGGGACCGAAGATCGGCCCGCGGTGAATCGGTTTCGAAGAGTTCTGTCGCCACCAAAACACACTGGGCCTATCTCGCAACCGGAGCGGGCGAGCTATTTCAAGCTGTTTACAAAGGACAGGTGGTTTCCTCGCTTCTGCTCCTCCGATCGACTCGCACAGCCTACTACCAATCCGCCGGAACCAGTCCCGAGGGTATGCGCACCGGCGCATCAGCGTTTCTGATTCACACCATTTGTGACGAGCTTACTCGTGAGGGCGTACGGACGATCAATCTCGGGGGCGCACCGGAAGGCTCCTCACTGGCCAGATTCAAGGCGGGCTTCGGCGCGGCTGAGGTTCGGCTTTGCGAGTGCGCCTGCTATATCGGGCCAGTCTGGCTCAAAAAACTTCGCACGGCTCTTCGGCTCGCCTGGAAAGACCGGGCGCGGTTTTGGAAAGTGCTCTCCGGGACTTCAAGTCGCATGCTCGTGTACGCGCTTCCGACAAACGCGCCCATGCCCCAAATTCCCACTCCCGTCGGCGCACGTTTTCAGCCCTTGTCCGAGGACGACCTTATGACGCTGGCGTTTAGTGCGGACGACCCGCAGTTCCGGCAGCGGCAGATGGACCGTCTCCACCGCTTCGGAACCAGCCATGCCTATGGCGTCTACGTCGGAGATAAATTGGCGCACGTCTCCTGGCTCCTTCCTCCCGCAGCTGTCGCCATCGAACGCCCGGCCATTCTGCCCCTCGGCGACGGAGAAGCCGAGATCACTGGGTGCGAGACCTTGCCCGAATTCCGCGGCAGGGGTTTGTACGCCTATGCCATCCAGCAGATTTTCACAATCGCGCAAGACTCGGGCATTCGTAGGATCTGCATGAAGACCCTGAGAGACAACGCATCGTCTCAGGCCGGTATCCTGAAAGCCGGTCTGCACCTGACCGGAGTCGTAACCGCAGTCACGCCGCCGGCAATTCCCTGGAAAACGTTCGTCGTGCGCCGCTTTCGAACGGTGTCGTAGAATTTACAGATGCTTCGCCCGTGACAATCACCTCGCGTGGTCAGAGTGCCGGGGCAACGAGTGGCAACGCTCTATCGATGGCCCGGAAAAGATTGAGAAAGAGGCGAAGTCCTGGACTAGGCTGATGTCCTGAGTTTCCAACGATCTCTTACTCAGCTGAGCGTTGCTCTTGGAGGCTCTTTTGGGTGGAGAGGTCGCTAGTATGGATACTTCCCATCGAGCGCGTCCGTGGTCTTCGCGTTGAATGCGGTCCAGTCCCATACGCCGAGGTCTTTTCCGTCGGTACCGGCATTACGATAGGGGCTTGTATTCAGGAGCTGATAGTTTCCGCTGGCATGGTTTGTGAACTGCGAACCCGCGATCGTGTTCCACAAGGTCCCATTCGGCCACTTGCCCCCGGCGCTCCCACCACTGGACGTCAATAGGAGATTCTGACCATAGATGGAATTCGGAACGTAAGCGTTGAGAGCCGATAGACCTATTCCCGCCCCGCTGCCAATGATTCCATAGTTGCCATAGGTCCCCAGGTTGTTGGTGAACTGAAAGCTCGGGATCGTTCCGCTATCGCCGAAGCTGAGGAATGCGTTGTCGGCGAAGACGCTGTTGTGATCAATGGTGATGTTATCAGCGGTGGTTTGCGTCGCGCTATTGGCCACAGACAGCGCCATCAAGCCTCGCCCATAACCGCCGTAGCTCGTAGAGAGGTCCGTTAGCACGTTGTTCTGGATCAAGACGCGATTGGTCGGAAGACTGACGAACGTACCATCGGAAGGGCCAGTGCGAATGCCGCTGGAGGCGTGCCGGATCAGATTGCCTGTGATGGTCACGTCCTGCACTCGGCACCACGTGCAGCGGCCGTTTTGGTTGCGGGGAGAGAGCAGGATGGCGAATCCGACCTGTCCATCGGCCCAGCTATACTCCAGCACGTTCCCGTCCACCAGCACCCGCTGGGCGTTCTTGAATTCCAGCAGGTTCTTGACGGCGAGGCTCGCGCCCCTCCAGGCACTGTAATCCTTCCAGAAATGGTTACCCGTCATGGTGATGTCGGAGGGTACGAGATCGGGAATATCAGGGTCAGCGCCACCGAACATCACGTTCTCCGAAGCTGCGGAAAGGAAATTATTCTGGATGAGGAACGGTCCCGGACCATTCCACACAGCAATAGCTTGTGAGTCGGTGCCGATTTGGTGAAACTCGCTAAAGTAGCTGTCCACCACCGCTCCGTACGCCACCTGGAAGCTGAGCCCGCGCCGCACAGAGGCAGTTCGATCGGCGTGAACATAGCAGCGATCCACAATGATGTGGTGTGGCAGCAGTGAGAGCTGCGACCCGCCCACGCTGGTTTCGATGAGCGAGGTCTGCGTCTTACCCACGGTCGTGGTCACCTCGATGCCGATCAGACGCCAATGATGCGCGCCGGCCAGAAAGCGAATCGCCGGTCCGTTGACGTTCGAGCGAATTGTGGCCATGGCCAAGACCTTCGATGGACCCACTCGCGTGCCGGGCGGGAGCTGCGAAACCTGACTCGACTGGACGATGATCCAGCCCGAACAAGGCGTTTCAGGCAAGGTGAAATTTCCTATATAGGTCGTGCCCGCGACGAGAACGACGGTGTCGCCGCAGGTCGCGGCATTCAGAGCATTCTGCAGCGCGGCTGCGTCACCTGCCGGGACGTTTCGTACGGTGCCGGTCTGCGTGGGCAGGGTCAGATCTACGGTCGCCTGCGGGAGGATCGGCAGCGCTGGCCCACCCGGAACGGCGGTGAGCGTGAGGATGGCGGCGCCGCTGGTCGCAGTGCCCACTGAGTTGCTGACCAGGACGGTGAACTGCGCTCCGTTATCTGCCGTGGTGATGGTCGGAGTCCTATAGCTGGCCGAGGTGGCGCCGCTGATGGCTGCCCCGTTCTTCCTCCACTGATAGAGGAGCGGCGTGATGCCGGAGGCCACCACCGAAAAGGTTGCCGTCTGGCCCACCGTCACCGTTTGGCTCGCCGGCTGGATATCCAGCGCCAAATCAACTGGACGAGCCTCGGCTGCCAGTGGAGATCCGGAGTTGGTCGCACCGACACATCCGGAAAGGGTGGTAACCGCCAAAACGGCAATCAGCAGTGAACGTGGATGGAACGTGTTAGCAGTTCCCAATGCCCTGTGCCCCGCGCGCTGGACTTGAGACTAAGCCACTGCATTTCACACATGTCCGCACGCTGCGAACAGCTTATGAACTGTGTGCAGGAGCCGCTACTGTCCCCCCGACCAGACAAAGAACGCTGATATACCTGTCCTTGAGAACAGGTGCCGTCTGGTTCAAAAAACTGACCTGGCCAGTTTCATGGCGAACTCCCTAGGGCTGGGCGACGGCGCGAAGTTTAGGGTCTTTTACTTAGAGTATTCAATGTATTTTTCAAGGGTGGGTTGTGTATAAGTTACAAAGAAAACTCCTATGGGTTCTGCGGGGAGATGGTTCTAGGCTTGTGTTAACTCCTTGGGAGGGCTCTGAGGCTTCCTGGGAAGGCTCTGAGGCGAACGATGGCCAGTAAGGGGGTCCGATGATTGAAAACTTACGTCCCCGTGGGGTAGCTGCTTGCGTGACGGAGGGGCGAAGTACCTCGACTAATAGGGATAGTTCCCTGCGAGTGCGTCCGTGGTCTTCGCGTTGAATGCGGTCCAGTCCCATACGCCGAGGTCTTTTCCGTCGGTACCGGCATTACGATAGGGGCTTGTATTCAGGAGCTGATAGTTTCCGCTGGCATGGTTTGTGAAC
>Ga0326597_10013541_pt1 | contig 10719 bp, 5 predicted proteins | sample RVTome_12_FD_203789 | JGI IMG/M metagenome (GOLD analysis project Ga0326597, IMG submission 203789) | Soil microbial communities from uranium-contaminated site in the Upper Colorado River Basin, Wyoming, United States - RVT100D185 | ecosystem: Environmental > Terrestrial > Soil > Contaminated >... | reverse complement strand
GCATCGCGCAGACCATCGCCCAGAAGATTGTAGGCGACGACCGTCAGCAGAATCGCCAGACCGGGGAACGTGGAGACCCACCATGCGCCGAGCATCGCGGCGCGCCCGCCGCGGATGAGCATGCCCCAACTGACGTCGGGGTCGGTCACGCCCAACCCGAGAAAACTCAGGAAGGACTCGGTGAGGATGACGTTTCCGATGCGCAGGGCCGCCTGTGCCACGAGGATCGACGCGGCCATGGGCAGGATATGCCGCAGCAGGATCCTCCAGCGCGGGATCCCGAGCGCACGAGCGGCCTCGATCCACTCCATGCCGCGGATCCGCAGGACCTCACCGCGCATGACGCGGGCGACGCCCATCCAACCCGTCGCGCCGAGGACCAGGATGATCATCCAACTGCTCGGCTGAAACAGCGCGACGATGGCGAGCAGGAGGAAGATCCGCGGAAACGCCAGGAGCAGGTCGGTGAAGCGCATGAGGAGACCGTCGAGGCGGCCGCCGGCATAGCCCGCGACGCCGCCCACGAACACCCCCAGGAGCAGGTGCACGGCGACGGTGAGCACGCCGATGGTGAGCGAGACGCGCGAGCCTTCGATCACGCGGCTGAAGAGATCGCGGCCCAGGAGATCCGTGCCCATCCAGTGCTCACTCGAGGGAGCCTGGAAGCGCTCGGTGATCGAATCTCCCAACGCCGCCGGAGGATGCGTCTCGAGCAGTGGCGCGAACAACGCCACGCAGTGCAGCAGGATCACCAGGACGAGTCCGGTGCGGGCGGCGCCATCGCGCAGCGCCCGCCAGGCCCGGCGCGGGAAGTGTCTGCGATTGAGGAAGAGAATCACGAGGGGCCAGAGCAAAGCCGCATAGGAGCTGAGGCTCGCGCTCCACCCGAGGCTTCCGTCGAGCCAATACAACGCCCCTTCCGGTCGCAGGAAGAGGAGAAGGGGCGGCGCGAGCGCAACGAAACAGAGGGCGAAGTAGCTCATCGAGACCGCCCCGTCCGGATCCGCGGGTCGGCCCAGGCATAGCCGAGATCCGCCAGCAGGCTGCCGAGGACCACCATGCAGCCCGAGAGCAGGGTCGTCGCGAGGATCACCGGGTAGTCACGGCCATAGATCGCGTCGACGGTGACCCTTCCCATCCCGGGCCAAGAGAAGATGATCTCGGTCACGACGCTGCCACTGAGAAGGAAGGGCAGGTTCAAGCCGAGCAGGCTGAACAGGGGAATGGCAGCATTGCGCAGCGCATGCTTCAGGAGGACGACGATCTCGGGCAAGCCCTTGGCCCGCGCCGCACGAATGTAATCCTGCTGCAGGATCTCGACGAACGAGTTGCGTGCATAGCGCGCGACGCCCGCGGCGCCGCCGATCGCCAGGACGAAGACAGGCAAGAATGCGTGACGCCACTGATCGGAAAGCCACGGCAAGAGACCCACCTCGGCGAACTCGAGGGTGGGCGCACCGCCGGAAGGGAAGACGCGCCAGTAGTAGCTCAGCAGCAACTGGAGCATCAGTCCGAGCCAGAAGATCGGCATGCTGTAGAGAGCGAGACTGAGAACGGTCCACACACGTTCGGCCGGCGTCGATCGACGCGCCGCGCTGAAGATTCCCAGAGCGCACCCGAGGATGTACTGCGCGAGCAGCGCCGAGACGGAGAGTTTCAGCGTCAGCGGCAACGCTTCGAGGATGATGTCGCGCACGGGGCGATGCTGGCGGAAGCTCGTCCCCAGGTCTCCCACAGCCACCGCCTGGATCCACTCGCCGTACTGGACGTGGATTGGCCGATCCAGTCCCAGCCGGTGACGCATGGCCGCGGCATCCTGCGCTGGGAGGCTCGGGTCGAGGAGCAGATCGACGGGATCGCCCGGCGCCATATGAACGAGAAAGAAGCTGAGCGTCAGTACTCCCCAGAGCAGGAAGAGCGAGAGCGCGATGCGGCGAATCAGAAAGTGCAGCATGAGTCTGGGTAGACTGCGATGCTGTGGGGCATCGAGTCAAGTTCGGCGCCAGATCACTCCGCGGCCATTGCTTCCTCGCTCCACGCCGACGAGAGTGCATCGGCGATGGACACGCAGAGCTGCTCCCGTTCGCCCGCGTCGAGGCCGAGTTCGACGAGATCAGTCGTCCGCCCCGTGAGCTCGCCTTCAGCGTGACGGGCATACGCAGCCAGCCGTCGATGCTCAGGGCCACAGAGAACGCTCCCGTGAACCAAGAATCCACTGCGGCCGGCGCGCATCGCGCTGCCGATGAGTTTCTTTCCGCCGACGTGAATCTCGTGGGCTTGAGCGCGGGCGAAGCAGAGCGCCTGATGGTGGCCGCCGGCGCCACCCCGCTCGGCGGGCACGCCGAACTGTCTCAGGGCCGCGACGAGAGCATCGGCCACGGCCCCATAGGCATCGCGAACACGCCGGCCCTTGGCGGGCCATCGCCAGCGCGCCGCGAACGCATAGGTCAGTTCGTTGGCGTGAAGGACCGCCCCGCCCCCCGTTGGGCGGCGCACGACCTCGTACCCGTCACGGCGGGCGCGGTCGAGATCGAGTTCGGCCGCGTCCTGATGATGTCCCAGCGAGATCGCCGCCGGGCGCCACGAGTAGAAACGGAGCAGGGGCGCAATCGCGGCGACAGTCTCGACGGAACCGAGCATGGCCGCGTCGAGCTGCATGTTGCGCTCGCCCGAGGCGCTGCCGTCGAAGCGAAGCGCGAGCCCCCCTTCAGCCGTCGACCATTTCTCCATAGGCTGCGGCATCCATGAGTTCGTTTTCGTCCAACTCTGCGATCCTGACCCGAACCATCCAGCCGTCGCCATACGGATCGGCGTTGACCTTCTCGGGCTGTTCGCTCAGATCGGGATTGCTCTCGATGACTTCGCCACTCAGCGGGGAGTAGAGCTCCTCCACGGCCTTCACCGTCTCAATGGTGCCCAGCGGTTCGCCGGCCAGCACCATCTGCCCGGCCTCCGGGAGTTCCAGAAACACGATATCCCCGAGCTCGTCGGCGGCGAAGTCGGTGATGCCGATGACGGCCTCCCCGCCTTCGATGCGGACCCACTCGTGTTCCCTGCTGTACTTCAGATCGTCGGGCCTCATGATTCTCCTCGTGTTCGATTCGGAACGAACGGTGGCTTCTGGATCTCGACATCCGCGAGCTTGCCGCGGATATCCACCTGGAGCCTCGCCTCGGCGGCGCGATCGCTCACGCGCGCGAGGGCGATTCCATGTTGCAGCGTCGGCGAAAAGCTGCCGCTCGTGACGACGCCGACGGCAGCGCCTTCGTGTAAGACCCTCGCGCCCTGCCGCGCGATGTTTCGCCCGCTCAGGCCGAGGGCGATGGTGCGTCGCGGAATCCCCGCTTCCTTCTGGGCGAGCAGCGCGTCGCGGCCGATGAAGTCACCCTTCCTCAGGCGAACCACCCAGCCGATGCCCGACTCGAAAGGCGTCACGTCTTCGTCGAGCTCGTGTCCATAGAGGCTGAAGCCGGCCTCGAGTCGCAAGGTGTCGCGGGCCCCGAGTCCGCAGGGCTTCAGGCCGCACGATGCGCCGGCGGCGAGCAGTTCCTCCCACAACGCGAGCGCGTGCGCGGCCGGAAGGTAGAGTTCATAGCCCCACTCCCCCGTGTATCCGGTCCGGCTCAAAAGGAGGGGCATGTCATCGAGTTGCAGGCGCTGACAGCTGTAATACTCGAGTGCCTCGACGGCTCGGGTCGAAGACAAGAGGCGCGGCCACGCGCGCAGGACGTCGAGGCTACGCGGCCCCTGCAGCGCCACGAGCGCGGTCTCATCGCTCTCGTCACGGAGCGACGCCCCCGTGCCGAGCCGCTCTGCGAACCAGCTCGTCACCTTCGCCCGATTGCAGGCGTTCGCGACGATCATGAAGTCGTCGTCCGCCAACGCGTAGACGAGGAGGTCGTCGAGGACCATCCCGGCGTCGTTGCAGAGCGCCGTGTAGACCGCATGACCCGGCTCCAACTTGGAGACATCATTGGTGATCAGACGATTGACCTCGGCGCGCGCGTCGCTGCCGGTGACCCGAAGTTCGGCCATGTGACTGACGTCGAACACGCCGCATGCCCGGCGGACGGCCCGATGCTCGGCGACCACGCCCTCGTACTGGAGCGGCATCGAGTATCCGGCGAACTCGACGAGCTTGGCGCCGTTCTCGGCGTGCCACGCCGTCAGCGCCGTCCTCTGCAGATTGGTCATCGAGTCTTGCAATCCCTGCTGTTGCTGTCGTCACGAGGCGCTGAGATGTCGCTTGAGCATTCTCCCCGTGTAAGACCGGTCACACTCTACGACCGTCTGGACGGGACCGGCAACCACGATCTCCCCGCCTCCCTCGCCGCCCTCGGGCCCGAGGTCGATGATGTGGTCGGCTGCCAGGATGAGATCGGGATGGTGCTCGACGACGACGACCGTGTTGCCCAGATCGACGAGCCGCCGCAACACGCCGAGCAGTTCGTCGACGTCGGCGAAGTGCAGGCCCGTCGTGGGCTCGTCCAGGATGTAGAGCGTCTCTCCCGACGACGGTCGCGCCAGCTCCTTCGCCAATTTCACGCGCTGCGCCTCACCGCCGCTCAGGCTGTCGGCCCGCTGACCGAGACGCAGATAACCCAGGCCGAGCGAGTGCATGGTATCGAGGATGCGGCGGATCGGTGGGATGTCCTGGAGGAGTTCGCGGGCGCGATCGATCTCCATCTCGAGAAAGTCGGCGATGTTATGACCCTTGTAGGAGACCTCGAGCGTCTGGCGGTCGAAGCGTTTGCCGCCGCACTCGTCGCAGCGCACCTGCACTTCCGGCAGGAAGTCCATCTTCAGAGTTCGCACGCCCGCGCCGGCGCAGGGCTCGCAGCGCCCGCCCTTCGTGTTGAAGGAAAAGCGCCCTGCCTCGAAGCCACGGCTCCGCGCGGCCGGCGTCTGCGCCAGGAGCTTCCTGAGATGGTTGTGCACGCCCGTGAACGTCGCCGGCGTGCTGCGCGGTGAACGCCCGATGGGCGCCTGGTCGATCAGGATGACCTTGCTGAGATGTTCCAGCCCCTCGATCGACGCGTGGGCCAGCGGCGGCGCCTCGGCGCGATGGTAATGCCGCGCGAGCGCCCGATGGAGGACGTCATGGACCGCCGTGCTCTTTCCGCTGCCCGACACCCCGGTGATCGCCACCAGCTTGCCGAGTGGGATTTCGAAGTCGACATTCTTGAGATTGCGCGCACACACGCCGCGCAGGCTCAACCACGCACGCGTCTCCGTGGCGGCGGCAAGTTGTTTCGGCTCGCTATGCGCCAGCCAGCGGCCCGTCGGACTGTCGCCCCGTGCCGCCAGCTCGGCGGGAGTCCCGATGGCGACGATCTCGCCGCCGTCTGCTCCGGCACCGGGTCCCATATCGAAGATATGATCCGCCGCTTCGATGATGTCACGATCGTGTTCGACGACGATGACACTGTTGCCCCGGTCGCGAAGCCTCATCAGCAGTTCGATGAGTTGCTCGGTATCCCGCGCGTGCAGGCCCACGCTCGGCTCGTCGAGGATGTAGAGGACACCGGTCAGCTTGCTTCCGACCTGCGTGGCGAGGCGCACGCGCTGCCCTTCGCCGCCGCTGAGCGTGTTCACACCGCGATCGAGGCTGAGATAGCCGACACCGGCGTCGAGCAGGAAGCGAATGCGCGATTTCAGTTCGTCGAGGATCGGCTCGCCGATGCGCGCCGCGCTGCCCGCGAAATCCCAGCCCTCGATTTCGGCCAACAGGCCGGGAAGATCCATGGCGCAGAGCGTCGCGAGATCCTGGCCGGCGATCTTGACGGCTCTCGCCGCGTCCGAGAGGCGGCTGCCCTTGCAGCGCGCGCACTCACGGTCCTCGAGGAAGGACTCGCACCACTTGCGGACGCGGGCGCTCTTGGTTCCGGCGGCGCGGCGCTCGATCAGCCGCCGGAGACCTTCGAAGTCGCGTAGGAATGCCTCGGCGCCCGTCGCGCCCTCGCGTAGCTCGCGGAACTCCTCATCCTGCGTCCCATCCAGGATCGCGCGGCGCGCCCTCCCGCCAATCGTCCCAACCGGGGCATCGACGGAGAAATCGAGGAGGCTGGCGAGATGTTCGACCTGTTCCTGCGCAAAGCTCTGGCTGCGTCCGCGCAGCGGCGCCAAGGCGCCCTGACGGATGGAGAGCGTCTCGTCGGGGATGATCAACGCGGCGCGCGCCTGCCTCAGCGAGCCGCTGCCCTTGCAGCTGGCGCATGCGCCGGTCGGCGCGTTGAAGCTGAAGAGGCGCGGCTCGAGGGCGGGAAAGGTGCTGCCACATTGCGGACACGCCAGCTTTGTGCTGTAGCTGTGGATCGTGCCGTCTTCGAGCAGGATGCGGACGACTCCGCCGCCCACCTCCAACGCGCGTTCGATGCTCTGGCGCATCCGCTCGGGCTTCAGTTTCCCGGCGACGAGTCGGTCGACGACGACATCCACGTCGTTGCGCGTTCCCGAAGGGAGGGCTTCGAGTTCGTCCAGCCGCTTGAGCTCCCCGTTCACGCGGACGCGGACGAAACCCTTGCGCCTGAGCGCGGCCAGGAGTTTTCGCTGCTCACCCTTGCGCGCGGCGACCACCGGGGCGAGCAGCTCGCTCTTCGTGCCCGCCGGCAGATGCGTCAACTCCTCGAAGACCCGCGACGGATGTCCCGCCCCGACGGCGACACCGCAGCGCGGGCAATGCGGGTGGCCGAGGCGCGCGAAGAGAAGCCGGAGGAATGGCAGGATCTCGGTGACCGTACCCACGGTGCTGCGCGGGTTGTGCCCGAGCCCCTTCTGTTCGATGGCGAGGGCGGGGCTGAGCCCCTCGACGCGGTCGACGGCCGGCTTCGGAACCTGTTCGAGGAACTGCCGGGCGTAGGCCGAGAGGCTTTCCAGGTAGCGGCGCTGGCCTTCGGCGTAGAGCGTGTCGAACACGAGACTACTCTTGCCGCTGCCACTCGGTCCGGTCACGACGACCAGACGATGCCGCGGAATCCGCACGTCGAGATTGCGCAGGTTGTTCTGCCGCACTCCATGAAGATGGATATACCCGTCCGAACTCATCGCGAACCGGGACTCTGACCGTCCGTCATCCGATCCAGACGTTTTTGCGCCTCCACGCCCCAGGTGCTCGAAGCCCCATGGGCGCTGAGGACCTTGCGGTAGATGCGTTCGGCGGCCTCGAAGCTCCCATTCTTTTCATACACGCCGCCGGCCTTGAGCTGGGCGGTCACGGCGAGCTGACCGAAACCTGGGTACTGATAGGGAACACGCAGAAATTCCGCGGCGGCCTCTTCGAATCGGCCCAACTGCTCGTAACTGTCGGCGATCCAGAACTGGGCGTACGCCTGGTCTTCTTCTTCGAGATACGAGAGAACGCGGCGATAGGACGCGATGGCCGTCTCGTAGGCGCCCATCTCGTGATGACAGTAGGCGATCTGCGCCAGCACTTTTTCACCCTGCTCGAGGTCTGGATGTTCCTCGAGGAGGCGATGATAACTTTCCACCGCCTTGTCGAAGGCGCCGAGATTGCGCCACGCCTGCGCCTCGGCCCGCAGCGCGTCGGCGGCGAGGGGATGGTCTTTGTGTTCCCGCGTCAACCTGGCGAAGGCGCGTTGCGCGCTGTCGTCCTCGTGCTCATGCAGGTGGTACTGCCCCAGCTTGAACAAGGACTGCGCAGCCCAATCACTCTCGGGGTCGGCCCGCACCGACGCGTCGAAGGCAGAGCGCGCATCCTCCATCCGTTCGAGGCGACTCAGGGCCAGACCCGCCCCGAACGCGGCGCGGCAGAGATCAGAGGAATCGGTCGCGGCGCCGCGCACGGTCTCGAAGCGCCGCAGGGCCGCTTCGCTGCGGCCGGCCCCGGCTTCGGCCTCGGCGAGGTTCAGCGCGGCGCGGATGCTGTGCGCCGCCGCCGCGGGGAATCCACGCTCGAGGGTCTCGAGGGTCCGCTGGGCACGGTCGAATTCGCGTTTTTGCGCGAGGGCACGCACACGGATCTCCAGGAGTCTCGCGCTCGCGCCCGTGGCATCCTCGCTGCGCTCCAGCTGCCGCAGAGCCTCGTCGGCCGCGGCTTCGTCGACGAGCAGTTCGGCCAGATCCAGATCGGCATGTTGCTCGCGCGCGAACTCCGGTTCGCTCCGGTTCAATTCTTCCAGAGCCGCGCGACGCTGCGCGCTGCGGCCGGCGCGGCCCTCCAACTCGGCCAACTTCAAGAGCGCGCGGCCGCGATAGTCGGTGGCATTCTCCCACGCGATGAGCGCCTCCAGCTGCTGGCGTGCCAACGCGTACTGGCGCGTCCGCATGCGCGTCGTCGCCAGGCGATACAGAGCATCGTCTCGGTAGACCGAATGCGGGTGGCGCGCCAGGAGAAGCTCGTAGCGCTCCGCCGCCTCGTCGGGCTTGCCGGCATAGAGCGAACAATCGCCGGCGAGAAGGAGACTCCGCTGCGCCTTCTGCGTGCGCGGCAGGGCGCCGGCGATTTCCGCGTAGAGCTGCGCGGCAGGGACATAGTTTTTCGCCGCGCGGTGCAGTTCCGCCAGCTCGTAACGCGCTGCCCAGGCCAGCGCGTCCGCCTCCTTGCCTTCCACGAGGCGACGCAGCTGGCCGGCAGCCTCCTGATCCTGCCCGGTGAGACGGTAGAGCAGGCTCAAGGCGAAGCGCACGGGCCGGTCCAGAGATGCATCGAGGCGTCGCGCCTCCTGGAGCAGTTCGAAGCGCGCCTCCAGCGGCATCGAGGCATCGAGCTCGGCCAGACGCCAGGCGCACCAGCCACGTCCGAGGGCTGTCTCCTGCGCGTAGGCCTGATGCAAGCGGGCACGAATTCGATCGAAGCTCGCGGCAGCCGGGTCGGCGGATTCGGCGACGCCGATGCCACCGCGCAGCGGATCGCCGGCGGCGTCGAATTCCCAGGGTTGGCCGTTCGTCGCGGCGATGGCCAATTCGAGACGCAGGAGGCCGAGCAGCGCGGCGCGGCTCGCGTCGCCGCCGCCGGCCACCGACGCCGCTTCGGCATACGCGGCCGTGGCGCCGCGCACACGCTTCGCCGCGAGGTCCAGCTCGCCGTCGAGGCCGGCATCGAAGGCGGCGGACTCATGGCTGCGGCCGCGCTCCAGATGGGCGGCGGCGACCTGGGCGGGTCCCCCTGCCGCGGCGGCAGCCGCCTCGAAAGAACGTAAGGCGAGCTCGCTATCTCCCAAGAGATCTCGCAAGATACGGCCGATCTCAAGCGCCCGTTCGGCCTCGGATTTGGCGGGCTCTGCAGCCAGCTCGGCGAGCTTCCGCGCCGCCGCCTCCGGGTCATGGCGCGACTGCAACTCCAGGCGGCGGAGCTCGAGTTGGGCGATTGCTGCCTCCGGAGTCGTCGAGTGATCGCGCACGATGCCCTCGGCCGCCGCCCGTGCCGCGGCCGGAAGCGCGGCGAAGCGGGCTTGCTGCAGGGCGACGAAGAGACAGCGCGCCTGGAGCCCCGTATCCTCCGCCGACGCCGCGGCCTCGCGCGCCAATTCGTGTGCGAGCGCGTGTTGGCCCATTCCATCGGCGGCAAGCTGGGCCTCGGCCAACAGGCTCTCGGCCAGGCGATCCGCGGAGGGCGCGCTGCGCGCCGCCTGGCGCCAGGCGCGAAGGGCTTCTTCGGGCGCGGCAGTCTCCGCGAGCGCCATCGCGGCGATCGTCCAGGCCTCGTGGGCGATCTCCCGCGCCCCGGCGGCATCCGATTTGGCGGCGAAGACACGGAGCGAATCGACAGCCCCGGGATCGCCGGACGCCAGGTCGGCGCGCCTCGCCAGGAGTCGTGCCTGAAGCGCCCGCTTGCCCTCGGGAAAGCGCTCCGCATAGGCCTGCGCGGCCGTAGAGGCCTGGCCCGCGCGACCGGCCTCGAGTTCACTGCGAGCCAGGCCGAGGAGAGCGGCCTGCAAGAGCTCGGCGGGCGCCTCTCCCTCGGCGACGCGTCGGTAATGCGTCGACGCCTTCTTGTGGTCGCCTCTGGCCTCGGCCATGTCCGCCAGGCCGAGATGGGCCTGTGCCACGAGAAGCGGTTCGTCATAGCTGGCCAGCACGCGCTCGAAGCGGCGGGCGGCTTCCACCGCCTCACCGCGCTGGTTCAACAGAGCCGCGGCACGCATGAGGCCGAAGGCGCCGAGAATCTCCTTGGGATGTCGCTCGGAGATGCCGTCGAAATGAACCAAGGCCAGCGAGTCGCGGTCGGCACGCGCGTCGAGAATCCCCAAGTCGAAGAGAGCCCGCGCCGCGATGGGCGCCGCCGCTCGCCCGCCCAGGAGAAATCGGAAATTGCGCGCCGCCTCGTCGTCCTTCGCCTGCGCCATCAGCGCCTCGCCAAGACCAAGGCGCGCTTCGTCGAGCCGCGCGAAGCCCGGATAGCTGGTCAGCAGACCTCGGTACACCTGCGTCGCCTCGGCGTCACGTTTCAGCGCCGTCAGGATCTGACCTTTGCGCAGCAGCGTCGGCGCCGCCGCCGCGCTGTTGGGATGAGCCCGCAGGAGCGACTCGTACGCGTCCAGCGCCGCCGCGCTCTGCTCCAGCCGTTCGAAGATCTCACCGGCGTTGAAGAGAGCCTCCGGCGCACGCGCGTGCGTGGGGTGACTCTGCGCGAAGCGGAGATACTGACGCGCGGCAACGTCGGGCATGCCGTCCGAGAGGAGCTTCTGTATGAAGCTCCAGTCCGATTGAGGATCCACACCCTCCTGGGCCCCGGCCACCGGGGCGAGGCACAGGAGCGAG
>Ga0326597_10013540_pt1 | contig 10719 bp, 8 predicted proteins | sample RVTome_12_FD_203789 | JGI IMG/M metagenome (GOLD analysis project Ga0326597, IMG submission 203789) | Soil microbial communities from uranium-contaminated site in the Upper Colorado River Basin, Wyoming, United States - RVT100D185 | ecosystem: Environmental > Terrestrial > Soil > Contaminated >... | reverse complement strand
TCAGATTCTTCCGAGCCGAAATCGCCGGCGCGTTCCCCGTCTGACCAGGGACAAATCTGTTCATTTTCGGCAATATTGACCTTTTTGGCGCGAGCAGTGCTTGACCTTCCTTCGGCAAACACCACAATCCTTTTAAAAAACAGGCTAGTTGCGGTTGCACGGATCGCCCCGAATAGGGTGGCATAATTCCTGCGGTAAGGAATTTCGTTTGCCCAAGGATGGTCCATTCCTAGTAGGAAAGTCCGGGCTGTTAGTGGTCGCAAATTAGAGGAAAAAGTGGAAAGCAGCGGATCGGAATTAATGAGTGAAGCCAAAAACCCAGACCACTCCGCCTACAGACGGGCAGTACCACGGCTTAACGCTCCCACGGAAACAGCACTGAATGAAGTAACCCCATGGCCCTTGGCCATGCGGGATTTTGCGAAAAAGGTGCTAGTGCCGCTTCGTGGCGGTGGTATCCGTCGTCGCCTTCTGATGTGGGGCCTTGGCGTTTTTGGTATTGCGCTGTCGGTTGTCGTTGTCGCCTCGTATTCCTATTCGGTAAACCAGATAAAGAGAGACGCCGCCGAGTTGCAGACGGAGATTGCGTCGTTCACGGCTGATCGTATTCGTACCTTTGTCCGACGCAAGATCGAGCGGTTTTCGGATACCGCTGCCGCCGTAAGTCTTTACCCGCTGGGTAGTAAAGAACAACAGTTGCTCGTATCTCTGCTGGCAAAAAACGATAACAGCTTTACCGAAGCTTCGATCATCGATGCTCGAGGCATGGAAATGGTGAAGGTATCCGACAGAAAAGTTTATTTTCCCTCGGACTTTTCCGACCAAAGCAAATCGGCAAAGTTTATCAAAGCTATTAAGGAGGAGGATTACATAAGCCCAGTCTACACTTCAGACAAGGCTCAGCCATACGTAACGGTTGCGATTCCGCTTTGGGGTACGTCTCAAAGTGTTATCGGCGTGGTAGCGGCCGAAGCCGATCTATCGTTTCTATGGGAGGTGATTGGAAAAATTCATTTTGGCACTGCGGGCTACGCGTACTTAGTAGACGGGCATGGAAATCTAATCGCCCATAAAGACCCCCTGCTGGTATTAAAAAAAATGAACCTCCGACAAGTTGATGGAGTCAAGAGATTTTTGCGCAACCCTACGCGTTCAGATCCCACTCCCGCCCAGGAAGGGCGAGGATTAATGGATAGGCCCGTGTTAGTCACCTATGCGCCGGTCCCTGAGTTAGGCTGGGCGGTTATCTTGGAAGAACCTCTCGATGCGGCGTTAGCGAAGGTGGAAGCATTGAAGCGCTATGCTGCGGTTCTCCTGGCAGTAGGCCTGGTGGTCGGAGCCGTTATCATTGCTTGGGTAAGCAGCAGGATCACCGGGCCAATTCGGGAACTTCATCAGGGGGTTAAAATAATCGGGAGCGGGAATCTGGACTATCGGGTCAGCATCGACACAGGAGATGAAATCGAATGGCTTGGAGAGGAATTCAACAAGATGGCGGGAGAACTCAAGCTCTTTTATGCCACCTTAGAACAAAAAGTGAAGGACAAAACCATTGAGTTAGAGACAACCAACTCGCAACTTGAACAGGCAAACCGCAGTCTTGCGAGGGCCAACGAAGCGAAAGATCAATTCCTTGCTGTCATGTCCCATGAGTTGAGGACACCCTTGAATGTATTGTTGGGTTATAGCCAGCTGGTCAAGGATGGGGGCTTCGGAACGATAAACCAGGAGCAGGTAAAAGCCTTGGACAAAGTCATCGGCGGCGGGAAAGAGCTAGTGAACTTGATCGGCGAAATATTGATTGCCACCGGCATCGACGCTGGGAAAGTCAGCGCGGAAATGATTCAGATCCAGATGGGCGAGCTTTTAGACGATTTGAAATCAAACTACGACATCCCCTTGGATAAAAAGCTGACTTTCAAATGGGACTACCCCTCAGAACCAAGGATTATCAAAACGGACGCAGGCAAACTCAAGCATATTCTTCAGAACCTTATAAACAATGCTGTGAAATTTACCGATGAGGGATCTATCACTTTTACGGCCCGGTATTTTCCGGAAACGAAGGTTGCAAAGTTCAAAGTTGCGGACACTGGAATCGGAATCGAGCGAGAGATGCTCACTTCAATCTTCCATAGGTTCCACCAATTAGACAGTTCAGATACCAGAAACCACGGCGGCCTCGGATTAGGTCTTTATATTGTCAAAAACTATCTAGAGGTACTTGGAGGTCAGATCCAGGTAGATAGCGAACTCGGCAAAGGCTCTATCTTCGCTGTAACCATACCCTGCTGATGTTTCTGTGAATAGTCTTGGACATTGAACCTTGAACGGGGTTGAATCGCGGGTCATACCTTCGTTGGCCTACGTCATCACTTTTCTTCGTTACAAGAATAATCCGGCCTAATCCCGGATCGCCAGGGCGCCGCCGTCCACCGGAAGATCGACGGCGTAGATAAAATCGGCTTCGTCCGACGCCATAAACACCGCCGCCTTGGCGATGTCCATCGGTACGCCGCGCCGGCCGGCAAGATTTTTAAAGAAGCGATTCTCCGGCATTTCTTCCTGGCCGACCGGCGAACCGATGCGGTTCGGCGAGATGGAGTTGACGCGAATCCCTTCCGGCGCCAATTGCACCGCGATGGAGCGCGTGAGGTTGAGCAGGCCGGCTTTCGCCGTGGTATAAGCCGTCGCTTCCTTTCGGCCCCAATGACCGGAGGTGGAGGCGATGTTGATGATCTTGCCTTTTCGCTTCTGGTCAATCATGACTCGCGCCGCGTAGCGCGTGCAGTACCAGACGCTGCGCAAACAAACGTTCATGACCCGGTCCCACTCTTCCTCGGTGATATCGAAAAGCGTTTTGTGGTCGGTCCAGGCAGCGTTGTTGACAAGAATATCGACGCTGCCGAATTCCTTCACAACAGTTTGCACCATTTTTTCAACGGAGCTCGGCGACGCCACGTCGCAGACTACGGCGATGGCCCGGCCCGGATTCTTGGTATTGATTTCGTCCGCTACATGGCTGCCGCGCCCTGGGTCCAGATCGACCACCGCCACCCTGGCCCCTTCCTGGACAAACAATTTGGCGATGTCTTCACCGATATTGCGCCCGGCGCCGGTGACGATAGCGACTTGATGTTGCAGTCTCATGATACCCTCCGTGAAAATTCTTCTTCCTGGTCCATAGCAAATGACCGCCGACAGTTCCACAAGCGCAGGATAGGACCGATCTTGGGAACTCCGCGATCACGGCGAAGCGCGTATGCCCGGGCGGGATGAACCCGAATTCCGCAGTTGAACATGAGCGAGGGGCGAACCTGGAGCGGCGAAGACAACCAGGTGTGCTGTTTCAAAGTCTTTTCTTCCGCTTGGCACAACGCCTTATTACTCTGACAAAATTCGCACAGCAGCGAGATTTGTCCTGAGCTCAGGGGTAGAAAAGCATTGTCTTCGTTGCGCAAGGTTTGCCCCTCGTTCGCAGCGTCACTTTTCCACTGCGGAATCCGGGATGAACGAATCGCGACGGCGCGGCCTACAAGCTGATCTTTTCGGTGTAAAGATCTTTCAGAAACTTGCTGTTCTTGAGCTCGTCGACGAAACGTGGCTCGGTGATATCGGCAGGCTTGAGAGATTTCGACGGCTTTTCTATAGCGGCGCCGACATCCACCAGCGCCTGCAGCGCTTCGCCGTTAAGTTCCGGCAGCGGGCGCAATTGCGCGGAAAAATTGTCGTACATGGCATTGACCGTGAGACTTTGATTGTTGGGAAAATATTTTTTCAGGATTGCCAGGCTATCGTCCCGCCGCGAAACGAAATGATGAATGGCGTCGGCGTACCCTCTCATGAAGCGACGCACCGAGTCTTCTTCCCGTTTGATGAACGAGCGCGTAGTCATCAGGAGATCGGTCACCACCGGTACGCTCTTCAATTCCAAAATCTTGATTCCCAACTTTTGCGCTTCGGCGGCAACCGCCTGGTTTAAGGGCACGCCCTGCACCAGATTCTTCGAGAGGGCCAGCGTCCTCGCCGGAGCCAAGCCGGCCGCCACTAACTCGACGTCTCTAGCGGGATCCAAACCGGCCCGCCGCAGGATCACTCGAGCGATCAAATCCGATCTCGCCCCGAGCGCCGAGACGCCGACCTTCTTGCCTTTCAATTCCTTAACCGAGGAAACCCCGCTCGCCACACCCATCCCATACTGATTGTAGCTTACATGGGCGCCCACCAGGGCAACGTCCGCCCCGCCCGCCACTGGCTGAAGAATCGCCAGGGGATTGCCGAAGCCGATGAGAAAGTCGACGCCGATGAGAGATTGAACCCCAGCGGAAAGCGTATCTCGGATAGGGAATTCGTCGATGATCAAGCCATGCTTTTTGAACAAGCCGGAATCAACACCGACGTACGCCACCGCGGTACCGAGCTCCCAGCCGGCATAAGCGAGGCGGATCTTCTTTGCATTGTCAGCAGCCGATGTCTGTCCCGCGCAAAGCGTTAACGTCGCCAACGCCAGGCTCAAACGGGCGAAGCAACGACCGAGGCTCGGCGGTGAGATCTTCATGCCTTAACCATAGCCCTTATTTCATCGCGGTCCAAGAGGCCAATGTTGCCGGCCAACGAACGCAGAGTTGATGGCAAATCTCCAAGTTGTTGTGGCCGAAAGGCCAAGACTCGGTTCCGTGTCTCGGCTCTCGTGTTTCGGGTTAATCCGACGCACCCGGCCCAGCGCCACCGATAAAATTTTTTAAATCCGGAAAAGCTTCGACGAGCGCTTTCGGCGCGCGAACCTTGCGGTCCTCCGCGAACTCCGATTTCAGCATCAAGGCATTCGCCGCCGCCTGCCCGCGCGCGTGATTGTTAAAAAAGATATAGAACTTCATCGTCGGAGACTTCGCCGCCAGTTGCTTAAGGCCGGCGCCAAGCCGGCGCAGGCTGTCGGGCTGATAAGAATAGTCGTAGCGCTCCCAGGCGGCCTGATGCCGCCACCATTTTTCTTGATTCCGGCCATGCAGCCGCAGATAGGCGATGCTCCCGGAGAAATCGAGATCCTGTTTCACCGACGAGTCGAACTTTGGCTCGTCGATATACGCCCACGCCGAATTCGATCGGCTCAACAGGGCGTGAGTTTCCCCCGCACAGTCGCTCCAGCTCTTGTGCCGCAACTCAACGACCTTAGAATAGCGCTCGAAGGCGGCAAGGGTTTGGTCTAGTCTTTCCAGATTATTTTGGTCGCGGCGGAAACTCGCCGGATACTGGAAAAGCAGCGGACCGAGTTTTCCCGAATCGCCGAGCGGCGCGATGCCTTGGCAGAAGAGATCGACATCGGCGGCATCGAAACTTTCCCAGGACTGACCCGAAGCGCCGTCACCCGCGCCGAGCTTCCTTGGGTGCGTGAACTTTTGCCAGGCCTTCACGGCGAACTCGAAGCCCTCGGGCGTTCTATGCACCCAGCCTTGGGCCATCGCCGGTGCCGCGGGGCGGTAAAATGTCGAATTGATCTCCACCACGTCGAAGTAGGTCGCATAAAATTCCAGCTCATCCACGCGCCTCCCTCGGCCCTTCGGATAGAACACACCGGACCAACCTTCGGGTGGCGCCCCCGGATAGGAGTAACCGCAGGTTCCAATCCTAAAGGGGCTCAAGTTTTCGCGCGCCATGATTGAGTCCGCTTTTAAATATCGCTCGCACCGAAGAATAAGATACTGACTGGATTGCGCCCATGCAACGCGGGATTTGCAACCGTGGGGCAATTCATTTACGATGACTTTCGTTTTTACCTGATTTCAATTCCATCAAAGGCTTTTGGAGGATCGATTGAATGGCGACGATGATCACCAACGACTGCATCAATTGCGGCGCGTGCGAGCCGGAGTGTCCGAACAACGCGATTAAACAGGGAGATCCGGTTTATGTCATCGATCCGCTCCTCTGCACCGAATGCGTCGGCTTTCACGATTATGAAGCCTGCGCCGCGGTATGCCCTGTGGACTGCTGCGTCACCGACCCCAACAATATCGAAAGCGAGCAAGTGCTGATCGAGCGCGCCCGCGCTCTGCATCCGGAAACGCAAATCGGCGACACTTTCGAGTCCCGTTTCCGCAAGGGACAAGGCAAAGGAACGGCGCCGCAAAAAGAGGCCGTTGTTCAAGTCGCCTCCGGCACGGCGGTGGCGAGCAAAACCGTAGCCGCTCCCCAAGCGATGACGGGAACGGCGACCTCATATGCCGAACCCGACGTCAAGTACATACAACTCCCGGAGATCGATTCATGGGAGATTCCCATGCGCTGCTTCAAGTGCGATCGGACCCATGTCGAATCCGTGCGCAATTTCATGATCGGCAACGTGATTTTCTGCCCGCACTGTCACAAGTCGACGGTGGTTCGGGACAATCTGAACTACCATATCCGAACCCTGCTCAAGGATTCCTATAAGCGCTGGGAAAAGGAACAGAACGAATTCGCCGATCGGCGGGAAAAGGAGATCGCCCAGTTCCAAGAGAAACGCGCTAGGGAAGCCCAGGCTTTCCAGGCGCATCAAGAGCGCGAGATTGAAAAGATCCGCGCGCAGCTCAACACCATCGGCGATAGTTACGACGCAGCGGGCAAACCGTTCAAAAGGGGATCTCGCTTCGGCTGGGGATAAATCTACCTTCGATGCTCAACTCCTGGCTTCACATGGTCTCCCTGATCGTCTATGTTGGGGCCGTTGTCGGATTATGGGCGATACTTCTACCGTCCGTCTCTGCCATCGAAAAGCATGAGGACAGGGTGGGCTTTCTCGCTCGCGGGCTCAAGTTTTATAACCCGCTGCAGGTGGGCGCGCTTGGCATTCTGATCTTCACCGGCGCTTTCCAGTTGACGGAACTTAAGGCGGCGTATCGGGAGCTGTTCGTGAAACAGTTCGGCTATCAGCTCGCCGTCAAGCTGCTCTTCGTCTTCCTGCTCGTGATCTTCAGCGTTTACCAGTCTATGGGCCTCGGTCATCGCTTCGTCAGGCGCCACGAAGGCGGCGATGCGGTCTCTCCCCAGGAACTGGATTCTCTCATTCGTCGCCTCAAAGGCGCTCACTGGTGCATCTTGATTCTCGCCCTGATCACGCTCTGGCTCGGACTCGGGTTGCGATCTTAAATATTCTTAAACTTCGTGCTTTTCGTAATGCTCGTCCAAAGTTTGCGTAACTCGCGCAAACTCTCCGGGAATTGAACATTCTCGGATTCGGATATTCCTCGCGCCAAGACGTGGTTCGAGAACCTCACCACCCTGAGTAAAATCGAAGGGCAAAGACGCCAAGTTCAAAAAAAAATATTCTCGTGCCAAGCACGTCGTGAACTTAACCGAAGTAACGCCGAGCCAGCCAAGTGAGACTCGTTGTCATTTCGACCGAAGGGAGAAATCTTTCTTAGATCCCTCGCATTCGCTCGGGATGACGGGCCGAGGCCCGTCACCTTTGCGCCTTGGCGTCTTTGCGGGAGATACTCCGTTTTGGTTGCGGCGTAGCCGCGCTGGGTCCCTTCGACTTCGCTCAGGACAGGCCTTCGTGTTGAATACTCCTCCACAGTAAAACCGGCATGCCGACAAAAAAAGGCGGAGCCATCGGCTCCGCCTTTTTCTCCCTGCCCCCCGAAATCTTTGGGAGATTAGCGCTGAGAAAATCTTTCGCCAGCCGATTGCTGCGGCGGCTGCGCGGCTCGCGGTTCCGCCGGCGGCGTCGCGGAGGACGCAGCAGCGGTTGAGGTTATTCCGTCACGATAGAGGAGGATCTCGACGCGGCGGTTCTTGCCTCGTCCTTGGGTCGAGCTATTTTCCACCATGGGAGCGTTCTCCCCATAGGAGACGGTGACGACGCGCAGCGGATCCATTTTCTTTTGTGTGATCAAATACCGGCTCACCGCATCTGCTCTCTTCTTCCCGAGCTCGTAGTTGTAATCTTCCGAGCCAACGTTGTCAGTGTGGCCGGCGACCAGAAACATCGCGCCGTCCATGCCTGCGGCATCACCCTTGAGATCGCTGATGAATCCATCGATCTCCTTTTTCGCCTGGGTCGGCAGGTTGGACGAGTTGAATGAGAAGTTGGCGCCCTCCTTCATGTCAATCACAAAACGCCGCTCCAACCGGAGGTTTGCCAACGTACTCAGCGCTCTTTCCGTTTTCGCATCAACCTGGCCAATCCGCCCATCCATCTGACCCAGCGTGCCTTCCGCGCCGGTCATGCGTCCACCGAGACTGCCGATTTGGCCTTCGGCCTGATTCAAGCGCTGCTCGCTTTGGGAGACCCGCCCGGCTACCGGGTCGAGTCGCTCCTGCACCCAGTCACGAGTCGCGAGGCACCCCTGCATTACGAAAACAGATGTCACCATCAAGGCCGGATAGAATAATTGTTTTGCGCTTACTTTCATAAGATCCTCCTTCTATTATGTTTGCAATTCATCACAAAAAAGTTAGTGATTGAGTCATATATTCAACTGCAATGCCAACCCCTCCTTGCTAACACGAGTTGCGCGATATCAAATACTTACGATCAAAGCTGGTCGGTGGGGCGCTTCTGAAGCGCATGAAAACCTCTACAGTACAGAAGGATATCACTACGGTCGAATATGTCCTTGGCTTCCATCAAGCGCCCTTTCTTCCAAAGGATTGCAAGCACCTAACACCACGCAGATTTAAGGATACAGGCAAATAGCCCTCATGGCATTCGCCAACCGGCTGCCGTCGAAGGGCGCCGCCTTGCGATTCGAGCTTTCGTAGGAAGTTAATAAGCGCACCATACGGCCCGCGAATCTGCCCGCTAAAATCCGAGAAAAGCTCTTGCATTGCCCGGTCTTTTCACCGAAAAATATGAGGGGCGTATCCCAGGCAGCCCTATGGCGGGAAACTATACCGATATTCTTAAGAACCGCGGTTTTTTCTGCTTCTTCTGGACCCAGTTTCTCGGCGCGTTCAACGATAATCTTTACAAGATCCTCATTACTCTCATTGCCCTCGACGTGCCCGCCGCAGCCGGCGGCGGCAAGCAGTACATTCCGCTGATCGGCGGACTATTTATTCTCCCCTTCTTGCTGTTTTCCGGTTACGCGGGATACCTTGCCGACGTTCATAGCAAGCGCAGCGTTTTAGTGGCCGTCAAAGTCTTTGAAATTTTCGCCATGACTCTCGGCCTCCTGGCGTTTTTCAGCCACCGCATAGAGCCCATGTTAGCGATCGTTTTTCTCATGGGTCTCCACTCCACTTTCTTCAGCCCCGCGAAATACGGAATCCTGCCGGAGATGCTTTCCGAAAAAGACCTCTCTCGCGGCAACGGGCTGCTTGAAATGAGCACCTTCCTCGCCATTATTCTCGGCACTTCGTTAGGCGGGGCCATATATGAAGCGTGGAAAGAACGGCTCGATTGGATCGGCATCGTGCTGATCGCCGTCGCGGCATTGGGAACTCTAACGAGCTTGGGTATTACCAAGGTGCCGCCCTCCGGCTCGGCGAAAAAATTCAACCTAAACCCGGTCGCGGAAGTCTGGGACGGCACGCGAAAGCTCTACGATGATCGGCCGCTTTGGCTCACCGTGATGGGTATTTCTTATTTCTGGTTTCTGGGGGCGTTTCTCCAGATGGTACTGCCGTTGCTGGGGAAAGAAGTATTGCGGTTGGGGGAGACCCGCATCAGTTTGCTCTGGACTTTCGCCGCCCTCGGCATCGGCGCCGGCAGCTTGGCCGCCGGCCGTTTATCGGGCGACCGGATCGAACCGGGACTGGTGCCTTTGGGATCCATGGGGATGGGCTCCCTCGCGATAGTCCTTTTCCTGACACAGGATTCGTTTGTTTTTACCGCCGCATCCTTGGTGTTTCTAGGTTTGTTCGGCGGCCTCTTCGCCGTCCCGCTAAACGCGCTGCTGCAGCAACGTAGCGGGCGTCAGGATAAAGGCCGGCTGATCGCGACCAACAACGTTTTCAACACCCTGGGAGTCTTGCTCGCGTCGGCAGCGCTCTGGATAATGGATCGCCCCCTCGGCATGGGCGCGGATCGAATGATCCTGGTCGTCGGCTTTTTCACCATTGCAGCGACAGGGTACACCATTTATCTCTTGCCCGACTTTTTTATCCGCTTCATCCTCTGGCTGCTGACCCATACGCTTTATCGCATCCGCATCGTCGGCCAGGAACATATTCCCGCCCGCGGACCGGCCCTGCTGGTCTCTAATCATGTCTCCTTCGTCGACGCGCTGCTGATCGGCGCTTCAATGGAGCGCTTCATCCGATTCATGCTGCACCGCGAATATTACGATATCCGCTGGCTCAATTCGTTTTTCCGCCTTATGAAAGTCATTCCGGTCTCGGCAACGAATCGGCGCGACATCGTTCAAGCTCTCAGGCACGCCCGCCAAGAGTTAGAAGCGGGGCAGATCGTGTGCATTTTCGCCGAAGGCGCCATCAGCCGGATCGGCCACATTCTTCCCTTCAAGCGGGGATTTGAGAAGATCGTCGACGGCACCGACGTGCCGATCATTCCGGTGCACCTCGATCAACTGTGGGGTAGCATCTTCAGCTACCGCGGCGGCCGTTTCTTTTGGAAGCGGCCCAATCTCGCACCTTACCCCGTCACGGTCTCATTCGGCGCCCCGCTACCCTCCAGCGCCACCGTTCAGGAAGTACGCCAAACCGTTCTGGAACTCGAAAGCGACGCGGTGCGCCTGCGCAGCGGCGCAAGCGATCTCCTTCATTCCCGTTTCATCC
>Ga0326597_10013539_pt1 | contig 10720 bp, 13 predicted proteins | sample RVTome_12_FD_203789 | JGI IMG/M metagenome (GOLD analysis project Ga0326597, IMG submission 203789) | Soil microbial communities from uranium-contaminated site in the Upper Colorado River Basin, Wyoming, United States - RVT100D185 | ecosystem: Environmental > Terrestrial > Soil > Contaminated >... | reverse complement strand
CGGTGAGCGACCCGAATCGATCGAACGAGCCAGCTGGCAGCCGGCGGAAAAGGCGATGCACTTCTTGGCGGTGCTCGGGGATGTCGAATCCGCGGTCCAGCGGGCGCTGCATACGGCCGGTGACCCGCTGGATGCCAAACTGCTTGACTGCGCACGCTGGCTCCCGGACACCTCGAGCAAGGCGGAGTGGCGCGGCAAGGTGCTGCGGGAGATCGCACAGTTCGTGCAGGATGCGGCCAAGCCCTACGGATTGAGGCTGCGCGGCGTCCACGTGCTGGCCAGAGCCGCCGAACCCTCGGTCTCGATTCTCTTCAATCGGATGCTAAAAGCTCCCTCCCCCTCGAGCCGAGTGCTAGGCGCCCTCGGCCTGGGCGGCCTCAACGATGAAGGCTCAGTGGACAAGTTGGTCGCAGCGATCCAGACCGACTCGGAAATGATGGTCCGGCAGGCGGCTTGCCTGGCGCTCGGCGCTATTGGTACTGACGCGGCGATGGAGGGCTTGGGCCAGGCCTTGCTGGGCGGCGACGAGCAGTTGCGCTTGGCGGCGGCCGAGGCATTGGCGGTTCACCCGGACGAGGGGTTTGGAATGTTGAGGGAAGCCGCCGATCATCAAGAAATGATGACCCGCCGGGCGGCAGTCTTTGGGCTCTCCCGGACTCCGACCGAGTGGGCGGTGGAAGTGCTTCAAAAGGTCAAAGCCGATGACCAGGAATGGATCGTGCGGGGTGCGGCGGCTGAAGCACTCGACCGAAGGACTAATCCACCTTGGAAGGTCCACAGGCCGCCGGGCGACCCGGCGGACATGCCGTGGCTTGTTGCATATGCCGCGAAGGAAGGCCTCGGAGTTGGCCCGGGCAAGGGGGCCGTGGACATGCTGCGCCGGGCGCTGATTGGCGGGACGCTCGACGAACGAATTGCGGCGCTAGAGGCCCTCGGCTGGGGGACCGGGGATCAGGTTGTGCTGGAGTTGTATAAGACGCTTAACTCGGGAGACGAACAGCTGCGGGACGCCGCCTTCGAATCGCTCTGGCGTTTGGCAGCTACCGGAGCGGAATTGCCGGACCCGATGAAATTCGGATTCTAGCGGCTAGGCATCCAGCCAGCCCTGGATCCGGTTCTCGACCTCTTCGGCAGTCATCGCCTCGACCGCCACAATCTTGTCCAATCCGGTTTCACCGGCCACGATTTCGATCCGATTGGCCCGCACCCCCAGAACCTTCGCCAGGAAGGCGATCAAGGCTCGGTTGGCCTTACCGCCGACCGGTGGCTCTTGGATCCGGATGCGGAGGGTCCCGTCTTCCATGATCCCGGCAAATTCGCTCTTGCGGGCCCGCGGGGTCACCCGAACCGTTATCGCCGCCCCGACCTTTCCATTGGTGAGTTTGAATTTTCTCATCAGCTGAGGCCCACCAGCAACCCGGTCAGCAGTCTGCGGACCAAGTCCAACCCGATCAGCAGGACCAGCGGGCTCAAGTCGAGCCCCCCGACCGGCGGGACGAGTCTTCGAATGGGATCGAGCAGGGGCTGCACCACACTGTCCAGAAAGCGGCGGACATCGTGATATGGGCTGAGCACCCAGCTCACCAGCACATCGGCGAGCACAACCAGCCATAGCAGCGTGAAAACCACGCCGATTAACTCAAGGATGATGGCCATCTCGCCGCCGGCTTCGATTATCCCATAGATTTGTTCGCACCCCTCGGGAACCCTGTCCTACCGAGCTCAAATCGCCGGCCTCGGACCAAAGAGCGCCCTTCCGAGCCGAAGAATCGTCGCCCCTTCTTCCACCGCAATTTGAAAGTCATCGCTCATGCCCATCGAGAGCTCCGGCCAGGTCTTGGAAGTCGCTTGCTGAAGAAAATCGCGCAATTCTCGCATTCTGCGGAAAACAGGGCGGACCGCCTCGGGCTCCTCCGTCCAGGGGGCCATCGTCATCAGGCCGCGGACTTCCAGGTGAGGTAGGCTGGCCAGGCGCTCGAACTCGGCCGCCGCCTCGGGCCAGGCGAGCCGGTCGGCCAGTGGCCAACCCCCCTTGCTGCTCTCGCCGGACACATTGCATTCCAACAGAACTTGCAGGTCGCGTCCCTGCGATCCGATTTCGCGATCTAGCAGCCCGGCGATCTTGGCTCGGTCGACGGAGTGGACCATTGTGAAGTTGGCGGCAACCTGCTTCACTTTGCGACTCTGGATGTGGCCGACCATGTGCCACTCTAGGCCGGCGAGATCGGTCAGGAGGGCCTGTTTCGGCCCGGCTTCCTCAACCCGATTCTCACCGATAAGCCGCAGCCCGGCCGCGTGAGCCGCCCGAACAAACTCGCTCGGCTGGGACTTCGTCACGGCGACGATTCGGATGGAATTCGGTTCCCGCTGCGCCCGGGCGGCCGCAGCATCGATGCGAGCCCAAATCTGCTGAAGATTGGCCTGAACCTGGCCTTCAAGCGTTGAGGGCAAGGACGGCTCCAAATCGACCCGTCTGACCCCGTTCACCGCGGTGCGAATACCAGTCCGCTAAGTTACAGGCGGTGCAAATCCCGGCAACTTCGACCGAACCAATGCCGGTCGATTCAAGCTGCCAGCGATTCGCCGACCACAGGTCGAGGACGACCTGGCCCTCCCGCGGGAGCAGAAACTGCGAGCTGTGGGCGCCAAAAACCGCCTCGACCTGAGCGACCACGTCCGGGCCGACCGGATAATGGTCGGGTCCGATCGACGGGCCGAGCCCGGCGATCAGGTCCTCCGGTCTGGAACCGAACTCTCGAACCATCGCCCTTACCAACTCAATCGAGACCCCCCGCACCGTTCCCAACCAGCCCGCGTGTCCAACTCCAATCGCGATCCGGACCGGGTCGAACACCAGGATCGGCACACAGTCGGCAAAACGCATCAGCAGGCTAAGCGCAGGCCGGGCGGTGACCAGTCCATCTGCCTTGACCGGGCTACCAGCCCAGTTGGGGGAGTCGGCCCGAACGATCTCAGCCGAATGCACCTGCCAGACTTGGGAGAGGGAGCTGGGTGACAGATCGACTGCGGCCAGGGCCCGGCTCAGGTTGGCTCGGACTCGCTCCGGCTGATCCCCAACAGTTCCCCCCAGATTTAAGGATTCCCAGGGGTGTGGGCTGTTGCCGCCTCGGCGGGCGATGATCGCGTGGCGGAAAGCAGGATGCTGAAGCGTCTCGAACGTGAAGTATTTGACGCCGGAGGACTCAACGAAAGGCATCCGGCTAGTCTACCACCCGGGGTCGGTACACCGTTCCGGCCGAAGGGTGGGCCGCCAGGACAGGCAGCTCGGGTAGGTCCCCGGCTTGATGAACCACACCGACATCTGCGACAGCCGGGCAAAGGCGCTGGAGGCGAACGGTGGAGGGTTATGCGATGGGGCAGCCTGTAGGTCTCAAAGAGCCGGGCGAAATGGTGCTTCGTCTTGTAGGCTGTCTTCCGTGAGATGCTGAAGCGTTCGGCTTGCTCGGTAACGGGGTAGTAGTTGAGCTTGTAGTCCTCCAGAAACCTCTGTCGCTGTTCGCTCACGGTAACACCTTTCCAGGGCATCGGCGCCACCTCCTTGGGGAGGAGAGTGTTACCGATGTCCTTAGACAATGTGTTACCTATGTCCTCGGAATCTTCTGTTACCTATGTCCCCGAATGGTTCACAACAATTCGAAGCTACATCTTCCCAGGAAAAGAAAGAGTGAGCGGCCACACACTGAGATTGGCGCTCCCGACAATCGGGACTCTGGGCGCTATGGCCGGTCCTGACGCCCCGGGACACTGATCTCAAACCCGGTACTTGGACCCGTGCTCGCCGCTCACTCCGATTTCCATTCTACATGAAATGTCAATGCGCACTCTGACAGCCTTGATGTGGATCGCTAGCCCCAGAAAATGCCGGTTGGATCCTCATCTACCTCTCGCAAAAGATCCTCCAAATCATAGGTGGGACCAGCTTCAACGTACTCATGCCATCTGGAGTTCCGATCCGCCCAGTAGAGGCGCCACATGGAATCCTTGGGACGAAAACGGAACTGGGCCACGACTATGTTTACCCACTTGGCTGAATCCGTGATGGCAGGACGCCCCTCAAGCAGCGTCACATGATTGCCGCGTATCTTGTAGCTCAAACGAATCTGATGTCGCACACGCTCCGGGATGTGGTCCTGGCAGTATTCCCGGAGCCTTCGCTCAACCAGAGCTCGGAGTTGCAGGTGAAGCGGCATCCCAATGCGCCCCTGAAATAACGGCCGGCTAACGGTTGGCGTCAACGGCTGGCCGAGGCCGCAGGCCGAAGGCCAGTCCGCTGCACGCCGTGGTTGGGCGCAAGGTGAAGTTCATGTCCAACTTACTTTGCCGCTGCCCACTGCATGGTTCGCCAATGCCAGAGCATCCCGAGTCCTGCGCCGGTTAGCACAGTAAACCCACCAATCCACGCCCAAGTGCCAAGCGCCGACCAGTTCACCCGGTGTGCGGTAGCATCCACGAGCACCAGGCCCCCGACCGCAAAAAGGCCAAAGCGGATTTGCGATAAGCCCTGCGCCAAAAACTCAAGGCGGGCAGCCCAGCGTGAGATGAGCACCCCGCCCACCGCAGTGGCAACGAAAGCGCCGCTATAAAGCTGGCCGTGAAAAGCGTCAATCTTCCATGGCCAGAAGGAGCTCAAGGCAAGGGGCACAACGAACTGGCCAACGCCGTACAGAATCAATACGAACCCCTGAACCAGCAGATAGTATCGCCACGCCGCTGGGATGGAGATCGGTTGAGCCGGCGGACGCCGACGATAAAGCCAGAGGTGAATTACAGAGTTGATAGGCAGGGAGATGTAAAGGAAGAACCAGAACCACGCGGTCCATCTTTGAAATTGAAAGTCGCCCAGATTCAGCACCGAAGCGACGAGGCCGATGCCAGTAAAGGTCAAGAGCATCGCCAGCACTAACCGGGCCGGAGCCCAACGGCCGATCAGCGCCAGCATGCCAATGGCTGGCACTGAGGCCAGATAGATCGCGCCGATGAAGGCCGCGTTGAACGGGGGGATATCCCAGGGCCAGATCGGCCGGGTCACATCGGCGAGAAAGAACACGCCAACACCGGCCACGACAAGCACGACAACTTCGAATAGGGTGAAAAGCCGCAGGAACAAGGTGATAGGCGGATTTTCATTTGACATTGTTGTGTAGGCCTCCCACATCCTGAATACTCAACCGCACACAATCGGAAGGGCATCTTTGGTAAAGCCTTAGCTGCCGATAAGAAAGCCGCTCCCAAATTCACGCAGGTGCGCCATCAGTTGCTCATAACTTCAAACAGCACTATCGTCAGAGACTTGCATGACCGTTGTGCCTTCGCCGTGTTGATTTCAGAAGCGCCCAACGGCCTCGAGCTGAGCCGCCCGGCCCGCCCAAAGCTAGTATCGCGCTAAAGCCAAACACTGGGCTGGCCAGGTCGGCTCCTGCGAGAGGCTGTGGAAAAAGCTCGCCGCAAGATTTATGGTGGGGCGAAACTGCGCTTTCGCGCCGCTCTTTCCTTCGCCGCCCCATTTTTCCATCAATATCGCTCCGTGCAGTGGGGCGAAAAATCAATCATCTAAGGATTCGACCGACTTTTCACACAGCCTGGCGAGAGGTTAGGCCGCCCTGGACCTCGGTGGGTTCAACCCTCGCCTTCCTCGCCCGCTGGGATCGCACCGATCTGCTGGAGAAGCCCAAGGGTGTCAGCGAACTCCCACTCTTCCGCGATCTTGCCACCGGACATGCGGAAGATGCTCACGCCTCCGATCCTCACCTTCTTTCCGCTGGGCTGAATGTGCTCGAACTGGCCCTGTTGCGTTCCTGCTTCCGTGAAACGGACGACGACTCGGTCGCCCTCTGCCACGACGTCCTCGATGGTGGCGTGCCAGTCAGGAAAGGCTCGGAGCAGACCACCGGCGAATGCTTTCAGGCCCTCGGGGCCTTTGGGGAAGTCGGGAGGGAGACCGGGTTCGTGCAGCGTGTATTCGGGGGCGAAGATTCGGTCGGCTGCACCAAGGTTGCGATCGTTGAACGCGTCGAACCAGCTGAGAACGATGGCCTTATTGTCTTCCAGGGTCATCTCTGCCTCCTCCTTTGGCTGATTGGAAAGGATGGGTGGTAGACACTTCTGGCTGCCGGATTTACGTGCGAATTGAATGGCCTTGGACTGGCGGTTGCCTCCTTTGTAACAGCGACGAGATTCGCATCGAACCGTGGCATCTTGAACTGGCCAAAAGGTGCGAATGGGGCGGCCTAACGGCCATGAGCTCAGCGGCGCCGCTGAGCTACTCCGAATATCGATTCCGACCGTGGCGGCGTCCGCTGCAGCGAATTGTTAGCTGGCTTGAGACTGCCCAGCAGTTCTCTTCTTGATCGCCGCCGGGAACTCAAAAATGACTTTGAGAAGCATCTCAAGAAAGGAGATTAGGACTTCCGCATCATCTTTAGACATGATTGCTATTTCGTGGTTCGCTTCGTTCCCCCTGGTTCTAATGTGGTCAACCCAGTCCCTGGCGTCAGGTGGAACGTAGTGATTGTCAGCAAGATACTCGACGTAGCTGACGAAGCTCTCACCGAGCTTGGCTCCCTTTGCCACTGCGATGTGCATCAACAACTTGCGGCAACACAAGACAGCGGCGGTGTAGCTATTGACAGCCGTGGCTCGTCTGGCCTCCTCATAGAGATCCAGAAGGGACTGGTCCGGGATATCAGCAACTGGATTTCCGAACACAACCCCTGGATACTGCCGGTTGTACTCGTCAAAGAAGGATGGGCAGGAGCAATGGTGGCATACATAGACGAAGGCTGCCGCGTTGCTTCCGACCCTGCCTATCCATCCTCGTTCGGACGCTAGTGGATTTCCACAATATCCGCACTGATAGCTCCGCGATGTTATGACTTTCGGGTCGAGCCACTCATAGTAGTTCATATTATCCTCACAAGGTCAGTGCACGGCATAAGCCAGCTAACGGCCTCGAGCTCAGCCGCCCGGCAACTCTATTATCGGCCCGAAATTGCGCGCTGGCCGGGTCGGCTGCAGCGAGTGGTTAGCTGGCGCCCCTCTAGGGTTGCCGGTTACTCCGAGCCCTCATTACCAAGACCAATCAGTGCTAGCTTCATCTCCTTGGCGGTCTCGAAGCGACCATCCGGATTCGGATCCATGGCTTTACTGACGACAGCTTGCATGGTGAGTGACACCCCGGGATTCAACCTCTTGATCGGCTCTTCGGAGAGCGCGAGGGGGTGACCATGAGAGGGAACCTTCTTGGTCAACAAGTGGTAAAGCGCGGCGCCTAAGGCATAGATATCGCTCCTGGGACTGGCATCCCCTCGGTATTGCTCCGGTGCCGCATAAGCGCTCGTGCCCAGCGCAGTACCTTTCTGGCCAGGCTGATAGTTGCGCGCGATGCTGAACCCCACAAGGTGCGTCTGCCCGTCAGGGTCGAGGATCGCATGCTGGGGTTTTATGTCCCGGTGAATGATCGCATGCGGCCGGTGGAAATGTAGGTATTGAAGAGCGTCGCATATTCCAACGGCCCATCGAGCAACGTCTTCCTCCGCGAGAAAGCCATCCGTTTCGTGTAGGATCCTGCTTAGGTCCTTGCCCTGGATGAACTCCATCACAACGTAGGACAGATCTCGTTGGGCGAAATAGTCATGAATGCGTGGGATGGCCGGATGGGACAGAGTTGCCAGCAAATCGGCTTCACGTTCGAAGTTCCGAACCATCATATCGTGCATGGTGGCATCCGACGAAGTGATGGTCCGTTCCTTCAGGATAAGGAGTCTACCGGGATCTGCGAAAGACAGGTCGTGCGCGAGATATACCACAGAGAAGTCGCCTCTCGCGAAGAGCGTATTTATCCTGTACCTGTCGGCGAGTATGGAACCCTCGCCAAGTGTGTCGGTCATTTCTATGGGTGGCTATCCTTCGGTTGAGTACATAGCGACAAGCGGCTGATGGGATATGCGAGCGGCTGGTCAGGCTGGGCCAGCTAACGGCATTGAGCTCAGCGGCGCCGCTGGGCTACTTCGATCATGAATTCGCGCCGTGGCGGCGTCCGCTGCAGCGAGAGACTGTGTGAAAACTCCAGTGTTCATCATGGTAGATCAGGTCGCCTTGCTTGTCCACAGGGAGGGCATCGATGCACCACATCCGAGGATCCGCCCGAGAGCAACTCACCCTCTTCCCCGAAGCCCTCGACGAATACATCACCGCAGATAACCCCGTCCGCTTCCTGGATGTTTTCGTCGATACACTCGATTTCGGAGGCCTTGGCTTTCGGCATGCCGTGCTCCAGGAGACCGGCCGCCCACCCTATCACCCCGCTGACCTGCTCAAGCTCTACGTCTACGGCTACCTCAACCGCATTCGATCGAGCCGTCAGCTCGAGAGAGAAGCCGGTCGCAACCTGGAGCTGATGTGGCTGCTCAAGCGCCTCACCCCCGACTTTAAGACCCTTGCCGACTTTCGCAGGGACAATCGACATGCCATTCGAGACCTCTGCCGTCAGTTCACGCTCTTCTGTCGCCAGCCTGTCCTGGCCAGGCCAGGGCTCGATCTCTTCGGCGGCGAGCTCGTGGCCATCGACGGCAGCAAGTTCAAAGCCCAGAACGCTAAGGGCCGTAACATCACCCAGCGCAAGCTCAAGCGCCAGATCCAGGACCTCGAGAAGAAGATAGACGAGTACCTGGAGGAACTGGACCAGGCGGATGAAGAGGAAAAGGATTGGCCTGAGAAGCCGAACGCCGAGCAACTGCGGGAGAAGATCGAGGCCATGCAGCAACGCCAGTCCGAGCTACGCAAGGTCGAGGAGCAGATGAAGGAGAGGGGACAGTCCCAGATCTCCCTCACCGACCCGGATAGTCGCGCCATGCCCGTCGGCGGCGGGGAGGCCACGCTCGTCGGCTATAACGTCCAGCTCAGCGTAGATGCCAAGCACAAATTGATCGTCGATCACGAAGTCACCAACGACGTCACTGACTTCGGCCTGCTGGGCCAGATGGCACAGAGGGCCAAGCAGGCCCTGGGCGTCGATGAGATGGACGTGGTTGCTGACATGGGTTACTACGACGGCCAACAGGTGAAAGAGTGTTTGGAAGACGGCATCACCCCTTACATCCCCAAGGCCAGCACTTCGGCCAACCGCAAGCGTGGTCTCTTCACCAAACAAGACTTCCGCTATGACCCGCAGCAGGACTCCTACCGCTGTCCCGCGGGAGAAACCCTAACCTTCCGCTTCCCCTGGCCTGCGGCTAGGGCAGGCAGACGGCGGAGCTCGGGCGCGACATTCGCTACTTTGCCACGCCAGCCTGCCGAGGCTGTGCGCTGAGAGCCCAATGCACGCGCAACCAGGGCGGCCGCCGAATCACCCGCTGGGTCGACGAACACCTGCTGGAAGCCATGCAAGCCCGGGTGGCGGCCCAGCCCCGAGAAGGTCAAGCTCCGTAAGCAGCTGGCGGAGCATCCCTTCGGGACCATCAAACAAGCGATGAACCAGGGCTACTTCCTCATGCGAGGCTTAGAAAAGGTCAGGGCCGAGATGGCCCTGACGGTGATGGCGTACAACCTCAAGCGAGCGATCAAGATCCTGGGAGTGCCGAGGATGGTGGCAGCCCTGGTCTAGGAGGGCCTCCCCTTCTTTCGCGCCTGCTAACCGAGGTTCCGCCCCACTTCTCCCCAGAACTACCTCTGCGCACGATTAAGCCCAATCCCCCATGCACTTCTCACAGCGTCTGGCGAGTTGTTAGGCGGGCAGGATTTCAAGCAATTCCGACAGCGCGTGCCAGTCCACGAAGCATTACGTGCCTGAGGGCAGAGACAACGTCGTCGGTAAGGTAGTATGCGACGTACAGTTTCCCTTGATCCGGGATCAACTGGAGGCGGTCCAGGCCACTGAGGGTGGCAGTGTTTGGCACCCGGAGGCGGGTGCGATGCATCACGGCTAAGTTGGGATGATGTCCAAGTTGGGGATATTCTGACTCGTGCGTATACCAGTTTCTTCGGGCGAAGAGGAAGCCGATGACGGCGTTCATTTGGTCTTCCGCGGAGAGTGGCCGGATGGCTTGCTGAATATCTGTGAGGGAGGGGTATTTCACGGTGTTGGTCGCCGCGTCTCTCAAGCCCCATGCGTCGAGATCCTCTAGTGTCGCCTGCCACACAACCACGGCGTGGGCGAGGTGACGCTTGCCATCATCGGGCAGATTCGTGAAGAACGCCTTGAAGCGTTTCTTTACTCCGTCTTCGACATACAGGTGGCCGAGAGTATCGGCACAAGTCAGAAGGAGGTACACCTGGAGCGAGAGTAGGCCTTCGTGGGTGACGGGGCCTCCGGTGGCTTTGACCTCCCTTTCGAGGTTCTGTGTGATCCACTCGACTTCTGCAAGGCGGTGGGTCGCGTTGGCGGCGTAGTAACGGGTATTGTCGGGCAAGGCCTCCAGAATCTGGTCGAATTGCGCACGGGGGCGACCGAGCGTCGCGTAGTCAGTCTCAGCTAATGGCATCTGGACTTGGGGCATCGTCAGCGACTCCGTGCCCGCCTAACGGCCTCGAGATGAGCCGCCCGGCCAGCTCTTGGAACCTATCTTAGACCCGTTTCGCCGCAGCTGGCCGGGTCGGCTCCATCGAGTTGTTGGGCGGCCCCAATGGATGCCGCGTTGGGTAGACTCACTTCGACAGAAGGTGGTCGTAGTCTTCATGGCTGCCGATCCAGAACCAAGTGATG
>Ga0326597_10013538_pt1 | contig 10721 bp, 8 predicted proteins | sample RVTome_12_FD_203789 | JGI IMG/M metagenome (GOLD analysis project Ga0326597, IMG submission 203789) | Soil microbial communities from uranium-contaminated site in the Upper Colorado River Basin, Wyoming, United States - RVT100D185 | ecosystem: Environmental > Terrestrial > Soil > Contaminated >... | reverse complement strand
TACCGGCTCCCCGCACCGCGGCTCGCTGCACATGGTGCAGCGGGTGGAGGCGCCCGATGACGAGACGGTGGACTTCCACCTCGCGACGGCCGATGCGCTGTTCCCCGGACGGCTCGTGATCGGCATCGTGCCGTCGCGCCTGCTGCAGGCGGGGCACGCATTCAACACCTCGCCGGTGGGCAGCGGGCCGTTTCGCTTCGTCGCGTGGCCGCAGGCCGAGGCCGTGCGAATCGAGCGGCTCGCCGACGGCGCACTGGTGGAGTTCCAGCGCGTGCAGAAACCCGACGTGCGCGTGCTCAAGCTGCTGCGCGGCGAACTGGACATCGTGCAGGGCGACATGCCGCCGGAACTGCTCGGCTGGGTGGAGCGCCGCGACGAGGTGAGGCTGCTGCGCCGCGACGGCACCACGTTCGCGTACCTGGGCTTCAACCTGGTCGATCCGGTGACGGCGGACCTGCGCGTGCGGCGCGCAATCGCGCATGCGCTCGATCGCGACGCGATCATCCGTTACCTGTGGGCCGGCAGTGCACGGCCGGCCGGCGGCTTGCTGGGCGCGGAGCACTGGGCGGGCGATCCCGCGCTGACCGGCATTGCCTACGACCCGCAGGCCGCGCGGCACCTGCTCGCCGAGGCGGGCTACGGCCCGGACAACCGCCTGCGCATCGTGTACAAGACATCCACCAACCCGGTGCGGTTGCGCATCGCGACGGTGATCCAGGATCAGCTCGCGAAAGTGGGCATCGATGCGGACATCCGCAGCTACGACTGGGGCACCTTCTACGGCGACATCAAGGCCGGCAACTTCCAGGTCTTCAGCCTCGCGTGGGTGGGCGTGAAGATGCCCGACATCTTCCGCTACGTCTTGCACAGCGCATCGACGCCGCCGGCGGGCGCGAACCGGGGACGCTGGAGCAGCCCCGAGGCGGACGCACTGATCGAGCGCGCCGAACGCGCCGTGGACCTGGCCGAGCAGGCGAGGCTGTACCGCGAGTTGCAGGTGCTGGTGCTGCGCGAGCTGCCGTACGTGCCGCTGTGGTTCGAGGATCAGGTAGCGGTGCTACGCCGCGGCATCGAGGGCTATCACCTGTCGCGCGACGGGGATTTCGACGGCCTCATCGATGCGCGCTGGCCCATCGGCCAGCTGCGATGAGCGCACAGGCGCCGCTCACGGTATGGGTGGGCCTCGCCGAGCAGCGCCTGCTGTTGCGGCGCGGCGCGAGGGTACTGATGGATGTCGCCGTGTCCACCGCCGCCAACGGTGGCGGTGAGGTCATCGACAGCTTGTGCACGCCGCGCGGGTGGCATGTGATCCGCGCCAAGATCGGCTCGGGCGCACCCGCGAACACGGTGTTCGCGGGACGCCGGCCCACCGGCGAGCTGTTCGTCCCCGCAATGCGCGCCGCCGCGCCCGGGCGTGACTGGATCCTGACCCGCATCCTGTGGCTCTCGGGCCTGGAGCGCGGTCGCAACCGCCTCGGTGCGGTGGACACCATGCGCCGCTACGTCTACATCCACGGCGCTCCGGACGACGTGCCGATGGGCGTGCCCGGCAGCCACGGCTGCGTGCGCATGCGCAACGCAGACGTGATCCGCCTGTTCGACGCCGTCGTGCCGGGCACGCGCGTCCTCATCGAGGACTGAGAGCCGCGCGCTCAGGCCTCCATCAGCAGCTCCTCGGGCGCCAGCCGTGCGCTTGCCTGCGTCTGCATGCGTTGCTGCGCGCGCAGCAGGTAGTCGATGGTCGTGAGGTCGCGCTCACCCAGCTCGAGCGCGGTGTCCACCCACACGTCAGCCATGCGGTACAGCTCGTGCCGGTCCAGCGGGTTCGCGGCGTGCAGGGCCCGGCGCAGGCCGTGACGCCCGTGACACTGGCGATCGATGGACTGGATGTGGCGGCGTACCGCGCGCTCGCCATCACCGGCCTCGGCCAGCACGTCCACGACCCCCAGCGCGTGCAACTCCTCGGCAGTGTAGGTGCGCCCGGAGAGGATCATGCGCTCGGCCTGCGCGGGCGTGAGTCGGCGCGAGAGCAGCTGGTACGCGCCCATGCCGGGGAACATGTTGAACATGATCTCCGGCAGCCCCATCCGGCTGCCGCGTTCGGCGACGATGACATGCGCCGCCAGCGCGGCCTCGAAGCCTCCGCCCAGGGCTTTGCCTTGCACCAGCGAGATGGTGGTCAGCGGCTCCTCGTAGGCGGTCGCGTTCACGTACACCAGGTCCACCGCGTCGCGCGCATAGATGCGAAGCGTGTCCGCGTCGCGGGTGCGGATGCACTCGCGAAACAGCGCGAGATCGCCGCCCAGGCTGAACACCCCCGGGATCCTGGAGGCGAACACCTGGTAGCGGATCCGCTGCGCGGGCGCCTGAGCGCGCTGCGCGCGCAGGCGCGCCGCGATGCGTTCCTGCACCGTGCGCAGGTCGGCGAGCAGCCCAGGCGTGAACTTTGCTGCCGCGTCTGGCTCGAGGTGTACCCACAAGGTGCCGGTATCGTGTTCCAGCGTGACGCTGCACGAGGCCGTGCCGGCCAGCGCTGGCAGTTCCTGCGTACACTCGCCGGATGCAGGCGGTGCGTGCTCGTGCGCCGCGACCGCGGCGGAATGCTCGTTGCGCGCGAGAAAGTCGAACGGCGCGTGCTTGACTGAAGAATGCATGCGAACCCCTCCTCAGAGGCTTGTAACCAGCCCCTTGATTTCGATGACGAACAAGGTCGATCCGTCACGCCCCGCGCGACGGATGCGGTGTGAGGATAGGGGGCGCTTCGCGGCGCCGCCAAGCAAGCTGGTATCTGTGCGTGTTACGTTTGTGAACACAGCGTGAAGAAATGTAAATAAATGTATCGTTCCCGGTCAGCTTTGGTGTTCAGACCTTACCAGCGAGTGTCGCTGGCCATAGCATTTGGTTACACGCGGCGGGAGCGTCGCATGGCAATGGCCACATGATTGACCGGGCCGTGCCGGTCGCTTCGCGGCGCACGGGCCTGGTTGTCAGGTAGCGGGAGGCGGGCATGACTGCCGGAGTTCACCGGATCGAGACCATCGAAGCCCGTGTCCTGCGGGTGGTGCAGGACGTGCTGGCACTCGAGGAGGTACCGCGGGATCTGGACGTGTCGATCGGGGGGGAACTCGCGCTGGACTCGCTGGACCAGCTCTCGCTGTTCATGGCCCTGGAGGATGAGTTCGGCGGCCGCATCCGCGAGGAGGATGCGCAAGCGATCCTGACCTTGCGCGATGTCGTGAGCTACGTGCGGGACCGGATGAGCGTGGCGCCCGCCGGATGACCCGGCGCGTGGTCGTCACGGGCCTGGGCAGCATCACCGCATTCGGCGACGACACGCAGGCTTTCTGGCGCGATTGCCTGGCCGGGCGCGCCGCGGTGGCGCCGGTACCCGACGCCTGGCACCGCTACGCCAGCCTTCGCTCGCGCCTGTGGGCGCCGCTGCAACTGCCCGATTTCTCCACCTGGTTCAGCCGCGTGGAGTGCGCGCAGCACGATCCGGTCACGCTGCTGGCCGTCGCGGCGGCGGCCAGCGCGCTGGAGGCGGCGGGCGTCGCGAGCGAGATCGCCGACCGGCGCGCCAACACGCGGCGCGCGATCGGCATCGATGCGGCACGTACCGGGGTGTTCGTCGGCACCGGCGTCGGTGGTGCGCACTCGTTCATGGTGAACCACGCCTACCAGGTGCTGGCCGATTCGCGCGAGCGGCTCATGGCGCTGCGCGAGCAGTTGCCGGATGCGTCGCTGCGCGCCGAGGTCGATGCCGTGCTCGAGCGCATGGCACACGGGCCACGCTTCAATCCCTTCGTGGTCTCCATGCTGATGCCCAACGCGCCGGCTGCTTACGTGGCAATCAAGCACGGGCTGCGCGGCATCAACGCGGCCTGCGCGCAGGCCTGCGCCTCGGGCACGGTCGCGCTGGGGCAGGCATTTCTCGCCATCGCACAAGGCCGCGTCGACCACGCCCTGGCCGGCGGCAGCGAATTCCTGGACGACCCTCACGGCAGCATCTTCCACGGCTTCGACGTGTGCCGGGCGCTGGTGCGCGAGTGCGATCCGCCCGCCGCGGCCAACCGCCCCTTCGATGCCGCGCGCACCGGTTTCCTGTTCGCGCAGGGCGGCGCCGCGATGCTGTTCCTGGAGAGCGCCGAGCACGCGGCGGCGCGCGGCGCGAAGCCGATCTGCGAGGTGGCGGGCTTCGCACAGAGCTTCGATGCGCACAGCATGATGTCCCCCGAGCCACAGGGCCTCGCGATGGAGGCCATGCTGCGCGAACTGCTCACCGATGCCGGCATCGCGGCCCGCGACGTGGGCTACCTCAACGCGCACGGCACCGGCACCCAGAGCAACGATGCGTGCGAGGCGCAGGTGCTCGAGCGCGTGTTCCCCGATGGCGTCGCCATCAACTCCACCAAGTCCTTGCTGGGCCACACCATCGGCGCCAGCGGCGCCATCGAGGCGGTGGTCAGCGCGCTCAGCCTGCGCGATCAGTGCCTGCACCCGTCGCTGAACCTGACCGATCCGGTCGCGGATCTGGACTTCGTGACGCGGCGCGAGGCACGCCCGCTCGAGTACGCGATCAGCCAGTCGCTGGCCTTCGGCGGCCACAACGCGGCACTGCTGCTCAAGCGCGCGCACTGAGCGCGCGAGGGCCCTCAGGGCCCGTGACAGAATAACTTCTACATTCGGCCGCCGCTGAGCCGCCGCTGCGGCGTTGCGTTTCTTGGCAAGGACGCTGCCATTGCCGGCGAATCGCGCCTTGCATCGACGGCTCAGCGACGCCCTCGGTGTGACGAACTCATTCTGTCACGGGCCCTTAGTCGGCCTTGCGCCGCAAGTAGCTGCCGAACTCCGCGCGGGTGCGCCTGAAGGCATCGCCGATGGCGGCAAGCGAGGCGCGCAGATCGGCCGGCGAGCGCCGTCCCTGGGGCGCGTCCAGGTGCTCCACCCGGCGCGCCATCTCCACCGCTCCCACCGTGCGTGCGGCACCCTTGAGCTCATGCGCGTGCTCGGCGAACGCCGCCCAGCGCGAGGTTTCCAGGTCCTCGTGCATCGCCGCCAGCAGGCGCTCGCCATCGCGGCCGAACTCGCTGAGCAGTTCGTGCAAGAAGCCGCCGCCGGCGTCCAGCCGCGCGAGCGCGGCCAGCTTGTCGTGATCCACATGCGGCTGAGCGGGCGCGTCCGCGCCGCGCGCGGATGGACCGCGCTGTGGCTCGCCGCTGCGCTGCGTGACGCGCGCGACCGTCGCGATCAGACGCTCGGCGTCCAGTGGCTTGGTCAGGTAGGCCTCGAAGCCAGCCTGGCGCGAGGCCTCCAGCGCGTCGGTGGTGGCGTTGGCGGTGAGCATGATGAACGGCATGTCGGCGCGGTCCGGATTGCCCAGCCGGAACAGCTTCATCGTGTCCACTCCGCCCAGTTCCGGCATGTGCATGTCCACGATGCAGGCGTGGAAAGATTCGCTCTCCAGACAATCGAGGGCCTCGCGGCCATTGTCGACCACGATCACCTCGTGCCCGGCCTGCTCGAGCACGCGGCGCACCACCTTGCGGTTCACCGCGTTGTCCTCGGCCACCAGCAGCCGCCGGCATGCGCGCGCATCGCCGCGGGCGCGGTGATGATCGATCAGCCGAGCGACCTGCGCGGTACGCCGGGGCGTGCTCTCGTGGCCCGCGCTGGCGGCATGCACCGCATTGAACAGGTAGATGTCCTCGAAGGGCCGGAACAGGATGGACGTGTAGCCGGCGCGCATGCAGCGATCGCCATCGGTGCCGCGCTCGTCCGCACCCAGCAGCACCAGCGCCAGGTTCGACAGGCTGGCCTCGCTGCGGATCACGTTCGCGAACTCGACCGCTTCCATGCCCAGCGAGCGCTCATCGACGACCGCGACGTGGAAACTGGCGCCCGGCCCGACGCCTTCGAGCAGGCGCGCGAGGCCGCGCCCGCCGCTGCTGGTCACCGAGACGCTGGCGGCCCAGGTCGCGAGGGTGCGCCGCAGCCGCGTCGCCTCCACCTCGTTGGCGCTGAGCAGCAGCACGTGGCCCACGCCCGGTTCGGCCGCGTCCGCGCGCACGGCGGGCAGTTCGCTCTGGCGCGCGAACGGCAGCGTGAACCAGAAGCGGCTGCCCTGGCCCGGCGCGCTCTGCAAGCTGATCTGGCCGCCCATCAGTTCCACCAGCTGCTTCGCGATCGACGTGCCCAGCCCGGTGCCGCCGTAGCGGCGGGTGACCGACTCGTCGGCCTGCGTGAAGCTGTCGAAGATGCGGGCCTGCACGTCCTGCGACATGCCGATGCCGGTATCGATGACCTCGAAGCGCACCTGCACGCCGGCGTCGTCCTGCTCCATCAGGGTCAGACGCACCTCGATGCTGCCGGCGTGCGTGAACTTGATGGCATTGCCGATCAGGTTGATCAGCACCTGACGCAGGTGCTGCGCGTCGCCGCGCAGGCGAAACGGCACCGTCGGGTCGATGTAGGTGTTCAGGCGCAGGCCGCGTCCGCGTGCCTGCGGCGCGAACATCTTGCAGGTCGAGTTCACGAGCAGGTGCAGGTCGCAGTCCTCGTGCGTGATGGTGACCTTGCCGGCTTCGATCTTCGAGATGTCGAGGATGTCGTCCACCAGTTCCACCAGCGCATGCGCGGACGCATGGATGGTCTGCACGAAGTCGCGCTGCTCGCGGTCGAGGCGCGTCTCCACCAGCAGGTCGCTCATGCCGATCACGCCCGACAGCGGCGTGCGGATCTCGTGGCTCATGTTGGCCAGGAAGTTGCTCTTTGCGAGGTTGGCTTCCTCGGCGCGCCGGATCGCGTCGTTGAGCCGGTGGATGAGGGCGGCGACGTACAGGGGCAGCACGATGAGCCCGATCAGCACGCCCACCGCGAGATTGACGTTCTGCCGCCAGTACTCGTTGAACACCAGCGCGACGCAGAATCCGGCGGCGCTGGCGATCATGGCCGCGTGCAGGTAGCGGTTGCCGAAGCGAAAACCGTTGCCGAAGGTGACCCACAGGTAGACCACGAACAGCGGCGCGCCGGGCGCGCCGGTGGCGGCCAGCGCGTAGGTGGTGAAGCCGATGTCCACGGCCATGCCCACGGCGCGCCTGGGCACGGAGCGGTGAGGCCGCGCGATCACGAAGACCAGCACCGCCACCGCGCAGGAGAGGAATATCAGGCCCACGATGCGGTGCATGGCCGACAGCGGATCGGTCGATTCGGGCGCGAACACGCCGCCGTCGTAGAGGTAGGTCAGCACCACGATGCCGATGCACACCCGGATGATGGCCTGCTCGGGCTCGGTGTCCGGGCAGCGCTTGAGGCGCTCGCGCACCCGCAGCAGGGCTCTGGCGAGCGTGCGGCGCAGCGTCCTGGGGGGCAGTCGGTCGAGCAACGGTGGGCTCCGGTCGGTGTCGCGGTCGCCGTGCCTGGGCCGCGGCAGCCGAGGAATGGTAGCGAAGCGCGCCTGCTGCGTCACTCGGCGCATCGAGCGTGACGCAGGCTCTCAGTTCAGGGTCAACGCCTCGCCGCCGCGCGCGCCCGGCACCGGCTCGCCCGGCGTGACCCGGTCTCGCAGCCAGTTCGTGAACTCGGCCGCGAACAGCGGCGGACTGATGTGGTAACCCTGACCCTGGTGGCAGCCGTGCATGGCCAGCCAGCGCAACGTGTTCTCGCTCTGGATGCCCTCGGCAATCACCGTCAGGCCGACCGCGCGCGCCAGATCCAGGCACGATCGGATCGTCGCGGCCGCATCCGGATCCTGCTCGGCCCGCATCGCGAACTTGCGATCCAGCTTCAGCGTGTCGTACGGAAACTCGTACAACTGTCCCAGCGAACAGGCGCCGGAGCCGAAGTCATCCAGCGCGAGATGCACGCCGCGGCGCCGCAGCGTGCCCAGCGTGTCCGCCGCGAGCTGGCGATCGGCCGCGACGCTGGTCTCGGTGATCTCGAGCACCAGCTGTTCGGCCGGCACCTCGTGCGCGCTCAGCACGCCCGCGATGCGCTGCGGCAACGAGGCGTCGCCCAGCATGGTCGGCGAGATGTTCACCGCGAGGCGCAGATCCGGTGCGTAGCGCCGCCAGCCGGCGATCCTGGCCAGCGCCTGGTCCAGCACGCCGAAGGTCAGCTTGTCGATGAGGCCGCACTGCTCGGCGACCGGGATGAACTGCTCGGGGCCCAGGATGCCGGTGCCGGGGCGGCGCAGCCGCGCGAGCGCTTCCACGCCCACCACCTGCTGGCCGCCCAGATCGACCAGTGGCTGATAGCACACGTCCAGGTGTCCCCGATCCAGCGCATTGCCCAGTTCATGGGCGTCGAGCGCGGCGCGCGGCGCCCCGGGCAGGCGATCGCGGAACATGTCCAGCCGGTGGCGCACGTCGGCCACCAGCAGCGGTTTGCGGATGGGCGTGAGCATGCGCAGGCCCAGCGAAAGGCCCATGGACTGGGCCTCGTCCAGCACGCACTCGTCCACGCCGCTGGTGACGATCACGCTGGTGTCGTGGTGCTCCTCGGCGATGAATCGCAGCAATGCGGCGCCGTCGACGTTGCGAATGTTCAGATCGAGGAACACCAGCGACGGCTCGAAGGCGCGCAACGAGGATTGAAAGTATTCGGCATCCATGACCGCATGGACCTCGAAGCCCACGTTCTCGCAGGCGCGTTTGAGGACGCGCAGGATGCGGCGATCATCATCCACGGTAACGATGCGGGTGCGTGACATGACAGGACCGGTGTTATCGCGTCGATGATCCGGGTTCGCCCTGAACCGCGGCCGCCGACCTCTAGACGTCGTTGTCGTGACGCCTTCCTCGCACCGTGCAAGATAGCAGTAAGGATGGTCGGATCGATCGCAGTTTGGTGACCCTTTGTAAAGAAGTGTGAAGTTGCGCCGAGGTCGTGCCTGTGGCCCGTCGCAGCACCGCCAGGACCGCGGCGCGGGAAGGCAGCGCGCCGCTCGCGCTACGCACTGGCGCCGCGCGCGGGCAAGAAGACGATGCTGACCGTGGTGCCCGCGCCCGGTGCGCTCGCGATCCGCAACGCACCGCCGCTGGCGCGCACGAAGCCGTCGACCACGCTCAGCCCCAATCCGCGGCGGGTGCCGCCGCCGCCGCGGGTGGAGAAATACGGGTCGCGGCAGCGCGCGAGCGTGGGCGCGTCCATGCCATCGCCGCTGTCGCGCACGCTGAGCGTGGGCTGTGCGCCGGCCTGCGTCTCGATGCACAGCACGCCCGCGCCGTGCATCGCGTCACGCGCATTGGCGATCAGCGCGAGTATCGCATCGTGCAGACGGGCACGGTCCACCCACGCCATCACCGGGGCATCGTGCAGCCGCCACTCCAGCGTGATCGGAGCGGGCAGGCCGCGGGCGAGCACCGCCTGCAGATCACGCGCCACGTGATTGAGATCCACGTTCTCGGGCTCGATCGCCTGCCGGGCCGCCCAGGCGGTGAGCTGCGAGATGACATCGGCGGCTTCGCGGGCGGCGGACACCACATCGGCGTAGACCTCGCGCGCCTCGGGATGCCAGGACGTCTGCGGGATCTCCTCGCGCAGCAGCGACAGCCCGCCCAGGATGATGCTGAACAGGTTGTTGAAGTCGTGCCCCATGTGACGGATCAGTTGCGCGGCACTCACCTCGTCGCTGGCCGGCAGCGCTGTACTGGGCAGGGGCGTTGAGTGCGGGTTTTCCATCTGAGGCATCAGCCCGGCGCGCGAGCACGCTGTCCGAATGAGGAGGCCATGAACGCTATACTAGCGAAATGCGCACGGCGCCGAGCATTCTGATAGTCGACGATGACCAGCGGTTGCGCCGGCTGCTGTCGCGTTTCCTGTTTCGCGAGGGCTACCAGGTGCGCGAGGCCGGCAACGCCGAGGAGATGCGCCGCGCGCTCTCGGTGCGCCCGGCCGACCTCATCGTGCTCGACCTGATGCTGCCGGGCGAGGACGGCCTGAGCCTTGCGCGCGAGCTGCGCGCGACCTCGGACGTCGCGATCGTGATGCTGACCGGCAAGGGCAGCACGGTGGACAAGGTGGTGGGGCTGGAGGTGGGCGCGGACGACTACATCACCAAGCCCTTCGACGAGCGCGAGCTGCTCGCGCGCGTACGCACCGTGCTGCGCCGCAGCGCACGGCGCACGCGCCCGGGGGCCGATGCGCCGGCGGGACGCACGGCCCGCTTCCACGGCTGGTGCGTGGACCTGGTCTCGCACGAGGTCACCTCGCCGCTGGGCGTGCCGGTGCCGGTCACCGGCAACGAGTTCCAGCTCCTGTCCTCGATGCTGGCCCGCCCGCAGCACGCGCTGACGCGCCAGGAGATCCTGGACCTGGTGTTCGGACGCGACTGGTCGCCCAGCGATCGCAGCATCGACGTGCTGGTGGCCAAGCTGCGCCGCAAGCTGGAGGACGACCCCAAGCACCCGCGCATGATCAAGACCGTGCGCGGGGTGGGGTACAAGTTCACCGCGGAGGTGGACTACAGCTAGGCAGGGCAGGCCGGCGCGGCCGGTTTCCAGCGCCGCGCTCGCATGTGCCGGATGCTCCCGTATAATCCAGCGCCCGCGTGCCAGGGGCCGGGACGGTCCGGCGGCGCTGGCAGCCACAGCACAGTTCCTGGAGAGGTACCGAAGCGGTCATAACGGCACCGACTCGAAATCGGTTGGGGGCATTACGCCCCACGTGGGTTCGAATCCCACCCTCTCCGCCATATCTTCGGCCATCGCCCCGAATGGGGATTC
>Ga0326597_10013537_pt1 | contig 10721 bp, 13 predicted proteins | sample RVTome_12_FD_203789 | JGI IMG/M metagenome (GOLD analysis project Ga0326597, IMG submission 203789) | Soil microbial communities from uranium-contaminated site in the Upper Colorado River Basin, Wyoming, United States - RVT100D185 | ecosystem: Environmental > Terrestrial > Soil > Contaminated >... | reverse complement strand
CCCCCCGATTCGCTCGGTGCGACCGGCGCGAGCGCCAAGCGGCCGGTCACGACCGTACACGGACGAGCCGGATGGTTGCTCGCCGCCGCGGCCGCGGTCACGGTCCTCATCCTCGGGGTATCCCGTGGCCCCGGCGCGGCCGACCCGGACCAAGCCGCCCTGTTCGCGGGGCCCATTGCCGTGGCGGAGTTCAGGAACGAGACGGGGGACCCGGCACTGGACTTCGTGGGACGCCTGGCGGGGGACTGGATCACCCAGGGACTGCAGGATCTCGGGCTTGCACCCGTCGTGCCCTGGCCCACGGCGCTTGCCGCGTCCCCCGATCTGAAGGCCGCCGAGTCGGTCGACCCGATTCCCGTGCTACATCGGGACACGGGCGCACGCATGGTCGTGGCCGGCGCGTTTTACCGGGTCGGAACGGATCTCCGCTTCCAGGCCGAGATCGTGGACGCCGCGGCGCGGCAGGTGCGGGTCGCGCTGGAACCCATCCACACGCCCGCCGAGCGGCCCGAAGACGCGGTCGCCGAGTTGCGCGATCGCATCATGGGGAGCCTGGCGATGATCGGGGGCAGGCGCGGCGCGGACGTCCCCGGGTTGGAGAACCGCACGCCCACCTTCGAGGCGTACCGGCTATTCGATCGCGGCATGACGCATTATCTGGCGCAGGAGTACAGCGACGCCACGCCCGCGTTTCTGGAGGCATACGAGCGCGATACCACGTTCACGACCAGCCTCCTCTACGGTGCCACCACGGCGTGGAACGAGGGTGATCGGCACGTGACCGACTCACTCGTGAGGGAGCTCGCCGTACGTCGCGACCGCCTCACGGAGTACGACGATCTGCGTTGGCAGACGTTGGCAGCCATGCTGCGGAACGACGGTCAGGAGTCACTCCGCGTGCTCCGCCGGGCGGTCGCCCTCGCGCCTGGCTCGAGAGCCGGGTACAACCTGGCGCGCCAGGCCGTCATGATGAATCGGCCGAACGAAGCGATCGCGGCGCTCGACGCCATGGATCCCGACGTAGGCCCCATGCTGGAATGGGCCCAGTACTGGACGCAGCGCACGCACGCCCTCCATCTCCTGGGACGCCATGCCGAGGAGACCATCGATGCCCGTGAGATGCTGGAGCGGCATCCGGAGCGTACCCTCGCCTGGGTCCTCGAAGCCAGGGCCCTCGCGGCCGCCGGCGACCTTGCGGCCCTGGGAGAGAGCCTCGCGGGGTCCGTCGTGCTCCCGCCGACCACCTACTGGTCCCACGGTGCCGCTTTGACGGTCGCGGGCGAGGAGCTGCTGGCGCATGGACCGCCGGGCGCGGCCGAGCCGTACCTGACGCGTGCCCTCGAATGGCTGGACCGTCAGATCGCGGAGGACCCCGACTACCTCGCGCACCGGTACTGGCGTGGAAGCGCCCTGTACGATCTCGGGCGATGGAACGAAGCGTTGACGACGTTCGCGGGGCTGGTGGAGGAAAACCCGACCAGCACCGCATACCTGGGCATGGCGGCCATCTCGGCGGCGCGCGTCGGCGACCGCGCACGCACGATGGAATACCTCGAGGAGGCCCGTTGGGGCTATGAGCTTGGTGACCGGCTGATCTACGCTGCGCGCGCGGAGGTCATTCTGGGAGACCGGGATCGCGCGCTGAGCCTCACCGCACAGGCGCTCGATCTCGGAGCCCCCGGTTATCCCTGGATGCATGCCTCCGGATACCACGACTTTCTGTTGCTGCGCGCCGATCCCCGGCTCGCACGCCTCGTCGACGCGCCGCTGGGCTGACGGAGGCGCACGGCCGTGGGGCGGCGGGCGCGGCGGCCTGTCGGCCGTCAGGCGGGCTTCACCAACCAGAGCACGTACACGAGGTAGGTGGCCAGCAGCACCCCTCCCTCCCACCGCGTGATGCGTTTCCCCGTGGCGGCCATAAGGGCGACGGCGGCCGCTGTGCCGACCATGATCCAGAGGGTGGGTGACGTGATCCCCCCGGCTTCGAGGGGGAGCACGACGGCGGTGACGCCGAGGATGCCCAGCACGTTGAACACGTTGCTGCCCAGGACGTTGCCGATGGCGATATCTCCCTGACCCCGAAGCGCGGCGACGACCGACGTCACCAACTCCGGCAGGCTCGTGCCGACCGCGACGATGGTCAGCCCGATGACTGCCTCCGACACTCCGGCGGTGCGCGCGACCTGAACCGCCGCATTCAGGAAGAGGTGCCCGCCGAGCACGAGGCCGGCCAGCCCCGCCGCGACCAGAACCGCTGAGACCAGAATCGAGCCGGCAGCGCCGCCCACCGCTTCCTGGAACTCGTCCTGGACCGCGCTCGGCTCCTTTCGGCCCTGCATCAGGGTCAACCCGGTGAAGGCGATCAGGCTCCCGACCAGTATGAGGCCCTCCATGCGACCGACCTCGCCGTCGGCCAACAGGCCCAGGAGCACCCACGAGATGAAGACCACCAGCGGAGCGTCGATGCGGACGGTGCGCGCGATGACCCGGGAGGGCCGGAACATCATCGCGGTGCCGAGGATGAGGGTCAGGTTCGCGATGTTGGAGCCCACCACGTTCCCGACGGCGATGTCGGGCTCACCCGCCATGGCCGCATCGAGCGATACGACCAACTCGGGCGTGCTCGTCCCGAACGCCACGACCGTGAGGCCGACAGCGAGCGGGGAAAGACCGAGCCTGAGCGCGAGCGCGGACGCGCCTCGCACGAGACCTTCCCCCCCGGCGAACAGGAGGAGGAGGCCGAGCCCTCCGAGCAGCCAGATCATGATGGCGCTGGTGGTCCGTCCCCGAAGTCTGTTGAAGAACCGAGGGTGCCGATGCGCCGCTCTGGCAAGGCGCGACGACGAGGAATAGCAGCGCTATTGCGAGGAGGAGCAACGCAGCCAGAGCGGATGCAGCGGCGCACGAGCCGAGGGGCCCACCCGTTGCCAGGCGCCGAGCGGGTCTTCCCCGAGACGATCGACCGAAGGGAGATCCATTCCAACAGACTTCGGGGACGGACCACTAAGACGCCTGCATCCGCGACTCGGCGGCGGAAAGGGGCGTGCTCAGCGCGCGGCCCGGTCGACGTGCACCGTGAGCATCATCACGCTCTCTACGCTGGCCCGGACGTCATGGGATACACGTGGTGCGAGCACCAGGACCTCACCCGCTCCCATGTCGTGGGTCTCGCCGGAAGCGGTGACCTGTAGCCTGCCCGCATGGACGTGAATGGTCACCAGGCCCGGCGCGGAATGCTCCGCCAGATGGCCGTCCGCGTCGAACGCGAACGCGACGTGCGTGATGTGGTCCCTCTGGAACAGCGTCATCTGACGGTGGCCGTGACGGGACGGATGGTCCTCGGACCTCAGCCGCGCCGCGACTTCATCCAGGTCGAACAGGTGGCTAGGCCCCTTGAACCGCTCGGCGGGCGGAGGTCTGAGCCGCTCCTCACCGCTGTCCTGCTCGGCTCCACCACTCATCGTATTGCTCCGTGCTTCGAGATGTCAGGACCTTGAAGCTCACGCACCGGTGCTCGCCGATCAACCGGTCCCCGCTCCCCAGGAGCGACGCTGCGCGGTAAGTTGATCCCTCGACAAGCATTCACGATCCCGTGCGACCGCTCGCGTCCACGGTGCGCCCCTGGAGGAAGCATGCCTCGACAGGCCGTGTGGACGATGCTCCTGCCTCTCCTGTTCCCACTTTCCGGTTGTGTGAAGAAGAGCACCCACGAGGTCGCGCTCGCGGATCTGGCTCGCGCCCGGGCCGAGGGCGAAGAGCTCACGGATCGCGTCGCACGCCAGGAAGCCCGTGAAGCGGAGCTCGAGCGAGAGCTCGCCGAGGTGCAGGCCGACGAGCAGCGTCTCCGCCGCCGGATCGAGGAGCTCGAGCGCGAAGTGCGCACACTCGAGGTGCTACGGGCCGAGGCCGTGGACGGCCTGAACACGAGCCGCTCCGAAGTGGACCGTCTCCAGCTCCTCCTCAGCCGAAGGGGCAGCGAGTACGAAGCCTTGCGTGAGCAACTCGCGACGCTCCGCGCCATCGAGGAGGAGATCCGTGACCGGAACCGTATCTACGAGGACATGATCGGGCGCTTCCAGTCGCTCATCGACGGCGGGCGGGCCTCGGTGAACATCGTGCGGGGCCGGATGGTCATCCAGCTCCCGCAGGACATCCTCTTCGCTTCGGGGAGCGCCAACATCGGCGCGGATGGGCGTCGTACCCTGCAGGAGATCGGATCCGTGCTCGGAGAGCTCGAGGACCGGGAGTTCCAGGTGGAGGGACACACCGACAACGTGCCCATCTCGACCGAACGCTTCCCCTCCAACTGGGAGCTGTCGAGCGCCCGCGCGCTGTCGGTGGTTCGTCTGCTCATCCAGGCCGGGGTATCCCCAGAACGGGTGTCGGGCGCAGGATTCGGGGAATTCCATCCGGTCGCGGAGAACGACGACGCGGCCAGCCGAAGGCTGAACCGGCGCATCGAGATCGTGATGCTGCCGAACCTCGACGTGATCGCCGGTACGTCCGTCCCGAACGATTAGCGAACGGTGGATCGGGTCGGCGATCGTGAGAGCCTACGCCCGGAGGTCCTGGTATTCGGGAGCGGCATCGAGGAACTCGTCCACGAACCAGCACGACGACGTCACCTTGAGCCCGGTCGCGCGCGCGTGGTCGAGACCGGCCTGGACCAGCGCGACACCGAAGCCGCCACCCCGGAACTCGGGCGCGACCCAGGTGCGGACGAAGTGAATGACATCGTCTCCCGCCATCCTGTACTGAAGCATCGAGAGCGTACCCTCGTGCTCGAGCACGAAGCGGTGGTGGCGCTCGTCGTGTGTGACGTCCATACGACCCCAGGCCCTGGAGTTGCGAACACGTGAAGACCGTGTCGGGAATCTATCACGATGCATCGCGCGTGACCGACGCCGTGCGCGCGCTCCTCGGGGAGAGCGTTCCCGCGGAAAGCATCGGCGTGGAGATCCACGACGAGGCGGGTCGCCGACTCAGGGTGAAGGTCAGTGACGAAGCCGGGGTCGTCGAGGGCGCCGTGCAGGGCGCCTGGATCGGTGCGGCGCTCGGCGGCCTCATCATGTTCATCGCGGCGTTCGCGATGGGCGCCGGAACCGAAGGGGGCTTCCTCCCCGTCGGGCCCTTCGCCGCAGCCATCAGTGGCGCGCTCGGCGGGGGCGCTGCGGGGGTCATGCTCGGCGCGATCGTCGGGATGGGACGATGGAAAGGCATGCCCGACCTGGATCCCGAAGTGTTGGCGAACGGATCCGTCGTCGTATCCGTGCGGAGCGATGCTCTGGCCGACAAGGCGCGGCGGATCCTGGCGGAGTCGGGCGCCGAGGATGTCCGGATCCGCGCGGAGGGCGACCTCGGCAGCTGAGCCGGTGTGGTTTCGACGAACCACCCCGCATCGGGGACAGGCCGCTACCCGCTCGGGGCGTCCTGTTCGATCGGCGGGGCGACGTGGAAGATCACGTACCCGATCGGGTACGAGTGCATGCGCACCATCACCGAATCCCGCGCGAGGCCTTCTGTTGAGGTGGTGAACCGGAGCTCGACCGGCGAGGGAGCGGGCGTGCCGCCAGAGACGCTGCCCTCGGCTCCCGGCTCGTACCGCTGAGGCCGAGCGCCTCAGCCACCTCGCCGAGCAGGCGACTCGGGGTGCAGGGCTTCTCGAGATATCTCTCGAACCCGAGCGCCATGGCCGTTTCCCGGTTCTGCCATGCGTCCCCGGCGCTGATCGCGATGAGCGGGATGGCCCTCGCGGCCGGACGAGCCTTCAGGGCCCGCGCGATCTCCCAGCCGCTGAGGACGGGCAGATTGATGTCCGTCACGACGAGGTCGGGCAGCTCCGTCAGCGCGATCTCCAGGCCCGTACCGCCGTCCGACGCGACGAAGACGTCGTACCCCTCATGCGATAGCATCATCTGGTAGCACTGCTGGGTGTCCAGGTCGTCTTCCACGACGAGGACGCGTCTGGCCGGAACAACGGATGAGGCGACCATGGGTCTCCCGGGAAAGCAGTCCGACATCGGCTGAGTGATCTCGGCAGCGACGGCGTATCAGGTACTCTGCTACCAGTGCGGGGCAATAGTCATTCCCCGTCCCGGGCAGCGTGAAGGCGAGTGGCCAGCAGAGGCGATTCGCCCGTAGCGGCGCCATTTTCCTCCACACCGACGGCGGGCCCGAGCACCCAACGGGCACGCGCCGCGGCAGGCAAAACGCCTGCGTTCTCGCTCTATGCCTGTACACCGCGGCTCTCGACTGCTACCCGCCGGCGAGCGTCGTTGACCGAGCGGGCGCTGGGCCGGCCGGCTTGCGCCTGTCGCTAAACGTTGAAGCGGGACGCTAGCGGGAACCCCACATCCGGCGATTTTCGCCTGGGACATCCGGTGACGCGGAGGGGGGAGGGATTTCCGGGGGGGAGGTCGCGCTACCGGAGGCGGCGGGGGATGGGGGTCAGGGATTCGATGAAATTCCCCCGGCTGCCAAGCGCCTGATTCGCTCCCAATTGGCGTCCGTCGGTATTCGCCTCTCCACTCTGTCGGTCGGTCGCGCCGTGGATCGTACAGCGGCCTGATTGGAGAAGCGCGCGGAGGTCGCTCTCGGGCGGCTGAAGAGCCAAGACCTTGTCCGAGTCACCCTTGCCATTGAATGCGACATTCAGAATGCGCTGCACCTCGCGATGATTCCCAAGCAGGATCCGATCATTCTGCCCCGCCGCGGCATTCAAAGCAGTCGGACTTAGCGCCCAAATGAGCGCCGCCTCGTCCGGGTTGGAAGCGATGGCATGGAATGCGGCGACTAGCGCGTTCTCGGTCCAGTCCAGTAGCCGCGTCGGAAGGCCTTGATGCTGCATGAGGAACAGCCACGCGATGAGGTCCCGCTGGTCTGGCAGATCGCGCGAGCGCGACACCGCCTGGAGCCGGAAGACGGATAACATGTTCGTTTCGTCCCGAACTCCGCGTGCGCCCCGGAGCATCGCCGGAACCAGCGCAGTATCAAATGTCGCGGGCTCTCCGCGCCACCAGACCATCCTACCCTTCCACAAGAAGCGTTGGACGGTCGCCAGGTTTATCAGGTCGGCAAGAGATTTGATGGGCCGTTTCGGCTGGCTCACCCTTCCAGCTCCTCAGCCAACCGCTCGAGCTCCGCGGCCCGCCCCCGGGCGAGCTTCGCGATCGCTTGCCGCCAGTTCGGCGGTGGACTCCGGTAGGAGCTCGCCTTCGGATCGAGGCGCGCCTGGCGGATCAGGCCGGACGAGACGCCGGCCTCGCGGGCGATGTCCGCGAGCGTGGGGCAGCTCTTCGTGAGGAGGTCGCTGGCTTCGGGAAAGTCCATGGCGTTTACACCGAGGTTGACAGGGCCGAACGTCAACCGCAATGTACACGACGGGGCGAAAAAAGCGAGGCGGCCGGTACTCCCGCAAAGAAGACCCGGACGCCTCATACTTCACACGGCCCGGAGGCCGCCTCTCATCTTCGCCCCTGCGGCGGCTTCCGGGCAAGTCGGAGAACACCATGTCCGAACATCGAGACCCGTGGACCATCCCCGCGATCGTGCGGGAGGTACGCCGCGCGGCCGACGAGATCAGCCGCGGCGACCTCGCCCTCGACCCGCAGGGTACCGAAGGCGGGGACCGCCACGCCCTCGTGCGCTTGCTGGAGACGACGGAGCGGATCGGCGCCGTGTTGTGGGACATCGAGAATTGGGCCCGCCCTGACCTGGGGGAGGGGAGCGACGATCTCGAGATGTGGCACAAGCTCCATGACGAGCTGTTCCTTTTCCCCCTACTCGCCATCGCGACCCGGGCGGCGCTCGCCGCGCCGAACGCCTCCCCTGTGGCGTATCCCGAGGACCGGGCGTGGTGGTGGTGCCACTGGGGCGCTGCCGACGCCGCCGAACGCCTTGAAGCGTGGCTCGAGCAGCAGAAGGAGGCGCCCCATGGCTGAGACGCATGGGGGTATGGAGCTGTTCCGTCGGGGAATCTCCCGGCTGGGCCAAGAACACCAATCTGGCGCTATCGCCGGGGAGATCTTCCTCGTCATCTCACCTATTCCCGCAGCGTCGGCTAAGGTCGGCGACTTGCTCGTGTGGACCCAAATGCCAGACGCTCTCAAGCGGCACGCGCGGGGCACATGCCGGCAGCTCCCCCGGAAAGTGATGGCGCCCGTAGGCAGGGCCGTCGAGCGGGGCGCCGTCCGCTACGTGGATGGCACGTCGTATGGATGGGTTTCCCGCGCCATCGGGGGGAGGACTCCCCGTGTCGGGAGGACTCCCCGTGGCTTCTTCGTCCGCGACCTCCTCGACCGTCGCAGACACCGCGGCCAGGATTCCGGCTCGCCGCTATGGATCGTCCGGCCGTGGGCAGTCGTCACCGACACGATCGAGGCCACGACCGACGACGCGGCGATCTTCGAGCTCGTCCACCAGGTTGGCGGGCGGATGCCACGCGGCGGCACCTGAGCCCAACTGGCGGATTCCACCAGTAGCGAGAGCCCGGAGCGTGGCGAGGGATGCCGCCTCCGGGCTTTCTGTTGCCAATTGGCGACTCCTAACGATGACCACCGGTGCCTGCGCCCAGGTTGCGAGGGGATGGCGCTTCGAGCGAATCCGTGGTCTCTTATCCTGCGCGCTAGCAAAGGGAGAACGCGGTGACGCCGGACAACAAGGGGAGCGGGGAGCCGATCCGGATTCTCGTGCTTGAGGATGAGCATGCGCTCCGGGGGGCGGTCGTGCGCATCCTCGAACTTCACGGGCATGAGGTCTATGATGCCCCCTCGGCGGCAGAAGCGCGGGGCGCGCTCAATGCCCTGGACGAGCCAATCCACCTCCTGCTCTGCGACCTGGTCCTTGAGGGACTCGACGGAAGGGAGGCGGCCATTATGCTGCAAGCCCGTCGGCCCGAGATGCGGGTCCTCTTCATGTCCGGATTCTCGAGCCCTAATTCGTTTCGGAACGAGCTCGAAGCCAGCGAGGCGGTGTTCCTGGCGAAGCCCTTCGACTCGAACACGCTTCTCGACGCGGTGAGGATGGCGCTGGAAGGGGATCCGCCCGGATCGCGATAGCCACGCTGGACAATCGAGGCCCGGGGGTTCGCCCTTCCGGGCCTCTCGTCGTCAACCGTGCTTGACTTCCGCGCCTCCACTCTCGGGCCTCTCGTCCATTCCAGGCACGGGTGGATGCTCGGATGAACGGCGGCGACCGCTGTGCGGGGACGCATCCACGCGATCTTCGGTGATCGAAAGGAACCGCGCGTGCAACTCCGCCGCAGCAATTCCCCATTTCCGCGAGATCCGGGCCAAATCCAGGGCGTCCTCGGCATTCCGGAGTTCATCACCCGCCTTGGTGAGCGGGTGGTCCCGTTTGTGGCGTGCCATCATCAACCCCGATCTAGGAATGACGCATCGCACATCATATCGAGGCGTGAACCGTCGCGCGAATCCGGTGTCTCCCCCCCTGCCCCTCGTCGGGCTCTGGCGGCTCCTGCGGCCTCTCAGCGGGCTCAGGCGCGCCCCATTCCTCCCGCCACGGTCCTGAGCCCTTCCCACGGATCGATGAGCGCCACGGAGCCCCCCTGAAACGAGACACGGCCGACCCCGGATGATGGGACCGGCCGCTGTTCCCGGGGATAGTTGGATGGGACAGCCGGGGCAGCCTCACCGGCCCCACGACAAAGAGCCCGGAGCGCGGTCCGCCGCCTCCGGGCTTCTTCTAGAGGAGGCCCAGCTCGTCGAGCTTGTTCCTGTTGGCGTAGTACCACTCACGAGCTTCGTCGATGACTTCCGACAACGTGGGAATCGCCTCTTCGTTCGGCACGATCTCTACCCTACCCTCGCGGTCGCCCCCGAGCACGTCGTACACATGCTTGTGGTGGTCGCCGTGGTAGTCCGGACCGTCGAAGGGATGGGGGCTGTCGTATCGGAAGACGACGCCGACACCGGCCACGGAGACGTTGTAGGAGTAAGATACCGTCCGCACGAGGGGCTCAGCGCCACCGTCGAGCCGCTTGAGTTTTTTCCGGACCTCGATGCGTAAGCCCCCGAGACATGGCAACTCGCCCGTCATGAGAATGCCGTCGGGCAGTGTGGACAACTCCAACGTGTCCTCGCGGACGAATCCTTCGAGGACGTGCTGGTGCATCCGCGTGTTGTGGATCTCGAAGTAGTTGCCCACCCGGTTGGGGGAATGCTTACCGCCGGGCGCCATTCGGGAGGGAAGAGAGGAAGAAGAGCCACTCCGAGACCTCGGCGGTCTCCCTCATCTCACCCGCCGCTAACTTGCTGAGGAGCTCGGCGGAAGTCATCTCATACCGGATCTCATAGGATCGGATGCGGTTCCGGATACTTTCCTCGGCGGGGTAGACCCCCCCGGGCGGCGGAGCCAATAACTTCAAGAACTGGTCCCGACGCTCCCGTTCCGTGAGGTTCGCGAGATCGGCCACTCGTAGCGCGCTCATTTCCGGCTCCCCCCTCCCTCGTCGCCGCGTGCCGGCGACAGATGACGCCCAATATCGCGTATAGCAATACTACACCGTACCGCCGTTTACGGCCATCGAAGTTTTCCGAGCCCTCCCGAGGATCAAGCCGAGCACGAGGAGCGCGAAGCCCACGCTACCGACCCACCGCAGCCGGCGCCCGTTCCGCACCCTGACCGCCGAGCATGACGAGCTCCTGGACGTTGATCTCGGTCCAGTAGCTCACCGACCCGTCATCCTTCTCGGTGGTCGAGTA
>Ga0326597_10013536_pt1 | contig 10721 bp, 9 predicted proteins | sample RVTome_12_FD_203789 | JGI IMG/M metagenome (GOLD analysis project Ga0326597, IMG submission 203789) | Soil microbial communities from uranium-contaminated site in the Upper Colorado River Basin, Wyoming, United States - RVT100D185 | ecosystem: Environmental > Terrestrial > Soil > Contaminated >... | reverse complement strand
CAACCCACTTGGCAGAGCTATTGTTCAGGCCTTCTTCGGTTATCGTCGATGCCGTCTCGTGAATCGGACCATCATTTAGATCACCAATCACGGCCCAAGGAATGTCCCCGCCATAGAAGACGGGACTCCCTGCTCTCGGAGTTCCCCCGCTTCCCCAACGGAATGCCTCTCCCAGCGTGGTCCACGCCCATCCCGATGGCGTGGCGTTCGTGACCTCGGTCATGCCACAAGCTCCCGGTTCAGCTCGTCCAGTAGCGGCTCCAGGTCGTCGCCGAAGACTTTGTAGGCACCGCCGAGGCCGCCGCGGTCGGTGTAGGGCGTATAGTCGAAGCGCTCCATTTCCATTGCGAAGTTCTCCGCTATCGTCCGGGCGATCGCGTCCAGCCACCACCGCTGGTCGGCCGTGAAGGGCCGCCCGGCCTCCTCCTGCGACGCCAGCCATGCCTTGTAATTGGCTTCGACGATCTCGGGAAACGGCACCAGCTCGGGGTCCTGCTGCAGCGCGAACCGCACGAGGGAGACGATCTCCGTCCACAACTTGCGCGGCGAGCCATGCACCTTCGCGCCATCGACCGCGCCGTAAGCCTGCCAGAGGCGCTCGGGCGTCCAGGAACGCGGCGGCGCGCCGATGGCCTCGGCGAGCTCGTGGATGTCGACGGGGCGCAGCCTCTGACTGTAGGGGCGGTTGAAGAGCACCTGAAGCGCGGTGATCTCGTCCTTGTGCTCGCGGATGTACTGCTCGAAGGACTGCACCATCTCGCGTTGCCTCTCCCGCGCCTCCTCCGAGACGCCGGCAAAGAGGACCTCGTCCTGGCTCACGGTGTCGATGGTCTGCTCGTAACGGCGCCGAGTCTCGATCAGCAGGTTGCGCAGGTCTGGGTTGGCCGCCAATGGCGCCGCGGCGTCGCGGAGAAGCTTCTGCGCCGCGGCGCGTACCTGCTCCGGCGCCGGGTCAGCGCCGGGCGGCACACCGGCTTCGGTGCGTGCAAGCTCGATGTGCCGGTCCGGGTCCAGCGCCTCGACGATGCCGGCGGCGATCTGCTTCAGCGTGGGGCCGCCGGACGCGCTCTCGATTGCCTTGCGGTCGGCGTTGCCCAGCTGGCGATCAAGACGCGTGAGACGGCTCGCCAGGGACGAGAGCACGTCGGGTTCCGTGTTGTTGAAGGCGACCGCCTGCAGCAGCTTGTCGAAGGGGACGGTCGGCTGGCGTTCCAGCGGCCGCGAGTCGGTCAGCTCCTGCTCGCAAATACCCACGGCGTCGACGATGACGAAGTGCGTCTTGCTCACGTCGCCCGGCGTGACACCTCGCAGGTCGGTGTCGCTGATGACGCGGACGCCGCGGCCCTTCATCTGCTCGAAGAAGGTGCGGCTCCGCACCGCCCGCATGAAGACGACGATCTCCAGGGGCTTGATGTCGGTGCCGGTGGCGATCATGTCCACCGTCACGGCGATGCGCGGGTTGTACGAGTTGCGGAAGGAAGCCAGGAGGTCTTCCGCCTTGAGTCCCCCGGATTTGTATACGATCTCCTCGACCTCGGAGCCATCGGGAAGTGTCCGCTTGACAGGCAGCTTCACGGTGCCCGTCCGATAGGTGATCTTCTGGGCGAACTCGTTTCCTTTGCCGAACTCCTCGCGGACGATCTGAACAATGTCATCGGCGTGGCTGTCGTCCTTGGCGTAGATCAACGTCTTCGGGACATCGTTGCGTCCAGGGAAAATCTCCGAGTAAAGCTTGTCCTTGAAGGCGCGAATCACGGTGCGAATCTGGTCCTTCGCAACGACGGCGCGGTCCAGGGCCGTTGCGTCATAGGTGAAGTCTTCGTCGAGACGCTCCCAGCGCACCGCCCTCGTGATCCGGTCGCGCTTGTCCACATAGAAGCCCGCTTCGACTGTCGAGCCCTGCTGCGTGATCCTTGTCTCAATGCGGTAGACATCGAAGTCCACGTTGACGCCGTCGAGCACCGCTTGCTCGTGGTCGTACTCCATGACCAGGTTCTGATTGAAGAAGCCAAACGTCTGCTTCGAGGGCGTGGCTGTGAGGCCGACGATATAGGCGTCGAAGTACTCCAGGACCTGACGCCACAGGTTGTAAATTGAGCGGTGGCACTCGTCGTCAAAGATGAAGTCGAAGGTCTCGACCGGGATCTTCGAGTTGTAGACGACCGGGACAGGCTCGCGAATCAGCCCTCCACCTTCGCCCCACTGCGAGCCCTCCTCCAGTTCCGGGTCTAGGTCCTCGTCGCCCCTGAGCATTGAGTAGAGGCGCTGGATGGTCGTGATAACGACGCGTGCCACGGGGTCGATTTCGTTCGACCTGAGGAGCTGGACGTTATACAGCTCCGTGAACTTGCGGCCGTCGTCAGGCGTCGTGTATTGCTGGAACTCCTTGAGCGCTTGGCGTCCGAGATTTGCCCGGTCCACGAGGAATACCACGCGCTCGGCGCCGCCGAACTTGATGAGGCGGTAGATCGACGCGATGGCAGTCACGGTCTTGCCGCTGCCTGTGGCCATCTGGATAAGCGCTCGCGGCCTGTCCTCTGCCAGGGAGCGCTCCAGGTTCTTGATGGCTGTAGCCTGAGCGGACCAGAGCCCGGCTTCAATCAGCGGTGGCATATTGCGGAGCCGGGAGCGTAACGAGGCCTTGGCCATGTAGCTCGACGGCAACTCTGCAATTCTAGGGCCGCTCCCTCCGGTTACCGCGGGGACTTTGCCGAGCCAATCGCCCAATGTCTCAGGCCGGTGGAAGGCAAACAGTGGTCTGCTACGAGGTTCTGGGTCAAGCTGGTTCGTAAAGCGCGTCTCGACCCCGGTACTCTCGTAGAGAAAGGGCAGTGGTCGAAGAGGGGCGGGGATGCCATCGGGCAGACCGGCGCCGTACTTCTCCGACTGCCGCTCCACGCCGGTTAGCGTCGTTCCTTCCGGCTTCGCCTCGATAACTCCTACCGCCTGGCCATCGGCGAAGAGAAGGTAGTCGGCATGTCCGTGACCCGCTTTCAGCGCGAACTCCCGGACAGCCACGCCGCGTCCAGCGGTTAGGTTCGCCTTATCACGATCCTGGACTTGCCAACCGGCCAACTCCAGGGCGGCATCGATGTTCTCGCGGGCCTGCTCTTCGGGATTCTTCGCCATTGCAATGGCCGAATTATAACTACGTTGGTTGGACTTGACTTCGACCGAACACTACGGCTGTATCGTGTGACGCGCTTGAAAGGAGCCTCACATGAACAACGCCATCGCGTACCTCGACGAATCAGCCGCAGCGGACTGGAGCCGAACCCTCTACGCATTCCTGGCTGAGAAGCAGCGCCGATCTGGCTCAGACCGCACGGTCCAGTCCTACTCTCGGATGCTTCACGACTTCTTCGGCCGAAGCAGCAGGACTCCTGATGAGGTAACCAGTGCCGACGTGTTCTCGTGGGGCTACGGCCGCGGGCTATCTGGCCGGGAGCCGTCCTCGACTACAATCGGTGCTCGTCTAGCCTGCCTCAGCTCGTTCTACCGGTTCCTCATCAGGATGAAGGTAGTCACCTCGAACCCCTGCGATGCCCTGGAAAGGCCGAAGGTGACGCAGGGCATGCCTCGCGGCCTGAGCGGGGAGCAGATCAGGCGGCTCCTCAATGCTCTACCCTCAACACCGGTTGGCCTACGGGACCGGGCCATCATCCTCACGCTCGTCATGACTGGCCGGCGCCGCGCAGAGGTGCTCGGCATGACCGTAGGCAGCATCAGCGTCGAGGATCGCATCTACTACACCTACCGAGGCAAGGGTGGGAAGACTGGCAAGCGTGAGCTGCCCCAGCCAGCCTACGACGCGATCACAGGCTGGCTGGCCGCGTCGGGGCGCTCCCTAGAGGCGATGGAGTCAGGCGACTCGCTCTGGCCTGACACGAGGGCTGGACGAGGCATCACAAGCGGCACTTTCTACACAAACTTGCGGCGCTACCTGAAGCAGGCGGGCCTTCCGCCCGGAGGCGTCCACATCTTCCGCCACAGCGCCGCGAAGCTCAGGCGCGACGCGGGCGAGTCGGTCGAGGAGGTGTCGCGGTTCCTGGACCACAGCAGCCTGGCCGTGACGACGACCTACCTGCGTCGGCTGGAGGGCCAGGAGGACCGGAGCTGGGCGAAGGTGGCAAAAGCCCTAGGTGTCTGAAATACGCAAGGCCCCCGAGGGGGCCTCGCACCCAGATAGCGAACCATCTGGGGTGGTATATGAATCTTAGCCAATTCCCTTACGCTTGACAAGTCCTCTACGATATTCGCCATGCCCATCGCCACGAACGTATATGTCGATGGTTTCAATCTCTACTATGGAGGGGTCAAGGGCACTCCCTTCAAGTGGCTGAACATCGTAGAGATGAGTCGCCGTCTCCTGAGGTCGAATCATATGATCAATAGGGTTCGGTACTTTACTGCGAGAGCGACTCCGCGGCCCAACAACCTCGCAGTAACAGAACGTCAGACGGCATACCTTCGCGCTTTAGAAACCCTCCCTGAAGTTTCCGTTCACTTCGGAATGTTCTTAACGAATCCCGCGACGTTGCCACTAGCCGATGGAATGCCAACGTCTTAAGAACAGAAGAAAAGGGATCTGACGTCAACTTGGCTACATACCTCTTGTTAGACGCCTTCGACGGTGATTTTCAGACCGCGCTCATAATCTCCAACGATTTTGATCTCGTTGAACCAATCGCACAGGTCAGGCAGCGCTTTGGGCTCACCATGGGAGTCTGCTGCCCGGTTTTCACGGCGAACCGCTATCCGAGTCGCCAGCTCGTTACCGTGACGGACTTCAACGTCCATCTTACGAAGAAGCGGCGTAACGTCCTAAGGGATAGTCAGTTCCCCAATACGATGCGAGATGCCCAAGGTGAATTCCGAAGGCCAGCGAGATGGTGACGCAACCTCCGAAGCCAGTCGTGAACAGCAACGCACATACGCGGCGAGACTCTCCAGATTCTTGTCGTCGGTGGACGTGAGAGTAAGCCTGTAACCGTTCGCTTATGCTCTCGAAAACCGTCGGACCCCAGGCGGGTGCAGTGTAGAATGCTCTAGAACACGAACACGGAGTGAGAATGCACCCCTCCGGCATTTCTCTCGTTCACTATGTCACCGGCATTGGCCCCTGGGATTGGGACAGTGCTGGTTTCATTTCCTTCTTGGCCATCGCGGCCGCACTTGAAACCTGGGCTGATGGCCAGCGTTTGCCTCGCGATCCGAGATTGCGCTCCTTCTTCGGCGACGGCTTCTACATCAAGCAATACGCGATTGATCTTGATGCTCTGAGACAGGGGTCACGCCCTTGGTTCGACCGATACGCCGAGGCTGCTGCAATTGACCATGGCGACGGACATTTACTCCATTACGACATCGATCCTTCCGGTATGGTCCCAGACCGTCTTCGCTACGGACGTGTGCCTCTGCTCGCATACGTCGACGGCAAGTACAGCGAGAAATCATTAGACGAGGAGATGCTATCAGGCAAGCTTGAGTCGACGTGGCTTGATGGCGCCTTTGCCTACGTTGCCAGCCTGATCATCGACTCAACGGGCACAGCGTATATTCCGGACTGTCTTCTACGTACGGGCGACAGACTCAGCCCTGGGACTTGGTTGGCTCCAAAGAATTGGCGCACTGCCCGGACTCCCAGTCCGTTCTGGCTCCCCATCCTTAATGACCGATATGAGTGTGAGGAGGATGAACGCGGCCACTTCTGCTTTCCGCAAACGCTGCCCCAGATCGAGCATCACTGGTCTATGTCCCCCTTTATCAGCTCGCTTCGTTCCGGGGCCGAAAACCGGTACAGCGTGGAGGAATCGATTCTGCCGCAGTGGATTGTTCGCCACGGCGTGAACCGGTCCGTCTCCTGGCTGTCCGAGAGCGCTTACGAGGAGCTGCGGGATTGTGCCGGCGAAGAGGCCGGGGACTCTACACCTGAATACTGCAAAGGCGTTTGGGTTGATCCCTTCCAGGACAACACGGGGGCGGTTCCAGTCACGGAGTACTTCGGCCTCTCTGCCTTCGCCGCAGCGGAACTTCAACAGGACGTCCTCTTGGGTGTCCAACCAGCGAGGTGTCCTGATTGCGGACTCGTCTCAGTGCTCGGCCCCCGACAGCACCGAGACCGGTTGTGCAACAGGTGCGCCAAGGAACGCGCCCGCTTGAGGTTTCGTCGAGCAAAAGCAAGGAGCCGGACAAGCTCCCCCACTGTTTCAAGGACTCAGCCCTAAGAACGAGTCCACGCGATAATCCACGCGAATTCCGCCGAAGCCGCCACACATAATCTGGCCTCATGGCAGTTGGTCGTTCATGGGACTCCTCCGTGTGGATGAGCACGGCGGAGGCCTCGCGCCTCCTTCGTGTTTCTCCCGAAACCGTCCGCAGCTATATCCGCACTGGAAGACTCCATGCTATCCGCACGTTCACGGGCCGTTGGCGAGTCCTACGAGACGACGTGAGAATGCTTTCCGGCCTTGCGGCGACGGTGCGCTGAGGGGCTTTATCGATGGCCTCCCCGCAAACAGTGCAAGATCAAGAACAAGATCAAGAAGATGAAAATGTCCTCGCGATTGCGGCTCGTGACCTGCATGCCGAGCCCAGCCCGCGAGCCGCCGAGGGGCGCGTTGTCATCCCGCTTCACGGGAGCGCAGAAGGTGACCATCGCGGTTTACGCGTGCTGGCTGTTGAGGGTTGGGCGTGAACGTCCGCGAGGCTGCTTACGACGCCTATGGTGCCGGCCTCTGCGTCGTTCCGCCCCGGGAAGATGGCAGCAAGGCGCCCTCAGGTAACAAGTGGAAGCACTGGCAGAACGAGCGCCCCTCCAAGACTCAACTTGAGGTCTGGTACGGAACCGGGGTCCGTCAGGGCTTAGGGGTGATATGCGGCAACGTTAGTGGAGACCTGGAATGCCTCGAGTTCGAGGACCAGGAGACCTATCACGCTTACCACGAGCTCGCGGAAGCTGCGGGCCTTCGAGAACTGCTGGACCGCGTGGAGGCAGGTTACTCAGAAGCCACTCCCGGCGATGGCGTTCATCTTCTCTATCGGTGCGAAGGGACAGGCGGAAACACGAAGCTCGCCCGGCGGCCAAAGCGACCGGAGGAGATGACGGGCCAGGACGACAAGATCAAGACACTGATCGAGACCCGCGGCGAGGGCGGCTTTGTCATCACGGCACCTAGCTTCGGGAATGTTCACCCTTCAAAAAACCCTACAGGCTGCTGCGCGGCAGCTTCGACACCATCCTGACGATCACGCCCGAGGACCGGCGAGCCTTGCACGAGCTGGCGATGACATTTGATGCCATGCCGAAGCCCGAGGCCGGTTCGAGCGTCAAGAGCCGAATCAGTATGACGGGCGAGCGACCGGGCGATGTCTACAACGCCCAGGCGTCCTGGCCCGACTTGCTGACGGACCACGGTTGGAGCCGCGTATCCGAGCGCGGGGGGGTCGAATACTGGCGCCGCCCCGGCAAGGACCGCGGCGTCAGTGCCACAACCAACTACGCAGGCTCAGGATTGCTCTACGTCTTCAGCTCTTCCACCCCGTTTGAGTCCGAGCAGAGTTACAGCCTGTTTGCCGCCTACGCCGTCCTGAACCACAACGGCGACTATGCGGCCGCCGCCAAGGCGCTGTCTGGAAAGGGGTACGGCAAGGCTAACGACGGCACTACCGAAAACGGCTCTGGTGACAAACATGAACAAGACGATGTCGCAAAGGCCATAGGCAAGCACGGCATCGAGCGCGTCTTGGCTGAAGAACTGACACTCAAACGTGGCGAACGGTTCGCGCGCGATCCCGGCCAGCGGCTCTACCGCTACCGCGACGGCGCCTACCGCTCGCGGGGCGAGCTGTTCATCGAGCGGGCCGTCAAGAGCACCCTGGAGGGCTGGGACAAAAGTGTCCTATGGCGCTCGACGCTGGCAGAGCGTGTCTGTGCCTACATCCGCGCCGACGCGCCGGAGCTATGGGAGGAACCACCACAGGACGAGGTGTGCCTCCAGAACGGCATTCTCAACGTCGTTACGCGCGAGCTGCGTCTCCATACGCCGGAGTGGCTGTCCACGCTCCAGCTCCCCATCTGCTTCGACCCGGGAGCCGCCTGCCCGGCGAACGATCTGTTCATGTCCCAGGTCTACGCAGAAGACGCCTACGAGGCGGGTGTCCCCTGGGAACTCGAGGCTACATTCATGCTGCCTGCGAATGGCAACCGCAAAGCCGACCTTTTCCTGGGCGAAGGTGGCACCGGTAAGAGCACCCGCCTGGAGCGGCTGAAGCGATTTCTAGGGTCACCTAACACCGTGGCTTTGAGCCTTCATCGCATCGAGAATGACAGGTTCTCGGTGGTCCAGCTCTACGGCAAGCTGGCGAACATCTGCCCCGACCTGCCCTCGCAGCACCTGGAGACGACTTCGACGTTCAAAGCGATCACTGGCGGCGATCCGCTGACTGGCGAGTACAAGTTTAAGGACTCCTTCTCGTTCACGCCGTCCTGTCACCTGGCCTTCAGCGCCAATCATCCCCCGCGTGCCCAGGATGCCTCCGAGGCTTTCTTCGATCGCTGGCGGGTGCATCCGTTCAATCGACGTTTCCGCGGCACCGGCGCCGAAGTCCCTCAACAGGAGCTGCTCGAACGCTTGAGCACGCCCGAGGAGTTGTCCGGCGTCCTGAACAAGGCCCTGGACGCCCTCAAGCGCATCCGGCAGCGTGGCTACATCGTCACGGCATCGATGCAGGAGGCCTTCGAGGATCTGCGCGAGACCACGGACCCATTCGCGGTCTGGTGCACCCGAGAGCTCGCCGAGCTCCCAGAGGCCCTAGTGCCCAAGGCCGATGTGCGCACCGCCTTCGATCGGTATGCGAGGGAGCACGGGCTCGCGGCGATGACCGACACGGCATTCGGAGTCGCGATGAGACGGCGGTACCCGCACATCGACCTGAAGCAGCGCACAGTCCGCGGCCAACTCAGCTGGTGCTACATCGGCATCGGTCTCGCCAGCCATCATTCACAGCCTTCACAAGGTTCACAGGGTTTCCCTTCTATGTCTTCAACCAATCGCACGGGCGAAAGCCACCATCTCTCTAGTTCAAGACAAGATGGGAAAAACCCTGTGAACCCTGTGACCGCCGAAGACCTGCGGTCCTGCGTCGTCTGCGGTAAGGCGGTCGAAGGTGCAGACATGTGCGCTGCCTGCGAGCAAGAAGGAGCTGCGCGATGAGCGAGAGGGCTCCACACGAACAGGCTGCCGAGGTTAGTTCCCTACTGCCGGAACCAGAGGTAACGTCACGGGCTGACAAGCTGGTGTTCACGCCAGAGGAGGTGGCGAAGTTGCTGGGGCTACATCCAAACAGCGTCTACTCAATGCTCAAGTGCGGTGAGCTGCCGGCGGTTAAAGCCGGACGTAAATGGCTTATCTCCAAGCGACGCTTCGAGACCTGGCTTGATGGAGGTAGCTCCGAGTGATTTACAAACGGAAACGCCGGACGCCGCCGGGCCGCCGCCAGGAGTATTCCTACTGTCCGATGATCTGGATTCGGGACGGGGAGGGGCGCCGCCAGGTCTGGGGTGGCTCCTTCAAGACAAAGGCCGAGGCAAAGGGGGAGGAGCGGAGGCTGCTGCAGGAGCGCGATGCCGGCGCCGACCTCAAGCCGGTCAGACTGACGCTGACCGAGGTCTTCGCTCAGTACCTAGCTGAGAAGCGCAGCAAGGTGAAGGCGTCGACTCTGCAGCGCAGCCAAGAGCTCTTGAACCTGTTGGTACCTCTGATCGGTCAGGTTCAGGTCACGAAGTTGAAGCCTGTGGACGTGAGCAGAGCTTACGCTGAGCTTCTGGGTCACCTCTCAAAGCGCACGGTGCGCCACTGCCACTGGCAGCTCCACGGCGCCCTTGAACTGGCAGTCCAGTGGGGCCAGATACCGGTGAACGTGGCGGGCCGTGTGAAGCCGCCGGAGCCCGACGCCTTCGAGGGCAGGGCGTTGAACCCGAGCGAACTCGCCTTGCTCCTGGAGTCGATCCGAGAGCACCCGCTCGCCTCGCTGATCATGACGGCAATCGACACCGGCGCACGTGAGGGGGAACTGCTCGCCCTGCGCTGGTCGGACGTAGACCTTGATGAAGCCATCGTCCATATCGGACGCAGCGTCCGCCGCATGAAGAGCGGATTTCTCTTCTCAGAACCCAAGACGAAGCGAAGCAGGCGCACTGTGGAGCTCTCGATGCCCGCGGTGGCCGTTCTCAGGTCCCATCGTCAACGCCAGCTCGAGCAGCGCCTGCAGGCCGGTGAGCACTGGCAGGACAACGACCTCGTGTTCCCGACCGAAGTAGGCGGCCCTCAGGATGGGACCGTCATCTCTCGCTCTTTCAAGAAGATCGCGACGGAGTGCGGCTTCGAGGGACTGAGGTTCCACGACCTTCGCCATTCGAGTGTGAGTCTGCTCCTCAAAGGAGGCGAGTCTATGGCGGACGTCAGCCGTCGGGCCGGGCACGCTGGGATTGGCGTCACCGTCGACACCTACGGCCACCAACTGGGGGCAGGCAAATCGATGGCGACCACGATGGGTTCGATTCTGGCAAAGGCAATAGGAGATCCGGACGGATGGTTAGCAAATGGTTAGCAAGGGCGTGATCGGGGGCCATCGCAGACCCTGGATGCATGCGAGATTTGCGCGGTTTCAGAATCGATTTTGGTGCCGAAGGTGGGACTCGAACCCACACGAGGTGTTAG
>Ga0326597_10013535_pt1 | contig 10721 bp, 12 predicted proteins | sample RVTome_12_FD_203789 | JGI IMG/M metagenome (GOLD analysis project Ga0326597, IMG submission 203789) | Soil microbial communities from uranium-contaminated site in the Upper Colorado River Basin, Wyoming, United States - RVT100D185 | ecosystem: Environmental > Terrestrial > Soil > Contaminated >... | reverse complement strand
CAACCGCCGCATGGTGATCCACGAGCTGCGCGACGGCCTGAGCGCGCTCGACCCGCACCTCGTGTTCCTGCAGGAGGTGCAGGGCCTCAACCAGCGCTTCGCGATGCGCTACGCCGCCTGCCCGACCGAGCCGCAGCACGAGTTCCTCGCCGGCAGCCGCTGGCAGCACGCATACGGGTGCAACGCGGTCTACGACCACGGCCACCACGGCAACGCGATCCTGTCGAGCTTTCCCTTCGTTCACTTCGAGAACGAGGACGTCTCGGACCACCGCTTCGAGCGCCGCGGGCTGCTGCACTGCGTGGTGTCGGTCCCCGGCTGGCGGCGCAACCTGCATCTGGTGTGCGTGCACCTGTCGCTGCACGAGCGCGGGCGCAACCGCCAGCTCGAGGCGATCTCCGGCCGGCTGGAGGAGCTCGCATCGCGCAAGCTGCCGATCATCGTCGCCGGCGACTTCAACGACTGGCGCCACCGCGCCTCCTCGATCCTCGAGCGGCGCCTGGGGATGACCGAGGTATCGGTGGCGCGCTACGGGCGCGCCGCGCGCACCTATCCGAGCGTGATGCCGCTCCTGCGGCTCGACCGCATCTACGTGCGCGGCTTCAAGGTCGCGGCCTCATCGGTGCACCGCGGCAAGCCCTGGTCGATGCTCTCCGACCACCTCGCGGTCAGCGCGGAGCTGGAACGCTCCTGAGCGCCTCGCCGCTGATGAGGCGCAGCCGTCCCTGCTCGAGCGCCGGCACCACCGGGAAGGCATCGTGACGGCAGGCGAACTCGACCTCGCGCTGCAGCCCGCGCGCGACCATCATGCGCCCGACGCGGCACTCGAGCAGCGCCTGGGGGGCGCGCGCATGGCGGTAGAGCGCGCGCGCCGCCTGCGCCGCGTCGGACAGGTCGGCGCCCGCGCCCAGCAGCTCGGCGAAGTGCTCGACGAAGCAGCCCGCGCCGTAGAAGTCCTCGAAGTTGAAGTTGTTTCCGGAGCCGGAGCAGACGATCAGCACGGTCTCGCGCGGGTGCTGCGCCACGATGTGCTGCGCGAGCGCGCGCGCGTTGAGCAGCGCGCCGCAGTACACGCGCGCCGCGCCGGCCGCCTGGGACATCGCCACCGTGCCGTTGGTGGTGGAGTACACCACGGTCTTTCCCTCGACGCCGTGCTCGAGCAGCGACAGCGGCGCCGGGTGCGCGAAGCCGGGCAGGGTCTCGGCGTAGAGCTCGCCGGCAAGGACAAATGAATCCTCAAGAAATTCACTTGCTTGTGCACGGGCCGCCGCCTCGTCCAGCACCGGTACCACCTCCTTCGCGCCGTGCGCGAGCGCCGTGACCATGGTGGTGGTGGCGAACAGGATGTCGAGCACCACCACCACCTTGCCCGGCACGCGCACGCTGTCGAGCTCCTCCTTCTTGCCCAGCACGTGAATCTTGTGGTTGAGGTCGATCCTCGCCGGCATGGTCAGCGGGCGGGCCTGCGGCCGAACATGCCCCAGCCCTCCATGCTCAGGACCAGCTCGCCGTCCTGGTTGAGCGCCTCCCAGCGGTGCTTCACCAGGCCGACGCCGGGGCGGCTCGCCGAAGCGCGCGACTCGAGCACCGTGCGGCGGTAGGCGAGCGTGTCGCCCGGCCGCACCGGCTTCACCCAGCGGATGTTTTCGACGCCCGGCGAGCCCAGGCTGACCGTGCGGCGGATGTAGTGCTCCACCATGAGGCGCATGCCGATCACGCAGGTGTGCCAGCCGCTCGCGATCAGCCCGCCGAAGGCGCTGCGCCCCGCCGCCTCGGCGTCGGTGTGGAACGGCTGCGGGTCGAACTGGCGAGCGAAGGCGACGATCTCCTCCGCGCTGAAGCGGTGCGTGCCGATGTCCTCGGTTTCGCCGGCCTTGAAGTCTTCCCACCAGATCATGACGGAAGGCCGATCTCTGGGCATCCTAGACGAGTGGGAAATTTGCTGGCAACATCAATAAGATAGTAATCCAAAGGAGGGGAACTTCGATGCTTCGCTCAGCACTGCTCGCGTGCGCGCTCGCGGTCGCCGCGCCGTTCGCCCTGGCGCAGGGCACGATCAAGATCGCGATTGTCGGCCCGATGGCCTTCGTCCAGGGCGAGAACCACTGGGCGGGCGCCGAGATGGCGCGCGACAACATCAACAGGGCCGGCGGCATCAACGTCGGCGGCAAGAAGATGCAGATCGAGCTGATCCGCGCCGACACCAACGAGATGCAGTCGGTGCCCGATGCCACCAACGCGGTCGAGCGCGTCATCACGCGCGACAAGGCCGACTTCCTGATCGGCGGCTTCCGCTCCGAGGCGGTGCTCGCGATGCAGGAAGTGGCGATGGACTACAAGAAGATCTTCCTCGGCGCCGGCGCCGCGCACTCCAAGCTCGGCATCAACGTCGAGCAGAACCACGAGCGCTACAAGTACTGGTTCCGGGTCACGCCGGTCAAGGACGTCGACCTGGTGCGCACCACCTTCGCGGTGCTCGCCACCGTGGCGGGACAGATCCGCAAGGACCTCGGCAAGCCGGCGCCCAAGGTCGCGATCCTCGCCGAGAAGGCGGTCTGGGTCGAGGGCATCGTCGCCGCCTCGAAGAAGAACCTGCCGGCGATGAAGATGGAGGTGGTCGGCGTATGGCAGCCCTCGGCGGTCGCGACCGACGTCACGGCCGAGCTCTCGGCGATCGAGCGCGCCGGCGCCGACATCGTCTTCACGCTGCTCTCCGGCCCGGTCGGCATCGTCGTCGGCCGGCAGATGGGCGAGCGCAACATGAAGTCGATCGCCTTCGGCATCAACGTCGAGGCGCAGAAGGACGCGTTCTGGCAGGCGGCCGCGGGCAAGGCGAACTACGTCTCGACGCTCGACACCTACGCGCACGTGCAGATGACGCCGAAGACCATCGATTTCGTGAAGGCCTTCGAGTCGCGCTTCGGCAAGTCGCCGACCTACAACGCCGGCAGCCACGACGCGATCTACCTTCTCAAGGAGGCGATCGAGAAGGCCGGCACCACCGACGCCGACAAGCTCGTCGCGGTGCTCGAGAAGATCAGCTACGTCGGCGCCGCGGGCGTGATCGAGTTCGACAAGCGCCACGACCCGCTCTGGGGCCCGGGCAAGTCCACCGGCATCGCGGTGCAGTGGCAGGACGGCAAGAAAGTGCCGTTCTGGCCGCCCCAGGTGCCGGGGATGAAGCAGTTCAAGATGCCGGCGCATTGAAGGCGAACGAGCGCGAAATCGCGGGGGAACCTGAGGGTTCCCCCGTTCGTTTGTAGATGCTCCAGGACATTCTCGTCACCGGGCTGGTCAACAGCGGCGTGTACGCGCTGCTCGCGGTCGGCTTCTCGCTCATCTTCGGCGTGGCGCGCATCGTCAACATCGCGCACACCGCCTTCTACATGCTCGCCGCCTACTGCTTCTATGCGCTGCTGGTGAAGGGCGGGCTCGGGTTCGCGCTGGCGGGCGCGATCGCGGTCGCCGCGGTCACCGCGCTCTCGGTGCTGTGCTACCGCCTGGTGATCGAGCCGGTGCGCGAGCACGAGTCGGCGGTGCTGATCGCCACCATCGCGCTGGCGCTCATCTTCCAGGAGCTGATGCTGCTTTTCTTCGGCGGCTCCTACCTCGGCATTCCGTCGACGCTCGAGGGCGTGGTGCGCCTTGCTGGCGTGAGCATCCCCTACCAGCGGCTGCTCATCCTGGTGGTCGCGGCCCTGATGCTCACCGCGGTGTGGTTCCTCCTGTACCGCACGCGCCTGGGCCTCGCCATTCGCGCCACCGCCAACGACCTCGAGGTCGCGAACCTCATGGGAATGAACGTGCACCGCGTGGCGATGGCCACGGTGGCGATCTCGGTCGCGCTCGCGGCGGTGGCCGGCGTGGTGGTGGCGCCGGTCTTCGTTGTCGACCCCTTCATGTGGCTCGCGCCGCTGGTCACCATGCTCGCGATCGTGGTGCTGGGCGGCCTGGGCAGCATGAAGGGCAGCCTGATCGGCGCGCTGATCATCGGCTACGTCGAGGCGATCACGGTGTTCGCCGTGCCCGCGGGCGCGTACCTCAAGGGCGCGGTGGCGCTGCTCATCATGGTCGTCGTGCTGCTCGTGCGTCCCGAGGGCCTGTTCGGCGTCGCTTTCGAGGAAGAACGTTGATGTATTTGTTGCGCCGCGCCTGGGCGGAGCTCGCGAACGAGGTGTTCGTCCTTCCTTCGCGCACCCTGGTGCTCATCTGGGTCATCGCGCTGCTCGCGCTTCCGCTGGTCTATGACGACGCCTACGTGCTGCGCATCCTGACCATGACCTGCCTGTTCGCCATCTTCGCCGCGAGCTGGGACCTCCTCGCCGGTTACACGGGGCAGGTGAATTTCGGCCACGCGCTGTTCTTCGGCGCCGGCGCCTATGCGTCGGGACTGATGTCGCAGAAGCTCGGCGTGTCGCCCTGGCTCACGATCTGGGCGGGCGCGGCGGTGGCGACGCTGATCGGGTTTCTGGCCGGCACCCTGTGCCTGAGGCTGCGCGGCTCGTACCTCTCTCTCGCCACGCTCGCGTTCCCGCTCATCGCGCTGGGGCTGCTGTTCGCCGTCCCGGAGTTTTCCGGCGGCGAGCTCGGCATCTCGGGCCTGCGCCGCCTGGCGACCACGCCGACGCAGAACTACTACGTCGCCGCGCTCGCCATGCTGGCGGTGGTGTTCGGGCTGTGGCTGCTGGCCGACTCGAAGTTCGGCATCGTGCTGCACGCGATCCGCGACGACGAGGTCGCGGCGCGCGCCTCGGGCATCAACACGCCGCGCTACAAGCTCGTGGTGTTCGCGCTTTCGGCCGCCGCGGCCGGCTTCGCGGGGGCGCTGTTCGCCCACTACATCCGCATCGCCGGTCCCTCGACGCTCGAAGTGGCGCTGTCCTTCCAGGTGGTGATCTGGGGCATCTTCGGCGGCGTGGCCACCATCTACGGGCCGGTCGCGGCGGTGTTCATCCTCTACCCGCTCACCGAGTGGCTCGGCAGCTTCGAGAAGGTCGGCGAGCTGCGCCTGCTGATCTTCGCGGTGATCGTGCTGCTGGTGCTGCTGTTCATGCCGCGCGGCCTCACGCCCTGGGTGCGCGACAAGGTCGAGACGCAATGTCCGCGCTGCAAACAAAGAAATGGCACGTGGAGAAAAATGTGCAGATTGTGCGGCGCCGCGCTAAAGGCCGAGGTAGCCCGCGCGCAGCGTCTCGTCGGCCATCAGTGAGTCGCCGCTGCCGGCGGCGATGATGCGCCCCTGCGACAGCACGTAGTTGCGGTCGGCCATGCGGAACACCTGCCCGACTTCCTGCTCGATGAGCAGCACCGGCACACCCTCGGCGTGGATGCGGCCGATGGCCGCGAACAGCTCCTCGCGGATGCGCGGCGCGAGCCCGAGCGAGGGCTCGTCGATGGCAAGCAGCTTCGCCTCGTACATCAGCGCGCGCGCGGTGGCGAGCATCTGCTGCTCCCCGCCCGAGAGCGTGCCCGCGATCTGGTCCTTCCTTTCGGACAATCTCGGAAACAGCGTGAAGGCGCGATCGAGGCGTCGCTGGGTCTCGCTCCTGCTCGAAGACAGGAAGGCGCCGGCGAGCAGGTTCTCCAGCACCGTGAGCTCGCGGAACGGGCGCCGGCGCTCGGGGCAGTGCACCAGGCCGCGCATGCGGATCTCGTGCGCCGGCAGCGCGTCGATGCGCTCTCCCGCGAACCTCACCTCGCCCTCGAGCACGATGTCGCCCGCCGTGCCGCGCTTGGAGCGCGCCTCGAACTGCACGATGCCGGAGATGGCGCGCAGCAGCGTCGACTTGCCGGCGCCGTTGGGGCCCACCAGGCCGACGAACTCGCCGTGCGCCACCTCGAGCGACACGCCGCTCAGGATCTGCGCCTTGTCGTAGCTGACGCTGAGGTCTCTCACCTCAAGCAGCGGCATGTTCGCTCCCGCCGGGCGCTTCGTGCGAGCTTCCCAGGTATGCCTCGATCACTTTCGGATTCTTGACCACTTCGGCGGGCGAGCCGTCCGCGATGATCTCGCCGTAGTCGACCACGATCACGCGGTCGACGATCGACATCAGCTCCTTCAGCTTGTGCTCGATCATCAGCACCGCCGGCCCCTCGGAGTGCAGCCGCCCGAAGCGCCCGCCCTTGTGCAGGCGCCGGATCGACTTCGCGAGCAGCTCGGACTCCGCCGGGTTCAGGCCGCCCAGCGGCTCGTCGAGCAGCAGCAGCTCGGGCTCGGTGGCGATGGCACGCGCCACCTCCAGGCGCTTCAGGTCGCCCTGCGAGAGGGCCGAGGCGGGCTCGAGCGCCATGTCGGAGATGCCGACGAATTCCAGCGCATCCATCGCCTTCGCCTCGACGCTCTTCACCCATTCGCCGCGGCGCCGGCCGCGCGGCGCGACCAGCGGCACCATCACGTTGGCGACGATCGGCAGGTGGCGGAACGGGCGCATGTTCTGGAAGGTGCCGGCGATGCCGCGCTCGACCACCTCCCAGGGGCGAAGCGCGGTGATCTCCTCGCCGTTGAACACGATGCGGCCGGAGTCGGGCTTGAGGATCTTGGTGATGAGGCGCAGCAGCGTGGTCTTGCCCGCGCCGTTCGGGCCGATCAGGCCGACGATCTCCTCGCGCGCGAGCGTGAAGCTCACTTCGTTCACCGCGGTCAGCCCGCCGAAGCGCTTGGTCAGGCGCTCGACTCCGAAGAATGGCCCGGTCATTTGATCCCGCTGTCCGTTCCGCAGTCCATCCGTGGTCCGTGGCGCGGCATCTTAGCAGCAGATGGCTAGAATCTCGCCGTGGACGATCCGATCGACCGGACTCACGACGAGCTCGCCGGATGGCCGCACCCGGGAAGCAGGCTGCGCCAGGCGATCGACAAGGATGAGTTCGCGCTCTTCTGCCAGCCGATCCTCGCGCTCTCGCCGCAAGCGAGCGGCTCCGAGCGCTACCCGATGGCCGAGGTGCTGGTGCGCATGCGGGAGGAGGAGCAGGCGCTTCTGCCGCCCGGCGAGTTCCTGCCGGTGCTCGAGCACTACCGCATGATGCCGCAGCTCGACCGCTGGGTGGTGCGCAACACCGTCAAGCGCCTCGCCGCTGGCTCGCGTATCAAGCGCTTCACCATCAACCTGTCCGGGCAGACGCTCGAGGACGTGGAGTTTCCGCGCTTCGTCGCCGCGCAGCTTTCCTCCAACCGGGTATCGGCCGAGGCGCTGCTGTTCGAGATCGACGAAGCCGACACGCTCGCGCGGCTGAACGCCGCGGCCGGCTTTGCGGCCGCCTACCACGCCCAGGGCGGAAAGGTGCTGGTCGACGGCTTCGGCCGGCGCTCGGTGTCCTTTGCCGCGATCAAGGCGCTCGGCGCCGACTTCGTCAAGGTCGACGGCGCCATCGTGAGGAAGCTGCTCTCGAGCGAAGTCGCGCGCACCAAGCTCGGCGCCATCCAGCGCGTCGGCAAGGCGCTCGGCTATGCGGTGGTGGCGGAATTCGTCGAGGAGCAGGACATCCTGCTGCGGCTGAAGGCGCTCGACGTCGGGTACGCCCAGGGCTTCGGCGTCTACCAGCCGCACCCGCTCGACGCGCTGGCGGCCTGAGCGCCGCCGCAGGCTCAGGTGCTCGATTCTTCCCGCAGCTCGCGGCGCGACACCTTGCCCACGTCGGTCTTGGGCAGCTCGCCGCGGAACTCCACGAGGTGCGGCACCTTGTACTCGGCGAGGCTCTGGCGGCAATAGGCCTTGATTTCCTCCTCGCTCACCTTGCCGCGCGCGTCGCCCTGCAGCACCACGATCGCCTTGATGCGCTGGCCGACGGCGGGGTCGGCGACGCCGATCACGCCGGCGGCCTTGACCTGCGGATGGCCGTAGAGCACGTCCTCGACGTCCTTGGCGAAGATCGAGTAGCCCTTGTACTTGATCAGGTCTTTCGTGCGGTCGTAGAAATGGAAATAGCCTTCCTCGTCCATGCGCACGATGTCCCCGGTGCGCATCCAGCGCACCCCGGCGCGCTCGACGAAGGCGCGCGCCGTCTCTTCGGGCCGCTGCCAGTATCCCTGCATCACGTTCGGGCCGCAGAGCACCAGCTCGCCGCTCTCCCCGGGAGGCACGAATTCGAGCGTCTCGGGGTCCATGACCGCGGCCTGCATGCCGGGGATCGGGCAGCCGAACGAGCCGCTCTTCGGCCGGTGCAGCGGGTTGACGTGGCTGGTGGCGCAGGTCTCCGACAGGCCGTAGCCCTCGACGATATTGGAGCCGGTGCGCCGCGCCCAGCCTTTCATCGTCGACTCATGCAGCGTATCGGCGCCCGAGAGCACCAGCTTCAGCCGCTTCCAGTCGGTCTTGTTCGTGTCCTTGTGGTCCTTCAGGTACTCGTAGAGCGTCGGCACGCCGTAGAACACGGTAGCGCGATAGCGCTCCATCGCATCGAGGATCGCCTCGGTATCCGGGCTGGTGAGCAGCACCAGCAGGTTTCCCTGGCAAAGGCCGTTCAGCATGATCACGACCTGGCCGTAGATGTGGAAGAAGGGCAGGAAAGCGAGGATCACCTCCTTGCCCGGCTCGAACACCGAGAAGGCGGCCTGCCCCATGGTCTGCGCAGCGACCAGGTTGTAGTGCGTGAGCATCACGCCCTTCGGGTTGCCGGTGGTGCCGCCGGTGTAGGGGAGCGCGGCGAGGTCGGTCTTCGGGTCCATCGCCACCGCAGGCGGCTCGGGCGGGTGCGCCTTCAGCAGCTCCTGCAGCCAGTAGACCTTCGCGGAGATCGCGCTCTTCTTCGCGAACAGCCGCTTCAGCGCGGGAAGGTATTCCGCCACGTTGGTGACGACGACGAAATCGAGCGTGGCGCCCGATTTGGCCACCTTCTCGTACAGGATGTCCTGGCAGATTGCGACGCGCGCGCCGCTGTCTTCGAGCTGGAAGCGCACCTCGTGGCTGGTGTAGACCGGGCTGATCGGCGTCACCGTGGCGCCGCACTTGAGCGCCGCGAAGTAGGCGATGATGAACTGCGGGCTGTTGAGCAGGTAGAGCGCCACGCGGTCGCCCTTTTTCACCCCCAGGCGCGCGAGCGCGCAGGCGAGGCGGTCGGTCGCATCGCGCAGCTCCCGGTAGCTGATGCGCCGGCCGTAGAACACCACCGCGGGGCGCTCCGGCGAGCTCTCGGTCGCCTCGTCGAACGCCTGGGTGACGGTTTTCAGCGGAACCTCGATCGAGGCGGGCACGCCCTTCTGGTAGTGGGCGAGCCAGGGCCGGGCGAGATAGTGGTCGGTTGCGCTCATACCTCCTCCTGCCGAAGATTCTAGCTTCATGGACGAGATGGTCGCACGCAGCCTTGCCAAATGGCCGAACGTGCCCGCCGTGTACGGTTGGCTGGCGCTTGACCGGCGTGGGAACTGGCTTATCAAGGGCGAAAGGATCGCCAACCGCGCGCTGCGCGAGTTCATCGCGCGCAACTACGAAGCCGACGAGCGCGGCTGCTGGTTCTTCCAGAACGGCCCGCAGCGCGTCTTCGTCACGCTCGCCTACGCGCCGTTCGTCATGCATTACGAGGGCGAGCGCCTGCTCGATCAGTGCGGCCGCGAGGTGACGGCGCGGCAAACCTACCTCGACGACGAAGGCTCGGTCCTGATCCTCGGCCAGCACGGCATCGGGCTGCTCGACGATCGCGACCTCGAGCGTTACGCTGACCGGGAAGGAGGGCTCGCGAGCATCGGCCGGGCCGAGGTCGCAGCTCGCTTCGGCTTCGTTCCGGACCCCTCCGATTCCTTGCGCTGACCCGATTTCCTCTTTATAATCCGGCCTCTTTTTTAGCCCCGGGGCGGCTACGGAGAAGCAATCGTGGCCGCCCGGTTTGTTTCTGGAACCTCGAAAACATGCCCACGGTCAACCAGTTAGTGCGTCAGGGGCGAGCCGCCAAGCGCCCGAAGTCGAAAGTCCCGGCACTCGCCGGCTCGCCGCAGAAGCGGGGCGTGTGCACGCGCGTTTACACCACTACGCCGAAAAAGCCGAATTCGGCGCTGCGCAAGGTGGCGAAAGTGCGCCTCACCAACGGCTTCGAGGTGATCGGCTACATCGGCGGCGAGGGCCATAACCTGCAGGAGCACTCGGTGGTCCTGATCCGCGGCGGGCGGGTGAAGGACCTGCCCGGGGTGCGCTACCACATCGTGCGCGGCTCCCTCGATACGCAGGGCGTCAAGGACCGCAAGCAGGCCCGCTCCAAGTACGGCGCGAAGGCGCCGAAGTCGGCTTAAGGAGAGCCAGCGCAATGCCGCGTCGCAGAGAAGTCCCCAAGCGCGAGATCCTGCCGGATCCCAAGTTCGCCAACGTCGAGCTCGCGAAGTTCGTCAACGTGCTGATGACGCGGGGCAAGAAGGCGGTGGCCGAGCGCATCGTCTACGGCGCGCTCGAGAGCATCAAGTCCAAGTCGGGCAAGGACCCGATCGAGGTGTTCACCCAGGCGGTGCAGAACGTGAAGCCGGTGGTGGAAGTGAAAAGCCGCCGCGTCGGAGGCGCGAACTACCAGGTGCCGGTCGAGGTTCGCCCGGTGCGCCGCGTCGCGCTCGCCATGCGCTGGATCCGCGAGGCGGCGCAGAAGCGCGGCGAGAAGTCGATGATGGTGCGGCTCGCGGGCGAGCTGCAGGAAGCGGCCGAGGGCCGCGGCGGTGCGATGAAGAAGCGCGAGGAGGTGCATCGCATGGCGGAAGCCAACAAAGCCTTCTCCCACTACAGGTTCTAGGAATGGCCGTGGCGCGCAAG
>Ga0326597_10013533_pt1 | contig 10722 bp, 8 predicted proteins | sample RVTome_12_FD_203789 | JGI IMG/M metagenome (GOLD analysis project Ga0326597, IMG submission 203789) | Soil microbial communities from uranium-contaminated site in the Upper Colorado River Basin, Wyoming, United States - RVT100D185 | ecosystem: Environmental > Terrestrial > Soil > Contaminated >... | reverse complement strand
CCCAGCTGCGGTCGTATCGGGATCTCCCGATGCGCCTGGCCGACTATTCATGGCTGTTCCGACGCGAGCGAACCGGGGCCCTGGCGGGCATGTTCCGGGTCCGCCAGCTGACCCAGGACGACTCGCATGTCCTGTGCCGCGACGACCAGGTGATCGACGAGGTCAACCTGGCCCTGACCCTGGTCCGGCGCCAGTACGCGCCGTTCGGGTTCGAGCCCCGATTCAAGCTGGCCACCCGACCGCCGAAGAAGTTGGGGACCGATGAATTCTGGGACGCGGCCGAGGGCAAGCTGGCAGAGTCGCTCAAGGCCGGGGATGTGCCGTACGACGTCGACGCGGGCGGTGGCGCGTTCTACGCGCCAAAGATCGATGTCTTCCTGGACGACGCGCTCGGCCGCGAGTGGCAGATGGCCACCATCCAGCTCGACTACCAGCTGCCCCAGCGCTTCGATCTCGAATACCGCACCGCGGATGGGGGGTTCGAGCGTCCGGCGGTCCTCCACTACGCCATCTATGGCTCGTTCGAGCGCTGGATCGGCGTCATCACGGAGCACTTCGCCGGGGCCTTCCCGGCCTGGCTGGCGCCGGTCCAGGCGGTCGTCATCCCGATCGCCGATCGACACGTGGCATATGCCGAGGAGGTTCGAACGGCACTCAACGCGGCCGGGATCCGGGCCGAGGTCGACGACCGCGCGGAGCGGATGCAGGCCAAGGTCCGCGATGCCCAGAATCAGCAGGTCCCGGTCATGCTGGTGGTAGGGGATCGGGACGCCGAGGCGCGCGCCGTCAGCCCGCGGCTGCGGACCGGGGAGGAGCGCCAGGGCGTGCCTCTCGAGGAGTTCGTAGCCGACCTCTCGTCCCGCATCGCCGCCCGCGAGCTATGGCCAGTTGCCGCCGAGGAGAAATCGGCGAGGTAGCGCGCAACCGGCGTCGGGCGTTCGCGAGAGGAACGGGGGCTCAGCGGCCTAGACTGACCGGGTGCCCGCCTGTGCGAAGTGCGGCTTCGAGTATGAGGGTGCCTTCCGGTTCTGCCCCGCGTGCGGCGTGGAACTGGTCGCAGCAGCGTCCGCGCGCGAGCAGCGCAGGACGGTCACGGCGCTGTTTTGCGACCTGGTCGGCTCCACCGAGCTCGGCGAGACGATGGATCCGGAGCGTTTGCGGACGCTTCTCGCGAGCTACTTCGAGCGGATGAAGACGATCGTCGAGCGACACGGGGGCAGCGTGGAGAAGTTCATTGGTGACGCCGTGATGGCCGTGTTCGGAGTGCCGCTTGCTCACGAGGACGATGCATTGCGCGCTGTACGGGCCGCGCTGGAAATGCGCGACGGGCTGCCAGATCTTGGGCTGCAGGGACGGATTGGGGTCATGACCGGCGAGGTGGTGACCGGCACCCTCGAACGGCTCGCCACCGGTGACGCGATAAACGTCGCTGCGCGGCTGGAACAGGCGGCACGCCCGGGGGAGATCCTCATCGGTCAACCGACGTTCGCCCTGGTCCGTGACGCCGCGGACGTCGAGCCGATCGAGCCGCTCACCGTGAAGGGCAAGGCCGAGCCACTCCCGGCGTACCGGCTCGTCAGCGTGCGCGAGGCCCAGGAACGGCGGCACGAGGCGCGGTTCGTGGGCCGTCGGGCTGAGCTGGCCCTCATCCGGCAGGCTTGGGACCGGGTACGGGTCGAGCGACGGTGTGAGTTGGTCACCGTCATCGGTGACGCCGGCGTCGGGAAGTCTCGGCTGATCGCGGAAGCCCTGGCGTCGATGGACGCGACGGTTGTGCGCGGTCGCTGCCTGGCCTACGGCGAGGGGATCACCTACTGGCCGGTCATCGAGGTGCTCCGGCAGCTGGATATCCTGCCCGATGACCGATCCGCCGCCTCTGTGGTCCGCTCGCTATTGGGGGAGAGCGAGACAGCGACGTCCGCGGACGAGATCGCCTGGGCGTTCCGTAAGACGCTGGAGTCCGCGGCGAATGGACGGCCGCTGGTGGTCGTCTTTGACGACATCCAGTGGGGCGAGGAGACATTCCGCGACCTGATCGAGCATGTCGCGCTCCTGTCCTCGGGCGCGTCGATCCTGCTGCTGTGCATCGCGCGGCGGGAACTCATCGAGCGCCGCCCCGCGTGGCCGGTGACGCTTCGGCTCGAACCTTTGAGCGACGAAGACGTCGAGGAGCTGATCCCTCAGCACATCGCCGGTGGGTTGCGGGACCGGATCGGTCGGGCGGCGGGCGGCAACCCGCTGTTCATCGGCGAGATGCTGGCCATGGCCGGCGATGCGGACGGCGAGGTGGTCGTCCCGCCCACCCTGCAGGGCCTGCTGACCGCCCGCCTGGATCAACTCGAGGCGGGCGAGCGGAGCGTGCTGGAGCGGGGCGCGGTCGAGGGGGAGATCTTCCACCGCGGGGCTGTCCAGGCGCTTGCACCTGACGACACCGCGGTGGAGCCATGGCTAGGTGCTTTGGTCCGCAGGGAGCTGATCCAGCCGAACCCGCCGCAATTCCCGGGCGAGGACGGCTTCCGCTTTCGCCACCTGCTGATCCGCGACGCTGCCTACGAGTCGCTGTCCAAGGCGGTGCGGGCCGATCTCCACGCGCGCTTCGCCGATTGGCTGGAGGCGTATGGAACCGAGATCGGCGAGCAGGACGAGATGCTCGGCTACCACCTCGAGCGTGCCTGCCGCTATCGGTCCGAGCTCGGGTTGCCGAACGAACCGGCACTGGCTGCGAGGGCGCGGCAGCGTCTGGCGGCCGGCGGACAGCGAGCGCAGCGCAGGTCTGACTTCGGCGCCGCTGTGACCCTGTTCGAACGGGCGGCCGCACAGGTACCCTCGGCAGAGGCCGATCTGGAGCTCGAATCGGACCACATCGATGCGCTGTTCTCGGCAGGGCGCGGCGGAGAGGCCCTCCTGCGGGCGGACGCACTTGTCGAGCGCGCTGCATCTGCGGGCGATCGTGTCGGCGAGCTGCTTGCAAAAGTCAAAGCGGGCACGCTCCGGAGCACACTCGAGCCGGAGGGCGCCACGGAGAACCTGGCCGCCATCCTCGAGGAGGCACTTCCAGTCTTCCGGGGCGCCGCCGACGACCTCGCCCTCTGCATCGGCTACAACGCATTAGGGTGGGTGGCAGCGACCCGCGGGCGGATGGACGCAGGCGTCGTCGCGTGGGACCAGGCTGCCGCCCACGCTCGACGCGGGGGCCGGAAGGACGAGTTCGTTGGGCTGCGAGCGTCGGTTCGGCTGTGGGGTACGACGCCGGTCACCGAAGTGCTGGCATGGCTTGACGAGCATCAGCCGCGAGACCGAATGGACCACCGGCTGGGCGCGAGCCGGGCCTGGGCTCTGGCGATGGTCGGTCGCACGGATGAGGCGCGTGCGATTCTCGCCGCGTCTCGTGCGCAACTGGCGGAGCGCGGGGGTGGCTGGGAACTCGGTGTGATGAACGGCCTGGAATCCGTCAGCGTCGAGCTCCTGGCAGGTGATCCTCGCGCAGCCGCGATGTATGGCGCGGAGGGATGCAGCGTGCTCGAGCGGCAGGGAGAGCGTGGCGTCCTATCGAGCGCGGCGGGGCTGCTGGGACAGGCCCTGTACGAGCTCGACCGATTGGATGAGGCGAACGAGTGGGCCGGCCGCGCAGCCGAGACTGGGGGTAGCGATGACCTCCTCACCCAGCACCTCTGGCGGCGGGTCAGGGCGAAAGTGCTCGCCCGTCGCGGCGAGCACGCGGAGGCGGAGCGGCTGGCGAGAGAAGCGGTCGCGATCTCCGAGGAGACCGACCAGCTCGTCGTGCAAGGCGACGTGTACGCCGATCTCGCCGAGGTGCTCTCGCTCGCCGGGCGTCCGCAGGAAGCCGCCGACGCGCTTGGCCAAGCTCTTGAGTGCTACGAGCGCAAGGGCAACGTCGTCTCAACACAGCGCGCCCAGGGGCGACTCGCGCAGCTCCTGGACGCAATACCGCGATGAGGGCGACACTCGGCGGGTTCGTTGACCCTCTTTTTGGCATCGGTGTATAGTCGGCCGGCATATCGCGCAGATGTGGGCCACGCGTCCGTCATCGGACCGTGGCTCATGTGTTGAAGGAGTAGATACCGATAGCCAAGGACCTCCGCACCAACGAGATGATCCGTGTCCGCGAGGTGCGGGTCATCGATGACGAGGGTCAGCAGCTCGGCGTGATGCCGACCGCGGAGGCTCTCGCGCTGGCGCAGGAGCGAGGCCTCGACCTGGTTGAGGTGGCTCCCACGGCGGTCCCCCCGGTGTGTCGCTTCCTCGACTACGGGCAGTACAAGTACGAGATCCAGAAGCGCGAACGCGAAACGAAGAAGCGCCAGAAGTCGCAGACGTTCAAGGAGATTCGGTTCCGGGTCAAGATCGACACGCACGACCTCCAGACGAAAACCCGCCGAGCGTCGCAGTTCTTGGACGACGGGGACCGGGTGAAGGTGGCGGTCCAGTTCCGGGGGCGGGAGCTCAATCATCCACAGCTCGGACGGGCATTGCTCGATCGGGCGGCCGAGATGATCGGTGAGCACGGCGTCATCGAGCGGTCACCGCTGATGGAAGGCCGGAGCCTGTTCATCGTGATGGCTCCGCCTGGCTCCAAGGTCGAGCGCAAGGACGACCAGCCGGGCCAGACCGATGGGGCAGCCGCCCCGGAGGCTCCAGGCGAGACGATTGGAGAGGCACTGGCGGCCAAGGGCCAGGTGCCAGAAGTGGCGCCCGAACTGGTGGCACCAGAGGCGCCACCCGAAGCAGTGGCCCCAGAGGTTGAGGCCGAGGAGCCGCAGCCGGCACCGCCGGCGGCGTAGGTCAAGGAAACAAGCATGCCGAAGATGAAGACCCACAAGGGCACCGCCAAGCGATACCGCAAGTCGGGTTCGGGCAAGTGGCTCCGGCCCAAGGCTTGGCGTGGCCACCACCTGGAGATCAAGTCCAGCCGGCGCAAGCGTCGCTACGCGGGGATGGCGGAGGTCAGCTCGACCCACGCCGCCCAGCTCCGGCGACTCATGCCGTACGAGTAGCGACCAAGTAACGACCGATGGCCCGAGTCAAGCGCGGCGTTCCCGCCCATCGCCGGCACAAGCGCCTGTTGAAGCAGGCCAAGGGCCGTCGGATGACGCGCTCGAAGCTGATCCGCCCCGCCCGCGAGGCGCTGTTCCATGCCCTGCGCTACGCGTACCGCGACCGACGAGACCGGAAGCGTGACATGCGCCGGCTGTGGATCCAGCGCATCAACGCCGCGTCCCGGTCCCACGGCATGCCGTACGGCCGATTCATGTCCGGCCTCAAGTCGGCCGGGATCGAGGTCAATCGCAAGCAGCTCGCCGACCTGGCGATCCGCGAGCCGGCCGCGTTCCGGAAGATGGTCGAGATGGCCCTGGCCTCGTTTAGCAGCTGACCGGCGCACCGCTGGCGCCGGTCCCACGGCCCTGCTCCGGATGACGGAGCGGGGTCGTTTGTTTCACCGACAATGACGACTGACCGATGGAGATGGTCTGACCGATGAGCGCTCCGACTGACCCGGCCGCAGCCATGCTGGCCGAGGTCGCCCGGATCCAGGCCGATGCGCTCGCACGCCTGGCCGCCGCCCCGGACGCGGCAGCGGTCGAAGGCCTGCGGCATGAGGTTCTGGGCCGATCCGGGGCGTTGACCGCCCTCCTGCGTGGCCTCGCCGCAGTCCCAGCCGCTGATCGACCGACAGCCGGGGCGGCGGCCAACGCGGCGCGAATAGCCCTGGAAGCGGCTGTCACGGAGCGCCTGGCACAGCTCACCGAGCGGGAACTGGCCGGTCGAGTGGCCACCGAGGGGCTCGACATGACTACCCCCGGGCGGCCGGTCCGCGTGGGCCACCTCCACCCGCTGATGACCGTCGAGCGCGACCTGCGGGAGATCTTTCACGCGTTCGGGTTCGAGGTGTTCGAGGGACCGGAGATCGAATCGGACCTCATGAACTTCGAGCTGCTGAACATGCCGCCCGATCACCCGGCGCGGGACCTGTGGGACACGCTGTACGTGGCGGAGCCGGGGTCGGTAGAGGCCGGGTCGCCTCGCCCCGCCGAGGACGGAACGATCCTGCGAACCCATACCTCCCCGGTCCAGATCCGCGCCATGCGGGCGCTCAAGCCCCCGATCCGAGTCCTCATGCCGGGCCGCTGCTACCGGTACGAGGCGGTCGACGCCGCGCACGGCTTCGAGTTCTTCCAGGTCGAAGGCCTGGTCGTGGACCGCGACACGAGCTTGGCGGACCTGAAGGGCATGGTGGAAGAGTTCGCGCGTGCCATGTTCGGGGATGGCACGCGAACCCGGTTCCGGCCCGGTTACTACCCGTTCACCGAGCCCAGCGCGGCATTCGACATCGGGTGCCTGGTATGTGGCGGACCGGGCTGCCCGGCCTGCGGGCGGACGGGCTGGATGACGATCCTGGGCGCCGGCATGGTGCACCCCGAGGTCCTCCGCAACGGCGGCCTCGACCCCGACGAGTACCAGGGCTACGCGTTCGGTATGGGGATCGACCGCATGACGTTGCTCCGCCACGCCATTCCGGACCTCCGCCTGCTCATGACCGCCGACCTGCGGTTCCTGCAGCAGTTCGCCGGCGGGCGCTGAGCCATGCGTGTCCCGCTGTCATGGCTGCGCGAGTACGTAGACGTCGAGCTGTCGCCGGACAAGCTTGCCGAGCGCCTGACCCTACTGGGGTTCGAAGTCAAGGCGGTCGAAGCCGCCGGCGGCGAGTGGAGCGGGGTCGTCGTCGGGCGAGTCCTGGACGTCGAGCGACACCCGAACGCGGAGACCCTATGGTTGACGAAGGTCGACGTCGGGGGTGGCGCCGCCCTGGAGATCGTGTGCGGCGCCCAGAATCTGGCGGTCGGTCAACTCGTGCCGGTCGCGGTTCCCGGGTCGATGCTCCCCGGCGGTCGCCGCATCGGGCGCACCAAGATCCGGGGAGCGGTCTCGAACGGGATGCTGTGCAGCCCCATCGAGCTGGGCCTGGGCGACGATGCCGACGGCATCCTGATCCTGGGCAGCGGCGAGGAATATCGCCTCGGGATGGACCTGGGCGAAGCGGTGGGGGAGACGGTCCTCGATGTCGACGTCAAGCCCAACCGGGGCGATGCGCTGTCCATGGTCGGGCTGGCGCGCGAGGTTGCTGCCGCCACCGGAACCACCGTGCGTTACCCCGAGGTGACACTGGCCGAGAGCGGCCTGCCGACCGCCGACGAGGTCCGGGTCGAGATCGCCGACCCTGACCTGTGTCCCCGTTTCACCGCTCGTCTGCTGGACGGGATCGGTCCAGGGGAAACGCCAGGCTGGATGGCGCAGCGGCTGCGGGCGGCCGGGATGCGCCTCGTCTCGCCGGTGGTGGACGTCACGAACTACGTCATGCACGAGCTGGGCCAGCCGATGCACGCGTATGACGCCGACCGCATCCCCGACGGCCGGATCGTGGTGCGCCGGGCGCGCCCCGGGGAGTCGCTGGTTACCATCGATCATGTCGACCGGCCTCTCGACGACCGGATGCTGGTCATCGCCGACGCGGAGCGCCCCATCGGCTTCGCGGGGATCATGGGCGGCGCGGAGACCGAGGTCGGCGCCGACACCCGGCGCGTGATCCTCGAGTCGGCCATCTTCCACGGTCCGAGCGTGCGTAACACCGCACGCCGGCTGGGCCTCCGTTCCGAGGCCTCGATGCGCCACGAGAAGGGGATCTCCCCGGATCTGCCCCGGCTGGCCGCTGATCGGGCCGCGGCGCTGATCGCGGACATGACCGGGGCCCGGGTGGCGCCCGGCATCGTGGACAACGACCCAGGGCCGCATCCCCGCCGCGTGGTCGAGGTTGACACCGGCCAGGCCTCACGCCTGTTGGGGATCTCGGTCGACGGCGCGGGTGCGGCGGAGTGGCTGGCGCCGCTGGGCTTCGACACCACCGACCTGGATGCGGTGCGACTGGCGGTGACGGTGCCCGCCTATCGGCTGGACGTCAGCGGGGCGGCGGATATCGCCGAGGAGCTGGCTCGCGTGTACGGCTATGACCGCATCCCCGGCAAGCTGCCCGCCGCCGAGCTGCCACCCACCCGGCCTGATCCGAGCGAGCCGCGCCATCGCCTGCGACGAGTCCTGGCCGGTCTCGGCCTGGACGAGGTGGTGACGCACGCGCTCATCGGACCCGCGGACCTGTCGCGCTCCGGGTTCGACGCTACCGCCCCGCACCTCGTGCGCGTGGCGAACCCGCTGTCCGAGGAGCACGCGATCCTGCGCCCGGTGCCGTACCCCTCGGTCCTGTCGGCCCTGGCCGAGAACGTCCGCCAGCGGCGCACCGATCTCGCCATCTTCGAGGTCGGCAAGATCTACCGATATCGACCGCCGGCCGGGCCAGGCCGATCCGGTGCTGAGCTGCCGCAGGCCGCCGGCGCGTATCACGAGGCATGGACGGTAGCCATTGGCCTGTTGGGATTGGCCACTCCCCGCTACCCGGGTGAGGCCGCACGCGACTGGGACGTGGCCGATCTGAAGGGGATCCTGGACGCGCTGCACGCCGCCCTGGGGATGCCCGCCCCGGCCTACCGTCCCGAGAGCCCCGCCGAGCATCATCCGCACCTGCACCCCGGACGCGCGGCCCGGGTGGTGGACGAAAGCGATCGATCCTACGGGTCGGTGGGAGAGGTCCAGCCGGCCATGGCCATGTCGTGGGACTTGCCGGGCCGACCACTCGTGGCCGCCCTCCACCTCGAGCCCAATGGCATGTTCGACCTGCCGCCGTTGAGCCAGCGTGCGGGGCCGGTCCCCGCCGCGCAGCCGGTGGACCGGGACCTGGCGGTCGTCCTGGATGCGGCCACCCCGGTCGGGGAGCTGCTGCGCCTGGCGCGTCGCAATGCGGGGCCCATGCTCGCCGACCTGCACCTGTTCGACGTGTACCGCGGCGCACAGGTCGGCGAAGGGCGGATCTCCTACGGGCTCGCGTTCCGCTTCCAGCCGCGGTCGGTCGCGGACGAACGGGCCGTGGACCGGGCCATGGACAAGGTCCGCGGCGCCCTGCGACACCACCTGGGAGCGGAGATCCGATAGTACGGAGCCCGATCCATGGACGCCGCTGGTACCCTTCGCGGCGTCGATTGGAGGACAAGCCGACGTGGAACTGATCGCGGAGTTCACGGTCACCGACCTGGTGGTCCTGATCACGCTGGCCGGTGGCGTGCTGATGGGATTCACCCAGGGCACCCTGCGGTACATCCTGAGCTCGGTCGCGGTCCTCGTGGCCTTCGCCGTGGCCAGCCTGCTCAAGGGTCCCATCGCGGAGGCGCTCGGGACGGTCTGGAGGGCCTCCACCCCCGAACAGCAGGAGCTGTGGATCTACGTCGTCCTGCTGATCATCGGCATCATTGGCGGATGGTTCCTGGTGCGCACGTTCTATCGCCAGACCCGGCTGCCGATCTATCGCCAGCTGGACGAGATCGGCGGCGCGGTCCTGGGGGTGCTGTTCGTGGTCCTGGTCTACAGCGTCACTCTTGTGACCCTGGATACCTACTTCCTGCACGCGGACCAGGCCGTGGTCGACGCCTCGCCGGTGTTCGGCCCGCTGTACCAGTTCCTGAACGACTCGGTCCTCGTGACCTGGTTCCGCGACTACGTGATTCCCGTTGTCGGGTTCGTGCTGCGCCCGTTCGTCCCCGACGACATCGACCCGTTCCTGGGCGCCTGACCCCGCTGGCCGATCGGCACTGGTTCGACCGTCCGGCCCTCGTGGTTGCGCCCGAGCTGCTGGGCGCATTCCTGACGCATGAGACGCCCGAGGGTCGGGTGACGGTGCGGCTGGTCGAGACTGAGGCCTACCTGGGCCCGGAGGACCCGGCCGCGCACTCGGCCCGCGGCCGGACGGCGCGGAATGAGCCGATGTGGGGGCAGCCGGGGCACCTGTACGTGTATCGGATCTACGGGATCCACGACTGCGTGAACGTGGTCTGCGGCCCCGGAACCAAGCCCGAGGCCGTGCTCCTGCGCGCGGGCGAGGTCACGGAGGGCGAAGAGCTCGCGCGGCGACGGCGTGGCCCGAAGCCATCGACCGCCCGGCTGGCGGCCGGACCGGGCAACCTCGGGTGTGCGCTGGGCATCGGTCGCGACCTGAGTGGCACCGACCTGCTGACCGGCCCCGTCAGCCTCCGCATCGGCGCCCCACTGCCCGCGGTCGCGTCACGCCCGCGGATCGGGGTCGGCTACGCGGGCGCGTGGGCCGCGCGCCCGTATCGGTTCGTGATTCCGAATGACCCGCACCTCTCGCGCCGCTGAGCCCGACGCCGCCAGCCTGCGGGCGCTGGAGTTCGCGGCCATCACCGAGCAGCTGGCCGCGCGGACCGCGTTCGCGCCCTCCCGTGAGCTGGCGGAGGCCACGCTCCCGGTCGGCGACGCGGTCCACGTCGCGCTCCTCCACGACCAGACTGACGAAGCGGCGCGGCTGCTCGAGCTCCATGCGGATGCCACGATCGGGGGTGCGCGCGACATCCGGGCCGCGCTCGCCCGCGCCCGGCGTGGCGGGCGCCTGACCCCGGCCGAGCTGCTCGACGTGGCCGGCACCCTCCACGCCACCGACCTGTTCCGACGCCGGCTGGCGCGCTGGCCAGGCCCGCAGCTGGCCGGCGTACACGGGGACCTCGAACCGGCGCCGGTTCTGCGTGAGCGGATCGAGCGCAGCATCGATCCAGGCGGGGAGATCCTCGACAGCGCATCGCCGGCGCT
>Ga0326597_10013532_pt1 | contig 10722 bp, 14 predicted proteins | sample RVTome_12_FD_203789 | JGI IMG/M metagenome (GOLD analysis project Ga0326597, IMG submission 203789) | Soil microbial communities from uranium-contaminated site in the Upper Colorado River Basin, Wyoming, United States - RVT100D185 | ecosystem: Environmental > Terrestrial > Soil > Contaminated >... | reverse complement strand
TGACCTCGGTTGCCTTGACTTGCGGATCATTGACCAGCGCCGCCTTTACTTTGGTCGTGATCCAGCTGTCGGTGAAGTATTCGCCGGTGCTTTCCTGCTTCGCGCTGCCCGCGCAACCCAGAACCGACACGAAGGCGAGGGCGAGGATGAATGTGGCTATGCGTTTCAATTGTTTCATGGTCGATTTCTCCAGAGTGAAGTGAGGGTGAACAAAACCCGCCCTGGCATCACGCCTGACCCGATGCGCTGGCGTCAATAACCGCGCGGAGAGCCGGTGCCGTAAGCCTCGACGAGACGGCAATTGTTGTCTCTTCCATGAAGGAGTTCTGTGCGCTGGCGAACGTACGGGCTAGGATAGAACTCAAGGTCCAGGAGAAGGAGACGGTGAACGTCCCGCTGATCGTCAGCGCGGGAGTAATCGCCATCGGCGTGTTCCTGCTCGTCGGCGTGGGACGAGTCAGGCCTGTTGCCGCCGATGTTCCCTGCGCTTCATGTCGAGGTAGGCGCCCCGTTCCATTTCATGCAACTGGCGAGGATAGTGCTCGGTGGCCGCAAACCAGTCATGGAGACGTTTCTCGAGCTGCGCCTGCGGCGGTTCGGACAAGGCGCCGAGAAAGGCGTCGATGGCCAGGAAGTAGCGCATGGTATTGCGTTCCACCACGCCACGCATGCCGCCGATGAGGAGGGGCTGCCCGTCGGCATGCGTGCCGGCAACGGTGAATCCCACCTTGTCTCTCCCGATGGTTCCGAGGTAAGCCTGCATCGCAAGCCGTCCCACGGATCCATAGGCATACGAATACGAGAGGCGGATGAACGTCTGTCCGTTCTCCAACGGGACGGCCTCGAGCACGATGCGGTAGTCGCGTGTGCTCAACGGCCCCTCGCCTGCGTCCAGCCTGATTTGCAGGTAGTTCGGAGCTTGGGCGGCGACACGATACGCAAAGGCCACCCGGTAGGCCTGGTCCAGCGGCTGATCGTATTTCTTGCCGATGCTTACGTTGAGGATGTCCCCCTGGCTGGCAGTCGATGCGCGGCAGTACTTGGTATTGAGGTGCAGAATCAGGATGTCGCACCAATGGGCCGGGCTGTTCAGTGCCGCGCCCACCTTCGCAAACGGATAAACGATGAGCGCATGAATTTCCCCCGTCACGCCATCCGGGGTTTCGCTGGAGTCCAGGGTGAGCGGCCTCTGGAACGGGTTATGGCTGAGTCGATCCTGCAAAGCGCCGTACTTGGCGCGGAGAAACCCGGGTGAATTCGCGTCTGCATCGCCGACATGGGGGACGCCCGAGCAAAGCAAGGCGACCGTAAGAAGTTGCGCCGGCGCCCAACCATTCATTCTCGGTCCCGTGGTTGCGCTTTCGGCTTTCATAGCCAGTATTCCCAAATTCGGGCGACCGTTTCCTTCAGGCGATCGCCGATCGAACGTCGCTCCCATTGTTCGAGCGTGATGGGGTTGGAAGAGGCCAGGTCCTTCTCGAACATGGCCTGCATTTGTGCGCCGAATTCCTGCCCCAGGATGACGGCGTTGACCTCTTCGTTGTGCAGGAAGCTGCGCCAGTCGAGGTTGGTCGACCCGATGGTCGACCACACGCCGTCGATGAGAGCGGTCTTGGAGTGCAGCAGCGCATCGTGCCGCTCGTAGATTTTTACTCCTGCACCCAGCAGCTCGGCGTAATAAGAGCGTCCCGCGTGGAACACCAGCCAGGAATCTGTTTTGCTCGGCAGAATTATTTTCACGTCCACGCCGCGTTCCACGGCGGCCTTGAGAGCTGCGAGCAACTGCGGATCGGGGACGAAATAGGCGTTCGTCAGGAGCACGGTGGTTTCGGCGCTGCCGATTGCTGAAATCAGCGTCGCGTAAATCAGGCTGTAGGGCTCATCGGGCGAACTGCCGATTGCGCGCACGACCTCCTTGCCCTTGTTTTCGAGTTGCGGGAAATATTTCCTCGGCGCGTGCGTTTCGCCCATTTGCTTCTCCCACGTCGCGAGAAACAGTTTCTGGAACTCGCCGACTACGGGACCATCCACTTGCATGTGGGTATCGCGCCAGGGCGACCCCCCTCCGGGGCGCTGCCTGGATCGCGTACTGAAGGATCCGCCTGAATAGACACTGCTGATGTTGATCCCGCCGAGGAACGCGGTCTGGCCATCGACGATCAGCAGCTTGCGGTGATCGCGCTGATTGACGTCCCAGCCCTTCTTCGCGGTCAGCGGGTTGATCGGGTTGAACTCCAGGACCTTGATGCCGGCGTCGGTGAGACGCTTGAAAAATGCCTTGGGCGCGTTCATCGCCCCCACACTGTCGTAGATGAAACTCACCTGCACGCCCTGCGCCTGCTTCTCGATGAGCGCGTCCGCAAAACGATTTCCCACCTCATCATCCTCGATGATGTACGTTTCCATGTTGATATGGTCTTTCGCATTGCGGATCGCAGTAAACATGAGCTGAAAGGTAGCCGGACCGTCCTGCAGCAGGACCACCTTGTTGCCCACCATCAATGGGCTCCCGACGATGGCCTCTTCCAGGGCCAGATGCCGGTCGAAGATGCTGGTCTCCTCGCCCCGGCTCCTGAGCCGATCGAGGATCGCTTTGCTTTGCTGGGACGTCAGGGGGCCGCGTGCGCCCTCGAGTTGAGCTGGCTGGGCCGGGCGCCTTGCCATGTCGGGAACGATGGTCGGCAGCGAACTGCAACTGGCAAGGGCCGCAAGCAACCCTGCCGCCAGGCATCCCGCGATCTTGTACCGATCACCTGACTGTATCAGTCTGTTAAACAACACCGCCGCCTCAGCTCACGCCGTGGATTGTGCTGTGAAAGCGTATGCGCCATTTCCAGGAAACACTGTGCGGCAGTGAACGTAGGCGCGCAAAATAGAGACGACGTCAGACATAGCTGGCGGTTTACGCTGCCGCACGAGCCGGCGCGCCTTCAAAATCGGTGGTTAGATCACGGCGCGTGCAAATCAGCGCCGTACATCCGCGAAGTGCTACGGTCTGAGGCCCGAAGAAGGCTTGCGGAAGACTGGCAAGCCCGGACGGAAATGATGCGGGTGCCTAGACTTGATGACCACGGCTAACGGGCTGCGGCGCTGACGCGCCAGATGATATTGCCCACGTCGTCTGCTACCAGCTGCGCGCCGCGCTTGTCGAGCGCCTCGCCGGTCTTGACGTTCATCGCGTCGACGCTCGTCACTCCAGCCACGTTGTGGGCGACGGCGATCGCTTGGTCGATCTGGGCCTGGCTGTCGACGAACCCGCTGAGCTGGACTTCGCCTATCAGGACAGACATTGCGCCCACAATTGCGCCTGCAAGCGTTACGCCCAGAACGAGATGTTTACGATCGGCGCGCATGATGGTGTTCTCCGTATGATGGGATGAGCACCGATCATCGGCCTATCTCGCAGCGCCGTCCGTACGCTGGCGAGCATAGGGTGCGCGTGAACGCCGCCGCGGCATTCCCCCGGACCGCCGCAGGGATCGAAGCCGCGGCGTTTCCCGGCCGGAATTACTTCAGCCGCATCAGCAGGACGGCAAGGAACAAGGCGGAAAACCGCTTGAGTCGTTACATGGCTGAGTTCTCCATAAGGACATGCACGACGACGCGCAGGCCGAGCATGCCATGCGCCAGATGCAGATATCCGCAGCAGTGTGATGCGCTGGCTATCGCCAAGAAAAGAAACTTCGCCTCCGGCCCGAACCGCCTAATGTGCGGCAGCGCACAGACCATTCACGTCATGCAACGCTTTTCGTGCGCCAGCGCACAGAACGGATTTGCGCAGAGGAGAATAGTGGTTACAGAGATCGCTCAGCGGTGATGGCTCAACTGGGCCTCACACCTGCGGCGTCGGGAGTCAGATCATGTGCTCTCGTCTAGCCTTTCGCCTCATCCTTGTGCTGGTCGCCACCCTCGCCGCCGGCTGCGCCTCGCTGCTGCCCAAAGCAAAAACCGAAACAGCGGCGCCCTTTAAGACTTTCGAAGAAGGCAAACGCACGTACGACAGCATCGAGCCGGGACGCACCACGCTGGAGGAATTGAAACTACTGGGCTTCGACCCTTATGTGAACCCCAACGTCATGGTTCTCAACTATAGCGACGTGCTGAGTAAGTATGCGCCGAATGCGGTCCGCGAAGAATACCTCGAACCGGGCATCCGCGAGTGCCTGAAGACGCAATCCAGGTGCAGCGCTTACTCGATCGAGCATCGGCAAGTCCGCCGCGACCGGGTCGGCAACCTTTTCCTCGATATCATCAACTACGAACGCCGCACCGAAATCACCGGCTGGCGTTTCGGGGCTGTCGTCGTCGTGGTCGGCGACCGTGTCGTGCATAAGGCATGGAGCGGAGTGCCGGCGATCAGCGAAGTTGAGGAAAGCTTGAATCCGCTGGGTCCGCTGCAAGAACGTGCCACCGCTCTCGTGCCGTTGCCCGTGCTCCATTAGTGGCGCGGGCGGTGGGCGAAACGCACGCGCGTCCACTGCTGCTGGTACACCGGGTGGCGAGCGGGGAGCGCCGAGCCTGGACGCCCGGTGTCCTGGGCTGATTCCAGAGGCGCTCCGCGGATCACCGATGGACGATGACGCCGACCACGACGGCCGCGTCGAGCAGGACCCAGCCGATACAGGCGAGGTAGATGGTCTTGTCGTGCTTTTGAAGCCCATAGACGAACCACAGGCATGCGGCGAGGAGATACGAGGCCCACGAAACGAGCGAGACACCGCCGGCGTCACGCGCCGACCCAAATGGTGAGCACCTGCGGCACCGTCATCAGCATGGTGAAAACGGAAAGAACCCTCAGAATTCTTTCCAGGCCACTAACCGGCGGCGAATCAGGCGGTTTGATAATGGCCGCACAATCAGGAGGAACCATCGGCATGGCGTTGTCTCGGCCGGGTTGGCCGTGAACCAGAGTGGCCTGCTACGCGTCCTGGACCTGCTTGTCGCTGCGCATGCTCGAGTAGCTTTCCACCGCAACGTGACGCTGCCCCGCGGCGTCGTACCAATAGAGCTTGCCGTACTCTTCCGTCTGGCTGATGCCGTGCGTGCCGTCGCAGAACGGTTGTGTGGCGGACAGCCCGCAACCGCAAATGGACCGGGTTTCACCACCGATGGTCACCGCGTAGGGTTGGTTGCGAAAACGCTTTACGATCCTGGCCATGATTGTTTCCCCCGTCGTTTGACTGCCGGAATCCGGAAATGAATGGCGCGGCTCCGACGAGATGCGCGCTGCCGGGGCCGCGCCGCTTCTATAGCGACTTCAAGTACTCGATCAGTTCGCCCTTTTCCTGGTCATTCAGCCGGAGTTTGAAGTTGCGGTTGTAGTGCTCGAGAACGTCCTTTAGCGTGGCAAAGCGGCCGTCGTGGTAAAAGCCGCCCTTCTGGTGCGTCCACAGGCCTGCAAGCGGCGCAGTACGGTACATGCGGGTCGGCGACCGGTCGGCTTGAAACGAATCGATACCCATCTCGCCCGGCGTGTGCACGTTGTGCCCCGGCTCGGTGAAGAGCGGCGGGACGTGGCAGATCGCGCACTGCGCCTTCTTGTTGAAGAGATCCCTCCCACGCGCGGCCGCACCCTTGTCGAAACTGCCTGCAGGCGGCTTCGGCGCGGGAATGGCGATCTGATAGAAGTGAAGCGCAGCCAGCTTCGATGTGATCAAGTCAGGCGTCCCCCGCGTATTGCCGGAGCCGCCCTTCGCCGATACCGGGAACTGATCCTTGTTGTCGAAGCGCCGATCGATGAAGGCGCCCGAGCCGTGCATCTGGGTCGCGGCGACGTAGGCATTCCAGTACGGCACCGAGCCGAAGCCGGTCCAGGTGTGCAGGTTCACGCCGGCGAGACCGAACGCGGGCGGAATAAGCGTCCCCGCTTGTTTCCCGTCCGGGCGGAAGGCTTTGCCGTCCTTGTCGAGTACCGCGTCGTAGCGCCCGGGGCCCCAACTGGCGAGCACCTTTTTCACCGTCGCCACGTCGACACCGAGAAGATCGGTAAAAGGCTTGAGGTTCGGGGCAAGGGAGACGATGGCGCCGACGTTGAGGTCCCGGTTGGCCCAGCCGTCCAGCCGCTTGCCGATGCCGGGGGCGAAAGAGTCATCCACGGTCGCGTGGCAGAAGGCGCACTGGATGCCCATCGACTGGATGCGCCCGGCCTTGTCGAACTTGCCGGTCACCCCGACGACGGCATTCAAATTGAGCAGGGCAAGGGTCGTGACGGGATCATCGAGATCGACCTTGCCCGCCTTGATCTGCGCGACCAGCTCGGCGGGCAAGGCTTCCGTGTCCACCTTTAGGCCGACCGACAGCGCGGTCTTCGGACTCACTCCACCGCCGACTCCGCCGTTTTTCTCGCCTGCGATGGCCCTGTGCAGTTGCAATGCATCGCCAAAGAAGGCCTCGGAGCCGAAGGTGTCGAAGCGAAAAATTCGCCTGCCCTCATTCATCATCCGTTGCGCGTGTGCGCTGATCTGACGGTCGTTTTCCGAAAGCGCTTTCTTGGCTGCCTGCGCTAGAGCAGTACCTTGTTCCTCGGTGCTCAATCCGAGCCTGATGAGAAGGGCCAGCCCGATCACGGCATAGAACCCCAATGGAAAAATCGCTTTATGTCTCATACGAATCCTTTCCGCATCCTATTAACTGTCGGTAGGGAAGTCAGCGCTTCGGGTGCACTATCCGCTTGCCGGATGTGGAGGCTCAGTTCGGTAACGTACACAAGGCGAGGGAGAATATTTGCCGCCCCGGGGAATAGAGCGCGCGGATTAGATGTGCTTGGGGAGCACCGCGTTCCGGGCGGGCGCTAGTGCCGTTCCAACTATCTTCGTGTGTGCGTTCGCTGGCGCACGGAAGTCACCCGCCAATGGGTATTAACTGACCAGGCGTGGGGGTCGCGGTTTCAAGCCGAAGGCTCTTCCCGCTCTCAACCGATCAGGAGGTTCGAATGAACTGGGATATCGCTGAAGGCAACTGGAAGCAGTTCAAGGGACACGTCAAGGAACAATGGGGAAAACTGACCGATGACCACCTGGATGCGATTGCGGGAAAGCGCGACCAGCTTGTCGGGACGATCCAAGAGGCTTACGGCATTAGCAAGGATCAGGCCGAAGTCCAGATCAAGCTCTTCGAGGAGCGCACCAAGGACTGAAGGGCCGCTGCGGCAGCGGACGGCCGCGCCGATCGCGGGACGCGTCAGAGGCGGTGAGATAGTTGGGGTCGATATTTTTTCCAGACATGACCAGGATCATCCATTCAGCACTACTCCTGCTCTGGGCAGTGGCCGCAACTGGCGGTGCCGCTGATAAACCTGATCCCGCGAAGTGGATCGAAGAGGCGGAGGCTGCCTATGACAGAGTCGCAAGCTACACGGCCGTTGTCCACAAACAACAACGCATTGCGGGGAAGCTCTTTCCGGAAGAGACGATATTCCTCAAGTTCAAAAAGCCATTCAGCCTGTACATGAAGTGGATCGAAGCACCCTACCAGGGGAGCGAGTTGCTGTATGTGGCGGGCTGGAATGAAAACCGGGTCAGGGCTCACCGCGGCGGGTTACTGCGGTTTATCACACTTAATCTTGACCCAAGGGACCCCGGGCTCATGGCAGATAACCTTCGCCCGGTCACCGATTTTGGGATTGGCCAACTGGTGAAGTTCGTTGCGGTAAACGTCCGCACGGCGATCAACGCCGGCAACCTCGGGTTCTCTGAACGGGGGGAAGAACCCGTGTACGGCAGGAAAACGCGGGTCCTGGAAGTTGTTTTCCCAGATGAGTATGCAGGGGACTACGATGGCCACCGGCTTGTCATCAACCAGGATCTCGAGAGCAAGATCCTGATCAGGATCCGGGTATACGACCAGGATGACCAGCTCGTGGAGAACTACGGGTATAAGGACCTCGATCTCGACGCGCGACTCGCAGAGGCCGACTTCGATCCGGCCCATTCCGACTATCGTTTCTGAACTGATTACCGCGCCCGCCGCCCCAATGGAATGCTGATGTAGAAGCCGTAGGCATCGACCTCGTTGTAATGCCGGAACTTCGGAAAGTATGCCGCGTTCAGTTTGATGGGGCCGATATCGTAGGTAATCAGCGGGATCATACCGATAAAGGATGCTGTGTGTGCAACCGCACATACGGGTTCATTTCCCTGCTGTAACCTTGCCGGCATCTCGTTTGTTGAATTTTCCGGTAGAGCATGAGCACGTGAACCGAGTTGCGGTTGCAAACAGCGTACTGGCGGCCCTGCCGCGCAGGGAGTATCAGCGTCTGCTGACCAGCCTCGAGCCGGTCCCGCTGGCTTTCAGCGAGGTCCTCTACGAGCCGGGAAAGCCGATCCGGCATGTCTACTTTCCCAGCGACTCGCTGGTGTCCTTGCTCACGCTGGTAGAGGGACACATGGCTTTGGAAATCGGCCTGGTTGGCCGTGAAGGCATGCTCGGGATTCCGGTAGCGCTCGGGATAAATGATTCGCCGGTGCGTGCCCTGGTGCAGGGAAGCGGAACGGCGTTGCGCATGACGTCCGCGCACTTCCGCAGCGAATATGGGAAGTGCGAGCACTTGCATGGAGAAGTGGGCCGGTATATCCACGAACGGATCCTTCAAATCACACAAACCGCCGCGTGCAACCGCTTTCATCCGATCGAAGCCCGCCTCGCCCGCTGGCTGCTGATGACGCGCGATCGCATGGGAACGAATCACTTTCATCATACGCACGAGCTGCTTGGCAACATGCTGGGCGTGCTGCGGGTTGCCGTTACCAACGCCGCCGGCGCCCTGCAGCAACGCAAGCTCATCAGCTACAGCCGGGGCGAAATCAACATTCTCGACGGGCAAGGCCTCGAAGCGGCCGCTTGCCGGTGTTACCAGATCATCAAGGACATACCCAACGGCGCGCGGGCTTAGCGGCCGCCCTTAGTAACCATCTTTATTGGCTACCCTGATTGGCCACTGAGCGCTGTCACGCGGTGCATCGCCTGCAAGAAAAAGGCCCGAAACGGGATCGCCGTTCCGGGCCCGAGTACTTCAGGTGTTCTTGGGAGGGAGGAGGGAGTCGAACACCCATGCCGGTTGTACCGCTCTCCTCCGACACGCTCTGTACGCCAGCACATATAAGGCAGAAAACGGCTGACGGCCTCCGGCCGTTTGCGGGGCACGTTGCGCCCCGCCCCGGAGACGACGACTACGCCATCCAGCATGGCGAGCACATGCCATAAATGCGAAAGCGCATAGGTCAATTGTATGGTCGCGAACATAGGGATAGACTGCACAGCATCAACCTTCGTGTTGCGCTGCGTTTTTGAGCTTGACCCTATCGCTCACACGCCCGTGACGTAAGGAGTCAGCCGCCATGTCTTCACCGCATAGCCCGAAGCAAAACCATCTTCTTGCCGCCCTGCCCGCGGAGGATTACGCGCGCCTGCTGCCCGATTTGGAACTCGTACCGATGCCGCTGGCATGGGCGGTCTACGAGTCCGGCGGCCAGATGGGCTACCTGTATTTCCCGACCACCAGCATCATCTCGCTGCTCTACGTCATGGAAAGCGGCGCATCGGCGGAAATCGCGATCACCGGCAACGAGGGTCTGGTCGGCATCTCCTTGTTCATGGGCGGCGAAAGCACGCCGAGCCGGGCGGTGGTGCAAAGCGCAGGCCACGGCTACCGGCTCAAGGCGAGCATTTTGAAAAGGGAATTCGCGCTGGGCGGTCAGTTGCAACATTTGGCGCTGCGCTACACGCAGGCGCTGATTACGCAGATGGCGCAGACCGCGGTGTGCAACCGGCACCATGCGGTCGACCAGCAACTATGCCGCTGGCTCCTGTTGAGCCTGGACCGCTTGCCGGGCAAAGACCTGATGATGACGCAGGAGCTGATCGCGAACATGCTGGGCGTGCGCCGGGAGGGCGTGACCCAGGCTGCCGGCAAGTTGCAGGAGGACGGCTTGATTCACTACAACCGCGGCCACATCACCGTGCTGGATCGTCCGAAGCTTGAGAAGCGAGTATGCGAGTGCTACGCGGTGGTGAAAAAAGAGTTCGACCGCTTGCTGCCGTATAAACTCCCCGTCTAGAACAGTCGAATATGGTGGTCGTAGCCGAAACCTCGATGTTCCTGTATCGCCGCTCAAGGCCTTGAAAGGATTGACCGTGAACGCGACGAAAAGCGCGGCCCCTCAATTTCTGCCCAAGATCGCCACGGGCATCCCCGGATTTGACGAGCTGAGCCACGGTGGACTGCCGCGGTACCGCACCAGCCTGCTGAGGGGCGGCCCGGGCTCGGGCAAGACCGTGTTCGCCCTTCAATCCCTCGTCAACGCCGTGCGCGGGCGGCAGGAGCCCGGCATCTTCGTCGCGTTCGAGGAAAACACACACCAGATCATCGCCAATGCCGCCTCGTTCGATTGGGGCCTGCCCGCTCTGGCCAGGAAAAAGCTGTTTTTCCTGGATGCGAAGCTGTCGCCCGACGTCGTCAAGTCCGGCGAATTCGACTTGAGCGGCATGCTGGCCATGCTCAAGGCGAAGAAGGACGAGATCGGCGCGAAATGGATCGTGTTCGACGGCATCGATGTGCTGCTGACGCTGCTGCAGAACCCGATTGCGGAAATGCGGGAAATCTACCGCATCCGCGACTGGCTGGCGGACAACGAGGTGAACGCCGCCATCATCACGGCCAAAATCGATGGCGATAGTTCCCAGATCGTGAACTACGGCTTCCTGCAGTTCATGGTCGACTGCGTG
>Ga0326597_10013531_pt1 | contig 10723 bp, 7 predicted proteins | sample RVTome_12_FD_203789 | JGI IMG/M metagenome (GOLD analysis project Ga0326597, IMG submission 203789) | Soil microbial communities from uranium-contaminated site in the Upper Colorado River Basin, Wyoming, United States - RVT100D185 | ecosystem: Environmental > Terrestrial > Soil > Contaminated >... | reverse complement strand
TTATTAAAAAAAAATGTTTTTTTTTGCGCGACGCAGAAACTTAAGGATGTTGTGTTGATGCTGCAGTTTTTTTTCTAAAAGATTTCACAAGGGACATGAACCAAAGGGACAAGGAAATCACCACACCACGTTGAGATAAATGCAATTCATTTTTTTTGCTCGGGGGTTTTTCCACCGCAAAAACTCATTCACCCCACCGCAAAACTCATTCACAAAAATGAGTCACGAATTTCAAGTGGACTATGATGAATTACTCGGGGAAGGAGCATACGCCCAAGTGTGGTCTGCATTGCGTACTTGTCCAAAGATCCATGATTCGTTTGAATATGTCGCGAAAGTAACAACCTTTGGGGATCAAGGGGAATGGCCCAAATCGGTACCACCCCCAGTCAGTTTCTTCAGCACATACATTGAGGCATACCACGATCGGGAATTTCAAGTTTTATTGAAACTGCAAGATACAGGAGCAGTGCCCTTAGTTTTCTCTGAGTGGAAAGCAGGCGAGGACGGATTTCTTATTCTTGAGCGTTTGAATCCCAATCCGGTTGGCGAATTTGGAGAATCACACGCAAGGATTGCACGCGAGAATTTGCGGATGATTCATTTGCGTGGGTTCGCCCATTGTGATTTACACAGTGACAATATCATGTTCAAACCTGGCACGGATGAACTAGTATTCATTGATTTTCAATGCAGCCTGCGCCAAGGAGACGATCCGGGGCTACTTGAGTTTGCACAACACCAAGACATCATTGATCTGGAGAAAATTCTTAGAGATCTTTTGCCCACTCACAAACGCCTTCGCACTCACAAACGCCTTCGCACTCACTGACCTCAAACTCGCTCTCTCCGCGGGGAGCCTGAACAAATTTATTGATTTTCGTTGACATCAAATACAGGAAACGCAGACGACACTTCAAACCGCATCTCTTCACAAAACTTGTATCTAACAATATCAAGAGTTGGGAAGTGGACACATTCAATCATGCAGTGTGTTCGCTGATCTTCACAACACAAAAACGGGACCCAATTCTGCCGAGGAAAATAACGCAGCAAGGTATTCTTAAAAGTGGCAAAATCCTCCTTCTTCTTAATGTTTTTTTGCATCAAAAATGCGACGTAGAGATTGCTCAAGTTGCAAATCACCGGCCAGCCACGTTTGGCGTCTACAGTGGCCGTGGCTGGATTTGTCCACCCAATGTTTCCCACCAGATCGCCATAGTGTGCCTGCCATTCAGTTTTGAGCCATTCCGGCGCCTTGGACCACTCTGGTTTAACTTCGAGCGCGTCCACTTTCACTCCATTAATTTGGCCAGTGAATAAGACCTGATAAAACCACATTTCAAACCCCTTGAGACAGGGGATGCGACAACGCGTGTTCACGGCATCAACGTCCGCGATGTTGCCATGACCAAACACCTCACGGCGGTACTCCTTGCATTCGTCACTGTTCACTAACCACCGGGAAAAATAGTGCATCCGAAACCAAGTGCCAGATACCGCGGTCTTGATGAGAGAAGTTAACGCTTCATAATAATCTAGATCGTTTGCACGTTCATCTGAGACTTCGAAAAAGACAAACCGCCGCCCATCATTCCCATTGATAATATTGTAGGGCACACGATTGCACAACATCATCAACGTCACGACGTTGGGGGCTTCGTTGTTACCCCTGCGCGACTGTATGCCCTTGCGTTCCATAGGCACCATTAAATTCGCAATTAACTTTTTTAGGCTGCTGGAAGTTGAGGAATCGCTTAGACGTTCTTCATCGACTTCATCAATGTAAACCCACAAATATTCATGGAAGTTGCTGAAACGTGCGAGTGCGCTGCTCAAGTTCATTGCGCATACAGTGTCGCCAAACAACAGCCTCAATATCCAGTCGATGAATGTATTCTTGCCACATCCAGGAACTCCCACAAAGACGAATGCAAAACGCGGCTTGTACTCAATGGGATCGATTAGTCGTCCACTCAGCGTGCCAAGTAATTTCACGTAGCGTGATCGATCTTGTTTGCAAATAATGCGGAAGATATACTCTAAAATGGGATCAATAATACCTGCTGGATTGTCCGGTGGTACGCCAATCAGATTTGCAGGAGTGCCCATCGCCAAATTAAATACTCCATAAATCCTGCGTTCATCTGGTTTTGGATACCAAATCGTGCTATCAAATGAGCGGTGTTCGGGGTGATGCTGCCAAATTGTGAGTGCAGAAATGGGTTTTTTTTCTTCGGGTTTCTGTGGATTCGTTTTCCACACCTTGTAGCCAGGGTTGGCCTTGATGTAAGTCGAAATTGCGTGCGGGATAATTTCGTAAGAGCGAAACTGCGCATGCCATGGCTCTATCTCTTTCGGTGTCAGGACCATGATTTGTGTTCCGATCTGAGCACACCAGCGATTAAAATAGGCACAGAGGGCATTGTCAACTAGATATTCAGGAACCTGATCCATGTACTCATTAAATGCGATAATGGTCATGGGTTCGTGTTCCAAATTGAACATGTTGTCATTATTGTAGACGTGTTCCATGCTGTAGGGCCGCTCGGGATTGATACGTTCTTCTTCTTCTTGTTCTTCTTCATTCGCTGGAGCCATCAGCATTGGGGTGTAGACTTGGTAGTGATCGGTAGTGAAAACGGGCAAAACACGCAACGTAAGACGGCGATAGACGGCGAATCTCACGTATTGTGCAACACTGTTGCGTTCTGCTGGAGTCTCAATCTCGCGTTGAATTTCAGCAAGCAGGGGGACGCGCGTGAGCAAGTAGTGTTCATTCTCTGCGCCATTCGTTTCTAATTCCCTAAAGTAGTTATGTCGATTGATCGCACGTCTAAATGTGCCGTTCTTGAACCACTCGCCGAGGACATAAATTCTCAGTGGATCATATGCCATGCGAAGTGTGTCAAATGTCGCGTCGAATGTCATTGTGCGCATCGGGCCATGCATGCGTTGGATGTACTCTGTAAACTGTGTGCGCATTCGGGGGTATTCTAGTGCAGGAATGACAAAATCCGCCACGATGTGACACCCTCGCGTCTCCATGTCTTCTTGTGAACAGTTGTCAGCCATGCGTTTGTGACGATAAAGCAAGAAGATGTCTAACTTCTCCTTCTCGATTTGTTCGACGTTGAAACAGAGTCCGCTCTTGAGGCGTTCCATCAAGAATTGATTCATGAGAAGGACAATATTGTGGATCTCATCCTTCACCTGTTGGTTGGTGGGTTGCTCTGAGGGGGACGCGGATGATGAAGGAGGTTCCTCACGAGGTTCCGAATTCGGAAGAACTGGTGCTGGGTCCATGTAATGATGATTGTCAAGTTCCAAAACGAATCGCATCAATTCCATGCCTGGAACTTCGTGAATTGACATCCAATTAGCATCGTATGTCACTAGGCGTCCAAAATTCAAGGCCATGAACTGCGACAACGACCACCACAACAGGATCGATTGATTGGTTTGGAGAAAGCACCATCCATGACCACGTGACACTAACTCACCCGTATTCGCAGAATAATACTCCACATGATGTGTCGCCGCGTTCATTTTCAGCACGAAATTAAGCGCTTCAAATTTGCGTTTGTTTGCACGGGACAGATTTGGGGGCATTTTAAGGTTGCTGATTTCTTCCAGACGCGCGTCTCTTTCGGACTGCAAATAGTGTGTTTTGACCGCATTCCGAATCATCTGCGTCGTCATTGTGCCCACCGTCGCCTCGCGTGCATGTGGCAACAACGAACGTGCCAATTGTACTTCAATTGACATTTCCGTGTTTTTTTTTCGGTGTTCGAAGTGAGTTTTTTGCGTGTGCTTTTCTTTGAACGCAAAATTAAACACACAAAAAATCGGGATTTCGGGGTTTCTCGTTCGGAGTTTTTAAGAACCGGAAAAATTCGTGAGGGTGCCCCCAGACCCATCACCTTTCGAAAAAAATTCCTTAACACCCCGATCTGCCTCAAAAATGGTCACAAAAAGTGGTCGAGTTAAGGGGCAGATAGGGGTGTTAAGGAATTTTTTTCGAGAACCCCCCCTCTCAGAAGCACCCTCACGAAATTTTCCGGTTCTCAGAAACTCCGAGCAAAAAACCGAAAACCCACTGCAAAACTCACTCCAAACAAAACTCGCACATAAAATAAAAAATGAATTGGGTTTTAACTGAAAAAGTGTTGAATGTGGTGTTGGAGAATGAGAAATATGGGCCCGAAGATCGTGCTCTTGCTGCGAACATGATTGGCTGTTTGCAGAATACCTACGATGAAGCCCTGTCTCAATTCAGGTATTGGGGCTTGGAGTATGTCAATTTTTTGTATCGTTTGTATTGGATGAGGTATCGTTTGTATTTGATGAGAACGGACAATGAGCATTTGTCTTGTTGTTGCAACCCGTCATCTGCATTGAGACGGTTTATTGCCGATGTCGCCGTGGATGTGTTTGAAATGCATAAATTGAACATTCAGCAAGAGCCGTATTTGCTTACGGACGGTATGGAATACTCAGAATATTGCGAGTCTCGTCGAGGAAGTCTTACGGAACAGGAGGTTGAAAAGTATCTTATCCTCTTCAGCGATGAGATCGGAGACACTAATTGTGATCACTGGAGGAAGTGGGTTCGGGCATGTACTGAGAATTTTAATGTTGGAAATGGAGTGTTGTGATTGAAATAAACTATTCGGGGACACCACTTTCCAATGATTTGGGGGCTCCATTTCCCAAAGCCTTGTACTCCTCATTTTCCAGAGCCTTGTGCTCCTCATATGTCACGGTTGTTGCCGATGAAAAATGTTCAGGCACTGAAATTGGGTGGTCAGACACTGGAATTGAGGGTAACAACAATTTTACATAGCACAAGAACTCGCGGCTGTCTGCAATTAAGTCGGGTAACACTTTATTGATGACATATCCATGCCACCCACTTATGCAGGTTTCGATGAAGCGTGTGACTGAGAACTTGGAAGAGAAAATGTCAAAAGATAATGAAGTGATCAGATCTGCGTGCAGAAGCAGGAAGCTTCGAACGGGCAGTTCCCAACATGTGTTGTTTGTATGCCAAAAGTGATCCGTATTGTCTTTCAATTGGAGTGTGGTCAATATCGATTTCCAAGTTGACATTGCGTAACAAGCCAATCGGCAAACTGGTCAAGGGATTGTCAGAACAATACAACTTCTGCAAGTAAGTGAGACTACCCAAGGATTCCGGCAAACTGATCAATTGATTGTAAGAACAAAGCAACTCCAGCAAGGAAGTGAGACGGCCCAAGGATTCCGGCAAACTGGTCAATCGATTGTTAGAACAATACAATGATTGCAATGAAGTGAGACTCCCCAATGAATCTGGCAAACTGATCAATTGATTGTTAGAACAACTCAACCATTGCAAAAAAGTGAGGCTCCCCAAGGATTCCGGCAAACTGATCAATTGATTTTGATGACATATCAACTGTTGCAAGGAAGCGAGACTCCCTAAGGAATCGGGCAAACTGGTCAATTGATTGTAAGAACAATCCAGGTAATACAAGTAAGTGAGATTGCCCAAGGATTCCGGCAAACTGATCAATTGATTGTAAGAACAATGCAACTCCAGCAAGGAAGTGAGGCCACCTAGTGAATTGGGCAAACTGGTCAATCGATTGTTTGTACAAGACAACTCCAGCAATGAAGTGAGGCCACCTAGGGAATTGGGCAAACTGGTCAAGGGATTGTCAGAACAATACAACTCCAGCAAGGAAGTGAGGCCACCTAGTGAATCTGGCAAACTGATCAATTGATTGTTAGAACAATCCAACTTCTGCAATGAAGTGAGGCCACCTAGGGAATTGGGCAAACTGGTCAAGGGATTGTCAGAACAATCCAACTTCTGCAAGTAAGTGAGATTGCCCAAGGATTCCGGCAAACTGATCAATAGATTGTAAGAACATACCAACTACAGCAATGAAGTGAGACCACCTAGGGAATTGGGCAAACTGATCAATCGATTAAAAGAACATTCCAACCATTGCAATGAAGTGAGACCACCTAGGGAATTGGGCAAACGGATCAAGGAATTCCGAGAACAATCCAACCGTTGCAAGGAAGTGAGACTCCCTAAGGAATCCGGCAAACTGGTCAACCGACTGACACTGCAATCTATCACCCGTAGATTGTGAAACTGATCAATGTTTGGTGGAAATCGAGTTATTCCCAGATCAATAAAATTCATGATTGTCATATTCACGGAAATTCTTGGCGCTGCTGGAACCACTGGAACAATATCACGACGCCCGAATTCCTCGCGATTCATTTCCTCGGCAACCTCACGCCATTCTTCCGTGGTCCTGCGGCGGGAATAACTGGGTGGGTCCTGTTGATCAACCACAACCACAGGAGACAACTTGTTCCAATCCGATTGAATGGTCATTTGCATTATTTGATCTCTGGCCTTTTGTGTGACATTGAAGCCACCATTACTATCACGAATTTCACGGGGTGGTCCAGTCTCGGATATCACACTTCCCAGCCAACGTTGATAATATTCCAATTCTCTGAAATGAAAAAAGTGTCTGCGATGTGGCACAGTGATGACGTGCAAAATGATATAGTCCCCCATTGTAAGTTCCTCGCCGATAGTTTCACGGCTTATGGTGTCAATTCCAACCCCAATCTTATAAAGAGTGTCATTTGCTTCTTGAAGTTTGGGTAAATCATTCCAGAGGTTGCCAAAGACCGTGCTCCAACTTTCGTTGAATGGACAACTATTCGGACTTCGGTTGGTAGACACAACATACGGGCGAACCAATGCACTCAACTCGCGTAACACAGAGAAAACAAATAGATGATTTAGTTCATCACTGGGAAAAGCACGAATGACTAAACCAGCATCGATGACATCTTCATCAACCGGTTCAAATAATGGACAGTGAAACCCAGGATAAAGATATCTAGCGGTTGCGATCACAGGAATCCCAAACGCCACAGTCGTGTCACTCAAACGGAATGTTGATCGGCGAATAATCTGAGTGAGTAATTGTTCGAATTCCATACCATGGTGAAAATCGACCGTAATAAATTCACTGTGGTCGCCATATTTCACAAGCACTTGTTTGGGCTGCAGTTCTGTTCGTTTGAGACCACCGGTGTATTCTGGTTCATCAATGGGTCGTTTGACTTGAGGCCCACTCAACTCCTTACGGCGAGACCACCATCGATCAGTGTATTTAAAATTGAATAGTTTGGGGTCCATTCTTGTTTTTTTTTGTGGTATGAATATTTATTTTGGCCAAATGCATATATATTTTAAAACAACAAATCAATCGCTGTGCAATGGACCGAATTTTTTTGTAGTGTTTATAAAACCACACAAAACAAACTTCAAGACATTATTCCAACTCATTTTTTGTGTTTGGGTTTCTTTTTTTTTGTAAATTCTTTGCTATCCCCTCCGCAAAACTCATTCCCCTCCGCAAAACCTAAACCCCCGTGGATCAAAACATGCAGGTGGGAATGGGGGGTGGAACTTCCTTGCGAGCAGAAAACACGCGGGCTGCGAATGTGAGAATGTCGCCACGAACAGATGGCCACCACATTGGATCATATGGCACGCGACAACAGCAATAAACAGCCTCATCCATCGTCGGGTGATTCTTATTCGGCGGCAATCCACACACCACAAAATCTGACTCCTGTAAGTTCATCACGAACATTTGCATCTGTAGTTGATGCCAATAATAGGGCACGTGTCGTTTAACCGCGTCTTCGTTGGCATAATGCTCAGGGACTACCTTCTTGTAGTAAGGGGCCTTAATTTCGACATTCCTCCCAGACGCAGTGATGCGATCGGGTGTGCAGGCCATCCATGGAATCAGGGGGTGTTGGATGGCAGGGAAATGATCAAAAAGCACTTCACCCGTCCGTTCTGCATACATACTTGCAATAAATGCTTCCATGCGGTGTCCATGTTCTGTGGCTTCGTTTGGGGGTTCGCGCTCTCTCAGCCCAAGGATCATTTGCAGCAGATGTGTGTCTGTCCTGCATTTGGGCCCAAACTGCAATCTTCCCATTGCGATCACTGCCACCATACTTGCGGTGACAAAATGAATGCGATTACGGTTTTGGTGGTATTCGGCTGACAAATACTCCGGACCTTCACGCGTTAGCAAATACTTGACCTGTTCATGAACTTCATCCCATGAAATATCCCGTAGATTGTCGCTAATTCGCAACTGGAGATTTGTTCTTTCCCGATTTTCTGTTCTATCGACCACAATACTTTCGGAACGATCTCCGTCCCAGTCTTCCCATTCCATTTTTTTTTTGTTTTTGAAAATATATATTGTTTTTTAAATAGTGTTAAAATAAAATGGAAGAGTCGTGTGTGGAAACTGGATTGCGATGGCTGAATCGCGACTGCTTATGGATTGGAGATCCACAACGATCACACATTCTGAGAGTGGGTGCAGATGCATTGGAGCAGTTGGAAGATCACATTGACCAAGTGGATCTGGCACTCTTCAATAGTCTCTCCGTATTAACACCGGAACAACTAGATGCGCGCTTTTACATGTCAAGTGGAATCATTGCAGATGAAGCCGCGATGCGCCAGTTGTTATTGGCCGCGCATGCAAGCACAACACCGCGTCTGGCGATCAGTGAGACCTTGAAGTATTTGAAAGACAAGAAGATTCCGTTAGTGTGTCGTACCACTGGTCTGGCATGGCTCGATCGTGAATGTAGAAAGAACATCGACACCAATGAGGCACGCAGGCTGCATTGGGCTGTTATTTCTTTGGAAGAAATCCTGATCGACCCTAATTTTGAATTGAATGCACTTGTTGCGGCCAGTCACTGGACTATTGACGAAATAGAGTCGGCGATGACATATCCATGGATTGAACCATGGGAATTGTACAGTTTGAGGTTGTTGAATGCTGCCGGCCGCTTTCCTGGTGCAATACGTGAAACCATTGCGTTTTTGCATTCGCGGTTGGCGAACGTTGCTGTATTTTAGTTTTTTTTTCTATTGAACCAAAAAAAACAGTCGTGGGGCTTGAATCGGGCTCGGGAATCATGAGACTTCTTGCTGTGCGATTGGTCACATCCGGTGGCTGCATTGTAGTGACAACATCAACCACCGTCAATTTCCGGGTCATATCCATACCATGTGTCCCACCATATGGGTGAAGTCATTTTTTGCATATTTTAACACTCTCCGCAAAACTCTCACTCTCCGCAAAACTCTCCGCAAAACTCTCACCCCTCAACAAAAAACCTCACTCATCAAACAAATCTCACTTTTTGAATGGAAAAAACATTTTTGGTTATTGGCGCCGGAAGTCGCGCCGAGACTTACATGAAGTACCCACTCTGCAAGGTGGTTGGTGTTGCAGAGCCCGTTGATGCCCGCCGCGAGATGTGGAAGCAAAGTCACAACCTCCCCGATGAGCGTTGTTTCAAGACGTGGGAAGATGCCTTGAATCCACAAGTAGGCAAGATTGCAGACATGTGTCTCGTCAGCACGTTGGATCACCTGCATTTTGAACCAACAATGGCCGCTGCGAGACTTGGATATGACATCATTCTTGAGAAGCCAATGGCGTGTTTTCCTGAACAATGCGGAATGATTTGCATGACAGTGGAACAGTGCAAAGTGAATCTCTACGTTTGTCATGTCATGCGTTATCACCCACTCTATCGCAAATTGAAGGAGTTGTTGGACAGTGAAGTGGTTGGCATCATTCACAGCGTTCGTTGGCTGCAGCCCATCAACTTAATTCACTATGTCAAATCTTATGTGCGTCATCCAACGTGGTCGCGGGTTGAGGCGAGCGGTCCGCTGACACTGACCAAGGCCTGTCACGATTTGGATCTGATTCTGTGGCTTCTGTCTTCTCATGATTATAACGTTCTGTCTTCGTGGGCTTCTCGCAATGTGTTCGTTCCAGAGAATCAACCAGCCGAAGCCCAAGAGAGTGAGTGGTGCACGAAATGTCCCATCAACACGACGTGTCGTTGGTCTGCCCTTGAAAATTATGGCACGCACAAACGCTATCGACATTTTGTCACGGATCGCGTGGGAGAAGATGGTGTTCCAACGCGCGAAATGGCGATTGAAGACATGGCCTCCGGACCCTATGATCGCTGTGCTTACCGAACCAAAGCAAATGTCATGGAGCAGTATTTGGCTGCTATTGCCGTTCCATTCACTGGGAATCACAAAGCGCTTGTCAGTTTTGAAATGACCGCGTTTCATGATGATGTGTGCTGGCGAACTGCGACATTTATTGGCGAGAATGGACGCATTGAATTGAACGAACATGACACGACCTTGTTTGTTCAAAAGGGCACCAACAGTGATGGCAGTTCTGGTGAATCTTATTTTGCGTTCACTGCCAAGGACTGTGTCTTGCCTTCTGACACCATGAAGGGACACAGTGGCGCCGATTGGTGGTTCATGGACACGTTGATGAAGGGCGAAAACCTGACCACCGCCGAAGAATCTCTCCAGTCTCACAATTTGGCTTTTGACATTGATTGGGATTGCAATCATTACGATTGTAGAGACTAAGTTTTTATGTCAATAAATATTGACAAATCATCCTTTGAAGTGTATTTTGCGGGAGGATCGGTGTGAAGCAGTTTTGCGGAACTTCACACACAAAACAAACAAACACACACAAAATGAAAAGGAAACTGAAACAAACAGAATGGAAATGCAGATTTGAGGACATTCCTCCGGATTGCTACGAAG
>Ga0326597_10013530_pt1 | contig 10723 bp, 3 predicted proteins | sample RVTome_12_FD_203789 | JGI IMG/M metagenome (GOLD analysis project Ga0326597, IMG submission 203789) | Soil microbial communities from uranium-contaminated site in the Upper Colorado River Basin, Wyoming, United States - RVT100D185 | ecosystem: Environmental > Terrestrial > Soil > Contaminated >... | reverse complement strand
CCCGCTCGCTTGAAGTCATCAGCGAGGAGCGCCGGCCGGCGCGACGAGCCCCCCTCGACACGTGTTCCTCTCCCCGACTACACTCCGTCGGCGGCGCCGCTCCGGCGCCGCGAACGACGGAGGGCCGGTGCCGCGGATCATCCTCGCCGACAATCTCGAGGCGCTCGCCGCTATTCCGTCCGGCTCGATCGATCTCATCTACATCGATCCGCCGTTCAACACCGGGCGCGCGCAGGCGCGCACGCGCCTCAAGACGGTGCGCGATCCGAACGGCGACCGCACCGGATTCCAGGGCCGGCGCTACCGCACCGAACGCGGCGCCACACAGGCCTTCGCCGACCGCTTCGACGACTTCGTCGCCTTCCTCGAACCGCGTCTTCGCGAAGCGCATCGCGTGCTCGGACGCGCTGGATCCTTTTTCCTGCATATCGATCCGCGCGAGGCGCATTACTGCAAGGTGGCGCTCGACGGGATCTTCGGCCGGCGCTCGTTCATGAACGAGATCATCTGGGCGTACGACTTCGGCGGACGCTCGAACGTGCGATGGCCGGCGAAGCACGACCAGATCCTGTGGTACGCGAAGGACCCGCGGCGCTACACGTTCAACCACGACGCGATCGACCGCATCCCGTACCTTGCGCCCGGACTCGTCACGCCCGAGAAGGCCGCGCGCGGCAAGGTCCCGACCGACGTCTGGTGGCAGACGATCGTGCCCACGCACTCGAAGGAGCGCACCGGATACCCGACGCAGAAGCCGCTCGCGATCCTGCTGCGCATCGTCCGCGTGCATTCGAATCCCGGCGACATCGTGCTCGACTTCTTCGCGGGAAGCGGGACAACCGGGGAAGCCGCCGCACGGGAGGGCCGAGATTTCGTCCTCGTCGATCACAGCCTCGAGGCGGTCCGTCTCATGGCCCGACGTCTCGCCTTCGCGCATCCGTCATGTGAGGGATTTCGCATCGCCCGACCCCGGGATGCAAGACCGCGCAAAACGGCCGCCAGGCAAGGGAATGCTTGACTTCCCGGGCAGACAACTGTAAAATCTTGTGACTCAAAGAGGTTGCCGGGTCCGAGTCATCGCCTCTCCCCCAGGCGCGGCAGGATCTCGCACAAGCGCTTGCACTGAGTTCCGACATTAATGGTCGCCCCGCGGGAAGACCGGTTCGGGCCTCCTTCGCGGGAGCATGCGTCGCGACCCCCCTCGCGATGCGCATGACAGCGTGATTTGCGATCGTGACGAGCCTATCGTGCGACGGGCATCCGTGGAGGCGAGCATCATGCGCAACACCCGACCCCTGATCGCAGCGTGCCTCGTACTCGTGTTCCTCGACGTCTCCGCCGCGCTCGCCCAGAGCGTGGCCCGCTACGCTCCCGTCGTCCGCACCACCGGGATCGCGTACGAATCGATCGACTCGACGGGCTTCAGCCTCTCCGCCTGGCGAAACGGCTCGAGCAACGATGACAACCGGAGCTTCCCCGAGGCGATCGGCTTCACGTTCCACTACGACGGCCAGGCCTACACGACGTTCAGCGTCTCCCTGAACGGATTCGTCGATCTCTCCACGTCCACGGCGAGCGGCGCCGGCAACGGCGCTTACGGCTACTCGAACGCTCAATTCAGCGCGCCGAACGGCACGTTGCTGACGCTGGCTCCGCTCTACGACGATCTCCAGCACTCCGCTTCCGCGACGCTCAAGTCGAGCGTGATGTTCGAGGTGACGGGACTCACGCCGAACCGCGTGCTGACGATCGAGTGGATCGGTCTCGAGGCCGTCGGGTTCCCCGCGGGCGATCTCGACTTTCAGCTGAAGCTCTACGAGGCCACCGGCGCCATCGAGTTCGTCTACGGGCCGCTCGCGGGCGGCGGGGCAGCGTACACCTACACGTGCGGGATCAACGGACCGGCGATGCCGGCCGTTCCGACCGACGCCGAGCTGCTCACGCAGCAGACCGCGAACACCGACAACTTCGGGAGCGCGCCTCAGAACGCCCTGTCGGCGCTTCCCGAAAACAACTCGAAGCTCACGTTCACACCGGCCCAATCCGTCACGCCCGCGCCGCCGGCGCTCATGACGTTCGGCGGCGTCACGCAGACCGCAATGACCGTCGGGTGGACCGACTCCTCGTCGACCGAGACGTACTTCACGGTCTCCCGCTCCTCGGACGGCGTGTCGTTCGCTCAGGTCGCCTCGGTGCCTTCGACGACCGAATCCGGGATGGGCGCCACCTACTCGGCCCCGCAGTCGGGGCTCATTCCGGGTGCGACGTACTACTTCAGGATCACGGCGAACAACGAGGCCAGCCCGCCTTCCGCGTACCTCGCCGGCGACGACACGACGCTCCCGCCCGGCGCCGTGGCAAGCGTCCAGAGCGGGAATTGGAGCAACCCTGCGACATGGTCGACGGCCGCGGTGCCGCAGCCGACCGACAACGTGACGATCGCGGACGGCGACACCGTCACGATCGACACGGCGGCGACGTGCCTGGACCTCACCGTGGGTCAGGGCGTCTCCGGCGTCCTGCGGTTCGAAGCGGCGGCGGCGCGTACGCTCACCGTGGGTCTCGACGTGACCGTCGCGCCGGGCGCCGCGTTCGAGACGGCTTCCACCGGGACGCAGACAGGGCACGTGCTCTCGCTGGGACGGAACCTCGTCAACGGCGGCACGCTCGATCTCAGCACGAACGGCAACACCGCGGGCGCCGCGCTCGTTTTCACCGGGGCGACGAACGCCGCGTTCACGGGGAGCGGTGCGGTGAGCGACCTCCGCGCCCTGACGGTCAACAAGGGATCGAGTCTCGCGCCGGTCCTCGATGTCTCGCCGGACGCGCTCACGGTCCGCGGGGTCGCGACGGACGCGGCGGGCTTCCTCACGCTCGCGAACGGAACGCTTCGCATCGGTGGATCGTACGCGCTCACGAACCGCTTCTTCACGGCGGCCGCCTACACGATCCCGGCGAGCGCCGGCTTCTGGCTCGATAATCCGAACGTCACCGTCGCCGCGCAGTCGGCCGCGAACGCAGTCGTGAACGGGCTCCTCCGCATCACGCAGGGGACGTACAACGTCGGCACCGCGAGCGGCATGTCGCTCGGCGCGGGCGCGGGCGCCGTCTTCCAGATCGAAGGCGGCGCGTTGAACGTCGCCGGCCGGCTCAGTACCACGGCCGCCGTGACTTACGCGCAGAGCGGTGGCACGGTGAGCGTTTCGACGGTCGGCAATACCGCGTCGAGCAGCGGATCGTTCGAGCTCGCCGCGACGGGTACTTCGTTCAGCGCGACGGGCGGGGCGATCGTGCTCGTGAACGCGAACACGGCGGTCTCGAGCCGGCTCGACTACAAGGTCGTCGCCGCGCTTGTCGGCGCCGGCACCGGAACGCTCCAGGTCGGCAGCGCGGCGAGCCCGCCCTCCTCGAACTTCCGGATCGTCGGCTCGATGCCGCGGCTCGTCGTGGACGGTTCGGCGAGCGCGAAGACGGCGACGCTCTTCTCGAGCATCCCCACGCCGCAGGCGACTGAAGTCGTCGTCGAGCCGGGCTGCACGCTCAATCTCAACGGCTTCTCGCTCACGGTGCGCGGCTCCGTCACGAACGACGGAGCGATCACGGGTTCGACTTCCGGGAGCCGCCTCCTCTTCCTGGCCGTGTCTCCGCAGTCGTACGCCGGCTCCGGCACGGCGGTCGTCGATATTCTCGCGCTCGACAACGCGGCGGGCTTGACGATCGACGCGGGGGTGGCCTCGAACGTCGTCGCGCAGCGCGTGAACCTTCTTCACGGGCTCCTCTCGAACAGCCAGAAGCTCACGATCGGCACGGGGAGCGCGACTGTGGCGATGGTGCAGATCGGAGCGATCGCGTCGATGTCCGCGGGGGGATCATTCGACGCGCAGCCGGCGCTGAACCTCGGCGCAGGCGGATTCGAGATCCTCTACATGCCCGAGGACGCGCCTCGGACGACCGGTTTCGAGATCCCGCTCTCGCGCACGTTCAACAAGATCACGATGCAGAACGGGAGCGGCGTCACGCTCGCGGGCGGCGGCATCACGCTCACCTCGGGCCTCGTCCTGACCAACGGTATCTTCCATACCGACGCCTCGAACGTGCTCTCGCTCGCAAACACGATCGCATCTCCCCCGGGTGGTTCATCCGCGAGCTACGTGGACGGACCGCTCTCGATCGAGTTCGACGTCGCGACGCCGACCGCGCGCACCTTCGCGATCGGGCGTGCGGGGAAGTTCCGTCCGCTCACGCTGAAGAGCGTGAACACGTCGGACGTCTCACGCACCTTCACTGCCGAGATGCTCGACGGCGCTTCCGGCGGCACGCCCGAACCCCCGCTCGACACGCTCGATCCGGTTCGGAGTTGGCGCATCGCGGGCTCGTCGAACCTGAACGACGGCGCGCGCGTCAACCTGACGTTCGGATCGGACGACGGCGTCACGGATGTCGCGAACGCCCGCGTGGCGCAGAGCGCAGGCCTCTCGGGTACGTACTCGAGCCTGGGCGGGGTCGCCACGGGGAATCCCTCGATGGGGAGCGTCGAATCGGTGTTCAATCTCGTTCCCGGCAGCGATTACTTCACGGTCGCCGTCGAGTATCCTCCCATCACCTGGGACGGCGGGGCCGGCACAGCGAACTGGGGCGACGCGCTCAACTGGAACACGGACGCCGTTCCCGATTCCTCCACGCGCATCCTGCTCTCGGCCGTGTCGCCTGTCGCGATCGACGTGAACGGCGCCTTCGCCTGCGCCGGACTCTCGATCCGCGACAACGTGACGCTCGATCTCCTGGCGAACGCGCTCGACGTGAGGGGCTCGTTCGATCAGACGGCCGGCACGGTGCATGTTTCGGACGGGGCGCTCGCGGTCGATGGCCCGTTCTCGCTGTCGGGCGGCACGTTCGACATCGGCGCGGGCACGGCCTCCGCCGGCGGCGCCATGCTCCTCGGCGGCTCCGCGGTGACGCTCGTGACCGGAACGCTCGCGGCGGACGATGACTTCACGCTCGCCTCCGGCTCCATCGCGCTCGGCTCCGGAACGCTGGAGGTGAAGGGCGCCTTCGCCGCGAGCGGCGGCACGTTCACCGCCGGAAGCGGTACCACCGTCTTCTCCGGCGAGGAGCCGCAGTCGATCGGTGGCGGCGTGACCCATCACGATCTCGTCCTTCGCGGCGGAGGCGCCGCGGGGAAGACTCTCGCGGCGGGCGCCGCGTACGCGGTCGCGAACGACTTCGCCGTCGAATCGACCGCGCAGCTCGGAGTGAGCGCCGCCGCCGCCACGACGATGACGGTCGGCGGGAACTTCTCCTACGGCGGCTCGACGGGCGGGCCGAACCTCGCCAGCCTCACGATCCAGCTCACCGGTTCCGGGAAGACGATCGGCGGGTCGTCGAAGTCCGCGCCGCTCGCGCGCCGCGAGCTTCCGGGCCGCGACGCCTCCGGCGACCGGTTCGTCAGCTGGCTCACCGATCCCGCGTCCGCCACCGGTCCCGCGGGCGCGGACGGGAAGCCTGCGCTCGCTCTCGAGAACACGTACGAGAAGAGGCGGGCGGACATCGAACGGCTCCTGCTGGAGACGGGCGCGGAGCACCGGCTCGTCGTCGATCTGGACGACGCTACGCTCGAGCGCAACCCCGCGCCGTCCGTGCCGCTGACGAAGGCGGCGTCCACCTTCGAGATGCTCGTCACGGTCGCCGCGGGCGCCGGCTACTCGCTCGGCGAAGACATCGCGATCGGGAGCGGCCGGACGCTCTCCGTCCAGGGGCGGCTCGATTGCGGCGCATGGCGGATCGGCGGAGACGGCGGCGTGGCGCTCGGCGCCTCCTCGACGCTCGGGACCGGATCGACGGATACTCTCGGGCTCGGCGGCACGCTCGTCAATACCGGCGTGAACAGCTACTCGAGCGGATGCACCGTCGAGTACAACGCGGCTGCGGACCAGACGATCCATCCCGCGTATCATCCAGCGGCCGCCATGATCTACACGGCCGGTTCCGGCACGAAGACGCTCTCCGGGAACAAGTCGATCACCGGCAACTCGGGCGCGCTCCTCACGAAGGGCGCACTCGTCGTCGCGGCCGGCTCGACCTTCTCGGACGGCGGGAACATCCTGTCGTTCATAACGCCCGGCTGGGCGAACGTCATCATCCACGGCGGCTACGCGTCGTCCGGCTCCGGCGGCATCTCGTACGAGTCGGGTGCCTTCTACTCGAATATCCTCGCCGAAGACGGGACCGCCTTCGGCGATCTCGCGATGAACTTCCTCGGCTCCGTCTACACGGTCGACCTGAACGCACAGGGCGTGGCGAATCTGAGCTTCCGCAACATCGTCTTCGGCGGCACGGCGGGCGCGGGGAACGCGGGCGGCACGCTCCTCCTCAACGAATCGGGCACGACGTACGTGACCGTCACGGGCGACGTCACGATCGCTCCGGAAGATCCTGCGCTGACCGGCGGCGGATTCGCGGGAATGGCCCCGGCGGCGGGGCTCGTGACGGTTCTCGGAAACGTGATCTCGACGAGCACGGCCGCCGCGCAGCCGATCTTCAGCGACTCGGGGACGAACGTGCTCGTCATGGGCGGCTCGGCCGCGCAATCGTTCACGCTCGCCGCGTCTGCGACGATCTTCACGGGCGCGACATGGCGGATCACGAACCCCGCCGGGGTCACGCTCGGAGGAAGCGGCATCGACGTGACGATCGGCGGCACGCTCGACCTCGCAGGCGGGAACGTCGTGACCGTTTCGAACACGCTCGCGCTCGCGGCGACCGGCTCGGTCATGCGCACGAGCGGACACGTCGCCGGCCCGTTCCGGAAGCCGGTTCTGGCCGGACCGGGCGTCGGGCTCACGTTCGAGATCGGCACGGGCGCCGACTTCACGCCGGTGGACGTCAATTTCGGCACCGTCTCCACCGCCGGCGCGCTCACGGCCTCCTCGACGGCGGGCGATCATCCGAACCTCGCCGCCTCGGGGATCGATCCCGCCCAGAGCGTCAATCGCGTCTATTCGCTCGCGAACGCCGGCGCCCTCTTCGACACGGCGGGTGCGACGTTCCACTTCGTTCCGGGCGACGTGGACGCGGGCGCGGACACGAGCGGCTTCATCGTGCGCCGCTGGATCGCGCCCGACTGGTACCCGAGCGCCGCGGGCGCGCGCACCGGGACGAGCACAGAGGCCACCGGGCTCACGGCGTTCGGAGAGTTCGCGATCGGGGAGGAAGCGTCGCACATCATCAACGCGTCGTCGAATGCCGGCGGCACGATCGACCCGTCCGGGACCGTTCTCGTTCCGCCGGGGGAGAGCCGCCTCTTCACGATCGCTCCCGACTCGTGCCACACGATCGCCTTCGTCCTCGTGGACGGGGTTCCCGTGGGCGCCGTGACGAACTACACGTTCACGAACGTCCACGAGAGCCACACGATCGAGGTGGTGTTCGCGATCCGCACGTTCACGATCATGCCCTCGGCCGGCCCGCACGGAACGATCGCGCCGGCGGAGACGCTCGTCGTCAACTGCGGCGCCGACCAGCGCTTCGACGTCGTCGCCGACTCGTGCTATCACGTGGCGGACGTCGTCGTGGATGGAGGCTCGGTCGGCGCGGTGTCGAGCTACACGTTCCAGAACGTGGCCGCCGGGCACACGATCTCGGCGACGTTCGCGATCGATCTCTACGCCGTGACCGCCACCGCGGGCGCGGGCGGCTCGGTGACGCCGGCGGGCGTGACGCAGGTCGCCTGCGGCGAGAGCCTGCTCGTCGCCATCGCTCCCGACTCATGCCACGTGATCGCCGACGTCCTCGTGGACGGGAACTCCGTCGGCCCGGTGACGAGCCATCTCTTCGCCGGCGTCACGGCGAACCACACGATCGCGGCGAGCTTCGAGGCGATCGTCTTCACGATCGCTTCGTCCGCCGGACCCGGAGGCTCGATCGATCCGGCCGGTCCCGTCTCGGTGGAGTGCGGCACGGACCGCGCGTTCTCGATCGTGCCGGATCCGGGATACGGCATCGCGAACGTGCGCGTCGATTCCGATTCGATCGGGCCGGTCGCCGGATACACCTTCACGGGGATCACCGCGGACCACACGATCGAAGCGAGCTTCGTCCTCACGGCGCCGAACGTGGTGACGCTGGCGCCGTCACCGGTCTGCATCTCGACCGTGGAGCCGTGCGTGACGGTTCCGATCAACATCTACAGGTCGGACGCCACGCCGATTCGCGCCTACAGCGTCACGATCGCTCTCTCGCCGGAGCTCCGGCTCTGCGAGCCTGGGCCGTCGATCTCCCAAGGGAACTACTTCGGCGCCCGACCGGCGGCATTCCAGGTCGTCGATCACCTCGACGGCACGTACACGATCGACGCATCGGTCCTCGGGTGGCCGTGCGATGCCGCCGATTCGTTGGGGACGCTCTTCACGGTATCCGTCGAGAGCGCCGGCACGGACGGCACGGGATCGGTGGACCTGACGAACCTCGTGCTCCGCGACTGCTTCAACGAGGACATCGCGTGCGCGTCGGGCCCGGTGGCGACGTTCACGATCGACATGACGCCGCCCGCCGCCGTGGCCGGTCTCACGGCCACGCAGGTGAAGACGGGGAACGACGCGGACGGGACGACGAAGGTGTCGCTCGCGTTCACGCCCCCCGTGGACGCGACGGCCGAGGTGTACCGCGCGCCGTACGCCTCGGCGGGCGTGAACGCGTACCCCGAGTACGACGACGTTCCGGGGGCCGCGGCGCCGGCCGCGCCGTCGTATCCGCCTGCAGCGCCGTGGGCGCTGGCCACCACCGGCGGGAGCGGCGGCATCGACGAGACCCCGGTGCGCGGATTCTGGTACTACGTCGCCTTTGCCAAGGACGCGTGCGGGAACGTGTCGGCCGCCTCGACGATGACCGGCGGCACGCTCAACTACCACCTCGGCGACACGCACGACACCGTCACCGATTGCGCGGGCGACAACGTCGTTCTCACCGCCGACGTGAGCTTCCTCGGCGCGCACTACGGCGACACGCTGTCGACCGGCAGCCCGCTCGCCTGCCTCGATGTCGGGCCGACGGACGATCTCTCGACGGACGGCCTTCCGACGACCGACGACGTGCTCGATTTCGAAGACCTCATGATGTTCACGCTGAACTACGCCGTGTTCTCGTCACCGGGCGGCCCGCCGCAGGCGGCGGACGAAGTCGTCGTCGAGGCGCCGGCGGCGGTCGGCGCCGGGGCGGACTTCACGGTCACCGTGCGGGCCCGTGGAACGGGCGCGCTGCGCGGTGTGTCGTTCCGCCTCGCGTGGAACGCGGCCGTCGCGGCGCCGGTCGCGGTGGCGGGCGGCGCTCTGCTCGATGCGAACGGCGGGGTCGCGTACTCGCCGGGAGCGGGCGCTCTCGATGCGGGCGTGCTCTCGGTGGACGGACTGCTCGGCGAAGGGGTGCTCGCGACCGTGACGTTCCACGCGGTCGCTTCAGGCGATCCGCAGATCGCGATGGCCGAGATCGAAGGGCGCGACTCCGAGAACGCGGTGGTCGCGATCGGATCGAGCGTGGTCGGCGCGGCCGAACCCGAAGCGCCGCGCGCCGTGGAACTCCTGCCGTGCGTTCCGAACCCGTTCAATCCCAGGACGACGATCGGGTTCCGTCTGCCGGCTCGAACCGTGGCGGAGCTGGCGATCTATGCGATCGACGGCCGCCGCGTCCGCGTGCTCGCCTCGGGGCCGCACGACGCGGGCGAGCACCGGGCGGAGTGGGACGGCCGGGACGAGCGCGGGCGCCCGGTGTCGTCGGGCATCTACTTCGCGAGGCTCCGCGCGGCCGGCGTGACGCACACGCGGGGCGTGACGCTGCTCAAGTAGGGCGGCCGCGACGACCGAGCGGCCGCGCCTCACGGCTGCGCGCCGCCCTCGCCGCCGTTTCCGTTCTTGCGCCGGCGCGTGACGGACCACGCCACGATGAGCGCCAGGCCGATGATCATCGGGATCAAGCCGATCGACATTTCCTGCAGCCGATCGTCGCCGCCCAAGGCGACCGCGAAGAAGGCGACGAGCGAGAGGCCGACGCCTATCGTAACGATGCCGCCGACGAGGAGCCCGTTCGGGTTCTGCTGCTTCACCTCCGACGCCATCTGGGCCGTGATCGAGCGCTCGAGCTGCTCGGTCATGCCCTTCTCGAACGCCGCCATCCGATCGCGATGGAGCATCTCCCGCGCGTGACGCTTCGTCTTCTGCTCCTCGAGACCGTGGAAGAGGAGCCAGAGGATGCCGAGCACCGGGATGATGACCCAGGCGACCCCCGCGAGAGGCGTCACGATGTTCTCGAGATCGCCGTTTCCCATCAGCAGATCGAGCATGCTTCCTCCTGTCCTTGCGAGACCTCGCGCGTTTCCGCGGCGACGCCGCGTTCGGTTCGTGGCTCCTCCGGATCGCCCGCAACCTGGCGATGGACCGTCACCGGCGCGCGGGGCGGCGCGGCGCGCACGTCGGCCTCATCGAGGAGACGGGCGAGCCGGGCGACGCCGCGCCGGCGGATCCGGGGCTCGGACCCGCCGAGGCCTTCGAGCGGCGGCGGCTCGAAGCTCGGCTCGCGTCCGCGCTCGGCAGGCTCTCGGAGCCGGACCGCACCGCGGTCGTGCTCCACGATCAGGAAGGTATGAGCGCACAGGAAGTGTCCGAAGTCATCGGCGGCAGCGCGGGAGCGGTTCGGGTGCGGCTCTACCGCGCGCGACGGAAGCTGCGCGGATGGC
>Ga0326597_10013529_pt1 | contig 10723 bp, 9 predicted proteins | sample RVTome_12_FD_203789 | JGI IMG/M metagenome (GOLD analysis project Ga0326597, IMG submission 203789) | Soil microbial communities from uranium-contaminated site in the Upper Colorado River Basin, Wyoming, United States - RVT100D185 | ecosystem: Environmental > Terrestrial > Soil > Contaminated >... | reverse complement strand
CGTCGGGCGGTCGCAGATAGAGCGGCCGCACCGGGCCGGCCGGCGGGGCGCCGCGCAGTTGACGCAGCGCAGCGGCGGCGACCCCCTCGGCATCGGGCGCCGAATCGGCCGCGATCACGCAGCCGACGCGCTCCTCGAGCGCAGCCGCCGCGGCCGCCGCGGCATCGCCGGCGATCAACAGCGGCGCGCCCACCGCGAAGCCCGAGGCGGAGCCTGGAGCAAGGCTTGCGACAAAATCGGCGAGGTGGACGGGGAGGAGCGCTTGCGGCGGGCCAAGCGGCGCGGTCGCATCCGATGCGAACAGCTGGACGTAGAGATCGGCCCGCCGGCTGTCGATGGCAACCAGCAGCGCCGGACAATGCCCGCCGCGGGTCGCGGCCGCGCGGGCGGCGACCGCGGCAAAGCTGGTGACGCCAACCAGCCGCGCCCCGGTGGCAAGTGCGATGCCGTGGGCGGCGGCGAGGCCGACCCGGATCCCGGTGAACCCGCCCGGCCCGATCGCGACAGCGACCGCGTCGAGTTGCGACGGGGACAGCCCGGCTCTGTCCATCACGCGCTCGACCATCGGGAAGAGCGCCTCGGCATGGCCGTGGCGCAATACCCGGCACTCCGCCGCCAGCACCGCGCCATCGCGCGCGACCGCCACCGAACAGCCCGATCCAGCGGTCTCGATGGCGAGGAAGATCGATGCGGGCCGGTCGAAGGGCGACGGGGCCAGGGCGCGCGCTGCCGTCACAGGATCTGGCACGCCTCATCCGGTACGGGTCGCTGCTCGTCGGGCGGGGCTGGCCCCGTTCGGCGCGCTGCGGCTCAAACGGCCCGCACCTCGACGATTTCGGGGATGTAATGCCGCAGCATGTTCTCGATGCCGGCCTTGAGGGTCGCCGTCGAACTCGGGCATCCCGAACACGAGCCCTGCATATGCAGGTAGACGACGCCGTCCTCGTAATCCTCGAAGGTGATGTCGCCGCCATCCATCGCCACCGCCGGGCGCACCCGGGTTTCCAGCAATTCCTTGATCTGGGAGACGACCTCGTCATCCTCTTCGGAGGCGTCACCGGCCGCCGCAATCGCGTCGCCGATGATGACCGGTCGCCCGGCGGTAAAATGCTCCATGATCGCCGCGAGCACCGCCGGCTTCAACTGATGCCACTCGCTGTCGCCGTGCTTGGTCACGGTGATGAAATCGGTGGCGAGAAAAACCCCGGCGACTTCGGGCAGCTGAAACAGCCGCTCGGCGAGCGGCGAGCGCGCCGCCGCGCCGCGTTCGGGAAAGTTGGCGGTCCCCGATTCCATCACGGTGCAGCCGGGCAGGAATTTCAGCGTGGCCGGGTTCGGCGTCTGCTCGGTCTGGATGAACATCAGTACGCTCCGCGACAGAGGGAAGAGGAATAGAGGTGATATAAGCATGGGTCTTCGCCGCAGTGAATCAACCCTGGCGCCGCGCGTCTATGCGTTGGAAATCGTCCCGAAACACCAGGATGCCGACGCGGCGCCGCAGCAGAGGCCGATTGACCCCTTGCCAACCGGAACAAACCATGTACACTGCGGTTTCGCCGTGCGTTGCGCGGCTTTGCCCGGTGTGGAATAACCAAGGGAGCGGAATCATGCAGACCGCGTTGCGCCTTTTGGACAAGGACATGATGGACAAGCAGCGGGCGTTGGATGCGGCCCTCGGGCAGATCGAGCGCGCCTTCGGCAAAGGCTCGATCATGAAGCTCGGCTCGCGCGAGGCCGCGTCCGATATCGACGTGATCTCGACGGGGTCGCTCGGGCTTGACATTGCGCTCGGCATCGGCGGATTGCCGCGCGGCCGGGTCATCGAGATCTACGGTCCCGAAAGTTCGGGCAAGACGACGCTCGCCCTGCACGTCATCGCCGAGGCGCAAAAGGGCGGCGGCACCTGTGCCTTCATCGACGCCGAGCATGCGCTCGATCCGCCCTATGCCAAGAAGCTCGGGGTCGATATCGACAATCTCCTGATCTCGCAGCCCGATGCCGGCGAGCAGGCGCTTGAGATCGCCGATACGCTGGTGCGTTCCGGAGCGGTCGACGTGCTGGTCGTCGATTCGGTCGCCGCGCTTGTGCCGCGCGCCGAACTCGAAGGCGAGATGGGCGACAGCCACATGGGGCTGCACGCGCGTCTGATGAGCCAGGCGCTGCGCAAGCTCACCGGCTCGATCTCGCGCTCGCGCACGATGGTCATCTTCATCAACCAGATCCGCCTCAAGATCGGCGTCATGTTCGGCAACCCGGAAACCACGACCGGCGGCCAGGCGCTCAAATTCTATGCCTCGGTCAGGCTCGACATCCGCCGCATCGGTTCGATCAAGGATCGCGACCAGATTATCGGCAACCAGACCCGGGTCAAAGTGGTCAAGAACAAGATGGCGCCGCCGTTCAAGGTGGTCGATTTCGACATCATGTATGGTGAGGGAATCTCCAAGCGCGGCGAGTTGATCGACCTCGGCGTGCAGGCCGGGGTCGTTGAGAAATCGGGCTCGTGGTTCTCCCATGACGGCCAGCGAATCGGCCAGGGGCGCGAAAACGCCAAACAGTATCTGAGGGATCACTCCGAGCTCGGCGAAGTGATCGAGCGCGCGATCCGCGCCAATGCCGGCCTCGTCGCCGACGCAATGATGGCCGCGCCGGAAGAAATCGCCGCCGAGGAGTAGGCCCGCGCCGACGGCAACGCGGCATTCGCCTGTCGCCCCGGCAGGCGTGTGCAACGGCACTCGATGGCGCTTATCGCATGCTGCGAGAGCGGGATGGCAACAGCGCGCGCCATCAAGTATCGCTATCGCAGCGTCGGAGTGCGGTTAATCGGAACTTTATCTCTTCGTCGTCACTCGGGGGGCTGTGACCCCACTACATAGCGTCTACACGCCAACCGGCCGCCCCAGCCATCACCCGCTATGGCATTGAAAAAAATTGGCGCGCCCGAGAGGAGTCGAACCCCTAACCCCCAGATCCGTAGTCGTGTAAAACGCCATCACATAGCGTAACCTCGGAAAACAAATCTGGTGTCTTGAAGCGCTCATTCTCCTTGATTTCCGCGAAAAACTGGCCTACTCCTAGCGCGGCGGGTAACACCGCGGAACACGGCATAACCGGCCTGGCCTGTTACCCGTGTGTTACCCGCGAGGCCGCGAGAGGGGAGCACCAGACATGCCGAAACTCAAGCTCACGGATGCTGCGGTTCAACGGCTCAAAGCGCCGGACGGCGGACGCGTCGATTATTTCGACGCCACCCTGCCCGGCTTTGGATTGCGGGTTTCCGGCAAGACCGATCGCACCCCCGAGGGCCGGCGAAGCTGGTTCGTGTTCTACCGCTTCGGCGGCCAGCAGAAGCGGTTGACGATCGAGCCGGGCTATCCGGCCCTCGGGCTCGCCAAGGCGCGCGAGCGCGCCTACGCCGCATTCCAGGCGATCGAGCGCGGCGAGGACCCGGCCGCCGAGAAGCAGGAGGCGAAGGCCAGCCGCGAGCGCGCGCCGGCCAAGGAGCGCAAGCCGGACACCATCGAGAACGTCGTCGACCTGTTCATCAAGCGGCACCTCGAAGCAAAGCACCGGGCGCCGCGCTATATCGCCGAGACGCGCCGGCTGTTCGATCTGCACGTGCTGCCGCGCTGGCGCGACCGCGAGCTGAGCGGCATCACCAAGCGCGACGTGATCGACATCCTCGACGAGATCGCCGATCGCGGGACGCCGATCGCCGCCAACCGGACCCACGCCGCGATCAGCGGACTGTTCAGCTTTGCGATCGGCCGCGACATCATCACCGTGTCGCCCTTCGTAAAAATCCCGAAGCCGGGCGCCGAGACGAAGCGCGAGCGCGCGCTGTCGCCGGCGGAGATCGCCGCCGTGTGGACCGCCGCCAGCGAGATCGCCTACCCGTTCGGCCCCTATTTCCGCATGTTGCTGGTGACCGCGCAGCGCCGCGAGGAAGTCGCCCGCATGCGCTGGGCCGATATTGACCTGGCCGAAGGGACCTGGACCATCCCGAGCGACATGACCAAGCCGGGCCGCGCCCACGTGGTGCCGCTGTCGCCGCTGGCGCTCGCCCTCTTGGCAGATACCCCACGCACCGGCGCCTATGTGTTCAGCACCGGACGGCAGCGCCTTCGAGCGGGCGCCGGCGCCGGTGATGATCGGCGGGGCGATGCGCCGATCAGCGGCTACAGCAAGGCCAAGCGCATCCTTGACGAGAAGATCGCCGCCGGCGAGGAGGTAGTGGCGCCGTGGACGATCCACGATCTGCGGCGCACCGCGGCAACGATGATGGCGAAGCTCGGCGTGGCGCGCTTCACGCTGAGCCGCATCCTCAACCATGCCGACCAGAGCGTGACCGGGATCTACGACCGCCACGAATACCTCGCCGAGAAGCGCCACGCGCTGGAGCAGTGGGCGCAATTCCTCGAACAGCTCACGAGCCCGGCCGGTGACAAGATCGTGCCGCTGCGGCGGGCGTGAGCCGATGTCCGCATCATTGGCCGGCTTTCTTACCCTCCCCGAGGCGATCCAGCGCATCGGCCCGCGCGTGCAAGCGGATTGGACGGGTTCGGAGCATGTCGCGCCGAGCGCACGCGACGACGCGGCGAAGCTGCTGGAGGTCTTTGAACTCGACGCGGCGCAGCTTGAGCGGGAGGAAGCGGCTTGGGTCCGAAAGATCATGGCCGACGCCAAAGAGCAGCGCGCCGCCGGCGCACCGCGATCCGGGATAGCTGAAGCAATACCCAAGCTATTAGAGATAATCGAAAAAACAAACGATCCGACCACGCGCGCGCGTCTGGAGCGGTTTTGCGAGTTTCTAAAGAATAGCAAGAACAAGAGATACAGAGGCCGGCGCCTCAATGCGGAAGCCCGCGCAAACAACATCCGTCATCGTCTGGTTGAGGAAGCGTTCGACCGGCAAGAAGCAAATGCAGCGAGGCGGCAACGCTGGAACCGTGTGCATGCGGTGATCCGAGACAAGGTGTTTGCCGGCGATCTGGAAGCGGCGCCCATGCTGCCCAATGGCGAGGTCGTCTATCCCACGGCCGAGCATTGGAAAGCGGCTTGGCCGGCGGCCGGCGAGGCGCTGGCCCGCGTGCCGCATCTTGGTTGCGGGTGGCCGGCCGAAGTTCTGTTCGCCGTAGGCGATTTCGATAACACGTTTCGAAAGGACACGCCCGCAGAGGCGGCCGCCCAAGCTCAGCCAGCGCCGGCCCGCAACGCGAGCATCGCCACCCGTGGTCAATCGGGACCAAGGACGGGACCGAAGACAAGGAAAACGCAGAAAATGGCAGACGATCTACTTAGAAAACTGCGCGACAAAACCCTTACCACTGACGCGTTAGAGAAAACGTCTGGTCTGGCTCTTGGAATGGACTACAGGCTTGGGGAAACCTCCGCGCTCAAGGCCCGAAAGTCTGCAATCACACTGTTCCGCGCTAATACAATAGTGGGGAAAACCGATTAGAAATAAATAGGGCGGCCGATCTTCTGGCCGTGAGTATTGCCCCGCGTTCATCGCGGAGGCAGGCGCATGCAGGGAGTTACACAACCGAGGCAGGCGGCGCCATATGGTGGCCGCCGTTTTGTGCGGTTCCCACGGCTGGCACCCGATTTCGGCATCACCTATTCGCGGATGCACATCGACCGGCTGGAAAAGCTCGGGCGCTTCCCTAAGCGAGTGCCGCTCGGCGAGAACAGCGTCGCCGGGCTCGAAGACGAAATTATCGCGTGGCAGGACGAGCGGATCGCCGCCCGCGATCGACCGCCCGAACCGGAGCCGGCGGAGGCAGCTTAGCCGTGGACCAGGCCGCGCCGTTCTCCGGCGTGTCGGTCATCCTCGAAATCGTCGAGGACATGACAGCCGCGTTGCGCCGTATCGAGGACAGCCGGGCGATCAGCGCGGCCGAGAGCCGGCAGCTCGACACACTGGAATTGCTGAGGGACGGGTTACGCCTCGCGCTGCCTCGCGCGACATCGGCGGCCTTCATGGGCAGCGTGGCGGCGCCGCTCATCGAGTTGTTATCGCAGGCCCATGACGCGACGGCAGCCGGCATCGCCATCCCCGACCTGCTCGACATGCGCGCTGCCGTGCCGCGCGGCGGCCCTCACTGGCACCCGCTACAGCTCAGCATCGAAAGTCTGACCTGGTGCGGCGTAACGCGGACCGTGGATGACCTGCGGCTGATCTGCCAAGTTGGAGTGTCCAGCATTGAGCGGCAGCAGCAGCTCGATTGCATGCGCGAGCTGCAATCCGCCCTGGCAACCGTGATCGACCTCGACGCCACGCATCGGCGGTTTCACCGCGCCAATGCGCGGGTTCAAGCCGGAATGGCCGACGCCGCCAAGAGCATCACCGATCAGCTCCCGGCGATCCGCGCCGAGGCCGCCGCGATCCGGGCACGCCGGCGATGAACCCGAGGGCGCGGCAGACCGCCGTGGAGCTGCGCGCGCTGGACGCCGCGCTCGGCGACTGGGCGGCGCAGTGCGACGGCAAGGGTCTCGGCGGGATTGTCGGCGAGGCAGCGCGCGAGGCAGGGATGGCCGCCAATGCGGTCGCCGATGCGGTGCATGCCGGCTGGCGGGCGGATGACGCAATCGCGCGCTTCGGCGCGGCGTGGGGACGCCTGTTGCGAGAGATCGCCCGCTCGCTTGCGGCGACAACCAGGCGGCCGATATCAGCCCGCCAGCTCGATGCCGTCAGGGAACACCAGCGATGACCGCGCCAGCGCCTCATCGGTTCCCAATCGAGATCGGCGATCTTGTCGCTCGCCTCGCCGATCGTGCGCCGGAGCTGCCCGCGACATCCTGCCGGCCGGCATCCGGCGCGGCAGCGAGTGGACCGTGGCCGGCGCGGATAGCCCGCTGGGCTGTTCGATCAGCGTGCACCTGGCTGGCAGCAAGGCGGGCGTATGGGGCGGCTGGGCGGCCGGCAAGGGCGGCGACGCGCTCGACCTGATCGCCGCCGTCAAATTCGGCGGAAACAAGCGCGAGGCGATCCGCTGGGCGCTCGACTGGCTGCGCATCGACCCGAAGGACCGCGAGCCAACCGCCCCGGCGCCGGGCGCGAGGCACCCGCAGAAGCCGGAACCGAACGCCGAGCAGAAGCGCGGCGCTGCCTTCCGCCTCTGGCTCTCAGGAACGCCGCTGCGGCCGGGTGACGAGGCTTTCGATTATCTGGCTGACACGCGCGGGATCGACTTCGCGGCGCTCGGCCGCGTGCCGCGGGCGCTGCGCTACTTCGGCGGCCTGACAAACACCGAGGCCGGCCGGCGCTTTCCGGCGCTGCTGGCCGCCGTTGTCGGGCCGCGCGGCCGGTTTCTGACCGTGCATCGGACCTGGCTCGAACGGCAGAGCGATGGCCGCGTGTTGAAGGCGCCAGTCGCCGAACCGAAGAAGGTCTATGGACCCTCAAAGGGCGGCATCATCCCCTTGTGGCGCGGCGCGTCGGGTAAGCCGTTGAAACAGGCGCCGCCGGGCGACACGCTGGGACTGACCGAGGGCATAGAAAACGCCCTTTCCTACGCAGTCGCGGTGCCCGAGCACCGGGTCGCGGCGGCGCTGAATGTGGGAAATCTGGCGCATCTGCGCCTGCCGCCGGCAATCGGAACGGTGATCGTCGCGGCGGACAGCGACAGGCCAGGCTCGCAGGCCGACCAAGCGCTACAGCGCGCCGTCGCGCGCTTCCTCGCCGAAGGGCGCCAGGTTCGCATCGCCCGCTGCCCGGCCGGCTTCAAAGACCTGAACGAGCTGTTGCTCGGGACCGGCTAATGGCGAAGCGAAAAGACCCGTCAGCGGTGCGCCTGGCCGTCGTGGACAACGCCGAGCCGGTTACGCCGCCGGCGCGCGACGACGGCGACGGCAGCGGCGGATCATCGCGCCGCGCGCCGCCGCCGCCCCTGCCGCCGGAATGCCCGCTGATCCCGATCGGAGTGAACGGCAACCTCAGATATTACCTCGACCAGGCGCGCCAGCTCGTGGCCTTGCCCGCCGGAAAACACACGCGGCTGGAAATGACGGCGCTCTACGGCGCGGACGCCCACCTGGTCACGCCTCACTTCCCGCGCTATGGCAAAAATGGTGCGATCAACGGTGTCGACGCTTCGGCGATGGCGGAGGCGCTGTTCCGTCACACCGGCCATCGCGGCCTTTGGTCGCCGACCGAGAAAGCCAGAGGGCGCGGCTGCTGGCCGACCGACAGCGGCGAGCTGATCGTCAATCTCGGAACGGCCGTTCTGGCGAATGGCGAATGGCACCGGCCAGGGCTGTTCGGCGATTACGTTCTGGTGGCGCGTGAAAAGATCATGACGCCATCGCCGAGCGGCGAGCCCGGCGGCGTGTCGGGCGCCGGCAGTGAAGTTTTGACGCTGTTGCAAACCTGGGCATGGTGGCGGCCGATCGATGCGCGCCTGCTGTTGGGCTGGCTGGTGTGCGCGTTTCTTGGCGCGGCGTTGCCGATCCGCCCGGTCGGCTGGATTATCGGAGCCCGCAACACCGGCAAATCGACCTTGCAGACCGCGATCTCCGGGCTCGCCGGCGGCTGGCTCATGAGCGTCCTCGATCCCTCCCCCGCCTCGATCTGGCAGAGTTTACGGTATGACTGCCTCGCGGTCGGCATCGACGAGGCGGAGCCCGACGCCGACAAGGACAATCAGCGCAAGCTCGCCGAATTGGTGAAGTTGGCGAGGATGTGCTACTCGGGTGGCAAGTTGACGCGCGGTGGCAGTGACGGTGAGCCGACCGAATATTCGCTCCGGTCGGCGGTGTTGTTCAGCAGCATCAATCAGCCGCCATTACTGCCGCAAGACCGCAGCCGAATGATCCTCATGAGGCTGGCGAAGTTCCCCAAGGATCAGCGCGAGCCGGATCTACACCCGCAGCGGTTGAGACTGCTCGGCGCCAGGCTGTTGCGCCGCGCGATCGACGGCCACCCGCGCCTGACTGCGGCGCTGGAGCAATACCGTATCGCGCTGAAGGCGGTCGGGCACGAAGGCCGCACCGTCGAGGTATTCGCCACCGCCCTTGCCGCCGCCGACATCGTTTTGAGCGATGATCCAGTCGACACCGACAGCGCCGCCGAGCTCGCCGCGCAGCTCGACTTCGCGAGCCTCCCCGAGGCCGAGGACGATCTGCCGGACGAACAGGCCTGGCTCGCTCACCTGTTGTCGTGCGTGATCCCGCTCGATGGCGTCGGAGGCCGCAACACGATCGCGGCCTGGCTGCGCCAGGGCGTGACAGGCGAGCAGACACCGGGATTATCGTTCGGGCAGCTCGACGCCGTGCAGGCCGACGCCGACCGCGTGCTCGGCTATTACGGGATAAAAATCATCCGCCCCAAGGAGGGCGGGGCGCCCGAGCACTTCGCCATCGCGAACCGCGCAAGCGGGCTCGAACGGCTCCATGCCGGCACACATTGGGCCGGCCGATCCGGCGCGATCGGCGGCTGGAAGGCGGCAGCCCGCGATCTTGAAGGCGCGCACGAAACCGGGCAGCGCTTCGGCGGCGGCCCGACCAGCAAAGGCACGGCTGTCCCGCTCAAGATTGTGTTCCCGGAAGGCTACAAGGCCGACATTCCGCCGGCGAGCGAGCGCGGCGATCGGCCGGTGGACGTTGACCGATGATCGCCCGGCAGCGCCTCGCATCGCCGCACCCCGATAACGGAAATCGGGGTGGACGCCTAAACAGGACAGCGACCGCTGCGCCGACCCGTGCCCCCGCCCCTGCCGCTCCCCGACCCTCAGGCTTCAATCAGGTAGTGAAGCGATGTCTGATACCGCCGGTAACGCGGTGGTCCTCTAAGCCATTGATTTTATTGTGTTACCGTGAAACCGTTACCGGGCGGCCTACACGTAAGAGAACACGCGCAGATCACGACGTGGTTTTCGCTCACATGCGCGAGGTTGGTAACATGGTAACATGGTATCAGACCAATAAAGTGGGGGGGTTTTATAAGGCGGGCGGCCCTGTCTGGCTGTTACCGTGCCTGAAACCGCCCGGTAACAGCATGCGAGCGGGTCCGCCGCGCTTCGCGGGAGCGAGCGGCGCCGCAGCTCGCCAGCGGGGCGCGCCGACGCCGACCGAGATCGCGCTGAGCGCGGTCCTGATCCTGCTCGCTGCGGCGGCACCGGCGAGCGCACGCCGGGGCGAGGCCGCCGAACCTGGCTTTCCGAACCGGGGGGAAGGGGAGGGCGAGCGCCTGACAGCGGCCTCGCCGCTCGCTGGGGAAACGACCGGCGCCGCTCGCCGCGCGGCGTTGATCCTGTCGGCGGCAGGGGCACCGGCGCGGCGGCGCCGAGGCGATGAAACCGCGCGGTTCCGCGCTTGCTGCTACCCCTGTGTTACCCGCGAACCGCAAGCGGCGATCGGATGCGCCGGAAATGCCAGTGTTTCACGTGAAACACTCGCGCAGGACACCAGATTAGAAATCAGGTGCGCGACCCGCGCGGCCGAGCACGTGCGCCAGGCCACGGGTCGCCATGCCGGTGCCGAGCACGCGCGCCAGGGCATCGATCGCTATGCCGGCGCCGAGCACGGGCGCGAGGCCGCCGATCGCCATGCCGGTGCCGAGCACGAGCGCCAGGCCACGGGTGCCGAGCACGGGCGCGAGGCCGCCGATCCGCCATGCCGGCGCCGAGCACGAGCGCCAGGCCACGGGTCGCCATGCCGGCGCCGAGCACGGGCGCGAGGCCGCCGATCGCCATGCCGGCGCCGAGCACGAGCGCATCGGTTG
>Ga0326597_10013528_pt1 | contig 10724 bp, 10 predicted proteins | sample RVTome_12_FD_203789 | JGI IMG/M metagenome (GOLD analysis project Ga0326597, IMG submission 203789) | Soil microbial communities from uranium-contaminated site in the Upper Colorado River Basin, Wyoming, United States - RVT100D185 | ecosystem: Environmental > Terrestrial > Soil > Contaminated >... | reverse complement strand
CGTTGTCCGCCGCGCGAGTCCAGGTGACGCCGTCCGGCGATGTCCACGCCGCGGCGCGCGCCGGGTAGGTTGCGGTGTCATTGGGCACTGCACTGGCGATGACGTAGCCGCCGATGACGTAACCCCGTGCGCCGGCGGCGACGGTGGCGATGCGGTAGGAGGACATCTCGACGGGTGTCGAGCCGAAATCGACCTGGACACGCTCCCACGTTCGCCCATCGGGCGAACGCCAGATACCCGGTCCGCGCCCGTCGTATGGATAACCGATGGCGACGAGTCCGGCAGGCCCGGCGGCCACGTCGAAGATCCCGGTCGGGGGGCGGTTGTTCGGGGAGTCGAGACCCAGCTCGAGGTCCGGCTGGTCGGGCGCGCGGGTCCAGCTAGGGCCAACGACCGTCGTCCACACCGCACCGTGACATTCCGTCGGCTGGTTTTCGGGCGTGCATTCCGGACCGCCGACCGCGACGAAGCCCAACTCAGTGCCGGTGACGGCCTTCATGAGCCCGAGCCAACCCTTGCCGAGGTCCTCGGCGGGAATCGCAAACGGCCGCCAGGTCACGCCCAGCGCCACCGGCGGTGAGTCCGGCGGCGGACTCACCGCGGTCACCGGCGCGCTGGGCGTCGGCACCACCGTGGTCGGCAGAATCTCCCAGGGGCGCAGGAGGTAGGCGCCCACGGCCAGGGCGCCGAGGAGGACCGCGAGGAGAAGGGCCGCCGCGGCCAGAAGCAGGACGCGCTGCGGTCGGGCCCGCCGTCGGGCGATCGCGGCGTGGATCGCTGCGTCGACGCGGGGCGATGGCAGCAGCTTTAGCGGCAGACGGAGCGTCGACGCGTCGGCGCGCAGGGCGGCTGCCCGACGGGCGCAGGTGGGGCAGGTGGCGAGGTGCGCATCGAGCTCGCCCGCCTCGGCGCTCGTAAGGTCGAAGTCGATGGCCGCCGCTGCCAGCTCAAGGGCGCGGCCGTGGAGCGGGCGATCCCGGAGTTCCTGGCGGTTCATCGCTCCCCCTCCTCTGCTTCGAGGACGAGGCGCAGCCGGACACGCGAGCGGCACAGGAGTGTCCGCGTGGCGCCGTCGGTACGCCCGATCGTGGCGGCGATCTGGCGGCCCCCGAAGCCCTGCGCGGCAAGCAGCAGGGCCGCCCGGCCGTCGGGCGGCAGCTCGGCAAGGGCCGTGTGCAGCTCCGTCTCCCGCTCGGCGCGCAGGAGCTCGCTCTCCGGCCGCACAGGCTCGCGGCGATCAACGAGGCGCGGCAACAACCGGCTCCAGACCGCGCCGTGGCGGGCGCGGCTGATCGCGGCATTGGACGCCACCCGGTAGAGCCAGGGCCGCACCGCGTCGGGCAGGCGCCCCGCGCGGGCCTCCCGGATGAGGCGGATGAACGTCTCCTGTAGGAGGTCCTCGGCCGCCTCTCGGTCGCGGGTCATGCGGAGCAGGAAGGCCAGCAGCTCGGAGCGATGGGCCTCGTAGAGCGCGGTCAGCGCGAGCTCGTCCGAGTGGCCACCGCTTCGCAGCCGCTCCAGGGCGGGGTGCGCGTCGTCAGGGGCCGTCGACTCGGGTATGTCGGTCACGTCAATGTCACGAGCAACCCGGAGGATTGTTACGGGTCCTGGTCTGGGCGCCTCGAATCAGCCCTGGAGCCGGGTAATCAGTTCTGCGAGCGGCGGGTTGGTCTGATCCCGGTCGGACAGGATCGGGCGGGCGTCCGGGGTGCCAGGAACCTTGGGCCACGGGACGGCGACGGCCGGGTCGTCCCAGGCGAACCCGAGCTCGTCGTTGCCGTCGAACTCGTTCGTCACGAGGTAGAGGAGCTCGAGGGGCTCAAGGGCGAGGAAGCCGTGGGCGACGCCGACCGGAATGACGACCGATTCGTCGGCGGCCAGCTCGCGGGTCTCGACCACCGCCGAACCGAGGCGGGCCACCACCGGCCGGACGTCGACGAGCGCGACGAAGGCCCGGCCCGACGCGACGACCCAGTAGTCGAGCTGGCGGCGGTGGTAGTGGAGGCCGCGCAGGACGCCCGCCGCCGAGGTGGACAGGTTGGCCTGGACGAAGCGGGGCTCCGACCCGGGCGGAGCGCCGCTCTCGGCCGGGTCGAGCGCCCCGAACGCGCTCGCCCGCCACAGCTCCCGAAACGAGCCGCGGGTATCGCCGTGGCGCTGGACTGCGCCGAACCGAACGCCCGGAAGGCGCGACTCCGTCATCGGGCGGCGGCCGAGCGCTGCCGGATAAGCGTCGGGAGGTAGTCGGCGAGGGCTTCGGGCCATGGGCGGAGCGGTTCGCCGGACGGGGGAGGAGTCGGCTCGAGGACCCCCCATGCCGGCGGTGTCGAGGCGCGCGGCCAGGTCGAGGCCGGCACCTCGTCGATCGTCACGTCCATGCCGGCCTGCTGGAACAGCTCGCGCGCCCATGAGGCACGGGAGGCGGTGCCCGTGTTGACGACGTGATGAACGCCGGACACGTCGCCCGACCCGAGCAGATCCACGATCGCGTCGGCGACGTCGTGGGCATACGTCGGCGTGCCGTACTCGTCGCCGACGACCCTGAGCGTCTCTCCCGCGCTCCGGGCCCGGTCCGCGGCGGCGAGGATCTTCGTCGGGAAGTCGTTGCCCGGCGGTCCGTAGAGCCAGGCGGTCCGGACGATGCCGAGCGCCCCGCCGGCCGCGCTCTCCCAGGCGGCTGCGGCTTGCCTCTCGCCCTCCAGCTTCGAGGCCCCGTACGGGTTGATCGGCGCCGGCTCGTCCGCGGGCAGATAGCCCCGCCCGTCGGTCCGCCGCCCGTCGAACACCTCGTTGGTCGACACGACGACGAGGTCCATCCCGGCCGCGGCGCAGGCCCGGGCAAGCTCCCCGGTCGCGTCCGCGTTCCGGCTCAGCGCCAGACCCGGATCCCGGGCGCACCCGTCGACGTCCGTCCAGGCCGCCGCATGGATAACCGCCTCCGGACGGTCGCGCTGGAGGAGCCCCACGAAGTCGCCCCGTCGGTCGAGGTCGAAATCCAATCTCCTCCAGGCGATCGGCCCACCGAGGCCGGTGAACGGGGCGTCGGCGAGGGCGGTCACGAGCGCCCGGCCCAGCCGGCCGCCGGCGCCGGTCACCGCGACCCGCACCTCAGACCGCCTCGGTCGATCCCGCCAGGCGCGCACCGTACTGGCGGCTGTAGTACGTGTCCCAATCGCCGGACTTCACGGCGCGCCACCACGCCTCGTTCGCCCGGAACCAGTCGACCGTGGCCGCCAGGCCCGCGTCGAACGGGACGCGGTTCTGCCACCCGAGCGCGCGCAGCTTTGCCCCGTCCATCGCGTAGCGCCGATCGTGGCCCGGCCGATCCTCGACCCGCCGGACGAGCGACCACGGCTTGCCCAGCCGCTCGAGGAGCAGCCGCACGACCTCTGCGTTCGGGAGCTCCAGCTCGCCCGGGATGTTGTAGGTCTCGCCGGCCTCGCCGTGGCGCAGGACGTGCTCGATCGCGGCGGCGTGGTCGGACACGTGGAGCCAGTCGCGGCGCTGCTGGCCGTCGCCGTAGAGTGGTAGCGCCTGGTCGTCGATCGCGTTCGTCACGAACAGCGGGATGAGCTTCTCCGGGTGCTGGTACGGCCCGTACGTGTTCGACCCGCGGGTGACGACGACGTCCGTTCCGTAGGTCACGAACCAGCTCCGGGCGAGCTGCTCGCCGGCCGCCTTCGCAGCCGCGTACGGCGAGCGAGGCGCCAGCGCGTCGCCTTCGCGCGAGTGGCCCTTCTCAACGGAGCCGTACACCTCGTCTGTCGAGACCTGGAGGAAGCGGATCGACCGCGCCTGGGACCTGATCGCCTCGAGGAGCACATGGACTCCGATGACGCCGGTGAGGAGGAACGCCTCCGGGTCGAGGATCGAGCGGTCGACGTGCGACTCGGCCGCGAAGTTCACGACCGCGTCCGCGTCGGCGACGAGCGGCCCGACGGCGGCCGCGTCCGCGATGTCGCCGCGGACGAACCGGAGCCGCGCCGCCTGCTCCGCGTCGGCCCGGATCGGCGCCAGGTTCGCCTCGTTGCCCGCGTACGTCAACTTGTCGAGGACGGTAATTCGCGTCCCGTCGCGCCGGGCGAGGATGTCCCGGACGAAGCACGAGCCGATGAACCCGGCGCCGCCGGTGACGAGCAGGCGGCCGAACGTCCGGCCCTCCGGCCGGGTCACGAGACCGGCCGCTCTGCCGGCGGACGCAGCGTGCCGTCGTCGTGGTCCTGGCCGGCCATCTCCGCCGCGCGCAGGAGCGACGGCACCGTCCCGGCGTCCGTCCAGTGGCCCTCGTAGACGCGGGTGAACAGGCCGCCGTTGGGGATGTAGTGGTTGAGAACGTCGGTGATCTCGAACTCGCCGCGGCCCGACGGCGCCAGGTGGTCGATGACGTCGAACGCGCCGGGCCTGAGGAAGTAGACCCCGATCGGGATGAGGTTCGACTTCGGGGCGGCCGGCTTCTCCTCGAACCCCACGACATTGCCGTTCGCGTCGAGCTCGGCAACGCCGAACCGCGACGGGTCCGGGACCTCGTACAGCAGCGTGCCCGCGCCGCACGTGCTCGCCTCGAACTCGCGGGCGACACCGTCGAGCGACGGCCCGCGGAGGATGTTGTCGCCGAGGACGCAGCAGAACGCGTCGTCCCCGACGAAGTCGCGGGCAAGGCCGATCGCGTGGGCGATTCCGAGCGCGCCGTGCTGGTAGCGGTACGTGAGATCGAGCCCGAAATGCGAGCCATCGGCGAGCAGCTCCACGACGTCGCCGACGCTCTTGCCGCCCACGACGACCATCACTTCGCGGATGCCCATTCCGGCCAGCGTCTCGATCGGGTAGTAGATCATCGGCCGGTCGTAGATGGGCAGCAGGTGCTTGTTCGTGACGATCGTCAGGGGGTAGAGACGGGTGGCCGTCCCGCCGGCGAGAACGATGCCCTTCATCGCCCGACAGGGTAGCAGCGGGCTGCCGGGTCAGAGTGGCGGGCGGCCGTCACCCGCCTGGCGGGTCAACTGATGCCCCCAACGACGGCACACCCGCCTGGCGGGTCAGGCGTCGAAGGAACACACGCTCCCACACCGAATTCGGGCCTCCAGGTGCGCTCCTTCGACAGGTGACCCGGGCGGCGGGTGAGCAAGAGGAAGCCGGAGAACAAGTCGGGCTTCACCGGGCTTGCGCGGGTGCCGCATGATGGGCGCCCCGGTAGTGCCCGCCGACGAGGAATGAGCGATGGACATCACGCTCGCTGATCAACGCATCTTCGCGCTCGAGGAGCGCATGCCGTTCGAGGAGACGAAGCAGAAGGCGATGGACAAACGCTCGACCGCGTTCGTCAGCGGGATCGGGTCGTTCCTCCAGCGGCCGAAGAACGAGGACGTCCTCCTGCTCACCAGCCAGCGCCGGGTCGAACCGTTCTGGCACGTCTCGTGCCGGGCGAAGTACATCTACGATCGGCGGCGCGACTACGCGGTCACGGCCAGCGGGCCGGAAGTCCGCGGAGTGACGATCGAAGGCAAGGATTACGACGTGACCGACGCCGGCAAGGCCGCTCGGACGTTCAGCCTCCCCACCGTCGAGCATTGCCACGAGGAGTTCGTCCACGAGGTCTATGCCGACGGCCTGACCGGCGCCCCCGTGCCGGACGGCAGCATGGTCATCGCCAGCGCCCGCGTCGAGGTGACGGACCCGGCGACCCTGGCGACCGAAGGCACCATCGTCATGCCGCCGGAGCACCGGGCCTCGTACGTCATGCGGAAGCTGATGGCCGAGATGATGAGACCGGTCCAGGCGGACTCGGTCACCGAGGAGTCGCTGACGCTGGAGGCGACCGACCTCTATTACCGGCCGATCTGGGCGTTCGAGTTCCACTGGCAGCCGAAGGACAAGCGCGGCATCGTCGAGATCGACGCCGTGACGGGGCAGGTCCGCCAGGGCCAGTCGCTCGTCCCGTCGCTGCAGAAGATGGTCAGCCGCGACGCGCTCTTTGACATCGGCGCCGACACGATCGGCCTGCTCGTGCCGGGCGGGAGCATCGCGGTCAAGGTCGCCCGGGCGGCCCTCGACAAGGGCTACTGACCGGGCGGCCCCTCCCCCGGCCGCGCCGGGCGGTCGAACGACACGCCCCGGTCGCGCAGCGACACGAACGCGTCGTGGCCGACGATCAGGTGGTCGAGCAGCTGGATATCGAGGAGACGGCCGGCCGCCAGGGCCTCGGCCGTCAGGTGCAGGTCGTCCGGCGATGGCGTCGGATCGCCCGACGGGTGGTTGTGGACGAGGATCACGCCGGTCGCGTTGAGCCGGACGGCATCCCGATAGAGCTCTCCGACCCGGACGAGCGACGACGCGACGTTGCCCTGGTAGACCGTCGCGACCCGGAGGACGACGTTCTTCGTGTTGAGCAGCACGACCCGGAGCTCCTCCCGTTCGAGCCGGCCCATCTGGAGGACGAGCCGGTCGGCGACGTCGCGCGGTGAGCGGACCGTCCAGCGGGCAGCAGGCCAGTCGGCCAGGAGACGCCGGCCGAGCTCGAACGCGGCGGTCAGCTGGGCAGCCTTCGCGCGCCCGACGCCCGGGATCGCCTCGAGCTCGACGTCCGTCGCCCGGGCGAGGCCGGTCAGGCCCTCGTGGCGGGCGAGTGCGTCCTCCGCCAGACCGATCGCCGACCGACCAGCTGCCCCGGAACCCCACAGAAGGGCGATCAACTCCGCCGACGTCAGGCCCGACGCGCCGCGCAGGGCAAGGCGCTCGCGCGGGCGCTCCGCCGGTGGGATCTCGCGAATGGCCCGACCCTGCCGACCCTGCGGGCTCGCCGTCGAGATCGGCTGGTCGATCACCGCACACCTCACCAGTCGCCGCCGCGAGCGCGGCGTTCCCGGGCCCGAATGACGAGAGCCCGCCGATTCCCCCCGCCATCCGGACCCTGGGAACATCGATGAGGCTATCCGGCAGGGCTCACCCGGCAATCACCGGGGACTTCGTGGCGGCTCATCTCGCGCCGCGGCGACGGCCTCAGGTCCCGGGCCCGTTCCCCAGCCCGGCCGCAAGGGCGATGATCGGCAGGGCGTTGTACGTGGCGTGCAGGAAGATCGGCGCGACGAGCGAGCGTCGCCGGAGGAACAGCCAGCCGAGCGTCAGGGCGACAGGGAGCCGGACGATCGAAGCGAACAGGGCCAGCTTGAGGCCCTCGACCGGGTCAACCGCCCCGAGCGTGAGGACGTGGGCGACCGCGAAGAAGACCGCGCCCTGGATAACTGCGCGGCGCGCTCCGTACAGGCGGGCCCAGGCCGTCGTCGCGAAGCCGCGGAAGAAGAGCTCCTCGCCGAGCGGCGCGATGACCGCCGCGACAGCGAGGTTCAGGGCGACCCCGACCGGGTCGGTGGCCGGCGGCAGCACGGGATCCGGGAGCGGCAGGAAGGAACTGAGCACCGCGGCAACGATCCCTGTGACGGCCAGCACCGGGACGGCCAGCGCCACGCCCCAGGCGGCATCCTCGGCGAGGCCCCGGTTGCTCGCCCGGAATCCCATGTCGCGCCAGGTCAGTGCGCCCGTCCCCACGACGAGGAATCGCACGAGCCCGAAGTACGAGCCGAGGATGATCAGGCTCCCGACGAGCGTGAACAGGGGGGCGTCGGGGCTCAGCCCGAGGCGGATGAGGAAGCTCCCCAGAACGGCCGACAGGAAGAGCGTCGACGACACCGAGGCCGCGAACACGAGCACCGGCGACGGGCCGGGGTAGGTCGGCACCCCGGCGGCCCGCCGCTCGATCGCCTGCGACCCGGCGGCCGCGACGAGCCCGAGGGTGAGCAGTGCGGTCCCGACCGCGAACAGGATGACGCCGGCCAGGCCGGAGCCACCCAGCGCAGCGATGACGGTCGCACCGAATCCGATGAGCGTGGCCAGCCACCCGACGAGGAATAACGCGGGGGCGGCGCGGCCTTCGAGGGTGAAGACGGTCAGGCCGAGCGGCCGCCGAGGTTCCTCGGGCGGTGCAGGATCAGAGGTCACGTGAAGGGGCAACCGTACTAGCGGTCTGCCCTCCGAGGCCCGAGGCGGAGGCCCTCCGACGCCATCGGCCCGAGGATTTCAGCTCTCGGAGGTCGAAGGCGGAGCTCCGCGACGCCATTCGCCCGAGGACTCCTGGCTCGCTCGCGTGCCGCGCGGCGACTGCTGCCCGACGGCGCGCGCGATCGCGGCTCGGCCAGTCGATCGCTCCGTCGCGGTGCTCGCGATTCGGGTCGCGTCCTCGGCGATGGGCAGGGCGTGGACCGCCGCCTCACGCCGTTCGAAGTCCTTGCCGCACCAGGCGCACAGCGACCAGTCGAGGCCCACGAGGCGGCTGCAGTTGGGGCAGACGCGGTTGAGCCGCGTCCGGCAGGTGGGGCAGATGATCCACTCGTCGTTGATCCGCCGCGCGCAGGTCGGGCAGCTCCTGATGGCCTCGACCTCGGCGAGGAGTGCCTCCTCGGCCAGGTTGCGCTCGTAGACCTCGCCGATCTTCTCCTGCGGACGGATGATCCGATACACGAACACCGCGAGGGGGAAGAAGATCGGGGTGAAGACGATGATGAAGGCTGCCGCGAGGTACGGCAGGATCGGGTTCTCCGTCCGCAGCTGCATGTCGCGGAAGGCCCAATACGCGGCCGCGAGCCAGAGGATGACGAAGTAGATCGCGATCGCCTGGATGCCGGTCTTGACGACCGGGTTGTCGAAGATGCCGGCGATCGTCTTGCCGATCTCGTCGAAAATGTCCATGCGCCTGGGTGCGCGCCTCCATGCCTGGGGCCGACCTTGCCGTGAGACTCGCCCCCGCGCCGACGGCGACCGGGGCAGTGTAGCAGCGCGACGTGCCGTCCAGCCCGGCCGGATCAGCCGCCGCAGTCCGGGTCAGACGGCGGGCTCGTCCTCTGCGTGACGCAGGGGCCGTACCGCGAGCAGCCCGCCGATGATCAGGAGCATTGCCGCGGCTGCCTCGGCGAGGGTGCCGATCGCACTGGCCCCATCAAGGAGGTACGGCCAGACCATTCCGAGGAGCAGCCCGCCGAGGACGAGGCCGGCAACGCCCGTCCGGAGCCAGGCGGGCACCCGGTTCGGGAGGATCGCGAGGGCGAGGGCCACCACCATCATGAGCAGCAGCAGCAGACGCGACGGGCTCGCGAGGCCCCATGTGTCGAGGTAACCGAAGCCGCCTGCGCCCGGGATCATCCTCGACCAGGGCAGCAGGAATCCGGCGATCGCCGCGGCGGATCCGGCGGCGATCAACCAGCCGGGGAGCGACTTGGGGGCGTCGAACTGAAAGTCGGCGAGGAGAGGGGCGCTACCCGGGCGGGGCTTCGAAGGCGCCTCGACGGGGGGCACAACCGGGGCTGGGACTGGCACACCCGCCCGTGGAGCGGACGCCGGCGACACGCGAGCCGACCCCGGTTGCACGAGCCGGCCACGGGGAAGGCCCGAGTCGCGCGCGCTGAACGCCCCGGACGGCGGGAGGTAGGCGCCGGGCGGTGGCGAGCCCGCTTTCGCCCCATCCGACCCGACCGGAGCCGGCGCCGCGGGCCACTCCACGGGCCCGCTCGTTCCGCTCGGCCCGCCGGCCCAGGCGGGTAGCCGGGTGCCCCTGACGTCGGCTCCGTTCCCGCTGCCGCCCGCGTGGGTCGCGCCTAGCCGGCCGTCGACGTCGTCCTCGAGGTCCTCGTCGCGGGGCCGCTGGACGCCGTCGCGCCGCCAGGGCGAGGGCCCGCCCAGGGCCTGCGAGTCGGACAGCACCCAATCGCCGAGGACGGGTGGCGTCGGGACTGCGGCCGGCGGCGTGGAGGCCGCAGCCAGCGGCGTCCCCTCGAGCCGGGCCGCCAGCGTGACCGCCCCGACCTTCGATGGGGCGAGCGTGGGGCGTCGCGAGCCGGTGACCGGCGCCGCGGGAGGCGCGCGGAGGGGGCCGGAAGCGGCTCCGGCCGCTACCGCGGTCCCTGGCTCCTCGGCCGCGGACGAGCCGTGCTGCTTTGCTCGCCAGCGGCGTCGGGGACGCGGTGCCGGGGCCTCCTCGGTTGGCGCAGGCGGCTCGGGCGCGGGCACGGCGGCAGGCGGGGCAGGCGGCGCGACCGCGCGCGCTCGACCACCTGCCACGGCGGCGAGCAGGGATCCGCAGGCGGGACAGGACAGCCGTCCGTAGGGCAGCGTCTCACTGCACTCCGGGCATTCGACCGTCCTGGCTGCCACGCAGACACCTCCCTGCCGCCCGCGGGGGGCGGAGCGGAGTTACACGGTGCCAGACGATCCGGTCGACGACCACCCCCCCGGACGGGGACTACCGGAGCCGCCGATGGTCCCGACCTCGTGCTCGGCGACAGTACCGGGGTCCCATCCGGAGCCGACACGACGGCGCAGCCACTCAGCAGTCCAGGCATAGCTCCTCCAGGCCGCGACTCCCGCTGCCAGGACCAGGCCGCCGAGCCACACGACGACGAACAGGACGATCGCAGCCACCGCTTCGGGCGGCAGGGCGCCGCCGAGAAGCATGACCCGTGCCCACGACCATCCGACGCCCGCGGCCACCACCGATGGAACGAGCGTGACGAGCAGGCCGAACGTCGTGAGGCCGAGGGTCGCGAGCGACGACCGGTACCGGACGAGGTCGAGATACCCCTGCCGGAGGCTGCGGCCGGGCGACGCGCCACCGAGGACGAAGTGGCGCGCTGCCAGCCCGCCGGCCGCCTCCCCGATGAGCCAGGTCACGAGGACGAGCG
>Ga0326597_10013527_pt1 | contig 10724 bp, 9 predicted proteins | sample RVTome_12_FD_203789 | JGI IMG/M metagenome (GOLD analysis project Ga0326597, IMG submission 203789) | Soil microbial communities from uranium-contaminated site in the Upper Colorado River Basin, Wyoming, United States - RVT100D185 | ecosystem: Environmental > Terrestrial > Soil > Contaminated >... | reverse complement strand
GGCTTTGGGGGGCTGATGGGGTTGGCGGATTGAATCCGGTGCGGCGCCCTTCGGCGTTGCTCAGGGTCCATGACAGAGCCTCTGCCCCGGCTTGCGCGTCACCTACGACTCCCAGCACCAGGGGAGGAGGCGGAGCATGGCGCCGGCGGGGATGGGGGCGTCGGCGATGGGCAGAGCGCACAAGCCGTGGGCGCGGGTGGTGTGGATGAGATCGCCGCTGCCGGCCCAGTGCAGCACCTCGACCGTGCCGGTGGAGCGGTCCCACTTCGACGGGCGAAACGCCTGCCGGTGTGCGTTTGGCTGCACCCAATGCGTGAGGCCCGCGCACGTCCACGGCAGATCGGCACTGCCGCCGCCGAGCACGCGGAGGATGGGCCAGAGGAAGAGGTGAGCGGTGGCGAGGACGGAGACGGGATTGCCCGGCAGTCCGACGACAATCGTGTGCGAAGCATCGCGCGGCGCGCGGCCGACGAAGATCGGCCGACCCGGCTGAATGGCGGCGCCTTTGAGCACGATCTCGACATGACACGCCGCGAGCGCTTCGTGGAAGCAGTCGCGCTCGCCGGCGCTGATGCCGCCGACGGTCACGACAACGTCGTGCGCGGCGATCGCCTGACGGAGCGCCTCAATCGTTTCCGCGGGTCGATCGGGCAGGTGACTCACGTCGCCGATGACGCCGCCCATCGACTCGATCACGGAGACGAGCATCGGACTGTTGGAGTTGCGAATCTGATGATCGGCAACGGCGGCGTCGGGCGGGACGACTTCGTCGCCGCTGGTGAGGATGGCGACGCGCGGCCGGACAGCCACGGGAACCCGCGTGCATCCGACCGTGGCGAGGATGCCGAGGTGCTGCGCGCCGAGGCGCGTGCCGGCCGAAATCACGACATCGCCGGCGGTGGCGTCGGCGCCCCGCCGATGGACGCTCGACCAGGGCTCGATCGTCTTGGTCGAGAATCGCACGGGATCAGAGCGATCGGACTGCTCGTGCGGAATGACCTTGTCGGCATCGAGCGGAAGGGGCGCACCGGTGGCGATGCGGACGGTCTCGCCGGGCTTAATGGGAACGTGAGCGGCTGAGCCGGCCGCCACCATGCCGACGACGTGAAAGGACTCGAATCGCCCGAGGTCGGCCGCGCGGAAGGCGTAGCCATCCATGGCGGAGCGATTGAAGGGCGGGTAGTCGCGGTCGGCACGGATGTCGGCGGCCAGAGTTCGACGAGCCGCGTGCGCAAGGGCGACATGCTCGACGCGGCCGAGGGGCCGAACCTGCTCGACGACGAGGCTGAGGGCGTGTTCGTAGTCGGGCAGGCGCGAGGAAGTTGATCGTGAGGGGTTCATCGCCCATATCCTACCGCGGGAGTGTGCTGATGCCGAACGCGGGGAACAACGATGAAAGCGATCGAAGCGCGGTCATCCTGCTCTCGGGGGGATTGGACAGCGCGACGGTGCTGGCGATGGCGCGGCGGGAGGGGTACGCGTGCCACGCGCTGAGCATCGACTACGGCCAGAGGCATCGTGGAGAGTTGAGTTGCGCGGCCGACGTGGCGCGAGCGCTTGGCGCCGTCGATCACCGGATCATCGGTGTCGACCTGCGAGCGATCGGCGGGTCGGCGCTCACTGCGGACATCGACGTGCCGCACCACGGGAGCGTCGCGGAGATCGGCAGCGCGATTCCCATCACCTACGTGCCGGCGCGGAACCTCGTCTTTCTGTCGTTGGCGCTGGCGCGTGCCGAGTCGCTTGGCGCGCGACATTTGTTCATGGGCGTCAACGCAGTGGACTACTCGGGCTACCCGGACTGCCGGCCGGAGTTCATCCGCGCGTTCGAGGCGACGGCGAATCTTGCGACGCGCGCCGGCGTTGAGGGGCGGCCCTTCACGATCCACACGCCGATCATCGCCATGACCAAGGCGGAGATCATCCGAGCCGGAGTCTCGCTGGGCGTGGACTACGGCTTGACGACGAGTTGCTACGACCCGGCGGCCGACGGCGCGGCGTGCAGCGCGTGCGATGCCTGCCTGCTGAGGCGACAGGGATTTGTTGAGGCCGGCGTGAAGGATCCGACGCGCTACGGGACTACGTCGAGGGAATTCGGTCGCTGATCGACAGCGAGTTGGTGCGCATCGTCTGCCGCTGTTCGACGAGTTGGGCAGGCGGGCGGGCGAAGGTGTAGTCGAAGATGTCGCTCGGCAGCGGTTTCTGGATGCCCTCGGCGCGCGCGACGACGCCGGCGACATGTTCCTTGGCGCGCGCCTCGAGCGCCGTCTGTCGCTTCTCGTCCCACGCCTTGTGCGCTTCGAGGTATTTGCGCAGACGCACGAGCGGGTCGCGTTTGGCCCAGACTTCGAGTTCGGCGGGATCGCGGTAGCGGCGGGCGTCGTCGGCGGTGGTGTGGTCGCCCATTCGGTAGGTCACACCCTCGATAAACGTAACCTTGAAGTCCTTTCGTGCGCGGGCCAGCGCGTCGCGCACGACCTTGACGACGGCGAAGATGTCGTTGCCATCGACCTGGACGCAGTGGGCGCCGTAGGCGATACCCCGCTGCGCCACCGTCTCGCCGCCGACGTTCTTCTTGCGCGGCGTGGAGATGGCCCAACCGTTGTTCTGGCAGAAGAAGACGACGGGGAGTTGAAGTGTGGTGGCGAAGTTCATGGCTTCGTGGAAGTCGCCCTCGCTGCTACCGCCGTCGCCGAAGAAGGTGACGGCCGCGGAGCCGTCGGCGCGGTACTTGCCCGCCCAGGCGAGGCCGCAGGCGTGGAGCATCTGCGTGCCGATGGGAACGGAGAGAGGCAGCGTGCGCTGTCCGTCGGGGATCCTGTTGCCGCGTTCATCGCCCATCCAATGCCAGAAGACGTACTCCATGGGCAGGCCGCGCCAGAACATGCCGGCGTTCTCGCGGTAGGCGGGGACAAACCAGTCGCGGTCGTCCATGGCGTAAGCGGCGCCGGTGCTGGTGGCTTCCTGGCCCCAGTTCTGCGGGTAGGTGCCCATTCGGCCGCTGCGCTGGAGTTTGAACGCGATGGTGTCGTACTCGCGGCAGATCGACATGTGCTCGTAGAGCGCGACGGCGTCGTTGAGGGGAATAACGCCCTTGCCGAGTCTGGAATCAAACTTGCCATTCTCATCAAGAATGGAAACGCGCTCGATGGTCGTCGAGAAAACCGTCTCAACCGGCATGAATCGCCCCCGAGTGCGGCTGGTGGGGAATGCCGCCGCTGATGACCCGGCGGGCATAATCGACGGCGGCGGCGTGATTCGAGCCAAGGGTCCGCCCGCGATCGAGAATGTTCAGAGTCGTGTTCTCGATGTCGGCGATTTTCTGATCGAGTTGGGTTTGAGTGTACTGGAGCCAGAGACCGGCGAGTTGAATGAGGCCGCCGGCGTTGACGACGAAGTCCGGGCCATAGAGGACGCCGCGCGCGTGCAGGGCGGAGGAGTCCTCGAAGGGATCGTCGAGAACGTTGTTGGCGGCGCCGCAGAGGATCGGGGCCTGGATGTCGGCGATGTTGTTGCCGTTGATGACGCCTCCGAGCGCGCAGGGGCAGAGGATGTCGCATGGCGTGGCGAGGATGTGATCGACGTTGACGACTTCGACGCCGAGTTGCTGCTTGGCCTGATCGAGGCGCTCGGGGGAGATGTCGGCAGCCTTGACCTTGGCCCCCTCGCCGATGACGATGCGTGCGACGTTCCAGCCGACGTGTCCCATGCCTTGAATGGCGACGACCTTGTCTTTAAAGATCGGCTCCTGCTGGAGGAAGCGCATGGCGGCGCGCATGCCGTTGACGACTCCGCGCGCCGTGTAGGGTGAGGGGTCCCCACCGCGCGATTTTTTCTCGCCGCCCATGACGTACTGGGTTTCCTCGCCGATCCAGTCCATGTACTGCTCGTCGACCCCCACGTCTTCGGCGGCGATGTAGTCGCCCCGGAGGGTCTCGACGGCGCGTCCCATGGCCTTGGCGGCGGTTTCACGCGGCTCGGCGCGCGCGGCGTCGAGCAGGATGACGCTCTTCCCGCCTCCCATCGGCAGGTGCGAAACGGCGGCTTTGTAGGTCATCGCTTCGCTCAGGCGAAGCACATCTTCGAGCGCATCCTCTTCCGAAGCGTAATGCCAGCGCCGGACTCCGCCAAGGGCCGGGCCCAGCGTCGTGTTGTGGAGGGCGATGATGGCACGAAGGCCGGCGGCGCGATTCTGTATGAAGAGAACGCGCTCGTGTCCTCGATTGGCCATACGCTCGAATACCATGTGCTCCTCCTTGAGGTGATGGGGCGGAAACCAATCCGGCCCGGGCGGCGACTTTGCTACTCTAGGCGTTTCGCGTGGTCTCGACGGTCAGCGAACCGCTGCCGAATTGCTTGATGCCTTCCTGCGACAACTTGCGGCCGGTGCCTCGTGCGTTGGGCGACTTCTCGGGAATCGCAAACTGGTCGTTGGGCAGGTTGTCGATGAACCGGCGCACGACGGGCGCCGACGATCGCAGGGAGTCGTCGATGTTGTCGCGGAGGCGCCGAATTTCGTTGCGGAACTCGAGATCGGCGTGTCGGAGGAAGAAGCCCGCCGCCGCCTTCTCGTGCTCGACCTCCACTCCGTCCTGCCCGGAGCGAAGGGTGCGATCGAGCCGCCCCAGCACCGCGGCACAGGCGTAAAGATAGAGCGCGCACATGCTCAGCCGCTTCTGAATGGTCTGGTGCGAGATGATCTTCTCCTCGTGCTCCTTCATCATGAGTTTGACCTGGTGGGAGAGTTCGCGCACGTTGTTCTCGAACATGGTCTGGTATTCGACAAGTTGCGGACTCAGGCGGGTGATGGAGGGCGCCGCCGGGCGCATCCCCAGAAACATCTCCGCCACGATGCGCATGGCCGGTCCCCAGAAGGCGGGCTTGAGCGCGTTCTCCTTGACGCGGATGAGGTACTCGCCCAGTTGCTTGCTGCCGTAGGCGAAGATGAATGAGTGCATGACCTCATTGGCGCCCTCGACGATGGTGTTGATGCGGCTGTCGCGCCAAATGCGCTCGACCTGGTTTTCGGTGATCTGCGATTCGCCCCCCATGATCTGCACGGCCCGATCGACGGTGCGGAACCCCCACTCGGAACAGAAGAGTTTGCAGATGGCCGTCTCGAGCATGACGTCGTCATCGTCGCGGTCGAGGATGCCGGTGGTGAGATAGAGGACGGCGTCGGCGGCGTAGACGAAGGCCGCCATCTCCATGAGGTATTCCTGCATGAGTTCGAAGTCGCCGATGGGCCGATCGAACTGGTAGCGGGTCTGGAGCCACTTGCCGGCCTGGAGATAGGCGGCGCGGGCGCCGCCGAGCATTCCCGCCGACAGCGTGCATCGGCCGTAGTTCAGGCAGGTGAGCGCGACGTTGAGTCCGCGACCCTCCTGGTGAAGCAGGTTCTCGCGCGGCACCTTGACGTCGGTGAAACGGATGCGCGCCTGCCACGTTCCACGGATCGAGCACTTGCTTCGGTTGCGGCTGAAGATGTCCACGCCGGGCATATCCGGAGTGAGCATCAGCGCGGTGACTTTCTCCCTGACCTTGCCGGTGCGGGAGTCGGTAAAGGGCTGCTTGGCCATGACGGTGAACATGCCCGAGAGCGCGCCGGAGGTCGCCCACTTCTTTTCGCCGTTGACGATGTAATGCGTGCCGTCTTCGCTCAGGCGGCAGGTGGTCTCCTGGCCGCCGGCGTCGCAGCCGACGTTGGGCTCGGAGAGGCAGAAGGCCGCGAGCATGTCGTTGGCCAGGTGCGGCAGCCAGTGCTTCTTCTGCGCTTCGGTGCCGTAGAGCACCACCGCTTTGCATCCGATCGACTGGTGGGCGGAGACGAGCACGGCCGTGGAGCCGCAGGACTGGCCAATGCGCTCGAGCGCGCGGTTGTAACTCGTGACGCCGAATCCCCCGCCGCCGTACTCCCGCGGAATGATCATTCCCAGCACGCCGATCTTGAAGAGGCGCTCGATGCACCAGGGCGGAATCTCCTGCTCCTGGTCGATCTGCACTGAGGGGTGCTCATTCCTGAGGTACTCGTCGAGTTCGGCGAGAAGTTGATCGCACCGGGCAGTTTCTTCGGCGCTGACGGCTGGGTAGGGGAAGATCAGTTCTTCACGAATGTTGCCCCAGAAGAAGTTCTTCACCAGCCCCATGGTCTCGGGGTCGGGGCCGAGCATCTCCTCCGCCTGCTTGATCTGCCTGCGGTCCTTGTCGGAGATTCCCTTCATGTCGCTGAGTGATTTTTCAGCCATCCGTTTTCTCCTGATCGATCCGTGGTACCGATCCGTGGTGTGCCGCGGGGGGTTGGACCGGCTCAGAGCCGGACTCCTCGTTCACCAGTCACATCATCAAGCCGAGTCAGGTCGGCGCGTCGATCGCAGACCCGTCGGCCCATTCAGCATATCGCCCTGCAACCGCCGCAAACACTCGGGACGCGAAGAGAGGCCCGAATGCGGCGCAAAGCGGGCGGCGAAGCGTGGCCGGCCCGGCCATCACACCGGCGGACAAAAGGGCGAGGCTCGCCTCCACCGCACTGGCAATGAAATACCCGATCGGAGCGATCTCCGCAATAAGGTCAGTTCCGCATTTCGCTGCGAAGTGATCCGACGCCTCGTCAGAAGTCGGGCTTTCGTAGATTGATTCGACTCTGCCGACCTGGCTGGCACGATCGAAGAGAATCGCGGCCCGCTGAAGCCCGAATCGATCGAGTTCGCGAAGGGGAAGCCAGGGCAGCCCTTCGGCCTGCGCGAGCCGGTCAGCCTGGGCGGGGCGACCCGTGCCAAGGGCGAGATTCCACGCGCTGATCGTCACCGAACCGAGCAGGCGCGTCAGGGCACTGGGCCCCGAATCGGCCTCTCGGATCACTCCCCAGCCGCCGCACGCCGCCAGATGCGCTGCCGCATTGATGGCACGCTCATTGGATTCAGGGGTGGCGATGACCTCGCACACCCCGGTGTCCTGCGCCCACAGGATCACCACTCGAATCAACCGCTGCGGGCGGGTCACACTCTGCGCGATTTCGTTCAGTGAGAGCGTCGGCGCCGTTGAGATGATGACCGCATCATCGGGCGCGAGAGCGCTGAGGCGGCGCAGCGCCGCGAGTTGGGCGTGGCGGCCGCCGTTCGTCGCTTCGATCAAGACCTCGGCGTCGAGTCGATCCTCATCCGCATCAGGAGACGCGGACGGCCCGGTCGGAGCCGCAAACGAGCGGATGAGTTCGGCAAGGGGGCCTTCGCCGACCACGACAACGCGATTCGGGTAATGCCCCGAGGCGTGGACCGTCCGTCTCACCGCGTCTTGTGCCCTGAGCATGCGCGCTCCGTGGATTCTCATTCGCGGCCGGTTGAGCCGAAGAGCCGTCCGAGCCTTGCAAGTGCTTCCTCCCCCTGCACGATCCGGGCGGAAATAGTGGCGGCCTTGTCGAGGACTTCATCATGCATTGAGCCGTCAAGTTCGTTGAGCCAGGTTTTCGTGGCGGCCACGGCTTCGCGGCCGCCCCTGGCGAGACCCTCGGCGAAGGAGAGGCACGTGCTCTCCAACTCATCCTCCGGCGCGAGGTGCGAAAGCAGGCCGAACTCGTGGGCGCGAGTGCCGTGCATTGTGCCGCCGGCGAGGAGGATCTGCCGCGCGCGGCCCGAGCCGAGTTTGCGCACCAGCCACGGCGCCACCACCGCGGGACACACGCCCAGATCGACCTCGGGATAGCCGATGCGCGCCTCGGGGTGGCTGAAGGCGAAGTCGCACACCGACATCAGCCCGCATCCGCCACCCACTGCCGCGCCGCGTACGCAGGCGATCGTCGGCTGCGGCGCCCGGCGGATCTCGCGCAGCAGGAGGCTGATGAGCATGAGCAGTTCACCCATCGCGGGTGGATCGCTCAGCAGCGCCTTGAGATCCATGCCGGTGCAGAAGGCCTTGCCTTCGCCGCTGATGAGGATGACGCGCACCTCGCGGCAAGCCGCAAGCGGCGCCAGCGCCGCACGCGCCTGTTCAAGCAACGGCTTGCTCAATGCGTTGCGCGCTTCCGGGCGGTTGAGACGGAGTTCGGCAATCGCCCCGCCCGCGTGCTCGATGACTTTCACGAGATCAGACATGCGCTCGCATTGTAGTCGCGGGCTGAATCTCGCGGGATCGTGTCGTTCCGGAGCGATTCACCCAGGTGAGATGCGCCGACTGTTCCAGAACTCGCGGAGGCGCTCGATCGCCTCGGGCTGTGCCGCGCCGTGGGCCGACGCCGCCATCGCCGCGTCGAAGGGCGCATCGTCTGTCGAGCCGTCGAGTTCGCCGATCCACTGCCTGGTCGTTCGCAGCGCGGTGTGTCCCTTGGCGGCGAGGGTGCGGCACCACTGCTCTGCTTCCGCTCCCAGCGACTCCGTTGAGGCGGCGCGGTGCGAGACGAGGCCGAGACGCTGCGCTTCCCCCGCGTCGATGACGCGGCCGCTCACCAGCAGTTCGCGGGCCGCCCCGTCGCCCATGGTCTGTCGGAGGACGGGAATGTTGACGGCCGGAGAAATGCCCAGCCGATGCACCGGATAGCCAAACTGCGCCTCCTGCCCGGCGAAGACGAAGTCGCACGCGGCGACGATGGCGCACCCGCCCGCAAGGGCCACCCCCTGCACGGCGGCGACGACGACCTGCGGCAAACGGCGAATCCGCCGCGTGATCTGCGAGAGGTGTTCGATGTACTGCACCATCACTTCCGGTCGATCCACGGCCGCGCCGAGATCGAAGCCCGCGCAGAACGCCGGCCCATTGCCGCACAGCAGCAGCACCGCCGCCTCACCTTGCGCCGCAACCGCATCGAGCGCGCCGATCATCTCATCCATCATCGCCACGGAGAGCGCGTTGCGCTGCGCGGGGCGGTTGAGAGTCATTACCTCAAATCCCGCGCGCGCGTCAGTGAGGATCAGTCGAGTGTCCATGGCGATTTCGCGCACCCTACGGCATGCAGGAACCAGTCAACTTGACGTGAGTCCGCTGCCGAGTTTGAATGCGGCCAGGAGCCCGATTCCGATGAAGATGATGTCAAAGACGCCGAAGGTTGACTTGAACACGATCCAGAAAGCCGACGACCGAGCGTCGGCTGTCACGCTCTTGTAAAAGTCGATCTCCTCCTGCACTCGAGCGCGCTGCTCCGATTGAGTCATCGCGTCCCACCGGGATATGGTGTGCTTCCAGACGTCGGGGGGATAGTCGGAGGCTCGCTCGGGATAATCCGGCTCGGCGCCTCCCGGCCAGCGAAGTTGGCGCCCGGATTCTCGCCATTCTTCGACCACTTCATCCGCCAGCAGCGAGATGACGTACTCCGGATTCGCCAGTTCCGGAAACGCGAGCATGTCGGATCTCTGCTGCGAGGTCAGGTCGGCCCAGCGCGCTTCGGCCTGCTCCCAGAGTTCCGGCGGATGCTCGTCACGCCCGATGGCTTCACTGGGACTGATGTCCTTGGGAAAGCGGTAGTGTCTCCCTTCCCGGGAATGTTCGTAGACGATCTCCGCCGCAATGGCGCTCAAGGCGATGTCGCGATCGCTGTAGCGGTGCGTGAATGCGTAAGCCATCGCCAGTTTGCCGCACAAGATGGCCGCGACCGCGAGACCCGCGGCAATGACACCCGACTCAACCCCGGCTTCGTCCTTCGCGGCCGCCGCGCAGACCATGCCGACCACGGACCCGATGATGATGGCGATCCATCCGATCTCAAGGTGCAGGTAATAGCCGATCACTCCCCAGAGGACGGCGCCCAGTCCAGCCGCAATCAGGCCTGAGATCACAACCGGCGTCGGTTTCATGTGCCTCCCTTCGGGGCCATGCGGCCCGCAAGATAGCACCAAGATACCAGAAACGCCTGGGCTTGTCCATCTTTAATCTCAGTGGGGAGAGATTATTTTGTCGGGTACTCAAACACCCCGCGCCCGGACTTGTCGCCGAGGCGGCCGGCGGCGACGAGTTGGCGGAGTTTCGGGCAGGGGAAGTACTTCTGGTTCCCCAGTTCGTGGTACAGCACCATCATGATGTCGTGGCACACGTCCAGGCCGATGAAATCGGCCAGGCGCAGCGGGCCCATCGGGAAGTTGCAGCCCAGTTTCATGATCTCGTCGATGTGCTCCGCCTCGGCCACTCCCTCCATCCAGGCGTAGAACGCCTCGTTGATGAGCGGCATGAGGACGCGGTTGCTCACGAAGCCGGCGCGATCGTTGGCGGGCACGGGAGTTTTCCCCATCCGCTGCGCCAGGGCGATGGTCCGGCTGGTCGTCTCCTCGCTCGTCGCCAGCCCCTTGATGACTTCGACGAGTTTCATCACCGGCACGGGGTTGAAGAAGTGCATGCCGATGACGCGCGGAGCGTGCTCGCCCACCGAGGCGCCGATCTGCGTGATGGAGATGGACGAGGTGTTGGACGCCAGCACCACGTCCGGGCGCATGACCTCGATGAGTTGGCGGAAGATTGTCTTCTTGAGTTCGGCTTTCTCGAGGACGGCCTCGACGGCCCAATCGGCATGGCGCGCGGCGCTGAGGTCGGTCGTGTACGTGAGCCGTGCCAGCGCCGCGTCGGCCTCCGCCTGCGTCATTCGCTGCTTCTCGACGTTGCGCGCAAGGATCTTCTTGTGGGAAGTGCGGGCGCGATCGAGGACCGCCTCGGCCACATCCACCTGAAAGGCGTTGATCCCGCTCATCGCGGCGGTGAGCGCGATGCCCGATCCCATCGTCCCCGCGCCGATGACCAGGATTGACTTG
>Ga0326597_10013526_pt1 | contig 10724 bp, 9 predicted proteins | sample RVTome_12_FD_203789 | JGI IMG/M metagenome (GOLD analysis project Ga0326597, IMG submission 203789) | Soil microbial communities from uranium-contaminated site in the Upper Colorado River Basin, Wyoming, United States - RVT100D185 | ecosystem: Environmental > Terrestrial > Soil > Contaminated >... | reverse complement strand
GGTGTTGCCGCTCCTCAGCAATGTGCCGCATTGCCTGCGTCGCGGCGCCTTGCATCTGCCGGCGCGGCGCTCGGAACGCGACCCATGCTATTACTCGGACAGGCTCCTAGGCGCCGCGAGATCTCCCGCGCGCGACACGGCCCGACCCGCGGTCGGAGCCGTGTTGTCGCGTCGGTGATGTGATCGCCCGGGACCTGCCACACTATCCACCGGACGTCGCGGCGCGGCGCGACCATCCAGGCCCGCGCTCACATCCACTGAGGGGGAGGCGTAATCGTTTCCTGCGGCGCGGGCCCCGGATCGGGGCGGCCCGAGCCCTCCATCCGGCTCACCGCCCGGACGGCCATGTCGTGGTCGCAGACGATCTGGCACGACAGGCGGAGCCCGCTCAGCCCGCGCGCGGCGAGCCGGTCCTTCTCGGCCGCGGTCATCGCGGCCGGCTCTCCGTTGATGAACTCGACGCGGCAGGTGGTACAGCGCGCGAATCCGCCGCAGGCGTGCAGGATATCCACGCCGGCATCCTTCTCGATGGCGAGCACGAGCCGCTTGCCCTCCGGGACCTCGAACGTTCCATAGCCTTCGATCGTCAGTTGTGGCATGGCAGGCATTCTATCAAGGGCGGCCGGGCGCGCGGCGTGCGGCCGCCGCGAGGGTTCAGGCGTCGAGCGAGGCCATGTCGATCACGAAGCGATATTTCACGTCGCTCCGGAGCATGCGATCGTAGGCCTGATCGATCTTCTGCGCCGGGATCAGCTCGACGTCCGAGGCAATCGTGCGCTGCGCGCAGAAATCGAGCATCTCCTGCGTCTCCCGCGTCCCGCCGATCAGCGAGCCCGCGATGCCGCGGCGCCTGAAGATCAGGTGGCCGACGTTCGGCGAGGGGTGGGGATGTTGGGGCACGCCGACGATCGTGTCCCGGCGCTGCGGCCGACCTCTCGCCTCGCGACAATCGCCGGATCGGGGCGGGCGGTCCGAAGGATGACAAGTCGTGGCCGACCCTCCGCCACGTCGGTCTCCCAGCCGACGGTGACGAGAGTGTATCCCTCGCGCATCAGAAACTCGTCGCCCAAGGGGGTGGCGCCCTCCCCGCGATTGAAGGTGCCCAACAGGACGCTGTTGCCGCGATTGATGATGTCGAAAAACAGCACGCCGTTTCCGCGCGACGGATCCTTGGGCTTCAAGATCGAGAGGTCCGCCGAGAATTCCACCAGCCCCTTGGCGTTGCGGGGCGCCTTGTCGAGATCCACGATGATCCGGTTGCGGGGATGACGGGTGTCGACGGCGAAGAACGCCTTACCGACGAGCTGCTCGTACGCGCCGGCCTCGCCGAACGATTTCCCGTCGAGCACGTCGCTCCGGCTGCTGATCTCGATGCGCGTGACCTCGGCGCCAAGCGCCGCCGGAACCAGCAGCAGCGCGAGCGCCAGCGCGACTCGATTCGCGAGGAAGCCGCGGAACGTCATGACCTGCCTCCTGGTGAGATGTTGACGAGCCCCGACCGAGGGCCCTGGGCCGCTCGATTATAGCCGAGCCCATCGACCGCCTGCGTGGATCGGGCGCGACTTCCTGCGGTAGAATCCCGCAGATGAATTCTTCGGTTGAAGTGGGCTCAACTGGTCGGCCGAGTGGGGAGACATCCGGATGCTGCCATCGTCTGTTCGGCAAACCGTCGGTGCGGTGTTAGTCGTGGTCGGAGCAACTGCCGCTGCGGCGCAGACGCCGGGCGGGTACGGCCCACCGGTCACCCTGGCGCAGGCGAAACAGGCCGCCGCCCCGGCGATCGCCGAGGCCCAGAAGAACAACTGGGCCATGGCCGTGGCGATCGTCGATCCGGCGGGGAACCTGGTGTACTTCGAGAAGATGGACGGGACGCAGAATGGCAGCGTGTCGGTCGCGCTCGACAAGGCGCGGTCGGCCGCGCTGTTCAAGCGGCCGACGAAAGCCTTCCAGGACACGCTCGCGGCGGGTGGCGACGGGCTCCGCATCCTGGCGCTCGGGGGCGCCGTGCCGGTGGAGGGTGGCGTGCCGCTCGTGGTGCAGGGCCAGATCGTCGGGGCGATCGGCGTGTCGGGCGGCACGAGCCCGCAGGACGGCCAGTGCGCCCAGGCCGGCGTCAACGCCCTCAGCCCGCGCCGATGATGGTCAGGCGACCAAGGCCTGACCCGGACGTATTTCACGAGCCGCTGGCGGCCGACTTCCCCCGCGTAGATGTTGCCTTGGGCATCCACTGACAGGAACTCCACGCCGCTCCCCACGTCCACTTCATTGTCGGGAATGAAGGCGGTGACTCAACCCGTCCTGGCCGATCCTGATGCCCCGCTCCCAGCCAGGGTTCCACTTGGTCGCCGACCGGCGCTCCCTCGGTCACCCAGATGTTGCCCTCGCGGCATCGATCCCAGTCGGGTCGGCATTCGAGTGACCTCCGTCGGGAATCCCGATGCGTCCCCACTCTTCGCGCAAATTATGCGCTTGGAGCGCCCACGTCGAAAGGGATATCGTTCACCGCCAGGGGTGGAGCCATGACGCGTAAGAGTGTGCCGGCCTTCCTGAGCATTCTCGCCGCTTCCGCCGTTCTCGCTTCCGCAGCACAGCAATCGGACGCCGGGAAATCAGTGGATTGGCCGCTCCACAATCTCGACCTGGCCGGGAGCCGGTTTTCTCCGACGAACCAGATCAACCGGTCGAACGTCGCATCGCTGACGCCGAGGTGGCTCTTCCAGCACGGCGTCATCGACGGGGTCAGCAACCAGACAACGCCGGTCATCGTCGACGGGGTCATGTACGTCAGCGATTCGCGCGGGAGCGTCTACGCCGTCGACGCCGCGAACGGCCATCTCATCTGGCTCTACGACGTGACAAATCTCCTCGGCGGTGGACGGCCGGAAGGCTACATCTTCCGCAACCGCGGCGTCTGCTATGCGGACGGCGTGGTCTACGTGGCGGCCGGCTCCTTCCTGTTTGCGCTCGACGCCACGACGGGAAAGCCCATCCCGGGCTTCGGCACGAACGGGCAGGCCAGCGTGATACTCGACGTGCTCAAGATGAGATACCCCGACGTCGAGACGGCCATCAGCCTCGGGTACTGGTTCACCGCGGCGCCGCAAGTGCACGACGGCGTGCTTTACATCAGCAGCACACGAAGTGAGAGCCACATTCCCGGCGGCCACGTCCTGGCCGTCGATGCGAAGACGGGCAAGGTCCTCTGGCACTTCAACACCGTTCCGCAGGACGAAAAGGACCAGGGCTGGGAGATTGCGGGCCCGACCTGGGTCGGAGGGGAACGCAATGGGGGCGGCATCTGGGAGACGCCTTCGATCGATCCGGAGCTCGGCCTGCTCTACGTAGCCGTCGGCAATCCGTTCGGCGACAGCTCGAAGAGAGCGGGGATGAACCTCTTTACCGACTCGATTATCGCGCTCACGCTCGACACGGGCAAGCTCCGGTGGTACTTCCAGCAGACGCACCACGACGTCTGGGACTACGATTCGGGCGGTCCACCCATCCTCTTCGACATGCAGGTCGGCGGGCGGAAGGTCAGGGCGGTTGCGGAGGCGAGCAAGAACGGCTTCCTGTACATCCTGAACCGCGAGACGGGCCAGCCGGTGCATCCGATCAAGGAAACGCCGGTGCCGACCGCAACGACGCGTCCCGGCGAGAAGCCCTGGCCGACCCAGCCGATTCCGTACACCGCGCTCGGCAAGCCGATGAGCCCGGTGTCGCCGGTGTTCCCCGTCGACATTCCGGCCGAGCAGCTGGCGACGCATACGCCGGTGCCGATGTTCACGCCGCAGGGGCCGAACCAGATTTCGGCGCCGGGCACGGGAGGGGGAGCGAACTACGGTCCGATGTCCTACAGCCCTCGTACCGGACTGCTCTACGTGAACGCCATCGATAGCCCGACCAACTCGGGGCGTCCCCCGAAAGGCTACTTCTCCGCGTTCGTTCCGACCACCGGCGAGCTCGTCTGGCAGCAGACGTTCGAGGGCTACGGGCAGGCCGGGTCGGTCGTGACCGCCGGAGACCTCGTCTTCGTGGGCACGGGGAGCAACGTCGCCGGCTACTTCTTTGCCTACGACGCCAGGACCGGCGAGCTGCTGTGGAAGTTCAACACCGGCTCCGGGATCTTCGGGTCGCCCGCCGTGTACATGGTGGACGGCGAAGAGTTCGTGACCGTGGCGTCGGGCGGCGGCGACAGGGGCCGGCGCGGAGGCGACCTGATCCTCAGCTTTGCCTTGCCGAAGCGGTAGGGACGCGCCGTCCCAGCGATCACCTACGGGGCGGCGGTGGGCGGCGCATTCGGAAAATCGCTGCTGAAGATCAAGTACTCCAGAAGCCACTTGCCGCTGAGATTACGGAGGATCCAAAGGAACTTGCCCCTGTCGCGCCCCTCGGGTCCGCCCTCAGGCGGCACGATCTGCAAACTGAACGTGCCGCTGACATACGCGAGCGCGCCAGAGCCGGCGATGTCGTTCGCCTCAATCACAAGGCCCGACGCGCCCTGCGCAAAGCGCCTGACGAAATACCCCTCGACGAGATCCGTGCCGCGCACCGTCGCCGCATTCGGCGGCATCAACACCGCTCCGCCATCGAACAACGCCGCCGCCTTCGCCGCGTCTTTGGCGTTGTAGGCTGTGGTCAGCTCCTGAACTATTGTCGTGATGCTCTCCACGTCGGCCTTACCGAACTCGCGCTGGGTGGGAGCCGAGCAGGCAGCAAGAAAGAGCATCACGCTCGCGGTCATCAACCAAGGTGCTCGCATATATCCTCGTTTTCCCAGAGGGGAAAGTGCCGCCCCAAAGGGCCTCCCGTCTTGTTGCCACCTTATACCGGCGGTACACGCGCCGTCAACGTGGGCCCGTGCCTGATTCGCCCCTCTGATGCGCGCCCGGGGACGCAGATGCGGCGTGTCGGCGTTTCGAATCGGCGACCGCCGCGACCGCGAAGACTGCGAAGACCCGATCGGGCGTGCGGTTCGTGTTACTCGAACTGGGGCACCGCGAAAAACACACCGCCGAAGAACAGGTACGCGAGGATCAGCGTCCAGACGACGTTGAACGCCTGGCCGCCCAGAAACGCCAGCGCCGGCCGGCCGCTTTCGGCCCCGACGAGATCGCTGAAGCGCGTCTCCAGGCCGATGGAGATGAAGGCCAGCGCAAACCACACCGTGCGCAGCGCCGCCAGCGTCCCCTTCGTCTGGCTCACCAGCGACGGGGAGAGCACGAACGACACGGCAATCGACGCGACGAGAAAGCCGACGACGAACTTCGGAAAGCGCTCCCAGATCACCCTGGCGCTCGGCCGTTCGGCCGGTCCGCCGCCGCTTCGGAGCGTCCACCAGATCGTCAGGAGAAACGCCGCGACCCCGATCAACACGTTCTGCGACAGCTTGACCACCACGCCGACGTTCCGCGCGGGGCCGCTGATGATCTCGCCGGCCGCCACCACCGAGGCGCTCGTGTCGAGGGTGCCGCCCAGCCAGGCGCCGCCCACGGCGTGCGGAATGCCGAAGGCGATGACGATCTGCGGCATCACGACCATCATCGGCGCCGCGACCAGAATGACGAGCGAGGTCACGTACGACAGCTTCCTGCGATCGCCCTGAATCGCCCCGCACGCCGCAATCGCCGCCGAGACCCCGCAGATCGATACCGCCGTCGCCAGCATCGTCGCGAACTCATCGTCGACGCGCAGCCGGCGCGCCAGCCGGAAGCAGACGAACCAGACGGCGGTCACCACCAGCAGGGCCTGTCCCATGGCCAGGGCGCCCGCCTGAATCAGATCGCCGAAGATGATGCTGGTGCCGAGGATGACGAGGCCCGTCTTGATGTAGAGCTCGGTGCGGACCGCGTCGTTGAGCCACGCCGGCACGCCGATCACGTTGCTGATGAAGAGCCCGAGCGCCACCGCGACGATGACGTACTCGAAGCCCCAGGCGGAGACCGCCGCATGGCCCGCGATGGCTTGAGAGAGCGCGGCCAGCACGTAGATCGCCGGGAACCCGAGGACGAACCGTTTCACCGATCCGTTCATCAGGAAGATGGCCGCCGCCGACAGCGCACCCACGGCGACGCCGACGATGAGCAGTCGGAGCAGGTTCCCGCCGCTGAGCAGCGCCGCGGTCATATCTGCGCCTCCTGACCAGCCGAAGGCGGGGGCCGCCGGCCAGACGCCGGCGATGACGAGCGCGATCGACAGGAAGGCCAGCCAGACGGCGAGCCAGTCCTCGTTCTCGAGCAGCGACGATCCCGGCCGGAAGGTCGCGGAAATGGCAGGTCGGGCAGCCTCGGTCACGATTTCCACGCGGCTTGTCCTTTCGCGGTCTCGCCGGGATTGTCGCTCAAGAGGCCCGCCGCCCGCATGCAATTCGACAGGAGCCGCCGGTCACCAGGGATGGCCCTGCCGGAGGGCGCTGGCGTGCCGGTCTTCAGACGTGGGAGGCGGATCGATCCGTTGGGCTGTCCTATCCGATGACCAGATGAAGAGCGCTGAGGAGGCCGAACAGGTCGGCGGACAAATCTCCCGCACGCACCAAGTCGGGCAGGTCGTGGGAGGCACCCGCCATGACCCGCATGTGGGCCTCCCCTGGGGGGCGCTGGGTGAAGACGTCCACCATGCGTGCCTGCGCCTCCGGACTCAGGGCGTGGACGTCCTCCAGGTAGAGCGAGCCCAGCGACGATGTCAGCCAGGCGTCCGGCACGCCCCGGTAGTCGACGACGACGAAGGGCCCGTCCCGTCGCTCGCTTTCCTGGTGGATGCAGCGGGCGAGCATCCTCGCGTGGTCCCGAGCATATCCGCCAGCATCTCCTGGGTGATCGCTTCCGCCCTGTTCAGCCGCCGCGTGTGACCGTTCAGGCATCCCTCCCCGAAGAAGCTGCCGGCCTTCGGCAGGCCAACAACCGCCTCCTTGCCGCGATCGGAGACGACCGTCAGCTTGACCTTGCAGCTCTTTCGCGCCATCGACAACCTGCCTGAAGGTCTTGAAGGGCCAGAATATAACAGAGACCGAGGACGCAGCCCATGGCATCATCGGCTGACCGTGGTCGGCGTGCAGGACAGTCTGCCGATCGACGGCCCGGCGCCGGCGAAGAAGCCGGCCGATCAGCGGGCGTCCGGTTCTGATCCCTTGTGACTGGAACCGGCCGCGGCCCCCGGCCGCGTCAACCGCCACACCCAGCGCCCGGCGGCGACCAACGCGATGCCAGCCGCTCCCGCTTTGGCCAGTTTCGACACCTTCGAGGATGATGTGACGGGACGAGGAGGAGGCCGCCGCCCCGATCGGCGTTCACCGGCTGGTACCCACCGCGTGAGGAAGACAAAGGCGTCGGAAGCGCAGACCGGGCACCGGTCCTCGGTGTGAAGCTCCTCGCAATCGAGGCAGAGGCGCGCGCCGCGGAGTTGCATCCTTCCTAGTTTACGTGACGGGGACGCCGTCTGGACTACTGGCCACCAGCCGCGCTGCAGCGGCGGGTCATGCGCCGGAGCCGAGCCCGCCGGTAGCCGGTTGCCGGGGACGTCGTAGAATCGGCCAAGCAGACACCTGGTTGATCGCACGACAAGAAGGGACGGCCCATGGCGGTTTTCGCGAACAACCCGTGGAAGGAAGACTGACGGGACTAGGCGAGCGTGAGCTCTCCGCTCACGATGGCGCGGCAGTGCGGGCAGGCAAGCACGCTTCCGTGACGGGGGAGCGCCGAGACGAAGTTCACGCGGGTGCGCAGCAGCCGGATGACCTTGAGGGACCTGACGGTCTCGCCGCATCTTGGGCATGCGGCTTCGTTTTCGAGCGTGTATTCCGCCTCGCTGTCCCGGACGACTCCCTCCTGAAGCTTCGAAGACGCCGGCGCCGGGTTCTCGGGCATTTACCCTTGTTTCGGTCCAAGCGGGCAGGAGCTGTAGCTCCCGCTGCCTTCGAGCCGCCGTGTGGCGGGCTCAAAGGCAGCGGTCGCCAGTTCGGACTACTTGCCGGGCCGGATTTCCTGGGAGAACCCGAGGGAGTTCAGGTCGCGGAAGACGGGCGTCAGCGGGGGCAGCAGGGCCGGGTCGAGGAAATCGGTATCGAAGTTGAAGTTCCGCGTAGGGGCGCCATAGACGGTGGCGCAGCACTTATACACGCCGAGGAGCTGCCGGTTGTAGAAGAACGTGGCGATGGAGCCGCGGTAGTTCACCGTGCCGCCCGATTCCAGCATCCGGAGGAAGTTGTGGGCCCCGCCGTCGGTGCCGAAGTCGGTGGCGTTCGCCCAGCCGGTCGGCCGCGGGAACGCCGGGTTCTTGCCGGCGATGACCGCGAAGCGGTAGTACGACTGCGCCGAGCGCGGCCGCGAGCCGGGCGCATACGGGAACGTGAACGACACGTTGTCGTTCCAAGCATTGGAGAGCACCGTGATGCCGTCGGCGACAATCGAGGTGGCGACGTTCGGCTCGCCGAAGCCGGCCGCGTTGGCGTTCCAATCGCCCTGGACGTAGACGGGGTTTTCCGCGGCGATCGTGAGGCCCGGCGCGACGATGTTGCCCAGGCTGCCGTTGACCAGTTTGAGCGCGCGCCGGAACAGGACCGCGCGATTCACCTTCGCCTGCGGGGCGGACAGCGCGATGGTCGGACGGGCCGTGAGATCCAGCGGCGCGACGGCGCCGGGCGGCACGCTGCTCGCGACGCCGTTGTAGCTCGGAAACTGCCCGTAGGTCTCGAGCGTGGCGTTCTCGTTCACGTCCTCGCCGGTATCGAGGATGCCGTTGGGGGGGCCGGCCGCGGTCGCCGGGTTGATGAGGTCCTCGAAGCCGTAATCGCCGGTCTCGTCGTTGGTCCCGTTCCGGTTGTTCCGGCGGTCCGAGAAATACACCGCGTAGCCGTTGTTGGTGCTGAGGGCGTTGACCCCGCTGCCGGCCGCATACACACCGGCGTTCTGGAACCAGAGCGAGAGGTTCCGGACGTCGAGAGTCACGTAGTGCATCGCCCCGCCGAGGATGAGGTTCGCGCCCGGCGACACGTCCCGCTGCAGCCCTTCGCGCGCGTCGAAGAGGACGTTGGGCCAGTAGTCTTCCGACTTCCGGCTGGCGGCGTAGGTGCACGCGGCGGCGGCGTTGTCCCGGAGGCGCTGCAGCCGGACGATCGCGTTCGGCGTCGGGTCCGCGCAGAGCCCGCCGGCGAGGTTGGGGGCGGCGAAGCCCCAGTTGAGGACCTCCATCGTCACGTCCTGCCAGGTGGCGGTCGTGTCCTGCATCTCGATCTTGATGTAGCCGCCGAGGAGCCCCGTGCCGCGCGTCGACAGCGCGTTGGTGCTGATGGTCGCGGGCCAGTTGCTCGCCGGCGTGCCGGTGCAGCCCGTGAACGTCGTCGGGGTGTTGCCGGTGCAGCTCACGAGGCTGGTATTGAGCCACAAGAAGCCCGGCGCGAAGGCGGCGGTGCCGTTGGCGGCCACGCTGATCGTCACGGCGCCGATGTTCGTCACGGCGGTTGTGGTCGTCGTCACGAGGACCGAATCGACCGTCGCGCTGATCACCGTGTTGACGGGCATGGCGGCGGCGACGTTGGTGCACCCCGTGAAGGAGCTCGGTGTCCGGCCGGTGCAGATGATGTTGAGGTTGGTCCCCCCGGTCATCGGCGAGGCCGGCTGGAAATAGAGGGGGATGCCGCCGCCCACCGTGATCGTCGCGGCGGCGGCCGCCGTGTTCGCGGTCGTCGTCGTCGTCACGGGTCCCGGCGACCGGGCCACGGGCGGGTGCGTGGCGTCGACCGGCCCGTACGGCGTGCCGTTGTTGGGCGGCGCGACCATCCAGTCGCCGTCGAGCAGCACAGGCGCCGTGGGGGTGACCGTGGGCACGTTGAGGATATCGGCGACGGTGTCGGACAGCAGAATGCGGACGCTGACCTGGCTGAAATACCGCTCGGCGAGGAGCGCCGGGTTGCTCACGTCCTCGGCCGGGCGCGGCCGCTGGACGATGCCGGCGTTGGCGCCCCCGATGCTGAAGATGGGCAGGACCAGCGACTTCGCCCCCGTCCGGCCGTTGCGGATGTAGCCGTTGTACGAGCTCAGCGAGGCGTTGGTCCACGTCGGATCGTTGAGCGCCGAGCCGACCGAGTCGACCACGCTGCCCTCGCTGTCCAGCAGGTTGCGGTACGAGCCGGGCGCCTTCGCCATCCTCACGATGCCCGTGTGATTGCTCACGGTGATGAGCGTCCCGTTGGCCAGGCGCTTGCGGACGACTTCCTCGACCGCCGTCACCTTCTCGGGCAGCGTCAGCGTGCTGCCGTTGCCCTGGGCGAGAAACAGGTTGCCGTTGGTGTGGACGCGGCCGCCGAAATTGAAGTTGGGCCCGGCGTGATAGCTGAGATCGACGTCCGAGAACATGCCGAACTGGAAGACCGGAATCGCCACCGTCTCCATCCCGCGCTTCAGGTGGACCTCGCCGCCCGTGGCGGTCCGGGCGGTCACGTCGAGCTCGTAGAACCGCTTGAGCGCCGTCAGGCCGGCATACGGCCCCGTCGTGATCTGGCCGCTGGACTGCCCCATGTACGTCACGCCGTACGGGGTGCCGCCGCCGGGCGAGGCGAAGGCCACGTCCGGAATGTCCGGCGGATCGTCCGACAACTGCGCGATCTGGGCGTCGGTGGGCGCCACGTTGGCGAAGAACAGATTCGCCAGGTCGGCCGTCAGCTTCTCGAGGCCCGACTGGGCCGCGTAGAAGGCCCGGCCGCGGTCGCGGTCGATGCCGCGGTACCGCTGGTC
>Ga0326597_10013525_pt1 | contig 10724 bp, 7 predicted proteins | sample RVTome_12_FD_203789 | JGI IMG/M metagenome (GOLD analysis project Ga0326597, IMG submission 203789) | Soil microbial communities from uranium-contaminated site in the Upper Colorado River Basin, Wyoming, United States - RVT100D185 | ecosystem: Environmental > Terrestrial > Soil > Contaminated >... | reverse complement strand
GCCACCGCACCGGCTTCTGCAGAAATGCCGCCGGACCCATGAGCACGGTCCGGCTGCCGCAGTAGATGGGACTCAGGACATTGCCAACGAGCCCCATGTCATGAAACACCGGGAGCCAACTCACAAACACTGTCGAGGCCGAATGGGAAAAGCCGACTTTCAAGAGCGCGTTGTTGTGCAGTAGATTGCCGTGCGTAACCATCACGCCCTTCGGGGTACCAGTGGAACCGGATGTGTACTGGAGGAACGCGAGCGTGCCCGGCTCAAGCGACGGCGCAACCCACGCTGCCGGGTCCAGCCCGGCGTCGCGGTCCGCGACAAGTACCGGCACGCCCAGGACACCGCCGTCGCCGCTGGCCAGCGCCTTCGCGCCGGCGGCGTTGGTCAGGGCGAAGGTCGCCTCTGCGTCGGCCGCGACTGCGTTGAGCCGCTCAGCAGAACGATTCCGCCGAGGCGGGTAGGCAGGCACCGCCACGACGCCCGCGTACAGGCAACCCAGAAACGCGGTGATAAAGTCGAGGCCTGGGGGGTACAACAGCAGCGCCCGGTCGCCGGCACGCATGCTCGCCTGGAGCCGTGCTGCGATCGCGCGGGCGTCACGGTCCAGTTCCGCGTAGGTGAGCCTGTCCCCCTCGGTCTCGCCGTTCTCGAGAAACGTGAACGCCGCCTGGTCGGGCCGGTCCGCGGCCTGACCGCGAACAACGTCAACAAAGCTGGAATGCGGGCGGGGGGTGATGACTCGCACCTCAGACGCGCAGCCACGTCCTGTCGGAGAGGGCCTCGTTCACCATGCGACTGTCGTAGTCGAACCGGCTGGCGTCGCCGTTCCTGCGGTAGGAGAATCGCACATCGATCGGCAGACTCCGCAGGCAAAAGTGTCCAGGACCGACCCGCATCAAGGGATGCGCACCGGAGAGCGGCTGCTGCAGATACAGCGTCTGCCCATCCGTTGTGACGAGAGACGCGTGACCCGTCGTGGTTCCCTTGTAGGTGCCAACGTGCCGAAGGAGCGCCGCCGGCCGGAGCGCCTGGGGCGCGGCCGGTCGGATCCCGACAAGCGTTCCGATCCGGCGCCGGTACCGATCCCATCGGGCGCCTCCGACATCGATCGCCACTCGCCGCAGCGTCAGCTCCGGAAGCACCGAGTCGATGATGGCGCGTTGGCGACGATAGAACTCGATCAAGCCGTTGATGTCCTTTACGCGGTGGGCACGCCCGTACCGTGACCGTGCCACGACCGCCGTCATGGCCTCGAGCCACTGGATGCCACGATCGTCACCGACCTTGCGGAGCGCTGTGCCCAGATCCGCACTATAGAGGTACACGAGCGCTGGGTCGAGCCGCCCGACCAGGCGTTCGATCTGATAAATCAACTTTCGAATTCTGTGTGCAGGGACATTGAGCGACAGCATGACGCCGACGGGTATTTGAAAGAACGACGCTTCCGCAATGCGAACGGTCTGCCCGTCGTCCTGACCGGCAAATATCTCCCAGTCGGCCAGGAGCTGCGCTTCGAATCCATCCGGGGTCAACCCAAGCAGATCCTCGACCTCCCCATACTGAAAGATCGGGTGGTCGGACTCGTGTTCGTGAAACCAGGTTGCCTGGCCTCCTGCCCTGACCAGATCGCACCAGAGCTGCTGGGCGGTCGTCGACTTGCCCGTACCGGCGAATCCATCGACCAGAATCAGCCGAGGGGTTGTCGCTGCGCGCACCACTACCGCACCAGAACCCCTGGACACGCCCTCACCAGGCGGTCGCTCCGTGCACGTGTCAACACCATGCGCCCGGCGCAGGACTGCCAGGACTCATGCGGCATGGTACACAACGTGGACGAACGAGATCTCACAGCGACCTGATTGGCCGGTGTGTCAGAACTCGAAGTGCAGCCCAGCCGACAGAATCGACAGGTAGTTCGGAAAGCTCGGGGGCACCTGGCTTTCGTAGTTGTACTGGTAGTTGAACTGGACGCCAACCGTTCGCGTGATCATGCCTGTCAGATTCGCCGCAGACTCGATCGACTTGTGTGGTTCCCCGAAGTTCCGACGAAAGCGAAACGAATTCCCGATCGACCACGCCGTGTTGACTTTGGCCGCGAACTTCTGAAAGAAGCCGAATCCCTGTTCCCATCCTTCGTCTGCCGGATAGCCCAGGTCCTGATTGTAGACCGACACACCTGGCACCAACTCGAAGTCGATGCTCCTGTCGCTGTTGTTCAAGTGAAGGCCGTAGCCAGCCAACTGCTCGAAACGGGAATTGATCAACAGCTGTTGATCTCTCAGATACATCGACCTCACGATGACGACGGTCTTCGCCGTCAGGTTCTGATCGGCACCGGCCGCGATACTCGTACGGTCGGACAAGGGGGCCTCGGACGGGAACGTCACCTTCTGATAGTCGTACGAGGCATTGGCCACGAAGCTCCCGCCGTCGGAGAACGGCCGAGTGACGGACCCGCTCACCTGAAAGCTCCGCTGGGCCTGTATGCCCGAGGCGAACCCCGCGCCGAAGTCCAGCGAGCCGGAGAACGGCGGCCGCCCCGTCGCCGCCGGGGCTCCTTGCGGCGCCGCTCCACCCGCCCCGGGTTGCTGACCCGGCGCGGCGGCCGCGGCGCCCGACTCCTGAGCATGTGCACGGATGGGCGAGATGCCGAACAGACCGATCGCCGCAGCCAGCGCCAGCGCGTAAGTTGGGGTCATGTTCGAAGGTCTCCTCTTCCAGAATGTCTGACACCGGTTCATGGCACCCCCACTTGGGCGTGTTGTACCCAAGCCCACGCGACAAAATCGCCGGTCAGCGCGACGTAGGACAGACGCTGCCGCCATGTCAACCGCTGGTCGTGTAAAAAGGTGCCGCTCATACGGCGCGAAGGAAAGCGGAACTGCGCCGGTCCGAGCGCCACACTGGCGCCCGCCTCACGCCGTCGACGCTGCCGGTATTATCGAAGCGGTAATGTGGCTCAATTACGATCGGGTGTCAACCGCTCTGCGCCTTCTCCGTGCGGAGAGACCATGAGCTATCGGATGTTCTCGAAGTGGATCACGTGCCCCCGTCCGAACCCGGATGCGAGGTTACGGCTGTTCAGCCTCCCGTTTGCCGGAGGCGGCGCATCCGTCTACCGCGGGTGGGGGGCGGAGCTCTCCCCATCCGTCGAGGTCTGCCCGGTGCAGCTTCCTGGGCGGGAGGATCGCTATCGTGAAACGGCATTCGCCAGCCTGGTCGGTCTGTCGCGGGCCTTGTCACGAGAAATCGCGCCGTACCTGGACAGGCCCTTCGCGATCTTCGGGCACAGCATGGGCGCGTTGCTTGGATTCGAGCTGGCGCGGTCGCTGCGCCACGCCGGCGCCCCCGCGCCGCTGGCCCTGCTGATCGCAGCGTACCCGGCTCCGCATGTGTCCCTGTCACGGGCACCCATCTACCAGTTGCCGGATCGTGAGTTCATCGAGGAGATGCGGCGGCTACAGGGCACCCCGACCGCCGTGCTGGAAAACCGGGAACTGATGGATTTCGTGCTGCCCATTCTCCGCGCGGACTTCGAAGCCTGCGACACGTACCTCTGCGCCCCGGAACCGCCCCTCGATTGTCCGTTCTTCGTGTTCGGAGGAACCGAGGACCACGAGGTCGGGGAACCCGAACTTGAAAGATGGCGAGAGCAGACGACCGCAGCGTTCAGGTTGCAGATGTACCCGGGCACGCATTTCTTTGTGCACACACAGCGCGACCGTGTGCTCGCCGGGATTGGCGCACACCTGGCTACCGTCATCGGTCCGTGACCCCAGCGCCAGGGTGGGGTCCCCTGGTCCCCGGCAGCGCCTATAATGAGCCGATACTCATGATCGACACGCACACGTCGTCGCGCGCGGCACAAACGCGCCGGATCGGTGCGATGCGCATCGTCCGTCGCTACACGATGATCTCGGCGGCCGCCGGGGTATTGAGTGTACCGGTCCTTGACGTCGCGGCACTGGGGGTCGTGCACATCGCCTTGATCAAGGAAATCACGGAGTACTACGGCGCCGAGTTCTCCGAACACACCGCTCGTAACATCCTGATTGCCATCGGGGTGAGTCTCGTCCCGGGCTCGATCGGGTCGATCCTCAGCCGCAAGGCCCTGCAGATCCTGCCCTTCGTCACGCCCGGACTCGGCCTGGCCACGATGTCGGCATTCTCGGCGGGTCTCTCCTACAGCCTTGGCGCGGCGTTTGTCCGGCACTACGAGTCCGGCGGCACGCTCGACGGTTTCAATCTCGACAAACTGCACGGAACCTTTGGCCTGAGGTCGACGTGAGGACCCCATCGACGATGGCCTCCCGACGCGGGGTCCCACGGCGCAGTGTGTTCGTGTTGCTTGCGCTCGTCGCCGTGTGCCACTCAGCGTGCAGCCAGCCCACCGCTTCCCCTTCGCTGGCCGATCCGGATGATAGAGCGGCCGAGCATATAGAGGAGTTTGCCGCCGCGAAAGAGCTTTTTGATGGCCCTGGCAGCGAGGGCGAGGTCCGTGCCATGCAGTACGCGCAACAATACTTCGACGAAATTGGCCTCGACACCGTCGTTCAGTCCGTTCCGCTCGTGAGGATGATACAAACGTCCACCGACGTGTACGTGCGTGTGCCCCAGCCCGACGGCGCGCCTAACACATGGGCTCTCGACGGCGCGAACTTCGTGGTCTGGGCCGGCCAGCAGCAGGAGCAGGTAGCTCTGAGCGCTGCTCCTGTGGTGTTCGCGGGCTACGGCATCGTGTCACCGGAATACACGCGAGATGATTTCAAGGGCGTCGATGTCGATGGCAAGATCGTCCTGGTGTTACAGGGCTCGCCGCACACGGCCGATCGCGACGATCTTGGTGCACTCGGGGAGGCGTACTACGGCCGGCCGTTCTACAAGTTCGAAGAAGCGTCGAGACAGGGCGCGGCGGGCGTCATCATCATTCACGACGAACTGGAGCCTTGGGACGATATTCGCGCCGAGTTCGCCGACGAGGTGATCACGATCGAGGATGCCGATGCCATGTTGGCGCAGGCGACCGTCGAGGGCTGGTTGTCACGACCTGCGGCCAGGAGCCTGCTCGAGCAGGCCTCGCTCGACCTCGACCACCTGAGCCTGAAGGCACGGCAACTGGCCTTCCAGCCGACGGAACTCGATGGCGTGCGCGTCGACATCGCGATCTCAAGCACGATCGAGCGGGCAACGACGCAGAACGTGATCGCCCTGCAGAGGGGTGAACTGCCGGAATGGGTGATGCTCGGGGCGCGGTGGAACGGTCTTCCCACGGAGGCCATCAGCGCCGTAACTGATGCCGCGATGTCCCCCGGTGAGTCAAACACCTTCGGCGACGGGTCGGCAGCGGCCGCGGTCATGGAAATCGCGCGGAGGTTGGTCGCCCGGTTCCCGCCGGGGCAGGATCCACGGCGCGGCATTGTGTACACGATCTCCACCGCATTGGCACCAGGAATGGTGGGGCTGCGGTACTTCTCCGATCACCCGTCGATTCCTGCTCCCGGTCCCGGCGACGACTTGGAGGAGTTACCCCTCGACAAAACCCGCGGGCACATCTTTCTCGACCATGCAGCGCCTGGCCACGCCAGCCACGCGATAGGAAAAATTGGTACCGGCTCGGGTCGCGTGCTGTCTCACATGATCCGAAGTGTGGCGATCCAGCAGAGGCGGCTGGTTGTCCTCGACCAGAGCGTCGAGCGGCGCTTCTACTACAGTTACAGCCAGTCAGCCTTCGCGCGTCACGGTGTGCCGACTCTCTACCTCACCACCCCGCCTGACCATGAACACCTCACCCCGGTGCAGGCAGACGCGCAGACGGAGGGCGCGGCAGCGGCTGAAAGCTTCAACCTGGACGCAAGCCTGCTGGTGGAGCTCCTCACAATGATGGCCAATACGACTCACTTTCCGCGCGAGTCGCCTCCGCTACGCCCGTAGCGGCGCCTGGACGGCCTCTGCTCTGTGGCTGAACAGTCGCCCGATCTCCTGCTGGTGCTGGCTGAAATCACGCGGAGTGGTCTTCGGTGAAAAGAGTCCGTCCTGATCCCACCGGTCAGGGTCCAGGCCGATCGCTTCCGTATTGATCCAGCCCCCTTCCTGCAGTCGCGGTAGGGCCTCCGGCAAGGTATCCCGCACCGCGAGATGAAAGATGATGTGCGCGAGCTCCTCGATCCGGTCCACCGCCTCACGTGCGTTGTTCACCAGCGCTCGATGATCGGCGGACTTGGGCGGGAGGTTCTGCAGATGAAGGTGCTTCAGCGTGGGCAGGTCCTCGATGTAGTCGATGAAGTCGAAGGTATAACCGGTCGTATCGGTGCGCTGCCCCCAGTCCTCGAAGAGCTTCTGCATGCGTGCTTGAGTGACAACGGTGCGCGAGATGACGCCGCTCATGATCCGCGACAGCGTCGGATCCAGATACACCTCGTGGTAGAACTGCGGGTCGGTCGTCGTCCAGCCGATGTAGTAGTCCCAGATCGTCTTCAGCGCCATGATTGGCCCGATGTGGTGGTTCGGGTAACCACGCTGGATCGTGCTGGTGAGAAAATCATTAAGCGTCAGTAGATAGCGGTTCGCGTGCGCCACGTACTCGTCGGTCAGCGTCCCACCCCGGTCCATCTCGATCATTTTGCAGATGAATCCGTTCGAGAATCCGATGAGGTTCGACCCAACTGAGTAGTAGGGATCCGCGAAGACACCGGCAACGCCCGTGCACGCCCATCGCTCGCTCGAGAACACCTGCGTCGAGGTGTAGCTGTACCGCTTCAGCTTGAGGAAATCGAGCACCTCACGGCCCTGCATCGCGGTCCAGACGTCCGGCTCGTGCTCTTTCAGCCAGTCGAGCGCCTGCGCATAGGACAGGCCGTAGGTGTTGAGCGGATGGATCGCCTCGGCGGTCACGATGCCGACGCTGGTGGCGTCCGGCGCCAGTGGGATGAGCCATACCCAGTAGCCCTTGCCCATCAGGTGGTTGGTCGACTGCCATCGATCATCGCGGACGCGCTCGTGCCACCCTCGATGTGACGAGGGCACGAAGTCGTTCACGCTGGCTCTGCCCCGCACCCGCCACCACGCCGCGCTGCAGGGTCCACGCCAGCCGCGATCCAGGCCAAGCGTGTGTTGCAAGTAGCGCCGTCCCCCCATGGCGTCCACCACCCACCGCCCGCGCGCAACTTCGAGCGAACCGTCAGCAGCTGTGAACGTAACCTCGTGCGACCGGTCGGGCCTGATCGCGATGTTGGTGACCCGGGCACCTTCGCGCAGGTCGCACCCCGCGTCGGCGACGAGGCCGCGCAGATGGCCCTCAAGCTTGCCGCGATCGATCTGGTACGACTTCGCGGGAAGAAAGCGCTGTACACCGTACTCAGGCCGGTCAGCGAACTCACCGTCGCCCCCGTAGAAGTACCTGAGGCCGAGCTTCTCGAGGTGCTCGGCTTCCAGATAGTCCTGCAGCTTCAGCGTGTCGAAGTAGTAGTAGGCACCCGTCTCGATCGTTGACTCGCCAACCTTGAATGCGGCCTCCGGTAGCGGCCGGCTCAACGCGTCGAGCACCAGGATCGACATGTCATCGCCGCGCAACGCGAGCTGGCGCGCGAGACCCAGCCCGGCCAGACCGCCGCCACAGACGATCAGGTCGTACTCGGCGACGCCATCCACTTCAGCGGCCGGATGCATGCGATTGGCCCTCACCCACTACCGATAGCCGTTCGGCCAGCTCGCGGGCGGTGGGATACGTGTAGATGTCGATCAGATCGACATGGAGCGACAGTTGGTCTCGAAGACGCGACGTCAGGTCCATCACCCGCAACGAATTGCCGCCTAGGGCGAAGAAGTTGTCGTCAAGCAACACCTCGCTCCGCTGCAGTACTGCGGCCCAGAGGGCCAGGAGCGTCTGCTCGAAGGGCGACATCGCGGCAGGGTCGGCTGAGTCCTGGTTGCCGACGAAGTCGTCGACGGCGTGCAGTTCGGCGCGATCGACCTTGCCGTTCAGGTTCAGCGGAAGCCGGGGCACCACCGTCAGCACGTCGGGGACCATGTAGTCAGGCACCTGACGCCGCATGTGTTCGCGCAGAACCGCCGCGCCGACCCCCGCGCGCGTCTCTGCATATGCGGCCAGGTACTTCGCCCCGCTCGCGTCCTCCTTGCAGAGCACGGCCGCGTGCCGCACGTCCGGCTGCCGTAGGAGCGCCAGCTCGACGTGGTCGAGCTCGATGCGAACCCCCCGAACTTTGACCTGACTGTCGAAACGACCCAGGAATTCTATGGCGCCGTCCGGTCGCCAACATGCGCGATCTCCCGTACGGTAGAGCCGGCCTTCATAACACTCTGGGACGGGGCTGGCCACGAAACGCTCGGCGGTCAGCTCGTCCTGGTTGAGATAGCCCCGCGCGAGCCCAATCCCCCCGAGAAACACTTCGCCCGGTACTCCGAGGGGGCACAAGCGCAACTCGCGGTCAAGAACGAACACCTTGACGTTCGCGATCGGCCGGCCGATCGGCACGATGGCCTCGACCGTGTCGAGACGACACGCGGTCGAGCAGACCGCGTTCTCGGTCGGCCCGTACTCGTTGTACAGGGCGACGCCGGGTAGGCCCTCCAGGTGGGCGGCCACGAGATCGGGCGTGGCGCTCTCGCCGGCGAGCGTGATCCACTGTAACGAGGGCACGGCGCCGCCGAGCTCGGTGACGAGCAGCTTGTAGTAGCTGGGCGTCACGATACAGCTGGTCACGCCGCGCGCCACCGACAGCGCGATCAGTCCACGCGCGTCCAGCCGCAGGTCCTCGTCCGGGATCACGAGCGTCCCGCCTGCCGTGAGCACACAGAAGATGTCCACAACGGAGCTGTCGAATGCGAAAGACGGCACCTGCAGATTGACGTCGGCTGAGCCAATTCCGTAGAACGCGTTCCGCCACAGAATCGTGTTCACGATGGCGCGATGTTCGATCGCCACGCCCTTGGGCCTGCCAGTGGAGCCGGACGTGTAGATGACATAAGCCAGATCGGTGTCGGCCACTCGTATGCCCGGATCGGGGGCCGCGTCTGCGCCTGACAGCTCGAGATCCACCACGAACAACTCACCTGAGAAGCCGGCCGCTGCGGCAATCGACTCCGAATCGACGATCAGCACGGAGATGCCGGCGTTCTCGAGCATGTAGCGGACGGTTTCCCACGGATGGCGTGGGTTGATCGGCACGTACGCGGCACCGGCCTTCATCACACCGTAGAGCGCGGCAACAGTCTTCTCCGACCGCTCCATCATGACGCCGACGATGCCGCCGCTCGTGACGTGAAAGTCACGCCGCAGGACGGTGGCGATCTGATTGGCCTGCTGATCCAGTGTGCGGTATGTCAGCTCGACGTCTCGAAAGACTGCTGCGACCGCGTCGGGGGAGCGCGCCGTCTGTGCCGCCACCAGTCCGTGGAGTGTCAGCCCCTCAGGCGCTGGGACACGCGTGTCGTTAAAACTGCTGCCGACACAACGTCGCTCGTCGACCGAGAGCAGCTCGAATTCTGACAAGGGTCGGCGATCGTACGCGGCCAGCCACTCGATGGCTCTCGCCACGTGCGCCGCAAGTTGTCGCGCCAACCAGGGCGGACGTGCCGATCCGCGGACGCCTACGTGGATCCGCAGCTCCGCACCGTGCCGCTCCACCCGCAAGCCAAGTCCAGCGCGCTCCCACAGAGGCGCGGTGTCAGCCGCAGGGCCCACGGCGCAGGCGAGCGGCAGCAGCGTCTGCTCAACCGTCGCCGCATCCAGCCCCAGGCCGGCCGCCACGCGAGCGAGCACGCACGGTTGATGGCGGCCAGACTCGTCGACCTCGACACGTACTTGTTCCAAGAACGTGCGCCCGTCTTGGTGTTCGTCGCACGTGCAGACGAGAAACCTCACCGCGTCCGATGCCCCCTCGGCCGGCGCAGCGATCAGTACCGGTTCCCCGCCGTTGTACCGGCTGACAACAAGCGCAAAGGCGCCAAGGCAGAGATCCTCAATGCCTGCGGCGTCGGTCGCAGGTGCCGGGACCACGGCCGGACCCGCATCCGAGGACTCGTCGGGCGTGTGTGCCATGGCCGGAAGTGCGGCGTTCCCGTGCCGGAATGGTCCGAGCTTGTCGAGCCAGTAGCGTTCGGCGACGCCCTGTGCAGCCGACCTACCTGCATCCGCCTCTTTTTCAGGTCGCCGGGACCTAGACGCCTTAGTCACCATGAAATCGCCACGGGGGAGGCACGAAGGGCACGTTAGTCAGTTGTGAGGTTGACATGCAAGCCACGCGACTTCCCGGCAGGTTTCTGGATCAAGTCCACGTCCCCGAGCGTGGAATCGCCGTCCCGAGCCAACCAGCGCAGGATCGCGAGCAGGCGTGTTCGCACGCTCGCAACCGTCTCCGCCGTGAATAACTCGGCACTGAAGACCAGGCGAATCGACAATGTCGTGCCATCGTCCGACTCCCCGATCAGGAACATCGTATCGTGGTGCGCGTGCTCGACGCCGAGTATCAGTTCCGACAGTTCCAACCCGTCCGGCGCCCCAAGCCCCATGCCCAGACCGAGGCCGGGTACGTAGTCCACCAACACGTCGAACAGCGGCGCTCTTCCAGCTGGAACGTCGAGACGGAGGTCATCGAGCAGCGACTCGAACGGGTAGTCCTTGTGCGCGAGCGCCTCTCGCCACGCGTGGGCTGTGCGGTCGATAAGCCGCGCCGCCGTATCCCGTGCCCTCGCCCGCCCCCTCAGCG
>Ga0326597_10013524_pt1 | contig 10725 bp, 5 predicted proteins | sample RVTome_12_FD_203789 | JGI IMG/M metagenome (GOLD analysis project Ga0326597, IMG submission 203789) | Soil microbial communities from uranium-contaminated site in the Upper Colorado River Basin, Wyoming, United States - RVT100D185 | ecosystem: Environmental > Terrestrial > Soil > Contaminated >... | reverse complement strand
GCGGCAACAGGAGTGCCGCGCTGAGCAGCAGGGCCACGGGGGCCCGTCGGGCCGCAGCCCGAGCGAACGAGCGGCGCTTGTCGTGCGTGTCCATCCTGGATTCCATCGGATCCCCTACACGATCCATGGATCGACGAACGGCGGCAGCGGCGCGGGTTCCGCACCCAGGTCGTCATAGGTCTGGTTCGGGTGACTCTGCGGATCCAGCGACGTGCCTTCGTAGACCCAGAGCTGGGTCACCTGGCCGCCCAGGCCGACGAGACCTCCGTTCGTCAGCCGCTGCAGGTTCCGGTTCTTGAGCCAATAGACGTTGTATCGGCCGTTGCCATCTGTTTCGAACGGCACAGCCGCGTCGAAGTCGGGTGCCGTGAAGACGACGTCACGGGCCTCGCCCGGCCCGATGTAGATCGTGTTCGTGACGTACGAGAGATCGGCCCCGCCCGGCCCGCGCAGGATCGCAGCGTCTTCGCCAACGACCTTCAGCCGGATGCCCGGCAGCTGCATGGCCTGCTGCTCGTAGCCGAGGTTCGTGAAGCGAAGCAGCACCCGCTCGCCCCCGTTCACCTGGATGAGCGCGGACAGGGGCTGCGAAGGCAGCGAAGGATCGTTGTTCGGGAGCAGCGTGTCCGGATAGGAACGGCCGTTGATGATCCAGTAGTTCGCGTTGTAACTGGGCCAGACCGTCTCCTGGATCGCCTCGAGGTTGTCGTGCGGATCCGTCCAGATCTCGTTCAGGTGCACCGTGAACTCGCGTTGGTAACCGGTGGAGCCGTCGCCGTCGTTGTAGGCGAACTTCGTGTAGCCGCCGAGGGAGGTGCCGTTCTGCGACGGCCGCACGTAGATGCTCCCGTTCATGCCCATCTGGACGTGCTCGACGTCCTCGAAGTGGCAGTGGTACATGAAGCTGCCTGCGCGGTGGGGCTTGTAGTAGTAGGGGAAGTCGCGCCCGACCGGCACCGCGATCGACACCTCGGGCACGCCGTCGAAGATCGCGGTTGCGTTGGGGAAGCCGTGCCAGTGGATGGTGTGCGAGTCGTCGAGGTCGGGCCTGACGACGAAGCCGATGTTGGTCATCGTCACGTAGACCTCGGCCTCCTCGTCCACCCCGATGATCGGCGCGGGCTGCTGGACGATCCCCTTGAAGACGTCGAGCTCGTTCGGAGCGTCGCCCACCGGGACGCTCACGAAGCCGAAGACGTATACGGGGTCTCCACCCGGCCCGCTAGGGCTGCCGCGGCCGGGCAGCAGGATGTGGCCATCCGTGGCGGCGAGGTGGATGAAGACGGGCGTCACCGGCGCGGCCGGCACGAGGCGGGTCGACTCGGCGGGCGGCCTGCTCCGGGCGAGGACCGGCACGGCACCCCCCACGGTGAGCGCCACCGTGGACAGGCCGGTGAGCCGCAGGAAGTTTCGCCGGTCCATGCCTGGCGCCATCCATCTCCCGTTCATCACGCGGCGTCCCTCACTCATGGCCGGTCGATCGCATCCAGGGTGTCGGTGATCCCGTTGGCACTGCCGTCGAAGAACATCGCAAAGCCTGTGCACGAGGTGGCGGTTCCTGGCGTCAGGCCGTTGCACCGGAAGACGTCCTCGCCGCCACCCGTGAGTGGGCCGGCGACCGCGAACCCACCCTGCGTGCTGAGATAGAGATCAGTGCCGTCGAGGGCCGCGGCATCGACGTCCTCGCCCCCGGTCGTGAACCCGACGTCGCCGGCGTCGAAGTAGTAGCTCCAGGTGCAGGTCGTCGTCGATCCGAACGTGCCGGTGCACTTGAGCAGGTCTTCCTGCAGCTCCCCGGTGATACCCGGCACGTTCGGGTCTCCGGTCGTCGAGATCACGACGTTGCCGTCGGGAAGGATCTCGAAGGCGTCGACGTCTTCCCCGTTGCTGTCGTCCAGGTCGACGCCGGCGTCGGAGCCGTCGAAGTACAGGCTCCAAGTGCCCGCGTCGTACATGACGACGTCCTCGTCCTGGACCGCGCCGAGCGTCGGCACGGACGTCCCGCCGTTGGCTGTGAAGGACATGTAGTACGTGTCGCTGTCCACGACGACCAGCGCATCGATGTCGGCACCGCCCGCGAGGCCGGCCGCGCTGCCGTCGAACACCAGGGCGAAGCTCGCGCCGTCCCAGCTGTAGATGTCCGCGTCGTCGTATGGACCGGTCACGTCGGGAACGGCCAGGCCGCCTGCCGTCGAGAAGTAGAGCTGTGCGGCGGCTGGTGGCGGCGGCCCGGCGTCGTCCGGACAGGGCGTCGTTACGCCAGGCTGCTCGTCCGCGCCGATGTCGAAGCCCGCGCCATTCGGCCGGCCGTCGAGATCGAAGTCGCAGGCCGGGGCGGCGACGCCCCCAAAGGTGGCGACGCCTCCATCGATGGCGTCCTGCGCGAGTGCCTGCAGGTGATAGTCGCCCTGCGGGTCGCTCGGCGTGGAGATGACGTTCACGTAGATGAACGCGGGATCGTTGGCGAACGCCGTCGCCACGAAGTCGGTGTCCACCGACTGGACGAACCCCGGGGCGTCAGCCGTGTTGTTCTTTGACGCCAGGCAGTCGTCGTTGAGGAACGTGCAGTCGCTGTACCTCGTGTCGAAATGCGCGCCGGGGACGTCGATCACCTCGAAGTCGATGGTGCCCGCGGACAGCAGCCCGTTGCCGAAGAGGTCCGTCGCTCCGTTCGAGTAGAAGGCCTCGTTCGCCCGGAAGATGTTGTTGAAGAGCACCGGGTTGCTGAACTCGCTCGTGCAATCGGCTCCGCTTGCCGTACATGCACCCGTGTTCTGGAACTCTCGAACCGCCTCGCTGTGCGCGGTGGACGTGAGGCCGGCTCCGTGCGGGCAGGTGGCGAACGACTCGGCCGCATTGCAGCTGATGTCGGCGTCCTCGGCGGTCGCGGTCGAGACGTTCCTGGCGACCGTGTTATTGACGATCTCCACGTCGAGGACGTCGTCCAGCGAGATGCCGCCGCCGATATCGGTCGCCAGGTTGTTGACGATCATGTTGTTGGCGATGCGGACGTTCCACTGCACGGTGTTCATCACCCGGATGCCGCCGCCGTCGTCGTTGGAGACGTTGCCCTGGACCAAGTTGCGCTCAACGACGATGTCGCCGGAGCCGAGCGACAGCCCTGTGCCCGGCACTCCGGGCGCCTCACTCTTCATCTCGCCGGCGATCATGATCCCGCCGCCCTCGTCGAACGCGTAGTTGAAGAGGACCTTGTTGTCGTGGATCCTCCCACCGTCGTTCAGCCCGAAGTTGGAGATGCCGGCCCCGTACTCGGCCGCGTAGTTGCCGCAGATGACGTTGTGGTCGACCTCGTAGTCCTGCGCGCCGTTGAAGAGCGCCACGGCGCCGGCGTGGTTCTTGCCGCCGTTGTTCAGGACCTGGTTGTGGTGGATGCGGACGTCGTCGTTCTGGGCGTCGAGGTTGCCGCCGAAGTCACTGGGCAGACCGAGGATGACTCCGCCGCCGCGGCGGCCGAAGTTGCCCGTGATCAGGTTGTTGCTGATCTCGAGGTTGCGCGCGAAGCGGTGCACGTACACCCCGCCGCCCTGGGTGGTGTCGTCCGAGGTCTGCCCGGGGCCGAGGAGCCCGTTGCCATGCTCGGTGCGCCCGTAGGCGATCTTGAAGCCGTCGATCTGCGGGCGGTAGCCGGAGTGGAACTGCCCGTCCGCCGCGAGCACCGTGACGACCTGGCCCCATGGAACCCGGCCCCCACCGTGAGGGATGGCATCGACCTTGACGTCGAAGCCGAGCTGGTCGAGGCCGCTGGCTCCCGCGAGGAAGCGGCCGTCGAGGAGCGTGGCGAACGGCCCGGCGGTCCCATAGCCCTGCATCTTCACGTTCGTGTGGAGGATGAACCGGTCGAAGTAGGTGCCCGGATGGACGAGGATCAGGTCGCCGTCGACGGCCTCGTCGAGTGCGAGCTGGAGATCGGTGTACTCCTGGCCCACACCGACATGGCGCATCTGGAGCGCGGTGAAGTCGTAGCCCGCACCCAGCACGTGGATCGTCATGCCGCTCGGGCTCATGCTCCCGCCGCGCGTGACAAGCAACTGATGGGGCCCGGCCGGCACGGTCGCGGGGATGGTCACGCCGATTGCGGAGTCGGACCAGGAGGTGACCGTGAGCGCTTCGCCGTCCAGGGTGGCTGAACTGGTCCCCTGGGTGCCGCCGAAGCCCACGCCGCGGATCGTGAACGAGTCGCCCACCATGCCGTACGGCTGGGACACCGACTGGATATCCGGCGTCGTGTCCGCGTCGATCTTGCAGACCGGCGGCGTGCTGAACTGCGAGCCGCCCGTGCTTGTGAGGAGGAGGTTCGTCGTCGGGATGATCGCCACGTCGGCGTACGTGGTGAGGCCGGGCCACACCTCGAACACGAGCGGCAGCGTCTGGTAGTTGGGGTTGAAGTTCGCGCTGGGAGCAGCCACGTCGCCGGGATCGTTCCCCACGACGTAGTACATGCCTGCGCAGGGACCGGCCGGGAGCGGGCAGTTGTACGTGCCCGTCGACGGAAGCAGGACCTCGAACCGGCCGTACGCGTCGGTGTAGAGCGTCGTGATCAGCTTGCCCGAGTAGTCACGGATGCCGACCGGCGTGTTGGGGAGGCCCCGTTTCCCGGCGTAGTTCGCCGAGTTCGGGTCGAGATCGAGCCCGAGATCGTCCAGGAGGATCCCGACGATCCGACCCGGCACGGGGATGCCGCCGCCGCTGGGCGTGACTGGCGGGCCGCCCTTGTAGCGGGCATCGGTGAAGATGAAGAAGTCGGAGTTCGCGTTGTTGCCGGTCTTGAGGTCGATCAGGCGCGCGTTGCAGAGCGGCATCCGGTCGCCCTCGAAGGGGCTGCCGCCGTCCGGCGCGAGCACCGAGGTCGTCGCCAGGAAGTCCGGGTTGTAGACGCCGGTCTTGGCCACATTGCTGGGATCGTCGGGGTCGAACAGGGCTTCGGCGCGGTCGTCCACGACGTGGACCGTGTGCATGGGGCCGGCGCAGGGCGGCGGCGGGATCGCGGGCACGAGGACGTCACCGCTGAAGACGTTGATGTCTTCCTCCATCACGCTTCGGTAGCCCTTCGACGGCTCGATCTCGACGATCCATGTGCCGGCGGCGACCGGCGTGCAGTCGTCGATAGGGAGCAGCTCAGCCGGGTTGAATGGGTCGACGGCGGCCGGGTTGGTGCAGTCGACGTCGAAGGCATAGCCGCCGTCGAAGACGCCGTCCTTGTCCTGGTTCAGGATGGACTCGAGCTCGAGGCACTTGTCCCAGATGTCTGGGTACGGCTGGACCTGGGTCAGGCTGCGGCCGAAGGTCGAGATCGGGATGCAGTCCTTGGGGAGCAGGTCGTCATACCAGCTGTCCGTCCCCAGCCCGTCCTTGTAGACGGCCGCCAGGTGGTCCTTGACGTATGCGCCGGTCGTTGTGTCCACGTCCGGCATGCCGTCGGCCGGGCTGGTGTCCCGAGTGGCGTAGAGGTTCACGGGGACGTTGGGGACGCCCGGCTCGTAATCCTCGTTCGCCTGGAGCTGAGCGTTCAGCTCGTTCCGCGTCGTCCCGTTGAAGACGATGCCGACGATGCCGCCGTTCTCGCCGGGCCCGAAGGGTTTCTTCCCCCAGTCGAAGTAGAAGCTCTGGCCGGACGAGAGGAACGTCGCCTGGAGGAGCGAGGCGAGCCCGAGGGTCTGGTTGATCGGCCCGTGCTCGCAGGTGGTCCAGTCGTCAGCCACGGCGCAGAAGCGGTCGGGATTCTCCACTCCGGGAGTGCTCGGATCGTCCGGCACGCACCCGGGGATCGAGTCGTCGCCGTAGCCGTTGCCGTTCTCGTCGAGGGTGTTGCAGTCGTTCGCCCACGGGTAGTCGATCGGGTTGTTCTCCAGGTCGGTCCTGTACACCGCGGCCCCGGTCTGCCTGAAGCGGCCGTAGCCCACCTCGGAGATGAAGAAGTGCTCCCACTCGAAGACCTCGGGGAACTCGTACTTCCCCCCGTTGTCGGTGAAGGCCGTGTACATGATCGAGCCGTCCTTGAACCGGGTGTCGAGGTCGACCGCCTTGATCGGCGTCTCGCCCGCGTCGCGGAGCCCGTTCTCGTTCGTGTCGAGGTAGACCGAGCCGAACATCTTGCCGAACCATGGGGCCACGCCTCTGCCCCCGCCGCTGCCGATCTTGCCGCCCATATCCACGGTTCCGCCTTCCTCCAGGATGACCGTGGTGAACTTAATGATGTGGTCGAGGGACTGATCGAACAGGGCGATCAGGTAGGTGGACGCAGGAACGTTCCCGACGTCGAAGCAGCCGTCGGGGTCACCCGGGCCCGACCAGACCAGGGCGTCGTTGTTCCCCGCGTCGGTCAACGTCACCCACAGGTCCGAGATGGGCGGGCCGAGCGCGAAGATCGTCTCGGTGGTATCCAGCTTGTTCGTGTACATGCAGCCCTTGATCGTGCCGGTGCCGGTCGCGTCGTCGTTGTTGTCGTCGCAGAAGTCGCCGGCGCTCGTGTCGCCGAACATGCACCGCTTGATGAAGCCGAACCACGTCTGAGACCCGATCATGGCCTCTTCCGGTTCCGAGGCGAAGCCCGCGCTGCCCTCCGGAACCCACGCGGCGATACTGAACCCGCCCTCGATCGTGGTCGTCTGGACCCAGCCCTGACCGTCTGGCGGGATCACCTGGACCTCGTACTTGTTGGGCCCGAGGTTAGGGATCGTGGCGATCCCATCCGGGCCCGGACGGCAGAAGCCGCCCGTGCCGGGGACAGGCGTCCCGCCGGGGAAGTCGGAGTACTCGGTGCAGATGGGGTTCCCGAACCAGTCGGTCGTCACCTCGCCGACCTTGTCGTCGATGATGACGTGGAAGTTCTCGACGCCGTCCGGTGGACCCTCGAGACCGACGTCGAACTCGGTGTTCGGGGAGGTGTCGTCGCTGAAGACCCGCGCCTTGATCGTAGCCAGGGGTTGCGGGTGGGGCTGGAGCTCGACGACGACGTCGCCGGCGTCCGCCGGCAGCGTGAAGTGCTTGCCGCCGATCTTGTAGTCGGGATCGTTCGTCGTCGGCGACCCGACGCCGTCGTTCGCGTAGACGGTGACGAGATAGCCCCGGTTCGGGGCCACGGTGTCAGGCAGCGAGACGTCGGTGGCGTTGGTCTCGTCGCCGCTCGCCACGACGGGGCTGAAGCTCGCCGGGTTCTCCAGCGAGCCCTGGTCGTGGCTGTTGTCGAGGTTGACGACCCACCTGAAGCGCGGGATAGGGTCAGTCGTCTTTGCGTCGCGGACGACGATGTTGACGATTCCCGGGCTGGCCTGAGCCTGGCTGATCGGGACTCTGATCGGGAGGACCGGGAGCACGGAGCCCGCGACGAACAGAACGGACGCGAGAACCACGATCGGCCGAGGGATCCGGAGGTGGCCGTGCCGACCGGCTGCGGCTGGCCGACTGGATGAGTCCCGACGCATCACGACCTCGTGCTCCTCGTGATTTGAGGGCCATCTCTCCACACGGCCAGGAGACGCGGGACCCGACGAGGATGACGTCAGTGCCCCAAGGGGTACGACCCCCGCCGAGGCTCGATCGCCTGGCCGGGTCCATGGTCAACGCGCCGGCCGGCAAGCGCCATCGGGTCAGGCCGACCGGCCATCGGCGAACGGACCGGAATTCTGAGCGCTGGCCGCCCGGGAATCAGAGGGGTCGAGACCCTAGTCCCGCCGGGTCGCGACCCGAGGATGCCGGCCCGTTTCCTCGGGGCGACGACCTACCGGCCTCGGTGGGGCCATCAGCCGACGGTCGGCGTGGATCGGGAGCCCCGGACCATCGTCTTTCGTCGACTGGACCATCGGACCCCGCCCGGCGACGCCGGGCCGGCGTGATCCGGGGTACCCTGTACTCCTGCGTCAGTGCCTCCGCCCAGGACTCGAGGGCTCATGAGTCTTGTCAACCCGGCCTGCCAGCGGGCCTTCAGGCCGTTCGGGGGGACGGACGGGTGCGGCTGAACGGACGAGCGTTCGTCGTCCTTGCCGCGATGCTCGGGATCGTTGTGATCGTTGCGACCGATCAGATCGTCCCGGCCACCAGCCAATACCAAGCGCAGATGCGGACCTGGCTCGTTGCGCGCGCGTCCGGCCTGTGCTCCTACCTCCTGCTGACCGTCCTCGTGGCGCTCGGCCTCATCCTCAGCCACCCCGTCAACCAGTCGACCTGGAAGCTCTCGAAGCGGCTGTTCCCGTGGCACGAGAACCTGTTCGTGTTCGTTCTCGCGTTCCTTGGCGCGCACATCGTGAGCCTCATCCTCGACCCGTACGCCGGGGTCGGCATCGACGGCGCTCTGATCCCCGGGTTGTCGAGCTACCGGAGTGTCCCGGTGGCCCTCGGCACGCTCGGGCTGTACGCGCTCATCGTCACCGGCCTGACAGCCCGCTACACGAAGCTCCTTCCGACCGGATGGTGGCTGCGACTCCACCGGTTCAGCCTCATCGCGTGGGCGCTCGCGTGGGTCCACGCGATTCTGGCCGGCACTGACACAGACGCGTTCCGTTGGTTCTACGTCGGGAGCGGACTGCTCGTCGTGCTCGCCGCCGCATATCGCTACTGGGTCTCCAAGAAGCGCCGGCCGACGTTCGCGACGAGCCTGCCGCAGGCCGGCCCTCCCGCGGGTCGCCCGGATCCCTCGCCCCACGTCGGGCTCGCTGCCGTGCCGAATCCGGGCGGCACCGCCGTTTCCCGGTCGCGCACTGTCCCACCTGACAGCCAGATGCTGTCGGCGACCCTCAGGGAGGAGCCACCGCGATGACCATTCGTATCCGCCGAACCCTCGTCATTGGTGGGGTCGTCCTCAGCCTCCTTGTCGGCGTGGCTTCCATCCGGTTGGCGGCGCAGCTCACCGCGGCGGCCGCGCCGCCGCCGGCGCCTCCGGTGTCGATCGCCGAACTCCAGGCGCAGCTGGGTGCCGAGCAGGCCCGTGCGGCGGCATTGCAGCGCGAACTCGACGAGCTCACGGGCCTCTCGGGCACGCTCACGAGCGCTCTGAACAGCACCGAGGACCAGGTGACGGCAGACGGGCTCACCGCGCAAGAGCTCCGCGAACGCCTCGCGGCCGCCGAGGCGCGGCTGGCCAAGGTGACCTCGCTCCTCAAGGGGGCGACGTCCCGCCTGGCGGCACTCAATCGGGCGGCCTCGAACGCCGGCGCGGGCGGAAGCACGGTTGGCTCCGGCGGCTCAGGTGGATCAAACCCCACGCCGAAGCCGACGCCCGTCGCTCTCTCGCTCACCTTGAGCCTGAGCGGAGGCGCAGTGCGGGCCGACTGGTCGACCTGTACGTACGGCAACTTCGCCGGCTACGCCCTCGTCCGTTCGACCGACAAGGAGGTCCATTGGCCACCCGAGACGGGCGACACCGAGGTGGCCCGGATCGGCTCGCGGACGACGACGACGGCCACGGACGACACGGCGCCGTCGGGCACCGCGTGGTACCGGGTCTACTGCCTCTACACGCGCGATGGCGAGACGAAGATCGCGGGCAAGAGCGACACACGCCAGATCACGGTGCCCTGATGACCAGCCATCGACCCGCCCCCGCGGCCGCTCGAAAGCCGGCTTCGTCCGAGCCTCGGCGTCCGTACCATATCGGCGTCCTCGTCGGCCTTTCGACCGGCATGTACGCACTCAGTCTGGCCGCGGTCACGACACTCCAGGTGGCGAGCGACCAGGCACTGATCGAGGAGCGAGAGCCGGTCCGTGACGCGATCGGCCTGCTCGCCGATCACCACGATCGAATGGCCGCCCGCCTGGACGCCGCGAATCGGCGGTACGAGGAGGCGAGCGGCGGATATGACGACCTCGCGGATCGGCTGGCAACGGTCCACGAAGAGATCGAGGGGCTTGGTCGCACAGTGACCACCATCGAAGGATCTGCCTTCGCCCTGCCCGGCTCGCTCGACCTTCCGGAGATTCCCCGATCCGTGCGACCCCGGGCGGCTCCGCCCCCGCCCGCCACCGATGCCACGACGGGCGCCTCGGGAAAGAAGTGATCTTGCCGGGAGGGTCGCCTCCGATGCGTGCCGACGACGCTCCTGTGCCCACCGCCCTACCTCACCTGCCAGGCAAGCCGCGACTGGTCCACCGGTTCGAGCGGCGGGTCATGGCCTCGCCGCTCCGGCTCACCGTGGTGGGCACGGCCGATATCGACCGCTCCATGGCCGAGTCGGCCTGGCGGGTCGTCTCCGATGAATTCGACGCGGTCGATCTCGCGATGTCGCGGTTCCGGACCGACAGCTCCGTGACCAGGCTCAACGAGCTTGCCGGTACCGGGGTCATCACCAGGATCGAGCCTCGGCTCTACCGTGCCATCGCAGCCGCCGACAGAGCCTGGCGGCTTACAGGCGGCCGATTCGACCCGCGTGTGCTCATCCATCTCGACCGCCTCGGTCATCGGGGCGCACCGCTCTCGGGGTCGGCGCGCACCAGGCCCCTGCGGTCAGGGCCGCCGGATGTGGCCTGGGCCGAGCGATGGCCGCGGGGGTCGGCCGCCCGGCTCGCCCAACCGATCGACCTCGGCGGGATCGGAAAGGGACTGGCGCTGCGCTGGGCGTCGCGCCGGATGATGGAGCTGTTGCCGGACCGCAGCCGTCCGGGTTGGGTGCTCGACGCGGGCGGAGATCTGGTCGTTGGCGGTGCGTCTCCCGAGGGCGGACCATGGTCACTCGGGATCGAGGACCCGTCGGGCGCGGAAGGGCCGGTCGCGGT
>Ga0326597_10013523_pt1 | contig 10725 bp, 8 predicted proteins | sample RVTome_12_FD_203789 | JGI IMG/M metagenome (GOLD analysis project Ga0326597, IMG submission 203789) | Soil microbial communities from uranium-contaminated site in the Upper Colorado River Basin, Wyoming, United States - RVT100D185 | ecosystem: Environmental > Terrestrial > Soil > Contaminated >... | reverse complement strand
CCGATCGGATTGACATCGGCGCCGGTCGCCCGAACACTCGGCGCCCTTTCGGAGCAGCGGGGCGGGGCAGGGCGTGGCGGCTTCCGGCAAGATTGCGGCAAGGCTCGGGGTCGATATCGGCGGCACATTTACCGATGTCGCGCTGGAGGTGTTTAGCGCCAATGGGGGCCGGCGGTTCAGCGCCAAGATCCTGACGACCCCGGAGGCGCCCGAGCGCGCCGTCATCGAGGTGATCGGCACGGTGCTGCGCGAGGCGGGGCTCGCCCCCGGCGACCTCTCGATCATCATCCACGGCACGACGCTCGCGACCAACGCGATCATCGAGAGGAAGGGCGCCCGGACCGCGCTCGTCACCACCGAGGGGTTTCGCGACACGGTCGAGATCCGGCACGAGAACCGCTTCGAGCAATACGACGTCAACATCGACCTGCCGCCGCCGCTGGTGCCGCGGCGCCTGCGCTTTGTCGTGCCCGAGCGCATCGACGCGCGCGGCCGCACCGTCGTCCCGCTCGACGAGGGCGCGGTCGAGGCTCTCGCCGAGCGCCTCGCCGCCCTCGGCATCGAGAGTGCTGCGATCGGCTTTCTGCACAGCTTCACCAATCCGGCGCACGAAGAGCGCACCCGCGACATCCTCGCCGGCCGTCTGCCGGGCGTCACCCTGACGCTCTCCTCCGAGGTGTCGCCCGAGATGCGCGAATACGAGCGCTTCTCGACCGCCTGCGCCAACGCCTACGTGCAGCCGATGATCGGGCGCTATCTCGCCAGCCTCCAAGCCCTGTTGCGGGCGCAGGGGTTTGGCTGTCCGCTGTTTCTGATGCTGTCGGGCGGCGGTTTGACGACGGTCGAGACGGCGATCCGCTTTCCGGTGCGGCTTGTCGAATCGGGGCCGGCCGGCGGCGCGATCTTCGCCAGCCACATTGCCCGGCAATGCCGGCTCGACAAGGTGCTGTCGTACGACATGGGCGGCACCACCGCCAAAATCTGCCTGATCGACGATTATCAGCCGCAGACCAGCCGGGCCTTCGAGGTCGCCCGGATCTATCGCTTCAAGAAGGGCAGCGGTCTGCCGTTGCGCATTCCGGTCATCGAGATGGTCGAGATCGGCGCCGGCGGCGGCTCGGTGGCGCGGGTCGACCGGCTGAAGCGGATCATCGTCGGCCCGGACAGCGCCGGCGCCGATCCCGGCCCGGCCTCATATGGCAGGGGCGGCGATGCGGCGACGGTGACCGACGCCGATCTGTTGCTCGGCCGGATCGACCCGACCGGGTTTTCCGGCGGCCGCATGGCGCTCGACCGGGCCGCCGCCGATGCCGCCGTGGAGCGCGACGTGGCCGACCCGCTCGGTCTCGCCCTCTCGCTCGCCGCCTTCGGGGTCAGCGAGATCGTCGACGAGAACATGGCCAACGCCGCCCGGGTGCACGCGATCGAGAGCGGCAAGGACGCGCGCGGCCGCACCCTTGTCGCGTTCGGCGGCGCGGCGCCGCTGCACGCCGCGCGCCTCGCCGACAAGCTCGGGCTCGACCGGGTGGTGGTGCCGTCCAACGCCGGGGTCGGCTCGGCGGTCGGGTTTCTGCGCGCGCCGATCGCCTATGAGATCGTGCGCTCGCAATTGCAGCGGCTCGACGCGTTCGATCCCGGCGCCGCCAACGCGCTTCTGGCCGCGATGCGCGAGGAGGCCGAGGCAATCGTCCGGCAGGGCGAACCTGAGGCGCCGCTCAGCGAGACCCGCTCGGCCTTCATGCGCTACCGCGGCCAGGGCCACGAGATCGCCGTGCCGGTGCCGGCCCGCCGCTACCGCGCCGAGGACGCCGCCGCGCTCCTCGCCGCGTTCGAGGCCGCCTATCGCCGGCTCTACAGCCGGGTCATCCCCGGGGTCGAGGTCGAGATCCTGAGCTGGGTGCTGCTGCTGAGCGGGCCGGAGCCGCACGAGGCCGCCGCCGCCCCGGCCGCCCCGCCGCCCTCGCACCCGCCGCCGGCGCGCCGCCGCGCGGTGTTCGACCCCGATAGCGCCGAGTTCATCGACGTCGCGATCCACGAGCGCGCCGCCCTCGCACCCGGCGCCGTCATCCCCGGCCCCGCGATCATCGTCGAGGACGAAACCTCGACCGTAATCAGCCGCCTCTTCGACGCGAAGATCGACGCGTGGGGCTATATCGAGCTGACCCGACGATAGCAAAAAACACTGTCATCCCGGCGAATGCCGGGATCCACTTGTGGACCGCTCGGGAGGCGGCTGAGTGGATCCCGACCTTCGCCGGGATGACAGCTTAATTGGTCGTGGTCATTGTGAGGCAAGTGGCCTCAGCGCGCTGATCATGTCCTCGGTGTATTCGATGTCGCCGTTCCAATAATCGGCCAGCACGGTCTTGTTGAGCTCGATCCACTCGGCCAGCCGCGCCAGATCATCCGGGTCGAGCGCACCGCGGACGACGCGTGGCTTTGGGCGAACGGCAACCGTGACCATCTCCGAAGGGCGGACCTTGGCGCCGCGGGAAACCTTTATTCGGACGTCATGCCGGGCGCCGCCTTTTTGCAAGATGAAGACGACGAACGGCAGGCCGGTCCGCTCCGGGCGCAGGTCTGCCATTTCAAACAGGGCCCGCCCCTCAGCCTCGTCTTCGACAAGGTGGGCCTTCGCCGGTTTGCGTATAGGCACTGCCGAAGACGGGTCCTTGGCCTGCATGACACCCCCGAATCAGTGCGTCACCATCCGGCGCAGCTCTTCGACGACCTCGGGGTTGGCGAGGGTTGAGACGTCGCCGGCGTCCTGGCCGCTCGATACCGCCGCCAGCACCCGGCGCATGATCTTGCCCGAGCGGGTTTTTGGCATGTCGGGGACGATCCAGACATGCGCCGGCCGGGCGATCGGGCTGATCTCGGTGACCACGGCGTCCGAAATCCGCTTGTGCAGTTCGGGGCTCGAGTGGAAGCCGGGCTTCAGCGCGACGTAGAGGTCGGGGACCCGGCCCTTGATCTCATCGGCGACCGGCACGACCGCGGCTTCCGCCACCTCGTTGACGGTCAGCGCCGCCGACTCGATCTCCTTGGTTCCGAGGCGGTGGCCGGCGACGTTGATCACATCGTCGATGCGGCCGAGGATGCGGTAATAGCCGTCTTCCGCCTGGACCGCGCCGTCGCCGGCGAAATACGGCCAGTCGCGCCAGTCCTTGCTGTTCTTGTCCTTGCAGTAGCGCGCGTAGTATTGCGCGACAAAGCGGTCGGCGTCGCCCCAGATCGTCTGGAAAATGCCGGGCCACGGGTTCTGGATGCAGATGTTGCCCGCCTTGCCCGCTCCCTTGGGGATTTCGGTGCCGTCGTCGTCGTAGATCACCGGATGGATGCCGGGGACGGCCGGCCCGGCGCTGCCCGGCTTCATCGCCCCCAAGGCCGGCACGGTGCTGCACAGAAAGCCGCCGTTCTCGGTCTGCCACCAGGTGTCGACGATGACCGCCTCGCCCTTGCCGACGACATTGTAATACCAGCGCCAGACCTCGGGCTCGATCGGCTCGCCGACCGTCGTCATGTGCTTGAAACGGTAGTTGTAGTTGTTCGGCTCGTCGGCCCCGGCCCGGCGCAGCGCGCGGATCGCGGTGGGCGAGGTGTGGAAGATGTTGACGTCGAGCTCCTCGGCGATGCGCCACGGCCGCCCGGCGTCAGGATAGGTCGGCACCCCCTCGTAGATCACCGAGGACGCGCCGAGCGCCAGCGGCCCGTAGACGATGTACGAATGCCCGGTGATCCAGCCGATGTCGGCCATGCACCAGTACACATCCTCGGGATGAATGTCCTGGATGTACTTGGAGGTGCCGGCGACATAGGCGAGATAGCCGCCGGTGCCGTGCTGGCAGCCCTTTGGCTTGCCGGTCGTGCCGCTGGTGTACATCAGGAAGAGCGGCGCCTCGGCCGGCATCTGTTCCGGCGCGACCCGCCTGCCGCGATATTCCTTCAAGAGGTCGTTGACGATGTGATCGCGGCCCGCCGCCACCGGGTGCGCGCTCGAGTACTTGCCGGGATGGCGTTGCCAGACCAGCACCTTCTCCACCGGATGCCCCTGCGCCGCCGCGTCGGCGACAGCGATGTCGGCCTTTTCCTTCTGGTCCTGCATGACGCCGCCGCGGTAGTAGCCGTCCATCGTGATCAGCAACCGGCTCTGCGAGTCGACGATCCGGTCGGCGCAGGCCTTGCCGCTGAACCCGCTGAACACTTGGCTGTGGATGACCCCGAGCCGGGCGCAGGCGAGCATCGCGATCGCCAGCTCGGCGACCATCGGCATGTGCAGGGTCACCCGGTCGCCGGCCTTCAGCCCGCAGAAATCCTTGAGGAGCGCGGCGAACTCATTCACCCGGACGTACAGCTCCTGGTAGGTGATGTGCTGGATCGCGTCGCCTTCCAGTTCCGGGACGAAATGGATGGCGGTCTTGTTCTTGTTCTTCGCCAGGTGGCGATCGACGCAATTGTAGCTGGCGTTGATCCTGCCGCCGACATACCAGCGCCAGAACGGCGCGTTGCCGGTGTCGAGCGTTGTGTCCCAGCGCTTGTCCCAATCCAATAGGTCGGCATACTCGTTGAAGCATTCGGGAAACTTGTCGAGCGCGAACCGGTCGTAAACGCTCCGGTCGGTCAGATTGGCCTGGGCGACGAATGACGGCGCCGGATCGTATTTTTTCTCTTCCTGCCAATGGACCGCAATCTCGGCTTCAGACACGTCGATCTGTTCTGGGATCTGTTCTGGGATCTGTTCTGCGACCTGTTCCGGCATTCCCTGGCTCCCGCGATTACTGGCGGCGGTGCAACCCGCCGGGATGTCTCAAATCATGCGGATCGAGTTTACCCCGAATGGGTGGGGTTTTGAAGCGGCGGACCGGCGGTGGCCGGGCCGGGGGATGAGGCGCCTACGCGGCGATCCCGGCCATCCGGCAGATCACCCCCCATTCGTGGTCTGTGACCGGGCAGACCGAGAGGCGCGACTGGCGCAGCAGCGACATGCCGGCGAGTTCGGGCGCGCCCTTCATCTCGGTGAGCGTGACCGGCTGCTTCACCGGCATCACCGGGGCGACGTCGACCATGCCGAACTTGCCGCCCGGATCGGCCGGATCGGAATAGAAAGTCCGCACGATCTCGACGATGCCGACGATCTCCTTGCCCTCGTTCGAATGATAGAAAAACGCGCGGTCGCCCTCACGCATCGCCTTCAGATTATTGGCCGCCTGAAAGTTGCGCACCCCGTCCCAATGGGTTCGGCCATCCTTGACCATCTGCTCCCAGGGGTACTTCACCGGTTCGGATTTCAAGAGCCAATATGCCATCTGTGTTTCCTCGCGGTGCGCCCTCGGACCGTGGACCGTAGGGTGGGTGAGCGCAGCGTAACCCACCATGCCGCCCACGAGACTGATGGTGGTGGGTTACGCTGCGCTCGCCCACCCTACAAATCCGTTCTTTCACTCACCCTCACCCCGTCAGCGGGTAGTCGGCCTGGTCCTCGTAGACCGAGCCCGCCTTGGTCGGAAAGCTGGTGATCAGGCTGAAACGGTCGACCGGCAGCGGGTCGGCGCGAAACAGGGCGTGCGCGGCGAGGAACTGGCCGAGCTTGTCGAACGCCGGGTCGCGCAGCCGCGCCAGCGTGACATGCGGCGCGAAGCGGCGCGGCTCCGGCGCGAGCCCCACGCGGATCAGCGCGCGCTCGATCTTGTCGTGCAGCGCCACCAGATCGGGACCGCGCTCGACCCCGGCCCACAGGGTGTGCGGCTTGTTGCCGCCGAAAACGCCGGTGCCGGCGAGCTGCAGGGTGAAGCGGCGCGCCTTCAGTTCCGCCATTGCCTCGTCGACATCGGCCGCCACATCCTCGGTGATCTCGCCGATGAAACGCAATGTCAGGTGCAGGTTGCCGGGGTCGATCCACCGGGCGCCGGGCAGCGGGGCTTCCAACAGCGACAGACGCAGCTTCAGCTCCGGCGGAAACTCGATCCCGACAAAGAGGCGCAGCATGTCATTTGCTCTGTGTCATTGCGAGGAGCGGAGCGACGAAGCAATCCCGAATGGGCGGGCCCTGATCCGCGAGATTGCTTCGCTGCGCTCGCAATGACCACTCCGTCAGGTGAAGAGGGTCAGGACGCCGGTATGGCCGTAGAGGCGGTCGCGCGAAATCTCGCCGTTAGCGAAGAATCCGATCAGCGGAAAGTCGCCGAGCGTCTCGCGGATCATCGCGGTCTCGACGCCCTTGTCGCCGAAGAGGGCGGCGCCGCGTCCGATGCAGCTGACGTATACCCCGGCCTTCGGCGGACCCGGCAGGCGTCCGGCCAGCTGGCGCAACATCCGGCTCATGTCGGTGCGGGCGCTGTCGGGATCGCGCCGGCAGAACAGGATCGGGTCGCCCGGCGCGACCTCGGCGCCGAGCACGACCCAGCCCTGCCGCGGATCGATCGCCATCAGGTTGCGCACGAGATAATCGCCGGTATCGGAGCCCGCCACCGGGAGCCCGGCGAAAATCAGGCCGCCGAGGCCGCGCGGATCCTTCGCCAGCGCCGGGCCGATATCATCGTAGAACACCGCCAGTGCCGGCCGGCCGTCGATCGCCATGACGACATTGTCGCGCGCCTCGTCGATCCGGTGCACCGGGCCGATCGGCGTGCAGCCTTGCGTCAGCCCGGTCGCGACGGCGATCTCGGGCGCCAGCATGAGGCCGGAAATGCCGGCCTTGCCGAGGGCGCTCGCGGGATGCTGGGATGCGCTTACCTCGCCGGCCAGCAGCGGCTCGGCACAGCGATGCGATACGAGGCCCCCGACCAGAAACGCCCCGCTCGCCGCCGCGGTGTCGACGGTTGCCCGCAGCAGGTTCTCGCAGCGCGGATCGCCGTGCACGAGCGCCAGGCTCGGCGACACCGTCTCGATCCAGTTGGCGTGGCGGCGCGGCAGATCGGCGGCCGGGTCGTCGGTCGCGCCGAACAGGCGGAACCGGTCGGGCGGCAGCGGTGCCGTCAAGACGACCGCCGCCGGGGTCTCGTAGACCTCCTGCCCGGGCGCGCTGACCCCGAGGCCGACCCCGCCGACCCAGGACGAAATCCCGGTGCCGGCCGCCAGCTCGCGCGCGATCAGCGGCAGTACGAGCGCGGTCGGCTCGCTGACATAGAGAATGCCGAGGGTCGCACCCTTTGTGTCCGGCAGCTGCGCGAGACAGCGCGCGGCCAGGGTCGAGGGGTCGCCTTCGGCGAAGGCCGCGGCCCAGGGGGCGGTCGACCGGGCGCTCATGACCGGCCTCCGATCAGCCGGGCGACATAGGGGGCGATGCGGTCGACGACGGCGGCGACGCCGCGCTCGTTGGGATGCAGGCCGTCCGGCTGGTTGAGCTTGGGATCCATCGCCACACCTTCGAGAAAAAATGGATAAAGCGTCACCCCGTGCGCCCGCGCAAGCTCCGGATAGATGCTCTCGAACTCTTCCTGATACTCCTCACCCCAATTTGCCGGCGAGCGCATCCCCGCGAGCAGCACGTTGGCGCCGCTCGCCCGGATCTTTGTGATGATCATGTCGAGGTTGGCGCGAACGATCTTGGGGTCGATGCCGCGCAGCGCGTCGTTGGCGCCCAATTCCAGGATCACCAGATCGGGCTTCCCGGCAAGCGACCAGTCGAGCCGCGCGAGACCCGCCGCCGTGGTGTCGCCCGAGTTCCCGGCATTGACGACACGCGCGAGGGTCCCGTCGGCGCGCAGCCGCGCTTCGAGCCTCGACGGAAAGGCCGCGTCGGCCGGCAGCCCAAAGCCGGCAGTCAAGCTGTCGCCAAACGCAAGGATCTCAGGCACCCGCGCGGCGGCCGGCGTCAAGCCGCCGCAGAGCACGACCATGAGCACGCCGGCTGCGCCGAGAAACCGGGCGGCATGCTGGCAAATTGAGGCACCGCGCGGCATTCGCCCTCTCGCAAATTCACATCGCTACACTGGGGAGCGATACGCGAGCCGTCAACCTCCGGCCCGGCCCGCCAAGTCCCTCACCCGCCTCCCGCGCCCGGCATCTCCTCCGGAGGCGTGGCAGCGTGAGGGGCCGAGCGCCGGCATGCGTTGAAAAGCCGAGAAGCTGCGCCATATCGTCGAAACCCTTGCCGCCCCCTGATCGCAGCCGCACCGCGAATGACGCCTCCGGTACCGCCCGGCTCCCCGCTGGTCCTCTTCGAGGATGTGTCGCTGACCCTGCCGAGCGCCGCCGGGCCGGTCGACATCCTGCGCGGCGTCTCGCTGCGCATCGAGCCCGGAGAAACCGTTGCCCTGGTCGGCCCGTCGGGCTCCGGCAAGTCGACCCTCTTGATGATCCTTGCCGGGCTTGAACGGCCGAGCGGCGGGCGGACGATGCTGGCCGGGCATGATCTCGGCGGGCTCGACGAGAACGCCCTGGCGCGGCTGCGGCGCAGCCATATCGGCATCGTGTTTCAGGCGTTTCACCTGCTGCCGACGATGACCGCGCTGGAGAATGTGGCGATCCCCCTGGAGCTGGCCGGCGCGCCGGGCGCGATGACCGAGGCCGAGGCGGCGCTCGCGCGGGTCGGGCTCGGGCATCGCCTCAAGCATTACCCGGGGCAGCTGTCCGGCGGCGAGCAGCAGCGGGTTGCGATCGCCCGCGCCCTCGTCGCCGGCCCGGTGCTGCTGCTGGCCGACGAGCCGACCGGCAACCTTGATGGCGCGACCGGCCGCATCGTCATCGACTGCCTGTTCGAGCAACATGCCAGGCTCGGCTCGGGTTTGCTGTTGATCACGCATGAAGCGAGCCTCGCCGCGCGCTGCGATCGCCAGCTGCAGCTCGAGGACGGCCGCATCGTCGGCGAGCGCGCCGGCGCGCCGCGCCGCCTCGGCGCCGGGCGGCGCGCGTTGTGAAGATCGGGCTGGGTCAGTTGGGGAATTTGCCGGCAAGGTCGCTGGATCGGCGCTGTGCGTCCTTCGAGACGCCCGCCGTGCGGGCTCCTCAGGATGAGGTTTTTTCTTAATTTCATCATATATTTAACCTCATCCTGAGGAGGCGCGGAGCGCCGTCTCGAAGGACGCATTTTTCGTCATGCAGCATCTGTCTCAAATGCCTTGGCGACTTTTTCACGATCTCGAACCCCCACAGCCCCAGTTCGGCTATGCGCTGCGCCTGGCGCGCCGCGAGCTGCGCGGCGGGATCGGCGGGTTTCGCGTCTTTCTCGCCTGCCTGGTGCTCGGGGTTGGCGCGATCGCCGCGATCGGCTCCTTGAGCGCCGCGGTCGAAGCGGGGATCCGGGCCGATGCGCGCACCCTCCTCGGCGGCGATGTCAGCGCGCGCCTCGCTCACCGTCCGGCGAGCGACTCCGAGCGGCAGTTCCTCGCCGCCAGCGGCACGATGTCGGAGAGCGCGAGGCTGCGCGCGATGGCGCGCTCGCTCGACGGCGAGCGGCGCAGCCTTGTCGAGCTTCGGGCGGTCGATCAATCCTACCCGCTATACGGCGCGGTCGGGCTCGCGCCGGCACAGCCTCTCGGCGAAGCATTGGCCCCCCGCAATGGCGGGTTCGGCGCGGTCGCCGAGGCGCCGGTCGCCAGCCGCCTCGGGCTCAAGCTCGGCGAGGCGTTCCGCATCGGCGACGCGGTCCTGCGTCTGTCGGCGATAATCGAGAAGGAGCCCGGCGCGGTGTTCGACGGTCTCGCCTTTGGTCCGCGCATCATCATCGCGCGCGCGGCGCTCGACGAGACGCGGCTGATCCGGCCGGGCGCGCTCGTCAATTATGATTATCGCCTGCGCCTGCCGCCCGGCGGCGATGCCGCGAGCTGGACCCGCGCCGCGCGCACCGCCTTCCCCGAAGCCGGCTGGCAGCTGCGCACCGAGGCCGACGCGTCACCGGCGTTGCGGCGGCTGCTTGATCGGATAGGATTTTTCCTCAGCCTCGCCGGCGTCACTGCGCTGCTCGTCGGCGGGGTCGGCATCGGCAATGCCGTCGCCGGTTTTATCGCGAGCAAGACGCCTGCGATCGCCACGCTGAAATGCCTCGGCGCGTCGACCCGCCTTGTCTTTGCCGCTTATTTCTTTCAGGTCGTGGCGCTCGCGCTCGTCGGCATCGTCGCCGGAATGCTGCTCGGCGGGCTCCTGCCCACGCTGCTCGCTCCGCTGGTGACGGATCTGCTCCCGGTGCCGCTGCGCTTCGGCATCTACCCGGTTCAGCTGGCGATTGCCGGGCTGTTCGGCTTGCTGACGACCCTGGTCTTCTCGCTGTGGCCGCTCGCCGCGATCGGCCGGGTTTCGCCGGGCGCCCTGTTCCGCGACCGGGTCGCGCCGTGGGCCTTTAGCCCACGGGCTCGTCCGGCTCGTCCCGGGGGGCCGCGCCGCCTGGCGCCACTGGCGCTGGCGGGGAGCGCCGCGGCGGCGCTGGGGCTGGCGGCGCTCGTCGTGCTGACCGCGGCGGATCGCAAGATCGCCCTCTGGTATGTCGGCGGCGCGCTCGCCGCCTTCTTCCTCTTCCGGCTTGCCGGAGCGCTGGTCGTCGCGGCGGCGCGCCTCTTGCCCCGCCCGGCCTGGCCGCTCTTGCGCCTGGCGCTGGGCAACCTGCACCGGCCGGGGGCGCCGACCGCGCGGATCGTGCTCTCGCTCGGCATCGGGCTCAGCGTGATGATCGCGATCGCCATGGTCGAGGGCAATCTTGCGGTCGAGATCGAGAGCCGGCTCGCCGAGCACGCGCCGGCCGATTTCTTCATCGACATCCAGCCCGACCAGCTTAGTGGGTTCGAGGCGATC
>Ga0326597_10013522_pt1 | contig 10725 bp, 14 predicted proteins | sample RVTome_12_FD_203789 | JGI IMG/M metagenome (GOLD analysis project Ga0326597, IMG submission 203789) | Soil microbial communities from uranium-contaminated site in the Upper Colorado River Basin, Wyoming, United States - RVT100D185 | ecosystem: Environmental > Terrestrial > Soil > Contaminated >... | reverse complement strand
GGGCACGTCGAAAGGGCAGCCCGTCTCGCAGTAGCCGCAGCCGATGCACTGCTCCGGGTTGACGTCCACGATCCCGTTTTCGTACTGGACGATGGCGCCGGGGGCGGGACATGCCGCGAGGCAGCCCGGATCCTCGCAGTGACCCGAAGCAGGGGCAACGGACTTCCTGTTTCCTGTTAATCGCCACTCGGCCGGAGACGGCGAACGCGCCTGCCAGGACCAGGACCCCGACGACCGTCGCCGTCGAGGCGGGCCGGCAGATGAGCGCGAGTGCGACCGCCAGCTCAGCCGCGATCAGGAGCGGGGTGGCCCATTTCGCGCGGCTCTCCGGCATTCCGAGCTGGCTGAGAGCTGAAACAACGGATGGGAGGGCCCGGGCCTTCTCCAAAACGGCCCAGAGCAGCACCGAAGCCATCACGAGCGCTATCGCCGCGGTGACGATCGTCATGGCGCCGTCGTGATGCTATGGACGGCGGCGGACGGCGACTACCTGGCTTGGAGTCTGGTCCGCTCCCCCCTCGGTGATCCAGACCTCGTACTCCGCGGCCGCATCTGTTTGTTCGGGCCGCTCGAGCGACTCCACCACGGTGCTCGGCTGCATCTGCAGGCGCCTACCCGCGGCTTCGAAGGTGCCTCGCCTCGCCACCGCTTGTGCGTCGACCCGTGAAGTGAACGCTCGCACCAGCGTCCGGGCGACCGGACCGGACGGCTCGTCCGTGAGGATCACACGCGATCCCGGAGTCAGGCTGAATCCGGCAGGGAAGCCCTTCATGGGAACGGTCAGCTTCTCCCCTCGGTGTTCGACTTGAACACGATCTCCATCCTGTGCAATCACGGTTGCAGCGCCGTCTCTCTCGCGCGTCACGGGTACACCTCACAGCTCGGGAACCGAGCGAATGCTCTTGGTAGATACATATACGTCCGGGTCTGTCGGGAGTCGGAGTCTGTGCCCAAATACATCAGTAGTAGTGTACGTGTGAAGCTTCTTGCGCGCGTTCAGCGCTGCACTTCGAGGACGGTCAACACGCACGTGTCCTTGCCGGCCTCGACCGACAGCGCGGAGCCGGCCGGCACCACGAAGAACTCGTCATCCTTGCGCTCGGTGCGAACGCCGTCGATGGACGTGAATACCGGCCCGCCGCCTTGCACCTGCACGATCAGCATCCCGCCCGCAGGCAGGCCCGCGGTCTGACCGTTCCGGACGACCCAGTCGCGCAGGCTGATGCGCACCGGCTGGGCCGCCGCCTCGCGCGTTCGAATCGACAGCGACTGCTCGAAGCGGATGCGTATCTCGGTGCTGCGCAGCTCTGCCGCCTGCACGGCCTGAAGTGCAATGGCCAGCATCAACAGAAGCCCAGGCATCTTCCCGCTCCTTCCGTTCAGGGCCTCAGCATGTAGACGTTTCCGGCGCCGGTCGCGACGAAGAGGCGTCCGTCCGCGATGGCCGGCTCCGTGTACAGCATCGATCCCGTCAACGCGATGTCTTTCAGGACCGCTGGCTGCGGCACGAGCGCGTAGCCGCTGGCCACGCAGTTCGCCGTCAGCACGTCGACGTTCGAGCACCGCCATCCGACGCCGGGCGCGATGCTCGGATCCGCGATCGCGATCAAGTGCCCGGCACTCGTACCGACGTACACCATTCCGCGTGTAACCGTCGGAGGGCCGAGCGTCCAGGCGCCAGTCGCCGTCGGGATGTCGACGATCCACCGGATGCGGTCCGTCGGCGCCGCGCACACGTTCAGCGCCTGCAGCCGGCTGAAGCCGGCGCTGAGATGGCTGGAGACCGTCAGCCCGCCCGTCGAGGTGATGAAGACATCGCCCCACGCGGCGCCCGCGCGCCGATAATCCGTATCGCCGTGCACGGTTCCGTCGCCCGAGCTGAAGGGGATGGTGGCGGTCGGGAACGTCCATCTTCGAGTGCCGCTCCTGGCGTCGATCGCGTGCGTCCACCCGTCCTTCATCGTCGAGACGGCGAGCAGGCCGCAGCTCGTGGACATCACGTTCGGTCCCGAGGACCAGTCGGGATCCCAGTCGAGCACGTACGGCACGGGCTGGAATTTCCACATGACCGAGCCGCTCGTGCGGTTTAACTTGAGCAAGCTCAGTCCGTGATTCGGTGACGGCTCGGGCCCGCCGATGTTCGTGTTCCCCGTAGTCGCGTAGACGCCGTCTTCCCACACCGCGACGCCGCTCCAGACGCCGCCGCCCCGCGTCGAGTCGGTGCATGCTCCCGTCGAGCAGTACGTAAAGGCCGCATCGATCGACCCGTCACTGAGCCGAAGCGAGACGATTCGCCCTTTTTGGATCGGATTGTCGCAATGGTCCGCGACGCCGATGAAGATGCGATCGTTGTACACGACGGGCGACGAGTAGCCGATCTGCTGGTGGAGCTGCGTCATGCTTCCGCCGGTCGTGCCGGTCAACTGCGCGACGACGGGGGATCTCCAGATAACCGTTCCGGTCGCGGCGTTGATCGCGAAGAGCCGTCCTTCCCCGAGTCCCGTTCCCGCCGTCGGATCGGGCGCGCCAAAGATGATGGCGTCGGTGCCCGCGATCTTTGCGAACGCGGCGCTCGACGCAATGCCCTGGCTGGACGGATTGCACACGAATTGGCTTCGCAGCGGCGCAGCGGGCGGCGCCGGAAACTTCCACAGCACGGCGCCCGTGGCGGCGTCCAGCGCGTACATCCGTCCGTTGCCGCTCCCGATGTACACGCGGCCCTCGTACGCAATCGGCGAGGCGCGGAATCCGCGGTCCACGCCAGCGGCCGCGTCGCCGGCGGGCGCGGTGAACGTCCATCGGAGGGCGAGCGCAGGTACCTTCGCCGGATCGGACAGGTCGCTCTTGTTGATCTGACCGCCGCTGCGCAGCACGTTGTGGCGATACATGGGCCAGTGCTTCGAGCAAGCGGCGAGCGCGATGACACCGAGAACCGGGAACAGCGAGCGTGACTTCACGGCATCCTCCCGCGACGCTAGGGCACCGTTACGACGTAGACGCGCAACACGAGGGGCACTTTTCCGCCGTTCTGCACCAGGGCCGTCTGTCCCTGCGCCAGGCCGAACGTCGCTCCGGGCGCGAGATCGACGCGTCGCTCCTGCACCGTCGCCGTGCCGGTTCCCTCGCGCGTGTCGACGATGACGATCCCTTCCTGCGCGAGCGTGGTGCTCTTGGCCGGGGGCACGAGGACGTCTCGGATTTCTGCGCGGTACGGCGCTGCGGTGTCTGAGCGAAAGATCGCGCGTGCGAGCGACCCGTCGCTCTGCGGCGTGAATGGACGCTCCGGCTGGTACGGCGAGGGTGTGAAGCTCGCGGGGTTCGCCGGCGGAAGCAAGCCTTTACCACCCCCGCGCGCGGCGCACGACACCGTGACGGCGGCCGCGGCGACAGCCGCGACGATTCTCAGGATCATGAACGGCCTCCTGTGTGCGGTTGACCTATAGCGTTTCCTTCCGCGATGACGCTGCGGCGGCTGCGGTCAAGGCTTAGAGAACGCTTCCCAACCCCGCAACCCCGTTCACGAGCGTGCGAGACGGAGGCGGCTGTCGTTCGGTGATGTTTGAAGCCGGTTGCGCGAACGCTAGCTCACGCACCGGGTAGAAGTCAAGCGTTTTGCGAGTACTTTGTAGGGAGCACATCATCTGACCGTTTTCGAGAGCAAGTGAAGTTGACCGCTCTTAAGGCGTTGGGGGTGGGACAGTGGCCGGCCGGAGGCCGGCATGGACTTCCCCGAAGACGCGGTGGGGCGGGCGATGATTCGAGACGTGCTGGTTCGAGCGATCAGCGGCCAGTACAGCTAGACCCAGGCGGCAAACATCCTGGAGATGAGCCCGCGGACGCTGAGGCGGTGGCGGTGGCGCATGGATCATCTGGGAGAGACCGGGCTGCTGGACCGGGGCCGCTATCGCGGCTTCAATTGCCGGCACTTCCACCAGATCGCACAGCGGGAGCACGGGGCGAGGCTCTGCGTTGTCAGTTGGGTGGATGACGGGATTCGAACCCGCGACCGCCAGAGCCACAACCAGACGAGAGGGCGAAACGTATACAGCGATTCGTACCTCGGATTCGGGCCGCCGGCTAGACGACCTCGGGCCCGGATACGGCCTGCAGCTCATCGAACGAGTAAGATGGCGGTCGAATGGAGGAGTGATTCTTCAGCAGGGAAGCATCTACCCCGCGCTTCGCGCTCTGGAATGCGCGGGCCGAGTTTGCACCTGCGAGGAGCCCGCCCCGCGAAAGCGGACTAACGATAAACGATAGGCGGTTTCATCTGCGGCGATGGCTACGAGGGAGCGTGAAGGGGGAGAGCGTAGCCTCCAACCCCGCTCGACCCTGTCGCCAAGCCTGCGAAATTGCCGGTGGCGCGACTCATGAGCCCCACAGGACCCATCCGACCCTCCTCGACCTCGCGCGGGCTCCGTTGACGGAGATACTACACCGCTTCGCGGGGCGAGCGTCAGGATCGAAGGTGGCTGTGCTCAGCCGGCCTGGATCTCGCGCCCCTCGTCGTCTACCGGCACCCGGACCACCTCCCGCCTCGGCGGCGGCTTTTCCTGCTCCGGCGGGCTCAAGCCCAGATGGTCCAGGATGCGCCTGATGGACAACTCGTCGCTGATGTACGCCACGATCTTGAGCGGACCTCCACAGCCTTTGCAGACGAGCGGGTCCGCCTGGTAGGACTAGAACCTGGCGATCGCCGACGGTGCTGGCCAGCAAGCTCCCATAGACCTCCCTACGAGGGTGCAGAAGGGCGTCCGCCACCGCGCCCAGCAACTTTTCGCGACAGTCACTTGGTGAGGGGACGCTCGTTGGAAACGGTCGGCGGTTCCAATCGACGGAGGACTGGGCCTCGCTCATACGGCTCTGCAAGCCTCTGTCCCGTGGTTGAACTCACCGAAGATGTGAGCGGTTTGCGCCGCTTAACGGCACCGCAACCTCTATTGACATGCGCGAGCAATCGGATATCCTGCCGCCCAGCTATCCGTTATGTGCCGGTCTGCGAAGCAAGCAGGTTGGCGTCGCCATTGGAACCGTGCCGCAGTCGCGTACAGGGAGTGCTTGTGACCGCACCGCGAACGAGTGGCACACACCAGTGTTTCGCACGTCCTGCCTCCTGCCTCGGTTGAAGGTCCGACTGAGCCGTGTCTCGATATTTCATTCTTAAGGGAGCGTCTCCCTCGCTACCACAGCGTGTGGTGCGAGTTCCAAAACCAGTGCTGGGCATTTGGAACTGCAATATCGAGAATTCCACCAGCGACCAAGCGCGACGAGTCCTCAACGTGGCTAGGAAGGTTGCTGAGCGTGACACCACGCGAGGCAAGGTGGGCGATCTGTTTGCTTTTCAGGAGGCCCATTACACGAAGGACCAACAGATACTTCCACCTTGGTGCAAGAAACTCGAGAGCACGCGCATTACATGTCCCGACAGCGGCCAATCGCGATGGACAGCAGAGTGCTTTTTCTCAGCGTGGCGAGGACATCTGTCGGCGCCGCTGGCCTCGACGATAGGCACACCGCTTCACATGCAATATGGGGATTGCGCGGTGCTAAGCAATAACCAATTCATCGTCGCGAGTTCAGACCACGTAAGGAGCACCATTGGGAGACTCTGCTCATTCGGACAGAATCAGCGCTTCGTTATTGGTGCCAGGTTTCAACTCAACCGGACCGGTTCTATTCTTCCTTTCTATTCAGCGCATGTCGTCCCAAAGTCAGGTGGGCCGCGTCAGATCAAGCAGTGCATAGACATTGTGCGACTCGTTCGAGACAACTTTCGAAATGGTGACCTTACACCTCTCGTGCTTGGAGATTTCAATTTCAGCCGCATCGGTGACCCAAATGGTGCCTACGGTACGATGGACGAACACTTTTACGAGGTCGGTCATCTCTTCGGCGAGAGTGTTATCGAGCATTGCTGGGTCGGTAGAGAGTCCGCGTTTCCAACTGCCGGAGGGGTTTTGCGTCCCATACGCGGCAGCTATGAACCAAACCGAGACTTTCACGACGGCGGCGTCAACCTCACCGATCACGCCTGTCCGTACGTTGAGTTTGAGCTTCTGTGACAGGCCGTAATCTTCACGAGCCGCGCTGAAGGGATGAGCACATGAAAGACAGTACATCGCTTTCGCGATTGTTAGAGCTCGGCGCGCGCCGCTTGGCAGAGACGGCGTTAGCCGACCGCCGGCCGGACGCAATGGACGAGCGGCCATTTGTCAACCTCGCGGGTGGTCACAAGCAGTTCGCTTCCTATGTGGATACCGAATGTCTGGGTTCACCGCGAGGCTCAGAAGCGGCTTATCCACTCGTACTTTCGCTCAGACGGTTGGGTTGCCCGATTGTGATGGGACGCGTACGGATTCGCGCCGAAGAACGGCCCGGCGTTGCCTGGGTTACCTTTAGGTGCACTGATCATGGCGCCCAGACGTTACGAGAAGGGCTGTCAAAACTAAATGGCGTGACTCTTCACAACGTCGTCAAGGACGTACGTGTGCTCGTCATCATCGACCCTGAATCAGTGGACCTCGTAACCCGTCAGCTGGATGCGATCTCGTTAATGCAACGAACTGAGTGGATGAAAAAGGCTGACCGGTGACGAGAGCGTTGGATCAAGAGGTGCTGCGATGGCCGAAGTTGTCGCCCACATAACCCATTACCGATGTACTCTAGGCTACCCGAATCACCCGCTTCTGACCGCCAGTATAGAGTGCGATACTGCGGAAGGTCATTTGATCAACATTGGTTTCGTTGCCGTTGGTACGCAATTACTCCTTCAGGTCACGCGACCACTGTATCCCGATTATCCCGAGTATGCGGGTAGGTTTACGGCTCTGCTCACCGCATCCGAGGACCGCTTCGCGTGGTACTTGGACCTTCTCCGCAACGAATCAGTCGTAGCCGTTCTGGACACGAATACAGGAGCGACTAACCGCCTGGAGTCCGGGTGGTCGGCAAACGCGTGGGGACAGAACTTCACCTGAGGCCTCTTGAACGGCGTTGTGACACATCCTGAACGCCCGTGAACCGAAGCTAACCGCCCCGCACCGGTTCGGACTCGATTGCGGATGGCGAGAGGAGGCTACTCGAGCTGCTGCCGGGTGCCCATGGAAAGGCGGCGTGTAGCTGTACGGCACCGAAGCTCCGCTCACTTAATCCGCCGAAAAGTATCTCGACCGGGCCCGAGCCTCCATGCCAAGCTTGAGCCGTCCCGGACTGAGCCTCCACACCCTCCGCCATACGAAGGCGATGCACCTGCTGCAATCAGGCGTGCCGCTCGTCACCATCAAGGATTTCCTCGGACACGCGGACTTGAAGTCGACCGAGGTCTACGTCCAGCTTGACCTGGAAATGAAACGGCGCGCCCTGGAAGCCGCCGGCACTCCTTGTCGCGCCGGGCGGGCGCATCCTCGACTGACGCCCCGCCTGATCGCATGGCTCGAATCACTCTGACGCAGTTATGCGCAGCCGGGCGCCTGTGATCGCCGGGGAACCCAAGGCAGCCGCGGAAATCACAGGCGCACTCAACATAACGCCCCACTGCACATAGTCCTCGCCCGGCGCGGTCGTGATGACCACCCGTGCTTCCACCGGCGTGCGATCACGCAGGTTGACCACGAAGCGACGGACGCTTGCGTATCGGCCGTGGAAACCGTGGTCGTCGACCAGGTCCTGCCAGATGGCCATCGCATTGCGCCCGCGGGCCAGCGCTTCCACGACCACTTCCCGGAAGGGCTCGCAGGCGCTCGCACTCGGCGCTCGACCAGGCACCGGCGGCCATTCCGCCGGCCCAGGGTCGGTGGACACCTCCCCCGCAATGGCCGGTTTTGGCGGCTCAGGGTCGGTGGACACCCCCACCGTAATGGCCGGTTTTGACGGCCTCGCCTCCGACCGGCGACCCCGCCCACCCACGGCCACCCCGGCCGCCTTCAGATACGCGCTCGCCGTCTCCCGGCGGACCGCCGTGGCTTGCTCGATCCGCCTGAGCGACCAGCCCAGGCGCCCAAGCGCCACGACCTGATGCTTCTTCTCTTCATCCAAGACGTTGACCATCCCGGCGGTGGATCACGCCTCCACCGCCTCGTCAACGTCTCGGGCCCCCCACCCTTAATGGCCGGTTTTCAGGTGTCCATCAATGGCCGGTTTTGGGTGTCCACCGAGGGTAACCGCGGATCGGCGGGCATCGACAACGAAACCGTCGAGGACGTCGAGGCGTACGGGGTGGAGCGTGTCTTGGAGGAACTTCAGGAAGAGCTTCGCGCCCGGCGCTACCGGCCGCATCCGGTACGCCGGGTGTTCATCCCCAAGCCCGATGGGCGGCAGCGGCCGTTAGGGATCCCTCGTGTTCGGGATCGAATCGTTCAGGCGGCGGTGAGGGCCGTGACCGAGCCGCTGTTTGAGGCGAGCTTTCGTCCTGGATCTTTCGGCTTTCGGCCGAAGCGGGGCGCGAGGCAAGCGAGCGAGGAGATCAGCAAGTGGGTGAACTTCGGCTACGACCAAGTGATCGACCTGGACCTCAAGAGCTACTTCGACACGATCGACCACGAGCTCTTGGTGAAGCTGGTGATGCGCCGGGTCAAAGACCCGCGCATCCTCCGGCTGATCCGGCTCTGGCTTCGCGCCGGGGTGATGCACGAAGGGGTCTGGGAAGAGAGCCTGGTCGGGACGCCGCAGGGCGGTGTGATTTCACCGCTCTTGTCCAACATCTACCTTCATCCTCTGGATCTCTACTGGGAACGGCAGATGGGGAGCGCCAAGATGGTCCGTCATGCCGATGACCTTGTCGTGCTCTGCCGAAGGGGAGCGGCCGAGAAGTCCCTGCCGGCTCTCCGGCGTTTCCTGGCGCGTCTCAAGCTTACGGTCAACGAGGAGAAGACACGCATTGTGAGCGCGCAGGAGGGATTCGACTTCCTCGGTGTGCATTTCCGGAAGCAGCCGACGCGGCGCGATCGAAGACGCAGCGCGTGCTACGCCTGGCCATCGCAACGGTCGATGAAGCGGATACGGGACAAGGTGCGTACGGTCATCGACCGTGATGACCGTCCGTCCCTTGCGGAGATCGTCGAACAACTCAACCCGATCGTCCGTGGGTGGGGGAACTACTTCAGCCGGCTCAACTCGTCTCGACACTTCTGGAAAGTCGACGGCTATGTCTTCTACAAGCTCCGCAGGTGGCTGCGCCGGAAACACCAGCGCGTGGGTCGGGCGTTCTGGAGCACGCCCCCGACCTTCTTCGTGAAGGCCGGCCTGTACACGCTGCATGGGACCGTGGCGTATGGGCGCTGAATGCCGCCGGGGGAAAGGCTCTCGGAGAGCCGTATGAGGGAGAACCTCACGTACGGTTCGATGAGGGGGCGCTGGCGACGGAGCCACGGCAACGCCTAAACGGGCACGAAGCCGGAAACGGCGGAAACAGCCATGGCGAAGCCTACGGGCCACCGCGCCAGCGCCCTACTCTGCAGTTCCGGCCCAGGAAGGGATTCATGCGAGAGCGATACAAGACGGCCTTCTGGCCGTCGAGATACACGAGCTTCTTGAGCGAGAGCGGCGCGCGGACCATGTAGCAGGCCACGTCCTCGATGGCCTTTTTGTCCTCGAACGGGATCGCCTCGCCGACATGCGCCGAGAAGCCCGGATGGCGCCAGGCGAGAAGCTTTCGGGCCCGCTCCTCGCAGATGGCCTGGCGACAACCCCTTCCGCTCCGGCAGGGGCGGAGGCGTCGAGTTCTCGCTCCGTCTGCTGCGCGGCAACGTCAATCTCTTCGAGGTCGGCGGCGGCGGGCGGGCGCGGCGGCACCACCTGTGCCTTGTCGCTCCCAGTACACCTACTCGTAGTGCGTCCACAGACGGAGGATCTTGACGACCCGCTGCCGTTCGAGGACCTGATAGACCAGGCGATGCTGGATATTGATGCGGCGTGAGTATGCGCCCGTCAGGTCACCCACGAGCTTCTCGAAGGGAGGCGGCACCTCGAACGGGTCGCGAGCGAGAAGAGCCAGGAGCTTCTCGGCCCGTGGGCGGAGGCCCGAGCGAGCCAGCTTCCGCGAGTCCTTCTGAGCTTGAGGCGTGTAGACGATCCGCCAGCCCTGGTTCACCAGCCCGGCTCGGTGGAGCACCTCCTGACCGGGATCTTCAGGCCCTTGCGAATGGATGCCCGCATGCCCGGGATGGAAACGAGGTACAGCGTCTCCTGAATCGCTCGCCAGTCACGCTCTGATACGAGAACCGCGTTGTTCCGCCGGCCGGTGATCTGGATGGCCTCGCCGGACTCCGCAGCTTCGTCCAGCAATCCGTAGAGCCGCGCGCGGGCTTCGCTTGCGCTGATCGTCGTCATGTTCAGGACCTCAGACCCATCGTACGACTTCTCGTACGTCTCTTCAAGCGGCCTTCGCGCTCCGGCAAGCCGTCCACGCGTCGCCCCGAAGCGCGAACCGCTCTACAGGTCGACCGCGTACACCCGGACCCCTCAAGGTCCTGGACAGGCCGTCTCCAGCGCCTCCCGTTCATGGGGCAGGAGGATGGCGTCGGCCGCGGGATAGTAGACGCCCTCCATGCCTGCCTCGTGGGCGGCCAGTCGGACGTCGAGGTTGTCGGCGAAACCGAAGAGGTCGGCGGGACGGAGACCCTCGGCCAGCCGGCGCCGCAGGAGGGCCGTGATCTCACGGATCTGAGCGTACTCCAGGCGCAGCTCGCGCTGGGGATCGCGGCCGGCGAGGGCAAGCCGGGCCAGGGC
>Ga0326597_10013521_pt1 | contig 10727 bp, 8 predicted proteins | sample RVTome_12_FD_203789 | JGI IMG/M metagenome (GOLD analysis project Ga0326597, IMG submission 203789) | Soil microbial communities from uranium-contaminated site in the Upper Colorado River Basin, Wyoming, United States - RVT100D185 | ecosystem: Environmental > Terrestrial > Soil > Contaminated >... | reverse complement strand
AAGTTGCTCAGGATGGTGTTCTCGTAGACGATCACCGGAGCAGCCTTGGGGGTCTGAACGCCGCGCTTCAGCGTCTTGATCGGGCCCTCGACCTTGTGGACCGGCAGCTGGTTCTGGGCGGTAGCGACAGTTGCGAGAATGGCCGCTGCGGCCAATGCAAACGACACAGTTTTCATGTGTTTCCTCAACTCAAAATGACAGAGAAGCTGGAACGACAGGGCTCGGGATCAAATCTCCGAGCGAACGCCCTATTCTGTTCGCCTTTCCGAGACTCGTCAAGATGGTCCTCCAAAAAAAAGAGCCAACCCTGGCGGATCAGCGACGTTGTGAGTCAGTATTTGACAGTGAGTTCCAGCCGTTCCCATCCCCCGGGCGCGGTGAAATTTTGTGAGCAGGCTGTGGAAAGTTGGCGGTGGAGAGCCGAGGGAGCGCCGGCCCTCCATCGGCCTCCCCGTCAGGAGCGGGCGACCACCCACCAGGGCCACGCTCCAGAGGGCGGAACGCGAGAGCAACGCGACCGCGACCGCCGGAGCGGGCACGATCCCGAAGACCGCCAGGCCGATCGCCGGTTGGACAGGAATCGACGGCTCCGCGGAAGGAGAAGGCGATCAGGGAAAGCACCGCACAGCAGATCGACACGGTGACCAGGAGGCCCGTCCGGACCTCGATCCCCGCCAGCCAGGCGGAGTTCCGCTGCTCGAGTCTCGGATCGGCGAACGGCAGGTACGCGAGCGACGCGATCAGCATCAAGCTCAGTCCGACGACTCGCAAGAGGAGCATCAACGCGATCGGGCGATCGGCCGGACCAGATCGCCTCCGAGTCGGCGCCAGCAGGTGGACCGTGTAGGCATCCGCTCCCAGGCTGCTGGGAATGAAGCTCGAGAAGAACATCCCCGTGAAGTAGAGCAGCGCTCGAGAGCGGCACCGGATCGCCGGAGAGCACCACGAACAGGCGCAGCGTTTCGGCCAGGGCGAGCACGCCGAACACGGCGTATCCAAGCAGCGCGGACCGTAGATCGGCGGCCGCGAGAGCCTCTTGGAACGCCCCCAGATCGGTGCTCCCGATCAAGATCGCGAGGCAGCGTCAGGCTGATCAGCAGCCCGATCCAGGCCCGCCGCCGTGCCGGCCGAGCGGGGCGTTCGGGAAGCGGACCGCGGGCAGGCATGCTCAAGGATGCTCAGGGCACGCGCGGCCGGCTCAGGATGCGATTCAGGATCTCGATGCGCCGGGCCCGGATCTCGGCCTCCCGTCCTTCCGCCGGCGCTTCCGATGCTTCCGATGCGTCGGGCGCGTCGGGCGCGTCGGGCGTGGGCCCGGTCTCGAGCACGGCCTCTGCCGGGACCGGCTCGGAGCGCTGGTACTCGAGCGGGTACGAGAGGATCTCCATCTCGGTCCGGCAGATCCCTTCCACGCAGCGGATCTCCGCTTCCGAGAGCGCCGCGCGGTACTTGCGCTTGTTCTGGCTCATGACGGGCCGGCTCAGGTTTTCCCAGTCCCGAAGCCGGGCCGCGTTCACGCGCGTGGAGGGCTCTTCATGAAACCGCAGCATCGCCTCCGAGAACGGCAGCCCGAGAAACGCGCAGACCTTGCACAGCTCCGTCTCGGGCGCCGCGATGAGATCCTCGTAGCGCAGCAGGTGGATCCGCCCGAACGGCTTCAGGAATCCGTAGCAGGCGATCGCTTGTTCCTGATCCCGCCGCCAGATCCGAGCGCCCTCGCGCACGTCGCCCGGGTGGTTCGGCGACAGCGTGTACGAGAGGGCCATGTCTCTCGGGTCCCGCACCAGGTAGACGAACCGTGCGCCGGGGAACGCCTGCAGGAGGTAGGGCAGGAAGCGGTAGGTCTGGTTCTCCTTGATGAACAGCGCGCGCTTGCCGTGGGCGAGCGCCTCGCGCTCGTAGACGAAGCGGAGCGCCGCCGCCAGCGAGCGCTCGTGAGCCAAGGCGCGGATCTCCGCCGCGGGTGCGGTCGTCTTCCAGGCCCCGAGCTGGTTGGCCAGAAGGTCGGCGAGATCGCGCGTCAGGTCGAGCCAGTGTTCATCGCGGGAGAGGTCGCTGTAGCGCAGGAGATTCTGGGAGAAGGTTCGGAAGGCATGCGTCGGCGGCGGCCCGGCGACCTCCGGATGCGCGTCCATCATGCGGGTCAACAGATTGCTGCCGCATCGTTCCGTGCACATCAGGAAGATCAAGTCCATGCCTGGCTTATACCGGCGGCGCGGGCGCCTGTCGAGTCGCCCGCGCCGCGCGCCGGCTCTGGCGTTCAAGGAGCGTCCGAGCTAGGTTCCGTGGGTGCTCGAAGTGCCCGCTCACGACCGGGAATGCAGATGTCGAAGACCGTCGCCGTCCTGCAGTCGAACTACATCCCCTGGAAGGGGTACTTCGACATCGTCGCCGCGGTGGACCTGTTCGTGTTCCACGACGACTGCCTCTTCACCAAGAACAACTGGCGCAACCGGAACCGGATCATGACCAACGCCGGCCCGTGCTGGCTCTCGATCCCGTGCGGCCGCCCCCGGGAGCGGCTGATCTGCGAAGTCGAACTCGAGGACGCGAGCTGGCAGAAGCGCCACTGGAAGACGCTCGTTCAGGAGTACGGCAAGGCGGCGTTCTTTCCGCGCTACGCGCCGTTCCTCGAGGAGGTCTACCTGGGCACGGTCTGGAAGCGGCTGTCCGATCTGAACCAGCACTTGATCCGGCACATCGCGCGCGAGTTTCTCGGAGTGACCACCGCGTTTGACGACTCGCGCAGTTACAACGTGCCGGGCCGCAAGGCGGAGCGGGTGTTGAACCTCCTGGACGCGATCGGCGGCGTGACCGAGTACCTGACCGGCCCGGCCGCCCGGGACTATCTCGATCCGGAGCCATTCCTGCGGCGGGGCATCCGGCTGACCTGGATGGACTACGGCGGGTATCCGGAGTACCGCCAGGAGCACTCGACGTTCGTCCATGAGGTTTCGATCCTCGACCTGTTGTTCCGGGAGGGCCCGCGAGCGGGCGCGTTCATGAAGCATGTTCGAACGGGATGAGGACACGGTCCGGGACGGGCGGCTGCTGGTGACGGGGTATCTTCGTTCCGGCACCACGCTGGTCGAGAAGCTGCTCCACAATCACCCAAGGGTATGCGTGGGCGCCCAGCCGGCTCCGCTGCTGTACGTGCACCTCAAGGAGCTCTTCCTGGCCGAGCGCGGGCTTCCGGCGGGCGCGTATCCGCTGTCGCACCTGTTCCGGGAGACCGGCTATACGCGGGAGGAGTTCGATCGCTTCTGCGGCCGGCGCGTCCTCACCCGGGCGGACCTGGACGAGGTGCTGGCGCGGCAGCGGTCGTACTCCGGCTGGAAGACGCCGGAGTTCGAGGAGTGCTGGCGAGAATTGCGCCCCGGTACGCTGCCCGACCTGTTCGGCCAGCTCGGCGCCCTGCTGGCGCGGCTGCATGGAAAGCCCGGCGCGCGCGTCCGGGGCGCGAAGGAGGTTCTGTGCGAGGAGTTCGTCCCGGCGCTGCTTCAACAGGGTATCCGCGTGGTGCTGGTGCTGCGGGATCTCAGGGACGTGATCGCCTCGCTGAACCACGGGCGCGGCGGCGAGTTCGGAGGACGGGCCACGCCCACCTTATATGCGGTGCGAAGGTGGCGACTGTCGGTGGCCTACGGTCTGGCCCACCGGGATCGGCCGGACTTCCTGCTGCTGCGCTATGAGGATCTCGTCGATCGGTTCGATCCGGAGCTTTTGCGCCTGACCGACTTTCTGTCGGTCGAACCGTTTCAGCCGGGCGCCTTCGACGGCGGGATCCGCGACCAGGCGGGCGGACTCTGGACAGGCAACTCCTCGTTCGGCGCCGCGGAGGTCGTCCAGGCCCGTTCGGTCGGTTCCTTCGAGCGCGTCCTCACCGAGGAGTGCATCCGCTACGTGGAGCTGTTCGCGGGACCGGAACTGCGGGCGCTCGGGTATCGGCCGGCGGCTTCGACGGGACCCTCTCCGGCCGCGGTGGTCGGCGCGTTCGTCGAGCCGCGGCCGCAGACCCGCGAGAACTTCGATCCGGACTACAGCACCGATCCGGCGCGGATTCGCGCGGAACTCCGCCGGCTCGAGGCGGTGGACCGGCCGGTGCCGAGCGATGAAATTCCGCACTGGTTCCTCTATCATGCCGCGCATGAACGACTCCGGGGAGCCTCTCGGCCGAACGCCGGATGACCCGACCTACTCGATGGTGGTGCCGGTCGACAACAACTTGGCGACGCTGGTCGAACTGGCCGAGCGCTTCCGGAGGCTGTTCGAGGGGGTCGCTCGCGTTCTCGCTGGGCGTGATCGGCGAGTATCCGATGCGGATCGTCGGGGGCGTCGAGGGCGTCGGGCAGCGGCCCCCGTTCGTGATCCGGACGCGGGCCGCCGGCGCGTCGGCAACGAAGCGTGGTGCCGGCCCTCATGAATGAACCCGAGAGCCCCTCCGGACGGCCACCGATTCCGTTCAACGTCCCGGCGCAGACCGGGCGGGAGCTTCAGTACATCCGGCGGGTTTTCGAGATCGGCAAGTTCTCGGGCAACCGGGAGTTCACCGGGCGCTGCACCGGCTGGTTCGAGCGGCACTTCGCTTGCCCGCGGGCGCTGGTGACCAGCTCCGGGTCGCATGCGCTGGAACTGTCGGCGCTGCTCGCGGAAGTCGGGCCGGGCGACGAGGTCATCACCGCCTCCTTCGGCTTTTCCTCCACGGCCAACGCCTTCGCGCTGCGCGGCGCCAAACTGGTCTTCGTCGACGTGCGGGCTGACACGCTGAACCTGGACGAAGAGCGGCTCGGCGAGGCGGTCACCGGCAAGACCCGGGCGATCGTGGTGACGCATTACGCGGGCGTGTCGTGCGAGATGGACAGCATCAATGAACTCGCGCGGGCGCGCGGCCTCACGGTCGTCGAGGACGCGGCGCACGCCATCCTCAGCACCTACCGGGGACGGTTGTGCGGAACGCTCGGGCGGTTCGGCTGCTTTTCGTTTCACGAGACCAAGAACCTGCACTGCGGCGAGGGCGGCGCGCTCCTGATCAACGACGAGCGGGACGTGAACCGGGCCGAGATCCTGCAGGAGAAGGGCACCGACCGGGCGCGCTTCTACCGCGGTCAGGTCGACAGTTACAGCTGGGTCGATCTCGGTTCGTCGTTCATCCTGTCCGAGCTCGGCGCGGCGTTCCTGTTCGCCCAGCTCGAACAGGCCGAGCGGATCATCGCCGACCGGATGGGCTCCTGGGAACGCTACCGCATAGGGCTCGCCGAGCTCGCCCGGGCCGGACGGGTGGAACTGCCGGTGGTTCCCGAGCACTGCGGGCATAACGCCCACTGCTTCTACCTGAAGGCCTTGGACCGGAAGGAGCGCGACGCGCTGCTGGCTTCACTCGCCGAAGAGGGGGTCGGTGCGGTCTTCCACTACATTCCCCTGCACAGCACCGAAGCGGGCCGGAAGCACGGCCGCTTCCACGGCGAGGATCGGGTCACCACGAGGGGCAGCGAGCGCCTGTTGCGGCTGCCGCTCTTCTATGGGCTGAAGCCGGATCAGATCGACCGGGTCCTCGACGCGGTGACGGCTTTTTACACCCGACATTGATTGCGTGAGCGCGCCATGGAACTCGAACGAATCCAGCAGGAACTTCACGCGGGCGGCCTCGACGGCTGGCTGCTCTACGATCTGCATCATCGCGACCTGATGGCCGTGCGCATCCTCGGCCTGGACGAGAGCCGCCACGCCAGCCGGCGCTGGTTCTACTGGATTCCAGCGGAGGGCGAACCGGTCAAGCTGGCCCATCGCGTCGAGCCCACCCAGCTCGACCGCCTGCCGGGATCCAAGCGGATGTATCTGGCCTGGAAGGAGCTGCACGCGGAACTGGCGGAGATCCTGGGCGCGCCCGAGAAACGGATCGCCATGCAGTACTCGCCCTGCGGCGCGATCCCGACGATCTCGGTGGTCGACGGCGGCACGATCGACCTGGTGCGCTCCTTCGGGCATCAGGTCGTGTCGTCGGCGGATCTGGTGCAGAGCTTCGAGGCGGTGATCGATGAGCGCGGCTACCGCTCGCACCTGGAGGCCGGGCGGCGGGTCCAGGCAATCAAGGACCAGGCCTTCGCCGAGGTCGAGTCGGCGGTGCGCGGCCGGCGCCGGGTGACCGAGTACGAGATTCAGCAGTTCATCGTCGAACGGTTCCGCGAGGCCGAGCTCGAGCACGACGGTGACCCGATCGTGGCGGTCAACGATCATCCGGCCAACCCGCACTTCTTCCCCAACCCGGACAACGCGCGGGTGATCGAGAAGGGCGATACGCTGCTGATCGACCTGTGGGCCAAGCTGCGGGAGCCGGGCGCCATCTACTACGACATCACCTGGTGCGCCTACGTGGGCCAGGATCCGCCCGAGCGCTACGTTCAGCTGTTCAACCTGGTGCGCGACGCGCGCAACCGGGCGGTCGAGTTCATCCGGGAGCGGTTCAGGGAGAAGCTGCCCTGCCACGGGTACGAGGTGGACGATGCCTGCCGAAAGGTGATCGAGCAAGCCGGCTACGGGCCCGCTTTCATCCACCGCACCGGGCATTCGATCGGCCAGACCTGCCATGGGAACGGGGTCAACATCGACAATCTCGAGACGCGGGACGAGCGCCTGCTGGTTCCGGGGATCTGCTTCTCGATCGAGCCGGGCATCTACCTCGAGGGCGAGCTGGGCGTGCGCAGCGAGATCGATGTCTTCATCACGCCGGGCGGAGAGGTGGTCGTCGCCGGCGCCGAGCAGGACCGGTTGATCACCATGGACGTGGGGTGAGCGCGATGAACATCGACACGGCGCTCGAGCGGATCGGGCGCGCGCGCGCCGCGGCGATCCTCAGGACGGCGTACGCATCGGCCGTGGCGCCGGCCATGGAGGCCGCCGTCGAAGGCGGTTTCCGGGTGATCGAGTTCACGCTGAACACCCCCGGAGCGCTCGACCAGATCGCCGCCTTTTCCGAACGCGAGGAACTGCTGGTCGGCGCCGGCACGGTGCTCTCGCTCGAAGATTTGCGCTCGGCGAGCGCGGCCGGCGCGCAGTTCATCGTCTCGCCGGTCGCCGATCCCGAGATCATCAGGGCGTGCAACGAACAGGATCTGCTGGTGATCCCGGGCGCTTTCACGCCGGCCGAGATGTTCGCCGCGCACAAGGCCGGCGCGCGGCTGATCAAGCTGTTCCCGGCCCCACCGGACGGTGTGGCCTACCTGAAGGCCTGCCTCGGCCCGCTACCCTTCCTGAAGCTCTTCCCCACCTCCGGCGTGACCGCCGAGAACGCCCGAACCTACCTCGAGGCCGGCGCCTTCGGCGTCGGCTTCGTCAACTGCCTGTTCCAACCCGACGACCTCGCCGCCAACCGCTTCGACCGCGTGCGCGCCCGCGCCCGGGACCTGGTAGCGCTTACGTGATGAAACATACCCGGTTCATTTCATTACGTTGAGGCTCAGGAAGATCGCCTCGCTGCGTTCGAGGGTCAGGCGGAAGTCGGTTCCTTCGGGGAGTTTCCGGCCGGTGCGTTCGTCGATGACGTTGCGGACCTCGGATCGGAAGCGCAGCTTGACCTCGACCGGGCCGACTCCGGGTTGGACCTGGCCTCGGCCCGGAATGGTCGGATTGCGGAACACGAGCAGCCAGACGCGACCGGCCTTCTCGAAGCGGGTGACTTCCAGATCGCGCTCGCCGCTGACCTCGACCCAGGGCGTGACCGAAAGGGGTTCGAGGAACGGGCGCCGATGCTCCGGGCTGGCGCGATCCTCCTGCCGGTACATCAGGTAACGCTGCGGCGAGAGGTTGAGGTACGTCGCGCCCGGCGGGAGCGCCTCCCGTTCGAGATCGGCTTCCGGCACGGCGAAGCCGTCTCTCGAGGCGCCCCGATAGGTCTTGAACAAGGTTGCGTACCGCTCGAAGTCGTACGCACGATCCTGATCGGTCTCCACCCAGAGATGCGGGCCGAAGAAGTCGGACTTTTCGGGATCCTCGAGCCGGCGGATTCCGAACAGGTCGTCCAGCAGGCCGGCCTTGCGGCCGCGGCCGCGTTCGTCGAACAACCCGCACATGTAATCGGCCACCAGCCGGCCGCCGCGGGCGCAAAAGGCCCGCAGGCGCTCTCCCTCGATCTCGCTCAAGCTGAAACAGGCCGGCAGGATCAGCGTGTCGAACTCCGCCGGCACGCCGCCGCGCACCACCTGGTCGTAGGCCAGGAAGTCGTACTGGAGTCCGGCGTCGTTCAGCAGGTGTTCCCAGGCCTTGCGGGTCAGATGCGCGCTGCCCAGCAGATGATCGCGCCCCCGTCGGGGCCAGGTGCCGCCGTGCGCCTCCGCGTCCAGGCACCAGCCGGTCTGGATGCTCGGATGACTGTAGTAGATCGCAATCCCGTCGTGCATCCACCGCGCGCCGGCGAGCTTCGGTCCCTGCCGCCCGCAGACTTCGCGCAAGGTCGCCCCGAACGGCGCCCACCAGGCCTTGGGCCGCTCTTCCTCGAACCACCCGTCGACCCAGCCGATCAGGCCGCTCTCGCCGTGCGCCAGACGGCTCCAGACGAACCACCGGTCGAAGCCCTCCTGGTCGCTGTGGAAGTGCGTCGAGACCAGCGGCACGCCGCGCCCGCGGGTGAACGAGCGCGCGATCTCCGGAGCCGAGCCGTTGTCGTAGGCCTCGGCGAACTGCACCTGCCGCATCAACTTGGCGTAGTCGTAGCCGCCGAACAATCCCGGCGACTGGCAGCCGACCAGACCGCACGGCGTCTCCGGATCGATCCGGTTCGATTCCCGGACCAGCTCGCCGGTGAAGTTGGCCAGCACCGAGTCGTTGTAGCTCATGCGATCGAGGAAGGCGGACAGGTCGATCCGGGACAGCGGCCGATCGAGCTGATCCAGAAGCTCGTCCGGCCCGACGAAACGCGGCTCGTCCGCGCCCGGCTGGATGCCGCGCACCTCCCGCAACCAGCGGGTGAAGTCGCGGTCCTCCCCGTGAACGCGCCAGGCGCAGGGCTGGCTCAGCCGGCCCCAGGAGACCTCGTCATCGAGGGCGTACGCGAGCCGCAGCGGCTCTTCGGCAATGCCCGCGAGACTCTCCGCGATTCTCCGCTTGGAGAGCAGGAGCCCGGCGGCATCCAGCGCCGGCTCCCGAATCGCCAACGGATCGCGCTGCGATCCTTCGAACCGCGAGCGGTCCTCGTCCTCACGCAGATGCAGGATGCCCTTGCCGGCGACGTGGTCGCTGTAGAAGCGCAGCCCGTAGCGCGAGAGCCACTCGAGCGGTCCCCGTCCGTAATCGACGAAACCGCCGTTGATGCCGTGCTCCCGGCAGAACTCCCCGCCGCGCTCCCCGGTCCCGATGGTCCAACGATACCGCCAGGGCATGTAGACGAAGCCCTCGTACCTCGGCGCGATCCGGGCCGCGGGCCGGAACTCGGGCGCCTTCATGCAGTAGTCGAGGAACGGATCGTCGCCGAGCCGGAAGAACAGCAGGACGGCCAGCGACGTGCTCCACACCACTTAGTCCTCGCTCTCCGCGAGCGCCCGGAAACGGGAGCGCCAGAATTCCGGGCCGCACCGGGTGAGCGCGGGCAGCGGCGCGCCGCCCAACGCGATCACTTCGATCTCCACGGCGCCCTCGGAATCGACCCGCACCGAGAGGATGTTGTCGTGCTCGGTGTCGCCGACGCCGGTCGCGCAGTAGACGACGCCGGAATCCGGGTGGCGGTCGTAGAACAGTCCATAGGACCATGAGACACCCACGTCGCCCGAGAACCAGTAGACTCCGGCGAAGCGCCGGAACTCCGAAAGCAGCGGCGCGACCTCCGCTTGAAAGTTGCTGCCCGAGAATCCGGACCTGCTGTTGCAGTGCCGCAGGAGCGGCGCGTAGCGGGGCTCGGAAGCGGCGAAAATCACCCGGTGCGCGAACAGGAAGACGTTCCGGATATCGGCCTTCGCGGAAGGCCGGGCCAGCATCAGCAGCCGCTCGAGGAACGCGACCTGCACGCGGTCGAGATTCCAGGGCGAACGTTCCGTGTCGAGAAAGATCAGCAGGTTTCGTCCCCTCCGCAGCGCTCCGAAGGTCCGGCCGAAGCGCCGTTCGTAGCCGGCGCGCCCGCCCGCCACGTCGTGGTTGCCCGGCGTGTTGAACACCGGAACGTGCAGCTTCCGCAGCCGGCCGACGCTCACGTCGAACGAAATCGGATCGGACGAGCGGACGAAGTCGCCCAGCGAGACCAGGAAGTCGGGTTGGCGGGCGCGCAGATCGGGAATGCTCCTGCGGAAGTTCCGGGCGATCCATCCGCGTCCTGTCAAACCCGGCTGCCCGTAGAGATGTCCCGCCACCAGGAACTCCAGCTCATCGTCGAGCTTCCCCAGCGGCATCTCCCCGAGCGTCACAGCCCCGAGAGGCTCCGAGGACACGATCGAGCGGACCGCGCAGCCCTCCAGGAACTGGTCCAGCGCCGTCGCCTCGACCGGCTGCATCACCGCCGAACTGATCGCCAGCACCAATGCCAGCATGCGGATTCCTTTCGTTTGCCTGTTGCAGGCTCGATGCTACCATGCCCGGGCGTCCGATGGTGACGCATCGCTTTGAACGACGACCCGGCGGGAGCCCCCCACGCGTGAACTGGAGTGAACTCTTCGACGAGGGCGCCCTGAGCAGCCTCGACATACGTCCCGTGTTGCTCAACCTGGCCATCGTCCTGGTGCTGGGTCAGATTCTGGCCTGGCATTATC
>Ga0326597_10013520_pt1 | contig 10728 bp, 7 predicted proteins | sample RVTome_12_FD_203789 | JGI IMG/M metagenome (GOLD analysis project Ga0326597, IMG submission 203789) | Soil microbial communities from uranium-contaminated site in the Upper Colorado River Basin, Wyoming, United States - RVT100D185 | ecosystem: Environmental > Terrestrial > Soil > Contaminated >... | reverse complement strand
CCAGCCTATCTTCAAGCCTTTTCGTCCTGCCTTGCTTTAGACGACGTTTTTACATTCAGTCTGATTCACCGCAGGATTCAACACGCCCCTGATCCTCCGACAGTGTCGGACGTCACACTAGACAGCGCCACAATGAAAGCGGCTAAAGATATAGCCCGCGAAGTACGCGATCAGGTTAAAGAGAACCTCGAAAAACTACAAACCGATCTTAAAAAAGTCCTCGGTTAACTTCGACGCCCAGACAGACGGAAGCGGAAAGGGCCGTAGGCGTGTATTTCTCTTGGAACATACATGGGGTTGGAGTAACATTTCCATCACAAAAAAGTTACTTCGACCCCATTTATCAGTCATAAGCCGAAAACAACCGGAGGAGCCCATGTTAACCAAACGTTGCAGAAGATTAATTATTGCAGGCATGACAGCGACCGCTTTTGCGCCCGCCGCGATGACAGCCCAAGCGCAAACTGCTTACCCCGCAAAAACCGTGCGCATCATTGTCGGTATGGTCCCGGGCGGCTTTACCGACACGTCGACACGCATCGTCGGGTCAAAACTCGCCGATGCGCTGGGGCAGCAGATCCTGGTCGAGAACCGCCCGGGCGCAAATGCCTACATTGCGGCCGATCTCACCGCCAAGTCCGCCCCTGACGGATATACCCTTTTCATGTCTCATCCCGGACTGACGACTAACACGCTGCTCTTCGAGAAGTATCCGTTGGATCCGCTGAAGGATTTCACCGCGGTATCGCTGATCGCTTATATTCCTAACATCCTGGTGGTTCATCCGTCAGTCCCTGCGCGAACGATGAAGGAACTGCTCGCGCTCGCCCGCGCGCGGCCGGAAAACCTCACGCAGGCTTCGTCCGGCAGGGGTTCTCCCGGACATCTCGGGGGCGCGATGCTGCAGCAGATGACGCAGACACGATTCGTTCACATCCCATATAAAGGCTCGGGCGCGGCGATGATCGACCTGATAGGTGGTCACGTGGATCTCTCGTTTCCCACGATTTCCGCGGGGGGCGCCCACGTTAGGGCAGGGAGGCTGCGCGCGCTGGGAATTACTTCCGCCAAGCGCTCGCCGTTAATGCCCGAGCTGCCGACGATAGCCGAAGCCGCCGTACCGGGATTCGAGATCGTTGGCTGGTACGGAATTGTGGGCCCCGCCGGTATGCCCAAAGACGTGGTCGCGCGGCTCAGCAGTGAAATCGCGCGGGCGCTCAAGACTCCGGAAGTGCGCGAAAAGATGGACAAAGAAGGCGCGGGACTCATCGGCAGCACAGCCGAGGAATTTACCGCTTTTCTGAAGGCCGACCTGGACAAGTGGACCAAGGTCATCAAGGCGGCCAAGATCAGTCCGGTTCGAATGTGATTTCGCAGCAAGCCGAGGAGCGGCGATGAAGCTTTGGTATCAGAGTCTGGCGCGGCAAACCGAATCCACCCCCTACGGCGCGCTGCTGAAGAAAGTCATCAGCTCGGCCGCGGATCCCGGAACCAGCGTGCATATGCAGGGAGTGTCCGAGGCCGCCGGTATCGGCGTGCATTACCGCTTCCTCGAGTATCACGATTCCAGGGAAGTCATCTATAACGCGATCAAGGCCGAACAGGAGGGGTATGACGCTTTCCTGATCGGGAATATCAGCGACGCGGGAATCCGCGAGGCGCGCGAGATGGTCAATATCCCCGTGCTCGGGTTGTCCGAGACCAGCCTGCACATGGCCTGTATCATGGGAGCGAATTTCGCGCTCGTGACCATCAGCGAAAAGTGGACTCCAAGGCTGCTCGAGAACGTGCATCGCTACGGTCTGGAGCGGCGGCTGGTCGGGGTCGAGGCCCTGAATACATCCCCGCTCGATCTGAAGAAAGCGATGATCGACAACGAGCATCGCGAATATATCGTCGCGGAGTTCACCGCCGCGGCCGGGCGGCTGCAGGCGAAAGGCGCCGAAGTCATTATTCCCGCCGGCGGTGACATCATCGTATTTCTTGCGGACGCCGGCATTTATGAAATCGAGCGCAGCCCCATCGTGAACGGCATCGTGGAGTTGATCAAGATGGGGGAGATGGCCGTCAAGCTGAAGGCCATCACGGGCCGGTTTACCAGCAAGCGGTTGAGCTATGCGGCACCCAGCGGGGATTTTCTGGAACGAGTCCGAAATTTTTATGGGCCCGACGTCTACCCCGGAGCGAAATAGCAGGTGGAGTGCTTTCGCGCCAGCGGCGTCGCGGGACTGGCGCAATTTTTCCGGAGGCGAGGCTGAGGCAGGCTGATGTAGTGGTGATAGGCGGCGGCGGCTCGGGGCTTGCTGCGGCGGTCGCGGCGGCGGAACACGGCGCCGGCGTGACTTTGCTCGAGAAGAATCCGGCGCTGGGAGGAACGACCGCATGGTCGGTCGGTTCCATCTCGGCGACGCGCACGCCTCACCAGCGGCGCATGGGCATCGTCGATTCGCCGCAAGCGCATTACGAGGACATGGAGCTGATCTCGAAAAAGTACACCACGCGTGCCGATAACGATGCGTTGCGCAGGGTGCTCGCCGAAAACATCCCGGACACTTTGCAGTGGCTCGCTTCGCTCGGGGTCGAATTTTTCGGTCCGCTGGAGGAAGCTCCCCACCGCAAACCCCGTATGCACAATGCGCTGCCCAACTCGCGCTCATACATTTATCACCTGCGGCGGCGGGCGCAAAGCATCGGCGTGAGGATACTCACGAATGCATGCGCGCGGCGCCTGCTGATGAGCGAAGGGCGCGTTATCGGGGTCGAGTTCGACCAGCCGGCGGGTGCGGGGACGGTGGTACACGCGAGCCGGGGCGTGATTATGGCCAGCGGCGACTACAGTGCCAATCCCGCGATGAAACGCGAGTGGATATCCGCCGCGGTGGCCGACACGGCGCCGGTAAATCCCACCAGCACCGGCGACGGCCAGCGCATGGCGCTGGAGCTGGGCGCGAAGCTGTTGAACACCGATATGTATCTCGGCGGCGCGCGCTTCGTGCCGCCCGAGCGTCCCTCGTGGATCAGCCGCCTGCCACCGTCACGCTGGCTGATGTGGCCGACCAATCTCGCGCTGCGCTACGCACCGCGATCGATCGTGCGCCGATTCGTGATGGGCTTTCTGACCTCGGTGCTGGTGCCATCGCACAATCTGTACAGTGCCGGCGCGATCCTCATCAACAAGGCGGGGGAGCGTTTCGCCGACGAAAGCGCCAAAATGGTTTTCGAACTCGCCTATCAACCGGATGAAATTGCCTACATCCTGATGGATGGCGAGCTGGCTGCAAAATTTTCGCAGGCGCCCCACGAAATTTCCACTGCGCCCGGCTTCGCCTACGCGTACCTGCCCGACTACGAAAAAAACCGGCCCGATCTGTTTCATAAAGGCAACACGCTGGAGGAACTTGCCCGGAACATGGAAATCGATCCGGTGCGACTCGCGGCCACGGTGGAACAATACAATACGTCGACTGCCGCGCCGGCGTCCGGACCGCCCGCGCGCGGGCAGCGGCCGCAACTTCGAACCCCGCCTTTTGTGGCGCTCGGCCCGGTCAGGAACTATATCAACTTCACCGATGGCGGGCTCGCGGTCAACGAACGCCTGCAGGTGCTCGATACTGAAGACTGCGTAATACCCGGCCTGTATGCGGCGGGTTCATCGGGTCAGGGCGGACTGCTGTTAAAGGGGCACGGCCATCATCTGGGCTGGGCGTTCACTTCCGGCAGGCTCGCCGGAAAATATGCCGCGAGCGCGGCCGGCGCCTGAAACGGCGGGGAGTTGGTGTAGGGTGCGCTCGCGCACCCTACGGTGGAATTGGCATCAGGCCGCAGTGCGATGAAGCGCTTTTTGCTCCCGGCCGGCCGTTCGCCATTTCAGATATTGCGGAACGGCAACGGAGAGAACCAGGGCGAGGGCCACGATGTCCACGATGGTTACCGGGAAAATGAGCATGAACGCCGACACGATTAACAAGCTCCGCTGAATGACGCTGAGATTTCCAAACAGGTAACCCATCGCCCCCGCTGCGAACGGGATCACGGAAAGGAACAGTATCAGCCAGGTATAAAGCACCTCGGCGTTGAATCCATTCGGCATCAGAATCGGCGTATAGACAAACATGAACGGCATCACGTACAGATAAGACGAGAACCGCATGGCGTGAAACCCGGTGCTGTAAGGATGGGCCCCCGCGATACTGGCGCCGGCGAACGCCGCCATGCACACCGGCGGTGTGACGTTGGAGGACTGGCTGAACCAGAATACGGAAAAGTGGGCGGCGAGCAAAGGAATGCCCATCGCCCCCATGGCCGGCACCGCGAGCAGCGCCAGGAGCAGGTAATCCGCGGTGACGGTGATCCCCATCCCGAGGACGAAAGTCGCGAACATGACCAGCAGCAGCGCGGCCCACTGGTAGCCGAAGGTATAGGCCAACACCAGCGCGGAAAACTTGAACGCGAGGCCCGAGAGCAGCGCGATCCCGACGATGATGCCCACCGGACCCGCGGTTGAGCCGACGATCAGCGATTTGTCGCCGCCGTCCGCCAGCGCGTCAAACAGGGTGATGAAAAATTCCTTGAACCGTCCTTGGGCGAAGTACTTGATCGCCATCATCCCGAGAAAGCTGACGATCGCGTAGAACGCGGCAAGTGAAGCGGTGCTGCCGGTGAGCAGCACGTAGAACAGAATGAGGATGGGAAGCATGTAGTACCACCCGCCCTTGAATACGGTCCACGCGCTGACACGATCCTCCGGCGGGATGGCGCCGATTCCCGTTTTCAGCGCCTCCATGTGCACCATGACGAAAATCGCGAAGAAATACAGCAGTGCCGGCACCAGCGCGACCTTGACGATATCGGCGTACGGAATCCTCAGCATTTCGGCCATCAGAAACGCCCCGGCGCCCATGACCGGGGGCATGAACATCCCGCCGGTGGACGAGGCCGACTCGATCGCCCCCGCCACCTGGGGCCGGTAGCCGGTTTTCTTCATGAGCGGGATGGTAAAACTGCCGGTCGCGACCACGTTCGCGGTGGCGCTGCCCGAAATCATCCCGAACATGCCGCTGGCCGCGATCGCCGCCTTGGCCGGACCGCCGCGTAAACGTCCCAGCAGCGCGACCGGGAAATCAATGAAGAAAGCCCCGGCGCCGAACCGCTCGAAGATCGCGCCCATGATCACGAACAGCATCACGAACGCGATGAAAACGTAGGCGACGAACCCGAAGATGCCGTTCATCGAGGCGTAGACATCCCCGATGATCACCTCCGCGGAAAAACCCTGGTGGCCGAACAGCGTACTCGGAATATAGGGCCCAAAATAGGAGTAGAGCAGCAGCATCAGCGCCAGGCCGGGCAGAATCACGCTCAAGGCGCGGCGGCAGGATTCCAGCACCAGCCCGATCGCGATGACGCCGAAAATCACGTCGCGCGCGGTGGCGGACCCGGCCCGCCACGCCATCTGTTCATAATCGACAACAAAATTGGCGAACGCGGCGACGCTCAGCGCGATCAATACAAAATCCACCGCGCTCGGCCGGTGCCGCGGCGACTTCCTGGTCGCGGGGTAGCGCATGAAGACCATGCACGTGACGAACATGATGAACATCCCGCGCAGCTCTGACGAGGACCAATGGGTGGATATCACGGAGTAAATCAGGACCACGCTGTAAACCACCGCCAGCGTCCTGTAAAGGCTGCGCCAGGCGCCGGAGAACGTTCGCAGCAAGCGCACGCCCTCGGACTCCTCGAGCAGCTTCAGGAACAGGTTGGGTTTGATGGTCGCGTCGTTCGCCATGCTCAGGCTCCCGGAAAAAGGCCGCAGAGGTTTCGCCTCTGCGGCCTGTGCCCCCTACCGATGGTTATTACACGGTTACTTGAGCTCGACTGGGGGAATCTTCACCCCTATTTCCTTCCAGAATTTCAACGCGCCTGGATGGATCGGACCCATATTGCCTCCCAACGGGTCAGCGCGGTCGAGGTTTGCCCCTTTAAAGGCCATATCAACCGTCTTTATGGCGTCTTGCGAATAGGCGAGCTTGGTAAATTCGTAGACCACCGCATCCGGCACGTCCTTATTGGTGATCAGGTAGCCGGCGGAACCGAATACCGTGACGTCGTGATCCACGCCCTTGTAGGTGCCGGCCTTTATTACTACCTTCTGGTAAAACGTGTATTTTTTCAGGAATCCGCTTTTTTCAAGCTCCGGTCCCAAGTCGACCAGGTTGACCGGCTTTTGCGCTCCGATCTCTTCGACTGTGGACGCGGGGACGCTTCCCGCCCGGTTGATCACCTGAACCTTGCCGTCCAACAACATGCTCGGGTAGTCCTGATGCGGCAGCATCCTCGCCTCGAGCGCCCCTTTGAGCCCCGCGTGCTCGAGAAACAGGTTCATCTGGGTTGACGCCATCGAGCCCGGTGCGCCGATGGCAAAGACCTTGCCTTTCAGGTCGGACGCAGTTTTGATCTTGTTCGCGGCCAGCGTAATTACGTGGTTTGCCAATATCGGCGTATTAATCCCGATCACGCGCCAGTTGCGCATCGGCTTATCAAACGGCTTTTCTCCGCGCCACCCGGCGTACATCAATTCCTGCGATGTCATGCCAAGCTGCGCCGTGCCGGCTTCGACTCGCCGCAGGTTTTCCACGCTGCCGCCGGAAGTGTTCGGCGTAACCCGAATCAGCTTCGAGTGCTCGTTGATGAATTTCGAGAGCGGGGCACCGATCATGTAATAACTGCCGGTGACGCCGCCGGTGGCCATTTGCAGCATGGTCTGCGCGGCCGTACCCGCGGACGGCCAGGCGAGCGCCGACGCCACCAACGCGGCTCCGCAAAATGTTGATGTTTTCCAATTTCGGGCAACAGGTTTCATATCGACCTCCAGTTTGATTGACAGCACTCGGCTCAGGGATGATGCGCTACGTGACAGCAGCCTCTGGTATGCAGCCGGTTCACCAGAGATGGTTACAAGCGTATTATAGACGCATGAAATCCATCGCTCCAAACAAATAGTATCACATGATATCCATGCGACAATCGCCTAGATTCGTATCTATTCAACGGGGATTCCCCGACGGTTACGTTTAAAAGGACGAAATTACATGGCTCAGTCAATTTCCGGGCAACTGGCGGAGTTTATCGCAGGGTGCGGGATTGAGAAAATTCCTTCCGAAGTGGTCGCAAGAGCGCGCGTGTTTGTCATGGATTATCTGGGGGTTACCCTTACGGCCTCGACTGCACGCTCGAGCCAGATCATAGGCGATGTCGTTGCCGAACTGGGTGGGCGCGAGAACTGCACCGTTATCGGCAGAGATTACCGTACCAATGCGTTGTTCGCCGCGCTGGTAAACGGGACTACAGGCCATGCGGTCGAGATGGACGACGATCACCGCACCTCGGTGCTGCATCCAGCGGTTGCTGTTGTGCCGGCTGCGCTGGCCGCCGCCGAGTTGAAGCAAGCGGGCGGCGCGGAAATCATCGAAGGCGTCGTGGCTGGCTACGAGGCGATGACGCGGATCGGGGACGCCTTTCTCGGAACTCAGTATTACGAGGGATTCCATCCGACTGGCACCTGCGGCGTTTTCGGCGCCGCGGCGGCGGCGGGCCGCATACTGGGCCTGTCAACCGACCAACTCATCGCCGCCTTCGGCATCGCCGGCACCCAGGCCGCGGGCCTGGAGGAATGGAAGGCCGACGGGTCCTGGATCAAGCGCCTGCATCCGGGCAAGGCAGCCGAAAGCGGAGTGCTCGCGGTGCTGCTGGCAAAGTCCGGCTACACTGGGCCCGCGACGATCCTTGAAGGCGAGAACGGCTTTCTCAAGGCGTTCTCGTTCGAGCGGAAGTGGGATGTCAGCAAGATCCTCGACGGCCTCGGCACCGAGTACCGCGGTTACGGCACCAGTTTCAAGCCGTACGCGGGCTGCCGCTTTTTCCACCAGGTCATCGACGCGACGCTGGATCTCGTACGCGAGCACAAGATCGACGCGCAATCGGTCGATGAAGTTATCGTCCGGATTTACCGGACCGCTTATCTGACGTTATTCCAGCCCGAATCGCGGCGCTACCGGCCCGGCACGAACGTCGATGCACAATTCAGTATTCCCTATGCGGTTGCGGTGTCGATTCTGTACGGCGCGCCGATGCCTGCTCATTTTACAGATGAGCTGATTCGGGACCCCGCGCTTCTCGCGTTGGCCGGGAAAGTGAAAGGGATAGCCGATCTCGAGTACGAATCCGGATTTCCGGCACGCTTCCCAACTGAGGTCACCATTCGCCTGAAGGGCGGCAAAACCGTGCAGGCGTTTCGGGATCTGCCTTCAGGAGACCCGGAGAATCCGATCTACGCTGAAAAGGGGCGTTTCGAGGACGAGATGGTCAAGAAATTCCGCGCGCTCCTCAAGCTGCAGCCGGCGTACGCGGCTCGTTGCGACGAGATGATCGCAAAACTGAATTCACTCGAGACCGTATCGGACGCCTCCGGCCTGCTGGCGCTGTTCACGCCGAATGGACGCCGTTAGCCAGCGTGGGGGCGGCGTGAAAAGCCACGTTTACTGCCGTGCTAAAGGGTGCACGTTCGATGTCTAGCCAACGGGCTGCAATCGGGATCGACACGGGGGGCACGTTCACGGATTTCGCATCGTTCGACCCCGAGACCGCAAGCATACAGGTGGCGAAGATTCCGTCTACACCCGGAGATCCCGCCGAAGCCATCAGAAAGCTCCTTGTCGATCGGCCGGGTCCGCCCGGGCGAGTCATACACGGGACGACGGTAGCAACCAACGCGCTGCTTGAGCGCAAGGGCGCCAAAGTTGCTTTAATTACAACCCGCGGTTTCCGCGACACCTTGGAGATAGGCAGCACACGCAGAGCTACGCCCGGTCTCTTTAACACGAAGTTCATAAAACCGGCGCCCTTGGTGCCTCGTTCCTGCCGGTTTGAGGTGGACGAGCGCCTGATGGCGGACGGCAGCATCTTACGCGCGCTTGACGAGGCGGATCTTACGCAAGTCGCCGGTCAGTTGCGGGCAATTCAGCCTGAAGTCGTGGCGGTCTGCCTGCTTCACTCTTATGCGTATCCTCAGCACGAACAGTACGTGCGCGATTTCGTATCGAAGCAATTAGGCGACTGCCCGATCGTAATTTCGGCGGAAGTCGTTCCCGAGTTTCGGGAGTTCGAGCGGCTCAGCACAACAGTTATCAACAGCTACACGCTGCCGCGAATGTCCGGCTACCTGAACCGTCTCGCTGGTCATGTGGCGGCATGCGGCGGCGGCGGGCTCTATGTCATGGGCTCAAACGGCGGCATTATGACCGCAGCCACTGGAGCAGCGTTTCCGGTCCGCACGATCCTGTCTGGGCCTGCCGGAGGCGTTCGCGGAGCTGCGTGGGTGGCTGAGATCGCTGGCGTTCACAATATCCTGGCCTGCGATATGGGCGGGACGAGTACCGACGTTTCACTGGTGCGTGATTTGACGCCCGATTTGGTTCAAGACAGCATGATTGCCGGATTGCCCCTTAAGCTCCCGCAACTCGATATCAATACCGTCGGTGCAGGAGGCGGAAGCATCGCGTGGGTCGACACGGACGGTTCGCTGCGGGTTGGGCCCCAAAGCGCAGGCGCGGTTCCCGGCCCGGCATGTTATGCGCGCGGCGGAGAAATGGTCACCGTCACGGACGCGAATTTTCACCTTGGGCGACTTGGTCCGCGCAGTTTGATCGGCGGCGCGCTGCATCTTGACCGCGCGCTCGCGACGGGCGCGCTGGAGCGCCTTTCGGTCAGCGCAAAGTATGCAGATGTAGACCGTCTCGCCGAAGGTGTAATCCAGCTGGTCGTCACCAACATGGTTGGCGCGCTGCGCGAGATTTCAATTCAGCGCGGCCATGACCCGAGGGATTTCACGCTGCTTCCGTTCGGTGGGGCCGGCCCATTGCATGCGGCGGAGATCGCGCGCGAGATGGGGATTTCGCGCATTCTGGTGCCGCGGCACCCCGGGAACCTGTCGGCGATAGGGCTGCTCGGCTCGGATTTCCGCTATGACCTGGTGCGGACCTTTTTGGCTGAACTGAATACCGTCGACTCCACGCGGATTCGAGCAGCGTTCGAGGATCTCGAGCAGCAGGGCAAAATGCTTCTCCAGGCAGATGGATTTCAGGACGCGTCGATCCGATTTGATCTGGCAATCGACATGCGATACCAGGGCCAGGCGTTCGCCTTATCGGTACCGGCGCAAGCCGGCGACGCGAATGCCGGGCGGCTCACGCAGGCATTCGAGAACCTGTATGTCAGGCGTTACGGATTCCGTCGCTCCGGCCATCCGGTTGAGATCGTGGTGCTGCGCATCGCCGCGATTGGCCAGGTTGAGCGACATGGGCTCGCGCCGCTCGCAGCCCAGTGCGCGCGGCTGGAGGACGCGCTGAAAGAGCGCCGTCCGGTCTACCTTGACGGCAACTGGCATCGTGATTGTCCGGTTTACGATCGAGACCGCTTGGGCGCGGATGCCACGGTGCGCGGGCCGGCAATTATCGAAGAATTCGGCAGCACCACCGTGGTATTGCCAGGCTGGGTTGCCAGCGTCGATCGCTGGGGTAACCTGCGCATGGAAATTTGATGGCGGTCATGAACGCGACGCCGGGCACCATCGATCTCATCACCCTCGAGGTGATCCAGCAGTTCATTATTGCCTCAGTCCGCGAAATGCGGGCCACGATGATCAAGACCGCGCATTCCTCGATCATCTAC
>Ga0326597_10013518_pt1 | contig 10729 bp, 11 predicted proteins | sample RVTome_12_FD_203789 | JGI IMG/M metagenome (GOLD analysis project Ga0326597, IMG submission 203789) | Soil microbial communities from uranium-contaminated site in the Upper Colorado River Basin, Wyoming, United States - RVT100D185 | ecosystem: Environmental > Terrestrial > Soil > Contaminated >... | reverse complement strand
CGACCCAGGCCGTTTTCGGGTTGGACATTGGATCCCCCTGCCCTAGCATGGGTGTAAGACGGCAGGGCTTCCGGTATGGGCGGTGCTGAGAAGAAGCTCGAGCTCGAACTGACTCGTCGCGATGTCCTCAAGGTGGCTGGGGCCGCGGTGGGTTCGGCCGCCTTTGCCTACACAGTCACCAGCGGCCCCCTCTCGCCCTTCAGCGAACTCCGCCGGCGTCAGCAGACCGGTACGGAAACCCCTCACGAAGATGCCAGGCCGGTCCACTGGGGCATGGCCATCGACCTGGAGAAATGCATCGGCTGCAACTACTGCACCTGGGCCTGCACCGCGGTCAACGATGTCTTCCCGGACAAGACCTGGAACATCGTCGTCCCCGAGCGCGCCCCCTCGGGCGCCGGGTTCTTCTTCAGCCGGCCCTGCCTGCAATGCCAGGAAGCGCCCTGTGTGGAAGTGTGCCCGGTAGGCGCCAGGACCTTTGGCAATCTGAACGACCCCGCCAGTCCCGTATCGCGAGTGATCGAGGACAGCCCGAATCTCCGGCTTCGCAAGGACCTCGGAACTGAGCCGAGCGTGTATTACATTCCGCCCAAGGAGGGTCTGTGAGTATGGCCGCACTCGCGACGTCGGTGCCTCTCCGCTCCTTCACCCCGTCACGGCGCAGGTTGGCCTGGATGGCCCTTCTCGTGATGTGCCTCGCCATCGGCCTGGCGGCAGCCTATCAGGTGTTCACCAAGGGCCTGATCGTCACCAACCTGACCGACACCGTCCCCTGGGGGTTGTGGATCACGATCGACCTTTCGGCGATCGCCCTGGGAGCGGGTGCGTTCACCCTTTCGGCGGTGACCTACGTCTTCCGGCTGAGCCGCTTCCGCAGCATCGTCCGTTTGGCGCTCTTGATCGGGATCATCGGCTACACCTCGGCCATGCTCAGGCTGCTCGTCGACATCGGGCGGCCGGAGCGCTTTTGGCACCCGTGGGTGTACTGGAACGTACACTCGGTGCTGTGGGAGATCACCTGGGCCATCAGCCTGTACCTGAGCGTGATGTTGGTCGAGTTTGCCCCGGTGCTCGCTGAGCTTTCGCTCTTCGACCGCTGGCCAGGCATCCGGCGAATGGGCCACTGGATCCACAAGGTGACACCCGTCCTGGCCCTGGTGGGGATGTTGATCTCTCTGATCCATCAGTCCTGGTTGGGCGCCACTTATGGGATCTTGAAGGCGCGGCCGATCTGGTTCAAGCCGAGCATGCCAATCCTCTTCATCCTTTCGGCCATGGCCGCCGGGCCGGCCATCAGCATGACCGCGGCAATCATCCTCCAGTGGGTGACGCGCCGGAAGACTGTCCCCCTGGAGGTGCTGCGCACGATCGCGCGCTTCAGCGGTTTCGGCCTGCTGGCCTATGCCTACGTCAAGCTGTGGGACCTGGCAGCGGTGGCGTACTACGGCCGAACGCCGGGGACAGAGAGCGCCTTCTACCTTCTGAACCAGCTGACGCCGTACGGCTTCGGTTTCTGGTTCGGGGAGGTCATGCTTGGCATCGTGCTGCCGGTGCTGTTATTCCTTGCCCCGGGGCTCAACCGTCGGCGGGGTAACCTCGCGTTGGGCGGCTTGTTCGCCGCCCTCGGCGTCGCCATCAATCGCTGGAACGTCACGGTGTCCGGTCTGGTCGTTCCGCTGAGCTACTCACCGGGAACGCAATATCAGCCGCCGGTGGGTGTCTACTGGCCCAGCCTGGCCGAATGGGGAATTGTGGTGGGCGTGATCGGCTACGCCCTGCTGGTCTTCACCCTGGGGGTACGCTTCCTGCCGCTCTTCCCGCCCCGCTCTCGTCCACCGGATCGCTAGCGCTCCCGCACCATCAGGGTCCCGACCATTCCGGCTTCTCTGTGCCCGGCGACGGCGCAAAAGAACACGTACGTCCCAGGCTTCGTCGGGACGAAGGTCACACTGTCGCTCATCCCGGCCATGGCGCCCATGTGAACCGCCGGCTCCATCTCCACGTCCATCCCTTCCATGGTATGGCCCTCCCCTACCGTCTCCGATTCGGCGGCCATCACTTCCAGCGGGATCTCCTGGATGACGAAGTCGTGTTCGACCGTGCCCATGTTCTGCATCATCACGGTCACCTGCTGGCCGGCCATGACCTCAATGGTGGCCGGCTCGAAGCGGAACTCCGAGGCCTGCATGCTAACCTCAAGCGGTGCCGGGCCCGAAGAGCAAGCGGCCACAACCAGCCCGCCCAGGGCAGTGAAGAGTACGACACGCAGATTCATTTCCCCTCCCGATATGGGTTTCGCTAAGCGCTACGATATTACCCACAAAATGGATCGGATAGGGCTGTTTTGCCCCCAACCGGGCGCGCCAAGTGGCGCGGTCGCCCGTCGGTCCGATGGCGGGGATCAGCGCTGCGAGTCGGGCCGGATGGAGGATGAGTCCGTCACGCCCGTCTGCCGCGGGGCCTGGTGTTGACCATGGTCGTGCATGCCGGAGCGCATCATGAACAGGTGCGCCAACGGGCAGGCCAGCACCAGCGCAACCAGCAGCACGTTGTTGACAGGCACGCCGAAGACGAAGACGGCGGCCACCCCGATGGCCATCGCCAGACAACCGGCCAGGATCCAAAGGGCTGATCGTTGGTTCACGGAGTGATCCTCCTTCGCGTTTGGTGATTCCTCACCATTTTGACACCTCCATCAACGAGAAATCACGCGCTTTCCTGCACCTGGGCACCGCGCCGAACGGCGCACGGACCGTGGTGGAGATCGGCGCTCACCATCGTCGCCGGGCAGACGTAAAGTAAGAGGGAGTTGAATCAAGGGGACCGGAGAGAACTATGAACCCATCGAATCTGGCTAAGAACAGCGTCACCCTTGCCGTACAGGGCATGACCTGCGCCTCGTGTGTGGCGCATGTCGAGGGGGCGCTGACCGATCTGGAAGGCGTGACAGCTGCGGTGGTGAATCTGGGCCTGGGCACGGCCCGCGTCACCTATGTGGCGGGTCTCGTGACCGTGAGCCAGATGAAGCGCTCCGTGCGCGAGGCCGGCTACGAGGCCCAGGAGCGCAGCCAGGGGCTGGATGCACTCGATCGCGAGCGGCAGGCGCGGGAGGAGGAAATCCGGCGACAAGGGCGCAATCTGGTCGTCGCTGGCGGGGTGGGCCTGTTGGTGATGATCGGCACCTTCTACGAGATGCTCGGCCCGCTGCGCAGCTGGATCCCGGAGTGGCTCTCCTACAAGTGGGTGATCGGGTTGCTGACCACCCCTATCGTGCTCGGGCCGGGCCGCCAGTTCTTCACCAACTCCTGGCGAGGCCTCAAGCATGGCGTGACCGACATGAACCTGCTGTATGCCACCGGGATCGGCGCGGCCTACGGGATCGCGGTGATCAACACGCTATTCCCTCAGGCCAGATTTGGCGGAGAAGGCGCCACGTTCTTCGAGAGCGCGGCGCTGCTGACTGCCTTCATCGTGCTGGGCCGCTGGCTGGAGGCCCTCACCCGCGGGCGGACCTCGGAGGCCATCCGTAAACTGATGAAGCTGCAGCCCAAGCTGGCGCGCGTGCGGCGCGGGACCGCCGAGGAGGAGATCCCGGCGGATGAGGTGCAGGTCGGCGACCTGCTGCTGGTTCGGCCGGGCGAGAGCGTGGCCGTGGACGGGCTGGTGGAAGAGGGCTACTCGGCGGTGGACGAATCCATGCTCACCGGTGAGAGCCTACCCGTCGAGAAGAAGGCCGGCGACCAGGTCATCGGGGGAACGCTGAACAAGACTGGCGCCTTCAAGTTCCGGGCCACCCGGGTGGGCAAAGAGACGTCCCTGGCGCAGATCATCAAGCTGGTGGAGGACGCCCAGGCCAGCAAGGCACCCATCCAGAAGCTGGCCGACTGGGTGGCCGGCCACTTCATCCTGGGTGTGCACATTCTGGCGGTTGTAGTCTTCGTCTTCTGGTTCTTCTTCGGATACCGCTTGTACTTCGATCCCGACAGCTCCTTCATCTTCTCCCCTTACCGGCTGGGCGAGATCGGCGTGTTCGGCTTCTCACTGCTGCTTTCCATCACGGTGTTGGTCATCTCCTGCCCGTGCGCGGTGGGGCTGGCGACCCCCAGCGCCATGATGGCCGGCACCGGCAAGGCGGCGGAGTACGGCGTGCTGTTCAAGACTGCGCAGGCGATCGAGAACGCCAGCAAGCTGCAGACCTTGATCTTCGACAAGACCGGCACGCTGACCCGGGGCGAACCTTCCGTCACCGACGTGCTCGTCTACGGCGAGACCGTGGCGGGCGGCCTGACGGCGCAGGACATCTTGCGCTTCGCCGCCAGCGCCGAGAAGAACAGTGAACATCCCTTGGGGGAGGCCATCGTGCGCGGCGCGCAGGAGCGCGGGGTGGAGGTCTCCGACCCGCAGCGCTTCGAGTCCATCCCCGGCCACGGCGTCGAAGCTACGCTGCAGGGAAACGCGGTCTTGCTCGGCAACCGGCGCCTGATGAGCCAGCGGGCGGTCGACATCGGCGACCTGGTGGGGCAGGCGGAGCGACTAGAGGTCGAGGGCAAGACGGTCATGTTCCTGGCAGTCGACGGCCGCCCGGCCGGCTTGATCGCCGTGGCAGACACACTCAAGGAACACTCGCAAGAGGCCATCCAGCGGCTGAAACGCCTCGGCCTGGAAGTCGCCATGATCACGGGAGACAATGCCCGGACCGCGCAGGCGATTGCCCGCCAGGTTGGCATCGACCGTGTGCTGGCCGAGGTCCTTCCCCAGGACAAGGCCGAGGAGGTCAAGAAGCTGCAGGCGCTGGGTAAACGGGTGGCAATGGTAGGGGATGGGGTGAACGATGCTCCGGCACTGGCGCAATCGGATGTGGGAATGGCCATCGGCTCCGGCACCGATGTAGCCAAGGAGACCGGAGACGTCATCCTGATCAAGGACGACTTGCGCGACGTGGTCGTGGCGCTGGAGGCGGCCAAGGCTACCATGCGTAAGGTGAAGCAAAACCTGTTCTGGGCCTTCTTCTACAACACTCTGGGCATCCCCATCGGCGCCGGCCTGCTTTACCCTGTTCTCCGGCTGGTGGTGAGCCCGGAGCTGGCGGGGGCGATGATGGCGGTAAGTTCGGTCTCGGTGACGCTCAATACGCTGCTGCTGCGGCGCTTCAAGCCTTCGTTCCACAGCGGGCGGCAGCAGCAACGCCAGGCCCAGGGGCCGGAGCAGCCGCGCTGGGTTACGGAGCCGGCTGCAGCTGACTGACATGGCCCGCCCGGCTGCAGTGACATTGGCTTCGTCCGCTTCATGGACACACGGAACCCGAGTACCAAGGAGGCCATGATGGAAGGAGAACTTCTGGACCGGGGGATCGCACGCCGCGCCGCACGCATCTACCTGCCGCTCGCGATCACGGCCGCGCTGCTCTTCCTGGTCGCAGCGAGTGTAACCGGAGAGTACACGACGGTCGCCCGGGTCGGCGGGGCAGTGTGGGTGGGCACCCTGAGCCTGATCGTCTCCATGCCGGTGGTCACGGCCCGGGCGAAAGCCAAGGCGCGCCGCCGGGAGTAGCTGCCACGGGCGGATCCGACCCGCCGCGTGACCAATCTGGTGGCCCGGACGCGCTACGCCGGCGCGGCTTGGGCGGACGAGAGGCCGGGATGCAAGCCATGAACGCACTGACCGAAGAAGAGCGCAGCTACTACTCCCTGGTGCGGGAGGCCTTTGAGAAGCTGGCCCCCGTCTATGACCTGATGACCCTCCCAGCAGTGCACCTGAGAGATGTCGCGGTGGATTTCGCCGGAGCTCCGGCCGGGTCAAGCGCCCTGGATGTGGCGACCGGAACGGGGTCCCAGGCGATCGCGTTCGCTCGGAAGGGATACGCCGTCACGGCGATTGACCTCTCGGAAGCCATGCTCGGCGTTGCTCGCAGGAAGGCGGGATCGGACAGCGTCCGGTTCGAGGCCGGAGATGCGACCCGACTACGGTTTGGCGCGGACGGTTTCGATGTGGTGACCACTTCTTTCGCTCTGCACGACATGCCTCCCAGCATCCGTGAAAAGGCTCTGGGGGAGATGGTGCGCGTGGCGCGACCCGGGGCGACGATCCTGATTGTCGACTACTCCTTGCCCGTCAACGCCTTTGGCAGGTTCCTCGTCTATCGGCTGATCAAGCTCTACGAGGGACCTTACTATGAGGGGTTCATCCAATCCGATCTCCCAGCCGCATTGGCCGCGACCGGCGTGACGGTCACAGGGGAGCAGGCCGCCCTGCTCGGCGCGGCCAGGATATGGAGGGGCCGAAAGGGAAGCAGCCGGGCCGGGCCGCCGCGGGAGAGTCGGATGGGGCCGGAGGCGGTGTGAATCTGGCCGATGTTCGGAAGACGTTCGACGCCTGGGCGCCGGTCTACAACCCGACCCACGGCTGGACACTGCCCAAGCGACGCAGTGCCCGTCTTGCGCTGGGACTTCAATCAGGTGACCGCGTTCTGGACCTGGCCTGCGGCACCGGGCTGAACCTTCCCCACCTGCGCCAGCTGGTCGTGGAACGCGGCCGGGTGGCGGGCGTCGATCTGTCACCGCGCATGCTCGACGTCGCCCGCCGCCTGGTCGGCAGGAGCGGCTGGGAGAATGTGGAGGTCCGCCAGGCGGACGCGGCCCAATTGCCATTCGCCGATAAGACATTTGACAAGGTGCTGTGCTCTTTCGCCATGAACATCATCCCCGATACCATGCGGGCCATTCGAGAGGTTGGCCGTGTGCTTGTACCAACTGGGCGATTCGTTTCGCTTGAAGTGCGGTCGATCCTTCACTTTCTTCCACACCTCTGGCGAGTCTGCGCCGTGGATATGAGCCCCGATACCCTGGGCGGATTGAGAGAAGTTTTCGATGAGGTGCAGGTGAGTCGCGCTTGGCTGGGCATGATCTTGATCGCGGTCTGCTTCCGGCCTGCACTCCTGCGACGTGATCTGGAGGCCAAGCCGTGAACATGCGAATCATGTGGAAATTGATGCAGGAACTCAGCAGGCTGCGCAGGCACGAAGACTGGTCGCGGTCCCAGCTGGTGTCAGCCCAGGCGGACCAGCTTCACCGGCTGCGAGAGTTTGCGTACGCGCGCTCGCCCTTTTATCAGAGGTTCCACAGTGGATTGACTGACCGCCCGCTGGGCGAGCTGCCGGTGCTGACCAAGGCTCAACTAATGGAGAGCTTCGATGAGCTGATCTCTGATCCGGCGGTGCGGCTGGAGGACGTCCGGGCGCACTTGGCCGGAGACAACGACGGCCAACGCTACCTGAATCGCTACTGGGTGAACGCCACGTCCGGGAGCAACGGTCAGCCGGGCATCTTCTTGTTCGATGAAGAGGAGTGGGTGATGGTCCTGGCCTCCTTCGCCCGAGCACATGAGTGGGCGGGTGTGCGTGTCAGCCTGACGCACCGAATGAGGATGGCCTCCATCGCCTCGGTCAGCCCCTGGCACATGTCGGCCCAGGTCGGCGCGGCCCTCAAGAGCCGGTGGATGCCGGCGCTGCGAATGGCGGCAAGCGATCCGGTCCCGCAGCTTGTCTCGAAGCTCAATGCCTGGCAGCCCGAGATGCTGGTGGCATACGCCTCTATGGCGAGAGTCTTGGCCGAGGAGCAGTTGGCGGAGCGGCTGCAGATTCATCCCCACCTGGTGTTTACCAGCTCCGAGGTGTTGACCGGCGAAACCCGGAGGCGCGCGCAGGCGGCCTGGGGTCATTCGCCATTCAACCAGTACGGTGCGACGGAGCTGGGTGATCTCGCCGCAGAGCATGACACTTGTCGGCGCATGCACCTTTTCGAGGACCTGATGATCGTCGAGAATGTGGACGATCAGAACCGGCCGGTGCCCCCGGGTGTGTTCGGGGCCAAGTTGCTGGTCACGAGCCTATTCGGCCGTACTCAGCCCCTGATCCGCTACGAGCTGAACGACAGCGTGCGCCTGGCGAGTGAGCAGGACGTCTGCGAACTTCCCTTCGGGGTGCTGGACGGCATCCAGGGGCGAACCGAGGACACCCTGCAGCTCCCCACGGCGGCGGGCGCCGCGGTCGCCATCCAGCCTCTGGTATTCCACCGCATCCTGGACATCCCGCCGGTCAGCGCATGGCAAGTGGTACAGGAGGCCCCCGACCGGCTGACGGTCTTGCTGAGCGGATCCTCCGATGGGATGTCGGAGCAGGTGCTGGCCGGGCGGGTCAAAGAGGCGATCGGGGCGGAGGGCGCACGAGAGGTGCAGGTATCGGTTCAACAACACGCCGTGATTGCGAAGAATCCCAGCGGGAAAGCCCTCCTGATTAAGGCCTACCCTCGGTCGGGTTGAGCGCGATCGAGAAGAGGGCCTGATGCTTGTCGCCCGCAAGAACCTGCTGCAGGACAAAACCCGTTTCGCTTTGAGCGTCGGCGGGGTGGCCCTGGCCATCATGCTGGTTCTCATCCTGGATGGGCTCCTGGTAGGCATGTTTCGCCAGATCACCTCGTACCTGGAACATTCCGATGGAACCGTAGTCGTCGCCCAGGAAGGCGTGACCAACCTGCTCGGTGCCACCTCGATCCTGCCGGCGGAGACCGAGGCGCGCGTGGCGGGCCTGCGGGGCGTGAAAGCGGTGGTGCCCGTCCTCTCACGGTTCGTCATCCTGGACCTGCACGGCAAGAAGCAGCCGGCCTACCTGGTGGGATATTCCCCGGAGCTCGGAGGCGGGCCGTGGGAAATCGTGGAAGGTCGGGAGCCGCGCAACGACAGAGAGATGGTGTTCGACCGTGTGCTGGCCGAGCGGCATGGGCTGGGCATCGGCGATCTGGTCGAGGTGATGGACCGGGAATTTCGGATTGTGGGGGTCTCCGGTGGAACTGCGTCCTGGATGACCAGCTTCTTCTTCCTGCCCAAGTCCGCAGTGGAGGACCTGCTGCGCGCCCCGGGCGCGGCGAGTTTCTTATTGGTGTCCGTGGAAGAAGGGCAGGCTTCCGAGACAGTGCGCGACCGGCTTGCCCGGCTGACCGACGTGGAAGCGCTGCTCAAGTCAGAGATGGCCGCCAATGACATCCGGCTCTTCGCCCGCTTCTTCTCGGCACCGGTGCGCTTGATGACCGGCATCGCCTTTCTGGTCGGCGCGCTGGTGGTCGGCCTGATTGTCTACACGGCAACCGTGGAACGACAGCGGGAGTACGGTGTGCTCAAGGCGCTGGGAGCCCCGAATCGAGTGCTCTACGGCGTGGTGCTGGCGCAGGCCGCCCTGGCGGCCCTGCTCGGGACCGCCCTCGGGATCGGGTTAGCCCAGGCCGCCAGTGCGCTGATCATGGCCGCCCGCCCGCAGTTTCTGGTCGTGCTGCAAACCGATTTGGCCGGTCGGGCGGCTCTGATCGGACTGGGAATGGCCCTCGCAGCGGCCATGTTCCCCGCACGTGTCATGGCGCGACTGGCCCCCGCAGAGGTCTTCCGCCGATGACGCGCCTGGCGATCCGCAACCTGTTCCAAAGCCGGACCCGGCTGGCCATTTCGGTGGGCGGCGTGGCTCTGGCCCTGATGCTGATCCTCTCGTTGGACGCCATCGTCGGGTGGATCGAGAAGCGAGTCACGGCCTACATTGATGCCAGCGGAGCGGATATCTGGGTGTCGCAGGAGGGTGTGCGCAACATGCACATGGCCTCCTCCTCGTTCTCCTCTTCGCTGGCCACCGGTGTCGCCCGGGTAGAAGGCGTGGATTCGGTGACTCCCATCCTTTACCTGACCAACGTCGTTGACGCCGGAGGGGAGCAGACCATCTCCTACGTCATCGGTCTGCCCGATCGAGCGCGCGCCGGAATGCCCTGGATCATCCGCTCCGGCCGGGGCAATCCGGGCCGGGGTGGCGCAGTCATCGACCAGGGCATCGCCGAGGCCTCCGGCATCGGGCTGGGTGGCACAGTCGAAATCCTCGGTGACGAGTTCGAGGTGGTCGGTTTGTCCGGCGGTACCGCCAGCTTGACCAGCTCAATTGCCTTCATCTCCAGCCGGGACTTCGCCGGCCTGCTGGCCAATCCGAGGGTGGTCAGCTTCCTGCTCGTTCGGCTTGAACCCGGCGCGTCTTCCCCGGAAGTCGCCCGCCGGATCGAGGCACAGGTGCGCGGCGTCACGGCGCAGACACGCGAGGAGTTCGCCAGCCAGGAGCGCAAGGTGGTGCGCGACATGAGCACGGACCTGATGACGATCATGAACACCGTCGGCTTCCTGATCGGGTTGGCGGTCATGGGGCTGACGGTGTACACGGCTACGCTGGCCCGCCGGGCGGAATACGGCGTGCTCAAGGCGGTGGGGGCGCGCAATCGAGATCTGTATCTCAGCGTGGGAGTACAGGCACTCGTTAGCGTGGTCTTGGGTCTGGTGGTGGGGTTAAGCTTCACCTTGGCCCTGGCCGGAATCATCCCCCGGTTCGTGTCCAACCTGGGGCTGCAGATCACTCTTGAGGCGCTGGTGAGGGTGGGCGCCGCCTCGCTGATCTTTGCCGGCGCCGCCGCCCTCCTGCCCATCCGCCAGATCCGCCGGCTGGACCCGGCGCAGGTCTTCCGAAGGAAATGAAGTGGGAACCTCAACCCTGCAGGTCTCCAACGTAACCAAGCGTTTTGGGTCCGGCGCCACCGAAGTGACGGCGGTCCGACAGGTGTCCCTGACCATCGCTCCGGGCGAAGTGGTGCTGATCATGGGGCCATCCGGATCGGGGAAGACGACATTGCTTATGATGCTCGGCGCGCTACTGAAG
>Ga0326597_10013516_pt1 | contig 10730 bp, 6 predicted proteins | sample RVTome_12_FD_203789 | JGI IMG/M metagenome (GOLD analysis project Ga0326597, IMG submission 203789) | Soil microbial communities from uranium-contaminated site in the Upper Colorado River Basin, Wyoming, United States - RVT100D185 | ecosystem: Environmental > Terrestrial > Soil > Contaminated >... | reverse complement strand
GTGGCCAGTGCATCGCTGACCTGGCCGGCCGGGATGTGGCCAGGCCAGCGCGCGATCGCCGGAACCCGGTGGCCACCCTCGAACGCCGTTGCCTTACCTTCTCGAAGCGTCCCCGCCGATCCGCTATGGTCGCCCTTCACGAGCCACGGCCCGTTGTCACTCAGGAAGATGACGAGCGTCCGCTCGTCGAGACCGAGGCGCTCGATTGACGCGAGGATCTCCCCGACCGACCAGTCGATCTCCATGATGACGTCGCCGTAGAGCCCCCGCCTCGATCGGCCCGCAAACCGCTCGGAAACGTAGAGCGGCGTGTGCGGCATGGAGTGCGGCAGGTAGAGGAAGAAGGGGCGGTCACGGTGGCGCTCGATGAACTCGACGGCCCGCTCGGTGTAGCGTCGCGTCAACTGCGTCTGATCCGGCTCGATCTCGATCACCTCAAGCCCCTCCACGAGCGGCAGGGGTGGATGCCGCCGCGCTGGCGGATTCGGGTTTTTTGCGGCATCTGGCGTCATGTCGTTCGAGTACGGGAGCCCGAAGTACTCGTCGAAGCCGTGATTCGGCGGCAGGTCGGTCGGACGATGGCCGAGGTGCCACTTGCCGAAGGCCGCCGTCGCGTATCCTCGCGTGCCGAGTAACTCGGCGATCGTGATCACGCTCGGGTCGAGGCCCACCTCGTCCTGCGGCATGAGCACCCGCGGAATACCGACTCGTAAGGGGTACATTCCGGTCAACAGGGCCGCGCGCGACGGGGAGCAGACGGACGTCGAGACGGAGAAGCTCGTGAACCGGATCCCGTCGGCCGCCATCCGGTCGAGATTCGGCGTCTCGATGTCCGTGGCGCCATAGACGCCGACGTCGCCATAACCCTGATCGTCGGTGAGGATGAGGACGACGTTCGGTGGGAGCGTGTCGGGCGGCTCTCGACGGTCGCCCGGCGCGCCGCAGGCGACGGCCAGCGTGACCGTGAGCGTCATCGAGAACGCGCTCGGACGTCTCCACATGGCTGCGTTCGGCTACGGCGAACTGGCGAGCAGCGCCTCGTACCCGGCCAGTTCGGGATCGCCGGTCGCGCGCATGTGCTCGAGCAGAAGGGCGCGATGCCTCGCCACTGCATCGGCGAACTCGTCGTCATGGACGAGGTTGACGAGCGCGTCCGGGTCGGTCGAGTAGTCGTAGAACTCTTCCTTCGATCGATGGAGCAGATGTCGAACGCGGGTCGCGATGCCCGGATCGGTGGCGGCCGCCGCCCGCATGGCCGGAAACGTCAGGCCCCGCATCGCATTGTTGAAGTACTCGCGCTCGCCGTCGGCCCAGGCGTTGTAGATGTACCCGTACCGCCGACCCACGACCGATCGCATGCCGAACCAGGCGGGTGCGACGGTCGTGTTCATGTGGGTGAAGGCGTAGTCCCAGCCATCCTCGCGCTCGCCACGGAGCAGCCCGATGAACGAGCGGCCGTCGGCTCCAGCCAGTGGCGGGGCGCCGACGGCCTCCAGGATCGTCGGAGCCAGATCGATGCCCGACACGACATGAGTGGAGTCGACGGTATCGGCACTCGTGACGCCCGGCCAGCGCACGATCCAGGGGACGCGCGTCGAGTGCAGCCACACGTTCGTCTTCGCGAACGGCAGGTCGATACCGTTGTCGGACAGGAACATCACGAGCGTTCGGTCCGCGAGGCCGGACTCATCCAACGCTCGGAGCACCGCTCCGGTCGTCTCGTCCGCGCGTCGCGCGGACGTGTAGTACTCGGCCAGCTCGCGTCGCACGTCGGGTAGATCCGGGAGAAATCCCGGCACGGCGACGTTGGCCGGATCGAACGCCAGTTCGGTCTCCGGAAACCCGCCGCCGTACTGGTGCTCGGTGCTGGCCGAGTCGGTCAGCCGCTGTCGCGCCTCTGCGGCGCTGGCGGCGAACGGGCGATGAGGATCCTGGGAGTTCGCGACCAGGAAGAACGGCTGGCCGGCCGTCGACGCCTCCACCATGAACTGTCGGGCACGTTCGTAATAGAGGTCCGGACTACGGCCGTTCTTCAGTTCTCGAGCCGGCACGACGACGGTCCAGGCGTCCGGTCGCTCGGCGAGCATGTGACCGTGCTTGGCCATCACGCCCGTCCGGTAGCCGACCGCCCGCAGGGTCTCTGGAAGGGTCGGCACGCCGGGCCGGATCGGATCGAACCCGAGCGCCCCGCTGCGATGCGGGTAGCGTCCCGTCATCCAGGCCGCCCGCGCAGGCTGGCAAATCGCGACGGTCACGTGCGCGTACTCGAACCGCACACCATCTTCGGCCAGTCGATCGATGTTCGGGGTCAGGCTGGGCATCGCGGCGCCGTAGACGCCGACGGAATTCCAGTTCATGTCGTCGACGGTGATCACCAGGACGTTGAGCTGGCCGGATGGTCCCTGGCCCGCCTGCCGCTCGGGCGGCGCTCCACACGCGACCAGGGCGGTGAGGGCGAGTACCGCAACGGTCTGGCCCGTGAGTCGCACCGTCACCGTGGCACCGGCCCCAGACCCGTCCGAATGATGTTGCGCTCACGATCGACCCAGTCGACGTAGGCGTTGCCGGGCAGGAACTCGTCGTGAGCCTGGGCGAGGAGTCGCTGAAGTGTGGCCTCGAGCGCGGCCACGGTCTCGGCCTGCGCCGGATCACCGCTCAGATCGACCAGCTGATCCGGATCCGCGACATCGTCGAACAACTCGAGGCGTCCGTCGATCCAGCGGACGTATGTGTGGCGCCGGGTCTTCACGCCTCGCCACTCCGGCCAGGTTGCGCCCGTCTGCGACTGGGTCATGAAGTAGTCCCAGTGGGCCGTGTAGTTGGCCATCAGGACGGCGTCGCGGCTGGGCGAGGCGCCGCCCAGGAGTTCGCCGCTCAGATCCACACCGTCGAGATCGCCCAGGGACGCGACACCGGCCATGGCGGTCAGGGTCGGTGCGTAGTCGAGTGGCGTGTGCAGCGCGGCGCTGCGCGTGCCGGCGGCGATGTGCCCGGGCCACCGAACGATGACCGGGATCCGGACGGCTTCCGCGTACGGAACCATCTTGTTGCGTCGCCCGTGGCTCCCCAGCATCTCGCCATGATCGGACGTGAACACGACGATGGTGTCGCCGGCGAGGCCGGACGCCTCGAGGAAGTCCAGCATGCGGCCCATGTTGTCGTCGGCGTTCTTCGCCATGGCGAAGTAAGCGCGCGCGTCGGTGAGATTGACGCCGCTGCGAGCATCCGCTGGCACGTTGTCATCCCAGACCGGCGGGTTCGGTACCTGTTCGAGGTAACCGGCCGGCAGCCGATCGAACGGGGGATGCGGTGGATGGGGTGCCACCATCAGAAAGAACGGCTCTTCGGCGCGCTGCGCGTCCGTCATGTACTGGATGGACATGTCGGTGAGCGCCTCCGATTCGTAGCCGTCCATAATCAGCCGCTCGGGCGTGTTCCGGTAGTACGGCGCGGCGAGGAAGTCGGTGTGGAAGTTGTACGCGGCCCAGTCGTCGAACCCGAGCCGTGCGGGACCGGGTGGGACGAAGTTGTAGTCCGGATGTTCGTCGATGTACGGCTGCGCCTGCTCCCAACTGCCGTTCTCCTGGCCGACCCAGGCCATCTTGTGGCTCCCGGCCGCCAGGTGCCACTTGCCCATGAACGCCGTCCGGTATCCGGCATCTCGGAACACCTCGGCGACGCCGACGGCGGTTGGGTTGGCCTCGAGGAAGTTCAGCATCAGGCCCGTGTGGGTCGGGTAGCGCCCGGTCATGAGCATGCCTCGATACGGCGTGCAGACAGGAGTCGTGGACAGACCGTTGGTGAAGAGCGCCCCCTCGGCGGCCAGGCGATCGATGTTCGGCGTGCTGATGTTCGCGCCACCGCCGTACGCGCCGATGAGGTCGGCGCGGTACTGGTCGTAGAAGACGAACAGGATGTTGGGACGGTCTGGGGGCGCGCTCGCCGTGTCCGGGCTTCGGGAACCAGGGCCGCAGCCGACGGCGCAGGCGAGGCATGCGGCGGTGCACCCCCGCAGCATCCGGCTGACCCAGGGATGTGACTCGCGAGCCGCTCGCACCATCGATGCCTCCGCGTGAGTGGAAAGGCCGGGATCATACCATCAGCCACCCATTCGACCGGGCTCGGTTGGTCCGGTCGCTATGACGCCAGATCGCGCAGCACGACGCGGCTCGCGTTGTGGCCGCTCGCGCCGCTGAGGCCGCCGCCCGGGTGCGTGCACGCCCCGCACAGGTAGAGCCGTTCGACGGGGGTGCGGTATCCCGACCATCCAGGAATCGGCCGCATGAACAGCAACTGATCGAGCGCCAGCTCGCCTTGGTGCACGCTGCCTTCGGGGAGACCGTAGGTGTGATGGAAGTCGAGCGGTGTGATCAACCGGCGATGCGTGACGGCGGCCGTGATCCCGGGCAGGCTGTCCTCGAGTGTCGCGAGGATCCTGTCGGCGAATCGATCCGCCTGTTCCACCCATGAACCCTGTCTGAGGGCGAAGGGCGCATACTGCGCCGTGACGCTCATGACGTGCGTGCCTGCTGGTGCGAGACTTGGATCGAGCACCGTCGGCACGACGACATCGAGCCATGGATGTTCGGACCAGCGTCCGTACTTCGTCGCGTCGTACGCGCGTTCCAGATAGTCGAGGTCTTGACCGATCTGGATGACCCCGGCATGCTGCGGCTGCGGATCTGGACCCGGAAGGCCCTCCAGCGGCGGGAGTCGATCGAGCGCGAGGAGCAGTTTCGCGGTCACGCCGCGGTATCTGATGCGCTGCACCTCGTGCTGGAACTCCGGCTCGACGGTCCCGGGCTCGAGCAATTGCTCGAACGTGGTGCTCGGGTCCAGGCTCGACACGACGACACGCGCGGCGATCTCGTCGCCGCTCGCGAGGGCGATGCCGGTGGCGCGGTCGTCACGCACGAGGATCCGCGCAGTCTTCGTGCCGGTACGAATCTGCACACCCAGCGCCTCGGCGGCCCGCGCGAGTGCGTTCGAGATGGCGCCCAGCCCCCCGCGTGGCACGCGCCATGCCTCGCGTGGCCACGCCGGGGCGCCGAGCTGGTGCGACAGGAAGACCGCGGTCGTCCCGGCCGACCGCGGTCCCAGGGCCACGCCCTGCAGGCCCTGCACGGCGAGCACGCTCTTCAACACGTCCAGCTCGAACCGTTCGTCCAGCACGTCGGCGATTGACGTCGGCAACAGCCGCAGCACCTCGTGCACGTCCGAGCGCCCGAGTCGCCGGAATCGAAGCCCGAGCCGCAGCAGGTCGACGAGGTCGCCGGCCGTGTCCGCCGTCGGGTCCGGCGGCGCGCGGTGCGCCAGGGGTCGAAGGAACGACGCGATGCGGCCCACGAGATCGGTGAACGCTGGATAGGCGGCCGCGTCGTGTGGCGAGAGCTGGCCGATGGCCGCGAGCGTCGCGCCGTGGTCGGGCCGCAGGGTGAGATGTCGGCCGTCGGGCGCACGCACGAACACGAGCGGGTCCAACGGGAGGAGATCGAGGCCGTGGCGGTCGAGTTCGAGATCCGTGACGACGTGGGTCGGCAGCAGACCGCACAGGTCCGGACCCACCGATCCCCGATAGCCGGTCGCGAATTCCAGCGTGGCGACGGCGCCGCCCGGAGTCTCGTTCGCCTCGACCACGAGCACACGTCGTCCCGCGCGTGCCAGGTAGGCCGCCGCGACCAGGCCGTTGGGATCGCTGCCGAGGATCACCGCGTCGAACGATTCCACCATCTGCTGTCCGCTGTCGTCGTCAGGACGCGGCGACGGTGCCGCGAGTCCAGTCCTTGATCATCTCGAGCGCTGCGAGCCATCCCGGTGCGCCCATCACCCCGCCGCCCGGATGCGCGCCAGAGCCGCACAAATAAAGGTTGCGAATCGGCGTCCTGAACTTGGCCCAGCCGGCCATCGGCCGCAGGAAGAAGAGCTGGTCGAGGCTCAGCTCGCCTTGAAAGATGTTGCCTTCGGTCAGTCCGATGGTCTGCTCGATGTCCCACGGGCTCAGTACCTGGCGGTGGAGAATCGCGTGCTTGAGGTTCGGGGCGTACTCGGACAACGTGTCCACGACGGCATCGCCGAAGGCCTCGCGCTGCTCCGGCCAGGTGCCGGAACGGAGTCGGTACGGTGCGTACTGGACGAAGATCGACATGACGTGCTTGCCCGGCGGGGCCATCGAGGGGTCGATGAGCGACGGGATCAAGATGTCCATGTACGGTCGTCTCGAGTAGTCGCCGTATTTCGCATCGTCGTGCGCGCGCTCGAGGTAGTCCATGTCGGGACTGATCGAGATCGACCCACGCAGGTGCGGGCCGTCGCCCGGCAGACACGTGAAGTTCGGCAATTCACCGAGCGCGAGGTTCACCTTGCCCGACGAGCCTCGGATCTTGAAGCGGCGTACGCCTGCCACGAACTCCGGGTCGAGTTCGTGCGCCTCGATGAGCCCGAGAAACGTGCGTGTGGGGTCGAGGCTCGAGGCGACGACGTCGGCCTGGATCTCGTCGCCGTTCTCGAGCACGATCCCGCTCGCCCGACCGCGGGTGACGAGGACGCGCGCGACCGGGGCATCGGTGCGGATTTCGACGCCGGCACTGCGGGCCGATGAGGCGATCGCGCCGACGACCGAGCCCATGCCAGCGCGCGGAAAGCCCCACGACCGGGAGACGCCGTCGATCTCACCCATGTAGTGATGGAGCAGCACGTACGCCGAGCCCGGAGACCGCGGGCCCAGGAACGTGCCGATGATGCCGCTGGCCGCCATCGTGGCCTTCAGCGGCTCGCACTCGAACCAGCGATCGAGATAGTCGGCCGAACTCGACGTCATCAGCCGCGTCAGTTCGTAGAAGCGTGCGCGGCCGAGCGCTCGAAAGTGCGATCCGACGTGGGCGAGCCCACGCAGGTCGGACGGTCTGAACGAGGTCGGGTCCGGCGGCACGGTGTCCAGCATCTCGCGAACGGCTCGCGAGAGATGGTGCATCTCATGTCCGAACTGGCCGTACCGGTCGGCGTCTCGCCGCGAGAATCCGAGCAGGGACTGCCGTGTCTTCGCCGCGTCGTGCCAGCGGGCGAGATAGCGGCCGTCGGGCAACGGCGTGAACGTGCCGTCGAGCGGCAGCAGGAAGAGGCCGTGTGTGGCGAGTTCCAGGTCTTCGATGATCTGGGGCCGCAGGAGACTGACGACGTAGGAGAAGACCGAGAACTTGAAGCCCGGAAAGACCTCCTCGGTGACCGTGGCGCCCCCGATGAGCGGCCGGCTCTCGACCACGAGCACCCGCTTGCCGGCGCGTGCCAGATACGCGGCGTTGATGAGGCCGTTGTGGCCGGCCCCGATGACGATGGCGTCGTAGCGCGTGGACATGGGGTGCGTGCCTCGGCGAGGACTCGGAGGCGGCACAATGATATTGCCGTTTTCGAGGCGGCGAAAGACAATAATGTCCCGGCGCGCGTACCGCGGGCTTCAGGATGACATGGCCGTCGGCACACCGTTTCACTCACGAACGGCGCCACTCTGCACCAGCCTCAACTGGAAGCAGTGGTCCGGGTACTTCGCCGCCAACGCGTACGACGACTTCCACGATCCGGAGTATCACGCGATCCGGAACGGCGCGGGGCTCATCGACATCTCGCCGTTGTACAAGTACGACGTCCGGGGTCCGGACGCGCGGCGGCTCGTAGACCGGTTGATCACCCGAGACGTCCACCGATGCGGTGTCGGCCAGGTGATCTACGCGCCGTGGTGCGACCATGCGGGCCATGTGATTCAGGATGGGACGATTCAGCGCCTCGCCGAGAGCGCGTTCCGGATCACGGCGGCCGATCCCAGCCTGCCGTGGTTCGAGCTGAGTGCCACCGGCATGGACGTCGAGGTCGTCGACGTGTCGGAGCAGGTGGCGGCGCTGGCGATCCAGGGTCCCACCTCGCGCACGATCCTGGCGCGGGTCGCGGACGGCGACGTGTCGGCACTCCCGTTCTTCGCACTGATGCGCGCGAGACTCGGCGGCGTGCCCGTCATCGTCAGTCGCACCGGTTATACGGGCGATCTCGGCTACGAACTCTGGGCCGAGGCGGCCGATGCCGAACGGCTGTGGGACGTCCTCATCGAGGCGGGCGCGGGTCTCGGGATCTGTCCGGCCGGTCTCATGGCCCTCGATCTGGTCCGGATCGAAGCCGGGCTGCCACTGATCGACGTGGACTTCCTCAGTTCCGAGAAGGCCCTGATTCCTGCGCAGAAATCGTCGCCCTACGAGATTGGACTCGGCTGGGCGGTGCACCTCGGTAAGCCGGCGTTCAACGGCAAGCGGTCGCTGACGGCGATGCGCGCCCGCGGTGCGGCGCAGCGGCTCGTCGGGATCGAGGTGACGTGGAAGGAAGTCGAGCGGGTGTGGGCGGGGGAGGGGCTCTCGCCCGAGTTGTCCAACGTCGCCTCGAGGGCCGGCCTTCCACTGTATGCCGGCGATCGCCAGATCGGGAAGGTGACCAGCAGTTGCTGGTCCCGGCTGCTGAAGACGTTCATCGGGCTGGCGACCATCGAGTCGGGCCATGCGGCGCCCGGGCAGCGCGTCCAACTCGAGATGACCGTGCAGTACATGCGCAAGCGCGCATCGGCGACCGTCGTGAAACTGCCGTTCTTCGATCCGCCGCGCAAGCGCGAGTAGCGTCGCGAGTCCGTGTCATGTATCGGAACACTCGTCCGCCGGTCGATGCCCGAGTGGCCACGACCCTGCCCGCCCGCTACTACACGGATCCCGACCACTTCCGCCTCGAGTTGGAGCGCATGCATTTCGCGATGTGGCTCCATGCGGGCCGCACCGAGCAGATCCCGACCACCGGTGACTACGTGCTCGTCGAGATCGGCAATGCGAGCGTCATCCTGGTGCGGGACGACGTCGGAGCCGTGCGTGCGTTCCACAATGTCTGCCGACATCGCGGCACGCGGCTGTGCACGGAGACGTCGGGCCAGCTGACCGGCCGCATCCAGTGTCCGTACCACGCCTGGACCTACGGACTCGATGGCCGGCTCCAGCGCGCGCCGCACATGGAGAAGGTGGACGGTTTCCACCAGGAGGCGTTTGCTCTGCATCCCGTGGCGGTCGGGACCTGGGATGGCCACCTCTTCATCAACCTGGCGGACTCACCAGAGCCACTGAGCGCGCATCTTTCGACCATGCCCGACCGGTTCGGGCCATGGGGAATGGAGACGCTGCGGCTGGCGCACCGAGCCGTCTATCAGTTGAACGCGAACTGGAAGCTCGTCATCCAGAATTACTCCGAGTGCCTGCACTGCCCGATCATCCATCCGCTGTTGAGTCAGCACTCGCCGTACATGAGCGGCGACAATGAGCCACCGCAACCGACCTATCTCGGCGGTCGCATGGATCTTCGCGACGGTGTCGAGACGCTGACCATCGATGGCCGGAGCCCGTGGGGGCCGTTGCCTGGGCTCGACGCCGAGCAGCGTCGTCAGGTCTACTACTACGCCATCCTGCCGAACCTGCTGCTCAATCTCCATCCCGACTACATGCTGACGTTCGCGCTCTGGCCTCGTGCGCACGACCATACGGAGATCGTCTGTGAATGGCACTTCCATCCCGAGGCGATGGCGAGGCCGGATTTCGATCCCGGTCCTGCTGTCGCGTTCTGGGACCTCACGAACCGCCAGGACTGGGAGGTGTCGGAGCTGGCCCAGCAAGGCATCGGCTCCCGCGCCTATACACCTGGGCCGTACTCCAATCGGGAAGAGCTCCTGCACGCGTTCGACCGGATCGTTGTCGAACGCACCGGCTGAGAGGCGGACGACCAGTAGTGCTAAAATATTAGCATTTTCCGATTGCGTGTGCTATGTGTTTAGCACATCAGGCTGAGCGACGCCCACGCGCCCGGATGTCCCAGGCGTGCTGGGCAGTCGGAGTCGCCGGCTGGGAGCCCGCACCATGTGGATGCACGACGTCCGATACGCCGTCCGCCAGCTCATCAGGATCCCGAGCTTCACTGTCGTGGCCTCGCTCACACTGGCCCTGGGCATCGGCGCGAGCACGCTCATTTTCAGCGTCGTCGATGGCGTGTTGCTGCGTCCGGTGCCGGTCGAGCGGCTGGACCGTGTCGTGATGGCGTGGGAAACCGATCGTGACAGCGGCACGAGTCACGAGCCGGGGTCGTTGCCGGATTTCCTCGACTACCGGGAACGCTCGACTCGCCTCGGAACACTGGCCGCGTTCATGGGGCGGGAAGTCAATCACACGCCGACAGACGGCGAGCCGTTGCGCCTGGCGGCGCTGGCGGTTACGCACGAGTTCCTGCCGCTCATCGGCGCCCAGCCCGTCATCGGTCGCGGGTTCACGGAGGACGAGGATCGGGCTGGTGGTCCCGCCGTCGCCCTCATCGGCGAAGGGCTCTGGACCAACGTGTTCGGCAGGTCGCCAGACGTGCTGGGTCGTACGCTCGACATCGACGACCGTCCAGTGACCGTGATCGGTGTCATGCCGGCCGAGACCGACTTCGGTGTCTTTCAGATTCTGTCGGCCGCCGACTACAGCCGTTCGTTCGCCGATCGCGGCGCCCGATCGCGCGTCGACGTGTGGCTGCCGCTTCAGGGCGATCCGGAGGAGTACCCACGGCAGACCCATCCCGTGCTCATGATTGGACGGCTGGCAGACGGCGCCAGCGTCGAGACGGCGCAAGACGAATTGGAGACGATCGCGGCCGACCTCGAGCGGGTCTACCCGGAGAACCAGGCTCGC